>Ga0154003_1000048_pt1 | contig 36606 bp, 3 predicted proteins | sample TSFL087MetaG_FD_104679 | JGI IMG/M metagenome (GOLD analysis project Ga0154003, IMG submission 104679) | Attine ant fungus gardens microbial communities from Florida, USA - TSFL087 MetaG | ecosystem: Host-associated > Fungi > Mycelium > Unclassified | place: USA: Florida, Lake Talquin State...
CAGCAGGAAAAAAGATTGCCGGCTTTTTGGGGGCAGACGGTTTCGATAGATGAGGAGTGGGAGAGAATCAGCAAGGAGAGCGAGAGAGAGCCGGAGAGTGGAGTCGAGAGCGGGAACCTGGCCTATATGATCTACACGTCGGGCTCTACGGGGCGACCGAAAGGGGTCATGGTTCGGCATCGTAACCTGGTCAATTACACACATGATATCCGCCGGCAGTTAGGGATACTGGAAAGCGGAGACCACGGGTTGCATTTTGCGACGGTATCGACGATCACGGCGGATTTAGGCAACACCTGCATTTATCCGTCGCTCCTCGGCGGAGGATGTTTGCATGTCTTGAGTTATGACGCGGCGACCGACGGGGCGCGTTTCGAGGAGTACCTGAGCAGGCGTCCTATAGACGTGCTGAAGATCGTTCCGTCACATCTGGGCGCCTTGCTGAACTCGCAGCCAGCAGGAAAAAAGATGTTGCCTCACCGGTATCTGATTCTGGGAGGAGAGGCATTGTCCTATGAGCTGGTGGAGCGGATCCGAGAGCAAGGCGCAAGCTGTGAGGTGATCAATCATTATGGACCGACCGAGACGACGATCGGGTCCCTGACTACAAGGCTAAGAAATGAGGAAGATCGGTGGAGGAGAAGGGCGACCGCGCCGATTGGACGGCCAATCGCTAATACGGACGTCTACATCCTGGATCGAGAGTTGGAGCCAGTCCCGGTGGGAGTGAGAGGGGAGTTATACATCTCAGGTGGGGGAGTGGCGAGAGGCTATTGGGGAAGGCCGGAGCAGACGGCGGAAAGATTTATCCCGAACCTGTTGGGCGCTAAAAGTGGAGAGCGGCTATACCGGACGGGTGATGTCTGTAGATATTTGCCTGACGGGAAGGTGGAGTTCGTCGGGCGAGTAGATGACCAGGTGAAGATTCGTGGATACCGAATCGAGCTTGGAGAGATCGAGGCCGCGCTCAATGAGCACCGAACGGTGAAGCAGAGCGTTGTAGTCGCGAGGGAAGATGATCGAGGAGACAAGCGGCTCATCGGGTACGTGGTGGGCGAAGAGGCGGACGCGGCGGAATTGAAGAGATATGTCCGAGAGAGATTGCCCGAGTACATGGTTCCGGAAGCGATCGTGGCTCTCGAGGAGATCCCGATCACGGCGAATGGGAAGGTGGATAAGAAGCGGCTGCCAAGAGTGGAGGGAGCGGGCAGGCGATCAGAAGAGGTCTATGCCAAGCCGAGGACGCCGGTCGAGGAGATGATAGTCGGGATTTTCGAGGATGTGCTGAAGGTCGGTCGAGTAGGAAGAGAAGACAACTTTTTCGAAATCGGAGGACATTCGCTATTAGCGACCCAGGTCATCTCACGGGTCAGGAACGCGTTTGGAGTGGAAATCGGTGTAGGAAGCATCTTCGAAGCGGCGACGGCGGGAGGATTGGCCGGCAAAATCGAGGAGGCAATGAGGTCTAAAGCGGATGATGGGCCGCCGCCGCTGGTCAGAGCGCCGAGAGACGGTAAGGGAAGCGCCAGGTTCCCGCTCTCCTTTGCGCAACAGCGGCTGTGGTTCCTCAATCAGCTTTTGCCGAACAACCCGTTCTATAACTCCCCGCGCGCGGTAAAACTGGAGGGGAGATTAGACCTCGAGTCGTTGGAGCGAGTGATCAATGAGATTGTTCGAAGGCATGAGTCCTTAAGGACGAGGTTCGAGGTAGAAGACGGCGTGCCGATGCAGGTAATCGACGAGTGGGAGCCGCGGATACTGGAAGTCACGAACCTGACGAACTTGAGCCGGGAAGAAAGAGAGGAAGAGGCGAGGCGCATAGCGAGTGAGGAAGCGGCGACGGGATTCGATTTGAGCCGAGGGCCGCTGCTGAGAGTCAAGGTCTTGAAATTGGAAGAGGAGCAGCACGTGGCGCTCTTCACCTTGCACCACATCGTAAGCGATGGGTGGTCGACGGGAATCCTGACCGGAGAAATAGAGTCGCTCTACCACGCATATACTTTAGGACAGGACTCGCCGCTTAAGGAGTTGCCGATTCAGTATGCGGATTATGCGGTATGGCAGCGGAACTGGTTGCAAGGCGAAGCGCTGGAGCGGCGCCTCAACTACTGGCGCGAACAGTTGGCAGGACTCGAGCCGCTGGAGTTGCCCACTGACTATCCGCGCCCGAAGGCAGGCGCCTACCGCGGCGCGAGTTTGAAATTTGAACTTTCGGCAGAGTTAACGCGCGAGTTACAAGCGCTGAGCCGGCGAGAAGGGGTGACCCTGTTTATGACTTTGCTGGCGGCTTTCCATGTCCTGCTCGCACGCTACAGCCGGCAGGAGCAAATTGTCGTCGGCACTCCGATCGCCAACCGAAACCGGAGCGAGATCGAAGGCCTGATCGGTTTCTTCGTCAATATGCTGGTTCTGCGCGCCGACCTCAGCGGGAATCCGTCCTTCCTCACGCTACTCCGCCAGGTCCAGGGGGCGGCGCTCGGCGCTTATGCGCACCAGGATTTGCCTTTTGAGAAGCTGGTCGAGGAACTCCAGCCTGAGCGGGCGCTAGGTCATAATCCGCTATTTCAAGCGACCTTCGGGCTGCAGAACATGCCGCGCCCAGTAGTGGCGCCGCCGGCGGGCCATGCCTTAGAAAGTAGCGTAAGCCTCGATAGTATGGACTATGAGTCGACGGCCACCAAGTTCGATCTGGAGATCTATCTTTGGGATCAGGCTAACGGGCTGAGCGGAAGGACGTATTACAGCAGAGACCTGTTCGAGGAGACGACGATCAAACGGCTGATGGGCCATTACCTGAATGTGCTCAGGGGAATCGTTGAGCGTGAGAGACCTATCTCCGACCTGAGCTTGCTGAGCGTTCAGGAAAGAGAGCAGATTGTCGTGGAGTGGAATCAGACCGGAAGACCATATCCTCAAGATCGGCTCATCCACGAGTTATTCGAAAGACAACTAGAGAAAACACCCGAATCCATAGCCCTCATCTATGAGGATCGGCGCCTGAGCTATGCGGAGCTCAATGCGAAGGCCAATCAGTTGGCTCATTACCTACGAAGGTTGGGCATTGGGCCGGAGAGTCTGGTTGGCGTCTGTGCGGAGCGGAGTTTGGAGATGGTCATAGGATTACTGGCCGTCCTCAAGGCCGGCGGCGCATATGTTCCGCTGGACCCAACATATCCAGCCGAGCGACTCGCATATATGCTCGAAGACAGCGCCCCGGTAGCCGTTTTGACCCATACCCGGGTACGGGCCGAAATCCGTTCGGCGCTCGCACAGGCCGGAGTTCCGATGATCGATATTGAAGCCGACACCTGGCGTTGGGCCAACGAAACGGACGTCAATCGGGACGAGTCGGGGGTCGAACTGACGCCAGAGCGCCTGGCCTATGTGATCTACACATCGGGGTCGACGGGCAGACCGAAAGGCGCGATGAACGAGCATCGCGGCGTCGTCAACCGATTGCTCTGGATGCAAGAAGCCTATGGCCTGACCGGGGACGACGCGGTGTTGCAGAAGACCCCATTCGGCTTCGACGTCTCGGTCTGGGAGTTCTTCTGGCCGCTGCTCAATGGCGCCAGACTCGTGATGGCGCGTCCTGAAGGTCATAAGGACCCTGCATACCTGGCTAGCGCTATCGAGCAAGAGCGCATTACCACACTGCACTTCGTGCCGTCGATGCTACAGGTGTTCCTTGAATCGGGCGAAGCGGCGCGGTGTTCGAGCCTGGCGCGTGTGATCTGCAGCGGGGAATCCTTGTCCGGATCATCTGTCAGAAGTTTCCGACAACAGTTGACCACTGCGCGCCTGTATAACCTGTATGGGCCCACAGAGGCGGCGGTGGATGTCACGGCCTGGGACTGCGCCGCCGAGGTCTGCCAGGAGAACATTCCCATCGGGCGGCCAATTGCGAATACGCAGATCTATCTGCTGGACGGTAATGTGGAAGCGGCGCCGGTTGGAGTGTCTGGAGAGATCCATATCGGAGGGGTGCAGGTAGGGCGCGGCTATCTGAATCGCCCCGAATTGACGGCCGAGAGGTTCGTCGCTTGTCCGTTTGGGGTGGACGGAAACACGCGGATGTACAAGACAGGCGACCTAGGCCGTTATCTACCCGACGGGAATATCGAGTTCCTGGGTCGCAACGACTTTCAGGTGAAGATTCGCGGATTCCGGATCGAACTGGGGGAGATCGAGGCGAGGCTGGCGCAACATCCTGTCATCAAAGAAGCAGTAGTTCTGACGCGCGGAGGCAGCGCAGGAGACCTCAGGTTAGTAGGCTACTACACGCGGAGAGGAGCTGAAGCTTCGGCGATCGAAGTGGATGCCGAAGAGCTGAGAGCGCACCTGTTGACGGCGCTGCCAGAGTACATGGTACCGGCGGCGTACGTTGCGTTGGAAGCGCTGCCGCTGACCCCCAACGGGAAACTCGACCGTAGAGCGCTGCCGGCGCCAGATAGCGCAGCCTATACTTCCCGCGAGTATGAAGCTCCGGTTGGGGAGGTTGAGACTGCGCTGGCCCGGATCTGGGCCGAAGCGCTCGGGCTGGAACGAGTCAGCCGATTCGACAACTTTTTCAAGGTGGGAGGGCACTCGTTACTGGCGATCAAACTGTTCGAACGGATGAGGCGCGAAGGACTGCATGCCGACGTGCGCGCCATTTTTGCCACGCCGACCTTAGCCGCATTGGCGTCCGCAGTGGGCGGCGAGAGCGGAGTCATAGACGTTCCCCCGAACGGCATTCCGCCCGGGTGTGAAGCGATCACGCCCGAGATGCTGCCGCTGGTCGAGATGAGCTCAGCCGAGATCGAGCGGATCGTCAGCGCCGTGCCGGGCGGGGCGGCTAACGTCCAGGACGTCTATCCACTGGCGCCCTTGCAGGAGGGGATTCTGTTTCATCACCTGACGGGTGGGGAAGGCGATGTCTATTTGATGTCTGCGCTGTTGGCCTTCGATAGCCGCGGCCGGCTGGAGCGATTTCTGCGGGCGCTGCAGGCGGTCATCGATCGTCACGACATCCTGCGAACGGCGGTCCTGTGGGAGGGACTGCCCGAACCGGTCCAGGTGGTGTGGCGCCAGGCGTCGCTGGATATTGATGAGGTTAGCCTTGATCCTGCGATGGGCGAAACGGCCGAGCAATTACTCGCTCGTTTCAATCCTCGGCGCTACCGGCTCGATATCCGTCGGGCGCCGCTGATGTGTACTCGTATCGCCCACGATGCGAGCAACGATCGCTGGGTAATGCTGCACCTGTTTCATCACCTGGCGATCGATCACGCGGCGTTGGAGGTCTTGCTGGAGGAGGTTCATGCGCACCTGGAGGGGAAAGCGGAACGGCTGCCAGAGCCGCCGCCGTTCCGGAATTTTGTGGCGCAGGCGAGGTTGGGAGTGAGCCGGCAAGAGCACGAAAGCTTCTTCCGCCAAATGTTGGGTGATGTAGACGAACCGACGACGCCGTATGGTCTGGTCGATGTCCAGGGAGATGGCGCGGAGATCCGGGAAGCGCGGCGTGAAGTCCATAAGGAGCTAGGCGTCCGCCTGCGACAGAGCGCGCGAGCGCTGGGGGTGAGCGCGGCGAGTTTGTGTCACGTGGCATGGGCGCAGGTGCTGGCGCGAGTGTCGGGGCGAGATGATGTGGTCTTCGGGACGGTCTTGTTCGGGAGGATGCAAGGAGGAGAAAGAGTGGACCGGGCGCCAGGCATGTTCATCAACACCCTGCCGATACGCATCCGAATCGGCGAGGAGAGCGCGCAGGAGGTCGTCCGGCAAACCCACACGTCGCTGGCGCAGTTACTGAGACATGAACATGCGCCGCTGTCCCTGGCGCAGCGCTGTGGCGCGGTCGTGGCGCCGGCGCCACTCTTTACCGCCCTGCTGAACTATCGCCATAGCGCCGGGGGCGATCATGGTGAAGGCGAGCAGTTGCTGTGGGAGGGGGTCGAGAAGTTGGGCAGCGAAGAGAGGACCAATTACCCGCTGATCCTAAATGTGGACGATTTTGGAGAAGGATTCGGACTGAAGGCGCAGGCGCAATGGTCGGTGGAGCCGGAGCGAGTCTGCGCCTACATGGAGACTGCGCTGGAGAGGTTGATGGAGGCTTTGGAGGAGGAACCCGCAACGCCGGCGCGCAATCTGGACGTGCTGCCCGAGCCGGAACGGGATCAACTGCTGGTGAAGTGGAATGAGACGGAAAGAGAATACGGAGAGACCAGGTCAGTCGCCGAAATGATCGCGGCGCAGGCGACGCAGAGGGGAGAGGCGTTAGCGGTGGTAAGTGAGCAGGGGGCGGTGAGCTATCGAGAGCTGAATCGCCGCGCCAATCAATTGGCGAATTATCTTGGGAGTCGTGGAATAGGGAAGGAAGACCTGGTAGGGATCTGTGCGGACCGTTCGGTGGAAATGGTCATCGCCATACTGGGAGTCCTGAAATCCGGAGCCGCATACGTGCCGATCGATCCTGAAGATCCCAGACAGCGAATAGAAGGGACGATCGAGGACTCGCAAATGAAATTGCTGCTCACGCAGGAGCGGCTGGTCGACCGGGTAGTGGCGCACGATCAGGCCGTCGTTCGCCTCGACCGAGATTGGGATCAAATAGGGAATCATAGCCGTGAGGGGGCGTTCGACGGGGTGAGCGGGGAGTGGCTTGCATACGTGATCTACACGTCCGGATCCACGGGCAGGCCCAAGGGCGCGATGAACACGCACCTGGGGATCAGGAATCGGCTGCTGTGGATGCAGGAGAAGTACGAACTCGACGAGACCGACCGGGTATTACAGAAGACGACTTTTAGCTTTGATGTTTCTGTCTGGGAATTTCTGTGGCCGCTGATGACAGGCGCCGTGTTGGTCATGGCGCGGCCCGGGGGCCATAGAGATAGCCGGTATTTACTGAGGGTGATCAAGGAAGAGGGGATAACAACCATCCATTTCGTGCCATCGATGCTAGGCGTCTTTTTAGAGGAGGAGGTGGAAGAGGCAAAGAGTTTGCGCCGGGTGATTTGTAGCGGAGAAGCGCTGACGAAGGACCTGGAACACAGATTACGAAGCAAGACACGAGCGCAGGTTAGCAACTTGTACGGTCCGACGGAAGCAGCCATAGACGTAACCTACTGGATTAGTGAAGGAGAGGGCGAGAAGGGTGTCGTGCCAATCGGGAGGCCTATATCGAACATCCAGATGTACGTACTGGACGGGGAGATGGAGCCGGCGCCGGTTGGGGTGAGTGGAGACATCTACATCTCGGGGATAGGTTTGGCGAGGGGGTATATCAGGAGGCCGGAGTTAACAGGAGAGAAATTCATTCCTCACCGGTTCAGCCGAGAAGTAGGAGAGAGGATGTACCGGACGGGAGATCTGGGCAGGTATCTGTCGGACGGGAACATTGAGTACATCGGGCGAGCGGATGAACAGGTGAAGATTCGAGGCTATCGAATCGAGCTGGGAGAGATTGAGGCGGTGTTGAATGAGCACCCCCTGGTGAGGCGGAGCGTCGTCGTAGCGAGAGAGGATGAGGTAGGCGGTAAGCGACTGATCGGGTACGTGGTAGGAGAAGCGAGCGCGACGGCAACGGAGTTGAATAGGCATGTCCGAGAGAGGCTTCCAGAGTACATGGTTCCGAGAGCGATCCTGATACTGGAAGAAATGCCGGTTACGTCGAGTGGGAAGATCGACAGAAAGAGACTGCCGTCGGTGAAAGATGCGGGCAAAGGGGAGGGGCGGGAGTACGTCGAGGCGCGGACGCCGGCCGAGGAGATTCTGGCAGGGATCTTTGAAGAGACTCTGAAACTCGATCGGATAGGGATTCGCGACAACTTTTTCGAGCTCGGCGGGCATTCATTACTCGCCACACAGGTCGCCTCACGAGTCAGAAAGGTCTTCGGGGTTGAGATCGGGGTGAGGAGCGTCTTCGAGGAGCCGAGGGTGGAGGGACTGGCGCGGAGGGTCGAGGAGGCGATGAGGAGTGGAGAGATGGAGGCCCCGCCGATGGTCAGAGTTTCGAGAGAAGCAAACCTGCCGCTGTCCTTCGCGCAGCAGAGGTTATGGTTCCTCGATCAGCTGGAGCCGGGTAACACCCTGTATAACATCACAGGCGGAGTGAGGCTGGAAGGGAGTTTGAACCTGGAGGCGTTGGAGCGAGCGATCAATGAGATCGTCAGAAGACACGAGGTCTTGAGGACTAGGTTCGAAGTCGTGGACGGCGAGCCGGCGCAGGTGATCAATAACTGGGAGCCGCAGCGATTGGAGGTAGAAGACCTGACGGGCTTGACCCATGAAGAAAAAGAAGAAGAGGCGAGCCGCATCGCAGGACAGGAATCGGAAACAAGCTTCGATCTGAGTCGAGGACCGCTGCTGAGGGTGAAGGTCTTGAAGCTTGGAGAGGAGCGGCATGTGGTGTTTTACACCTTGCACCACATCGTGAGCGATGAGTGGTCGATGAGAATTCTGGTCGAAGAGGTCGGGAAACTCTACCGGGCATACAGCGAAGGAGAGTCCTCGCCGCTCGACGATCTCGAGATCCAGTATGCGGATTTCGCCGTGTGGCAGAGACAGTGGCTGAGGGGAGAGGCCCTCGAACGACAGCTCAGCTATTGGAGGAATCAATTAGCCGGACTTGAGCCTCTGTCTCTGCCGACAGATCATCCGCGCCCGGCGGCGAATCGTCAGAGAGGAGTTGTTCCATTCTCCCTCTCGGCTGAAGCGACCTTACAGTTGGTTGAGCTCAGCCGGAGAGAGGGAACGACCATGTTTATGACATTGCTGGCCGGATTCCAACTGCTCTTGAGCAGGTACTGTGGGAGTGAGGATGTGGCCGTCGGGACGGACGTCGCCAATCGTAACCGGGCCGAGACGGAAGCGTTAATAGGCTTTTTCGTTAACGAGCTGGTGCTGCGCACGGACCTCAGCGGCGCCCCGAGCTTTAGAGAGCTGCTGAAGCGAGTTAGAGATGTGACGCTCGGAGCCTATGCGAATCAAGATCTGCCCTTTGAACGGCTGGTCGAAGAGTTGCAGCCTGAACGAGATCTCAGTAGCACACCGCTCTTTCAGGTCGGCCTGGTCTTTCATAACGCGCCGCGAGGAATACTGCGGTTAAAGGACCTGTCAATAGAAGGAATTGGAGCTGAGGCGACACAAGCGAAGCACGACTTGACTTTGTTTGTCGGGGAGAGCGACGCGGGGTTGGGCGGAGTCATGGAATACGCCAGGGAGCTGTTCGAGGAGAGCACAATCATCCGCTTGACCGAGCATCTGCGCGTGTTGCTGGAGAGGGCCGCGGAGCGCCCGGAGAGGTCCATCTCAGAAATCGAGTGCCTGTCACAAGCCGAATTAGATCAGATCTTACATCAATGGAATGACACCTCCCGGGCCTATCCGACTGGGCTATGCGTCCACGAGTTGATAGATCGACAAATGGAGAAGACTCCTCATGCGATCGCCCTTACCGACGGAGAGCGGTGTTTGTCCTATGAGGAACTGGGGAGGTCGGCCAATCGGCTGGCGCATTACTTGCGGAGTCTGGGAGTTGGTCCTGACGTGGCCGTGGCGCTGTGTGTAAATCGCAGTTTAGAGATGGTCGTGGCCTTAATGGGCGTCTTGAAAGCAGGAGGGGCATATGTGCCGATTGATCCGAAGTATCCGGCGGAACGGATGGCGTTCATGCTCGAAGACGCGCATGCCGAGGTTTTGCTGACCGAGGAAGGATTGCGAGCCGGCCTGCCTGAATCACAGTCTCATCTGGTGAGCCTGGACGGCGCCTGGGAAGAGATAACTCAATTCAGTGATGCAAATCCAAAGGCGGCGGCGCAGCCCGGCCATCTTGCATATGTGATCTACACCTCAGGATCGACTGGAAAACCCAAGGGAGTAATGGTCGACCATCAGAGCCTTGTCAATTATGTCCACGCGATCGCTGAGCGATTGGAGATGACGAGCAGTGACAGGGTGTTGCAATTCGCTTCGATCAGCTTTGATGTGGCTGTTGAGGAGATTTTCCCGACGCTGGCCACGGGCGGGGCCGTGGTGATCGATGTCAGAGGGGTGACGGCTTCGTTCATCGAACTGGAGAGAACGCTGACGGATGAGCAGATATGTTGGATAGAGTTGCCGACGGCGTACTGGCAGGCCTGGGTGGCGGATTTGGCGGCAAGACAGGGACAGGTCAGTAGGAGTATGAGGCAGGTGATAGTCGGAGGTGAGAGGATGTCTCCGAAGAGTGTACGGGAATGGACGCGTACGGGCGTGCCGATGCTGCACATATATGGTCTAACTGAGACGACGATTACGACGAGTCTGTACCAGGTGGGAGATGAGGGGCTGGAAGGCGAGATTCCGATCGGCAGGCCAATTGAGAATACGCAGGTCTACATACTGGACGAGAGATTGAGAGTGGCGCCGGTTGGAGTGGGCGGGGAACTCTACATCGCGGGAGAAGGAGTGGCGAGAGGATACATCAATCAGGCGGTGCAGGCGGCCGAGAGGTTTGTCCCGAACCCGTACGGCGAGAGGGCGGGAGAGAGGATGTATCGGACAGGAGATAAGGTGAAGTACCTGGAAGATGGAAAGATGGTATTTCTGGGGAGGGTGGATGATCAGGTGAAGGTGAGAGGATACCGGGTGGAAATGGGCGAGATTGTGGCCGCGTTGAAGAGTCATCCGGCGACTGAAGAGGCGGTGGTGACTGCGGTCGAGGACGGCTCCGGGTCCAATAAATTAATTGCGTACGTAGTCCCGAAATATGAATACAGATCTTCGATTGACCAGAATGGCGCCAATGCCGGGAGCCCGAACGGCCGGACCCCGGAACTATGGCCGGCGCAAGGCGAGTATGGGGTCTTCGATGAAGTGTTGTATTACGCAATGACTAACGACCAGGTGAGGAACAAGAGTTACGAAGAAGCAATGAGGCGGCTGGTGAGAGGAAAGACAGTCGTGGATGTGGGGACCGGGGCAGACGCAATATTATCGAGGCTGTGCGTAAAGGCCGGGGCGAGGAAGGTATATGCGATCGAGATGGGAGTAGAAGCCTACCAGAAGGCGAAGAGGGTGATCGAGAGTGAGGGACTGGAGGGCAAGATAATTCTGATTCATGGGGAAGCTGCCGGCGTGGAGCTGCCGGAGAAGGTGGACGTGTGTATATCGGAGTTGATCGGGACGATAGGCAGCGCAGAAGGGGCGGCTCCAATATTGAACGACGCGCGGAGGCTGTTGAAAGCGGACGGAGTGATGATCCCGGAGAGGTGCGTAACAAAGGTCGCGGGTGTGGAGTTGCCCGAAGAGATACGGCGCGACATGGCTTTTACGGAAGTGTCCGGATACTACGCGAACAAGGTGTTCGAGAAGATGGGGAGGATGTTTGATCTGAGGTTATGTATTCGGAATTTCCCCAAGAGAAACCTGATAACGAGCGTAGATTTATTCGAGGATATAAATTTCAACAGGAGTATAGAACTCGGGAGTACGAGAGAGATATTCCTGAGGATAAACCGGAAAGCCCGGCTGGAAGGCCTCTTGCTGTGGATTAACCTGGAGGTGGTCAAGGGAGAAGTAATAGACGTGTTGGAGTACGACGGGTGTTGGTCGCCGGCGTACATGCCGGTCTTTTCTCCGGCCGTAGTAGTGGGAGAGGGGGATGAGATACATGCGAGTTGCAGCGTGATATACGGAAACAGGGGGTATAGGCCGGATTATCGATTGAAAGGCGCGCTTATCAGGAGGAGCGGAAAGAAGATAGAGTTCGACTACCACTCGCGGTTAGAGGAGAGGTCGTACAAAGCGAGTGAGTTTTACAGGCAATTGTTATCCGGCGACGAAATAAGGATAAGCAAGAATGGTAAGGGCGAGTCAGTTACGAAGCGTCTGGAAAACCATTTGAGTGAGATTCTGCCGGAGTACATGGCCCCGGCAGCCATCGTGATGATCGACAGATTGCCGCTGACGGCGAACGGAAAGGTGGATCGCAAGGCGTTGCCCAGGCCGGAGCTGAAAGCGGGCGGACGGGAGAGCGTCGCGCCACGTGGCGTGGTCGAAGAGATTCTGGCCGGGATTTTCGCGGAGGTGCTGAAGATTGACGGCGTGGGGATGACTGACAACTTTTTCGAACTCGGCGGCCATTCATTATTGGCGACGCAGGTCATCTCGCGAGTGACGAATACGTTCGGGACGGAGATCGGGGTCAGGAGCGTCTTCGAGAAGCCGACGGTAGAAGGATTGGCAAGCCGGATAGAGAAGGCGATAAACGCCGGAGCAAAGGACGAGGCGGCGCCCCTGGCCAGAGTCTCAAGAGAAGGAAGGCTGCCGCTCTCGTTCGCGCAGCAGAGGTTGTGGTTCATCGATCAGATGGAGCCGGGTAATACGCTGTTTAACGTCGCGGGGGCATTAAGGCTGGAAGGGAATTTGAACTTTGACGCGTTGGAGCGCTGTGTCAATGAGATCGTCAGAAGACACGAGGTCTTGAGGACGAGGTTCGAAGTCGTGGACGGCGAGCCGGCGCAGGTCATAGAGCAGTGGGCGCCGCGGCGGTTGGAGGTCACAGACCTGACGAGCCTCCCTCACGAGGATCGGGAAGAAGAGGCCGGCCGGATCGCGAGAGAGGAAGCCAAGAAGAGCTTTGACCTGAGCCGAGGGCCGCTGCTGAGGGTGAGGGCGCTGAAACTCGGAGACGATCTGCACATGGCCCTTTACACCATGCACCACATTGTGAGCGACGAGTGGTCGATGGGAGTGATGTTGCGAGAAGTGCGTGAGATCTATGCGGCGATGAGTGAAGGTCGGGAATCGCCACTGCCCGAGCTGGAGATTCAGTACGCCGACTATGCGGTATGGCAGAGAAAGTATCTGACCGGCAGAGTGATGGAAATCGAAGTCGGATATTGGAAGGAGCAACTTAACAGCGTCGCGATCATGGAATTGCCGACCGACCATCCGAGACCGGCGGTCCCGAGTCACCAAGGAGGATTCGAAAGGATCGAAATAAGCAGGGAACAGAGAGAAGGCCTGATGAGGCTCAGTCAGCGAGAAGGGGCCACGATGTTCATGACCTTGATGGCGGCCTTCAAGGTGGTCTTGATGAGGTACAGCGGGGAGAAGGACGTGGCCGTGGGCACTGTGATGGCGAACCGTACCCGGAGAGAAATGGAAGGTTTGATCGGCTTCTTTGTCAATACGCTGGTCATGAGAACGGACCTCGGAGGAAACCCGAGCTTCAGGGACTTGATCAAGAGAGAGAGAGAGGTGGCGCTGGGAGCCTACGCGCATCAGAACGTGCCGTTTGAGAAGTTGGTGGAGGAAATCAATCCTCAGCGAAACCTGAGCCGGAGCCCGTTCTTCCAGGTAATGATGGTTCTCGAAAACGCAAAGCATGAAGAGTTGGGGATGAGCAAACTCGATGTGAAGGGGGTGGGCGGACAGACCGGAGTGGCTGAGTTTGATCTGACGTTGCACCTGACAGAAGGGGCAGAAGGCATTTGGGGTGGTCTGGAGTACAGCCATGACCTGTTCGAGAGAGAGACGATCAGTAGGATGGCGAGGCGCTTTGAGAGGGCCTTGGAAGAAATAGTTAAAGACGCGGGGCAGTCGATCGGAGAGATCGAGCTGATGAGCGAGGCCGAGAAGCGCCAGATCGTCAAGGATTGGAATAAGACGAAGAGAGAGTTTACAGAGGCGCGATTAGTTCACGAGATGATTGCCGCGCAGGCGAGACGGAAGCCTGAAGCGATAGCGGTGAAGGGTGAACGAGGAGAGCTGAGCTATCGAGAGCTGGACCGGCGATCTAACCAGCTGGCGCATTGCTTGAGGCTGAGGGGCGTGGGGCAGGATGATTTGGTCGGGGTATGCGCGGAGCGCTCTGTGGAAATGGTCATAGCCATTCTCGGAATATTGAAGGCCGGAGCCTCATATGCGCCGATAGACCCCACATACCCACAACAGCGCGTCGAGTACATTTTGAAAGATGCGCGGGTGAGGCTGTTGCTGACTCAAGAAAGGTTGCTCGGGCGCCTGGGCGCGCGCGATCAGGAAATCGTCTGCCTCGACAAAGACTGGGACCAGATAAGTAAATATAGCGACGAATGTCCGGTTAACGGGGTGAGCGCCGAAGGGCTTGCGTATGTGATTTATACCTCCGGGTCCACAGGGGTCCCGAAAGGCGTGGCGATGGTCCATCGCGCGCTGGCCAACCTCATCCGGTGGCAACTCGATCATCCGGAGTTTTCCTCTACGCCGCGAACCCTTCAATTCTCTTCTCCGAGCTTTGATGTCTCTTTCCAGGAGATTTTCGCCACCTGGTGTGGAGGTGGGACTCTGGTCTTAATCGACGAAGAGACCCATCGTGACTCGCTCAGGTTGTGGGATGTGTTGCGGGAGGAGGCGGTTGAGCGACTATATCTGCCCTTCGTCGCGTTACAACAACTGGCCGAGGCTGCGGAAATAGATGCGACGGGCGATCTCAGCCTGCGCCGCATTATCACGGCGGGCGAGGCGTTGAAGTTAACAACGCCGATCGGAAATATGTTAGGCCGGATGGTCGATTGTATTCTGGAGAATCAATACGGCCCGACCGAATGCCATGTCGTGACTTCCTATAGCCTGCCACAGAGTACGGCCGAATGGGTGAAGAAATTGCCGCCCATCGGACGCCCCATCGCCAACACGGAGATTTACATACTGGATGGCAGGATGGAGCCGGTACCGGTCGGGGTGGTGGGAGATTTGTATATTGGCGGAGAGGCCCTCGCGCGCGGTTACCTGAACCGGCCGGCGGAGACGGGGCAGAGATTTGTTCCCGACCCGTTCAGCGAACGGCCCGGCGCCTGCCTCTATCTGACCGGAGACAGGGCCCGCTATCTTGCGGACGGGAATATCGAGTTCCTGGGGCGAAGTGATCATCAAGTGAAGGTGCGAGGATATCGGATTGAGTTGGAAGAGGTCGAGACTGTTTTGGGAGAAACTCCCGGCGTCAGGGCATGCGCGGCCGCAGTGCGGACGGACGATCTGGGTAATGGGTATTTAGTGGGCTACCTCGTATATCAGGAAGGGGAAGAAGCGACGGTTAATGAGGTGCGAAGTTTCCTTCAGCAGCGATTGCCTCATTACATGGTTCCGTCGGCATTCGTCTACCTGAAGACTTTGCCGGTGACGCCGAGCGGGAAGGTGGATCGCCGGGCCCTTCCTGCGCCGGAGAGGAAAGCGGCGGATGAAAGCGCTTTTGCCGCGCCGCGGACGATAATCGAAGAGAAAGTAGCCGGAATCTTCGGGGAGGCGCTGAAACTCGACCGAGTAGGAATCCAGGACAACTTTTTCGAGATCGGCGGTGATTCAATAATCGTCATGCAGGTGGTCGCGCGCGCCAAACGTGCGGGACTGAGGTTCTTACCGAAGGACGTCTTTCAACATCCGACAGTCGCCGGGCTGGCCGGGGTCGCGCGAGAGGTGAATGGAGACGAGATCGCTTCTCAATCGCCTTCCGCGCGCCCCGTCGGCCAGTTCATTATTGAGGCGGCGCCTGCCAGAACTGTACCTGAGAATAATGACAAGCAAGTAGAAGACGCCTACCCCATATCCCCGATGCAGCAGGGCATGTTATTTCACAGCCTGCTGGCTCCGGACGCGGGAGAATATCTCGAACAAGTGGTCTGCGATATTTCTGAAAACCTCGATGTCGAGGCGTTTGAGAGAAGCTGGCAGACCATGGTTTATCGTCACGGCGTTCTGCGAACCGCGTTCAATTGGGAGAACGTCGGCGAAGTAATTCAAATCGTTTACCGGAACGTGAAATTACCGGTCGAGCGGTATGACCTGAGCGGCCTGGGGGAGAGCGAACAGCAATCACGCGTGCAAACTTACCTTGAGGCTGAGCGCGGCGGGCTCCGTTTTGACCCTGCCGCCGCCCCTTTGGCGCGGGTTACGCTGTTCTGCCTGGCGGAGGATCGATATCAATTCATCTTTAGTTACCATCATCTGTTGCTGGACGGGTGGTCCTTGCCGCTGGTAATGCAAGAGGTCTACTCAATCTACAAGCTATTTTCCGGCAGGGGAGGGGCGGTGCTGGAGAACAGGCGCCCCTATCGCGATTACATAGAGTGGATAAACAAACAGGATTTATCGAAGGCGGAGGAATTTTGGAGGGATGAGCTCAAAGGACTTGCCTTCGCGGCGACGGCCTCGCCGGGGTCCAGATCGGCGATCGATGGCGGCGATGTTTATGCTCATCACGAGGTCAGGCTTTCCGCCGCGGCGACGTCCGCGCTCCACTCGCTGGCGCGAGAAGGTCAACTTACCATAAGTACATTATTGCAGGGCGCCTGGGCGCTGCTCCTGAGCCGATACCGCGGCGAGGAAGACGTCGTCTTCGGCGGAGTCGTTTCGGGACGGACGCTCGATTTGGAGGGCGTCGAGTCGATGGTAGGTCTATTTATCAATACGCTGCCGGTGCGAGCTCGGGCGCTGCCGGAAGTTCCCCTCATGACCTGGCTCAAGCAGCTTCAGTCCAGACAGGTCGAGGCGCGTCAGTACGAATACACCCCGCTGGTGAAGGTGCAGAAGTGGGTCGACCTCCCTCCAGGGGGCTCGCTGTTCGAGAGCGTGCTCGTGTTCGATCACTACCCGATGGAAACTTCCATGAGCGAAATGGGAGGCGGCTCGTGGTCTTGTGACGTCAGGTCGCTGCAGAGAACGGGCTATCCGTTGCATGTCATGGTAAGGCCGGGGCCGGAGGTCCTTATCCGGATTACCTACCTTCAAGACCACTTCGATTCCGAAACCGTTAGCCGAATGCTGGGGCATTATCAAGCATTGCTCGAGAACATTCCCTCCTGCGCGCGCGGACCGCTTGCAGAGGTCAAGATGCTTCCCGGCTCGGAACGGCGCCAGATGCTCGAACAGTGGAACAGCACAGCGGCGGATTTCCCGCTCGGGGCGCCCATGCATCAAGTGTTCGAAACTTGCGCCGCGCGCACACCGGACGCGATCGCCGCCGTCTGTGATGACATATCTCTGACATACCGTGACCTGAATGGCCGCGCAAATAAGTTGGCCAGGGCGCTTGTAGAACGGGGCGTGGGCGCCGACTCGCTTGTGGCGCTGCTCGGCGAGCGCAGTCTCGACTTCCTGACCGCAGTGCTGGCGGTTTTCAAGGCGGGCGGCGCTTACCTTCCGCTGGACCCGCGTCATCCGTCCGCTCGGCAGCGGCAGGCGCTTGAAGAGAGCGGGTGTAGCGTCGCGCTGGCTAGTTCCGCTTTCGTGGCGGAGATATCCGAAGCCATCGACGCCGCGCCTGACATGGCGCGTCCCGCAGTGATTTGTCTCGAAGACCTGCTCAAGAATGAGTTTTCGGATGAGAACCTGCCCGCGCGCAGCGGGCCGGACAATCTCGCCTACGTTATTTATACCTCGGGGTCGACCGGGGCGCCCAAGGGGGCGATGGTTGAACACGCGGGGATGCTCAACCACCTGTACGCAAAGGTCTCCGAACTCCGACTCGGCGAGGCGGACGTCATCGCGCAAACGGCGTCGCAGTGTTTCGACATTTCGGTTTGGCAATTTCTGGCCGCGCTTCTGGCCGGCGGCCGTGTGGCGATCTTCAAGGACGATACCGCTTTCGATCCGTCCCGGCTGGTTGAGGAAGTCGAACGCGGACAGGTCACGATCTTCGAGGCGGTGCCGTCGCTGTTGACGGCGATGCTCGAAGAGGAGAAGGCGAGGTCTTCCCGCCGGTTATCTACGCTCCGCTGGATGATTCCGACCGGCGAGGCTTTGCCTCCGGACGTCTGTCGTCAGTGGTTCGATCGATATTCGGACATCCCATTGCTGAACGCGTATGGCCCGACTGAGTGCTCTGATGACATCACCCACTGCCGCATAACACGGCCGCCTTCATACGAAAATGCCAACATGTCTATCGGCCGGCCGATAGCCAATATGCGCATGTATATTCTTGATCCCGCGTTGCTGCCGACGCCGATCGGCATCGCCGGTGAGTTGTGCGCCGGAGGAACGGGTGTCGGGCGCGGTTATCTAAGTCGCCCCGAATTGACGGCGGAGAAATTCAGCCCCGATCCGGTTTCCGGACAGCCGGGGGCGAGACTCTACAAAACAGGAGACTTTGCCCGCTACCGGTCCGACGGAAACATCGAGTTCGTCGGCCGCATCGATCATCAGATCAAGCTGCGAGGGTATCGCATAGAGCCAGGCGAGATCGAAACGGCGCTCACCAAATACAAAGCCGTCAGGCAGGCGGTCGTGATGGCCAGAGAGGACGAGCCCGGGAAGAAGCGCCTGGTGGCTTACATAGTGAGCGACGAAGAGGTGAATGGCGGGCGGTTGCGGGACAGTCTCAAGGAAAGACTGCCCGAATATATGGTTCCCGATGCGGTCGTGGTTCTGAGTGAGATGCCCGTCACGGCGAATGGAAAAATTGACCGTAAGCGACTTCCGATGGTGGAAAGCGCGGCGGGGCAGATTGAGCGGCAGCATGTGGGCGCGCGGACGCCTGTCGAGGAGATCCTGGTTGGGATAATAGAGGAATTATTGAAGCTCGATCGAGTGGGGTTGGACGACAACTTTTTCGAGATCGGAGGCCATTCATTATTGGCCACACAAGTAATTTCTCGAGTAAGGAGTGTTTTCGGAGTAGAGGTCGGAGTCAGGAGCATCTTCGAGGAGCCTCGGGTGGAGGATTTCGCGCGCAGGATAGAGAAGGCGATGAGGGCGGGGCAGAAGAATGAGGCGGCGCCATTGGTCAGAGTTTCAAGAGAGGCTCAAAGAGGCGAGGGTTTGCCGCTCTCATTCGCGCAGCAGCGGTTGTGGTTCTTGGATCAGCTTGCGCCGAATAATCCGTTTTACAACATCTCGGGGGCATTGAGGCTGGAAGGAAGATTGAATCTCGACGCGCTGGAGCGCTGTGTCAATGAGATTGTCAGAAGACACGAGGTCTTGAGGACGAGGTTCGCACTCGATGCGGGGGCCCCGGCGCAGAAGATTGACCAATGGGAATATCTGCGGTTAGAGGTCGAAGACCTGACGGGCCTTCCACTGGAGGAGCGAGAACAAGAAGCCGGTCGAATCGCAAGAGAAGAAGCCGAGAGGAGCTTCGATTTGAGTCGAGGGCCGCTGCTGAGAGTGAGGGTGCTGAAACTCGGAGAAGAGCGGCATGCGGCGCTTTACACCATGCACCACATCGTGAGCGACGCCTGGTCGGCGGGAATCCTGGTCAGAGAAGTCGGAACGCTCTACCGGGCCTACAACGCGGGAGAGTCCTCGCCACTCGATGAACTCGAGATCCAGTACGCGGATTTCGCAGTCTGGCAGAGAGAGTGGTTGAAGGGAGAGGTCCTCGATAGAGAGCTTGAGTATTGGCGGAAACAGCTTCAGGGAATGGAGACACTGGAACTGCCGACGGATCGTCCGAGGCCGGCGATCCAGAGTTATCGAGGGGCTGGGCGGTATTTTGTGATCGATAGCGAACTAACTCATAAGCTGAGAGCGCTCAGTCAGCAAGAGGGAGTGACCTTGTTCATGACGCTGCTCGGAGGTTTCGATCTCCTTATGAGCCGGTACAGCGGCCAGGCGGATGTGGCTCTTGGGACTGACATCGCTAATCGGAATCGAGCGGAGATCGAGGGGTTAATCGGGTTCTTCGTCAACCAGTTGGTGTTGAGAGTGGAGGTGAGTGAGAGAGAGAGCTTCAAGGAGTTGCTGAGGCGAGTGAGGGAAGTATGTCTGGGGGCGTACGCGCATCAGGACGTGCCGTTTGAGAAATTGGTAGAAGAGTTGCAGCCGGAACGAGACCTTAGCCGGTCGCCGCTCTTCCAGGTGAAGCTGATTTGGGAAAACATTTTGAAAGAAGGTCTGGAGCTGGAGGGGATAAGACTGCAGGACGGCATGGGCGGCGGCGCCGACGCGCAGGCGGCGAGATTCGATCTGACGGTGGCGATCACTGATTCGGGGCGGCATCTGCTGGGAGCCGTGACCTACAGCCGCGACTTGTTTGAAGAGGAGACGATCGATCGGCTGATGGGCCATTACCAGAATTTGTTGAGGGGGGTAGCGGAGGAGAGCGAAAGGCCGATCTGTTTGCTGAGCTTGCTGAGTAATCAGGAGAGAAAGCAGATTGTCGTCGAATGGAATCAGACAGTGAGGTCTTATCCGAATGATCGGTACGTACACGAACTATTCACAGAACAGGCGAAGTGGATTCCTGAACAGGTTGCGCTGGTCTGTGAGGGGCAGCTAGTGAGCTATAGAGAACTGAACCGGCGATCGAATCAGTTGGCGCACTACCTGCGAAGGATCGGCGTGGGGCCGGACGCGGTGGTCGGATTGTGTCTTGAGCGATCCGTAGAAATGGTGGTGGCAGTCCTGGGAGCGCTTAAGGCGGGAGGCGCCTATCTGCCGCTCGATCCGGAACATCCGCTCGAAAGGGTCGCGCTGATGTTGGAGGACACGGGAGTGGGAGTGGTGTTGACCCGGAGGGAATTGGAAGATCGCCTGCCGGCGTTTGGGGGACAGACCGTGTGTCTGGATCAGGAGTGGGAGCGGATCGGCGAAGAGAGTGAGAGTGAACCGGAGAGCGGAATCGTGGCGGACAACCTGGCCTATGTGATCTACACCTCCGGGTCAACCGGGAGGCCGAAAGGGGTGATGATCAATCACGGAGGGTTGGCCAATTATCTGCAGTGGGCCAGGGAGATTTACCGGATCGAAGAGGGAGAAGGGGCGCCTGTGAGCTCATCGATCGGATTCGATCTGACCGTGACGAGTCTGTACGGGCCATTGGTCACTGGAAAGTGTGTGAATCTGCTGTCGGAGAAGGAAGGGATAGAAGCTCTGTCGAGAACATTGAGAGAGGAGAGTGGATACAGCCTGTTGAAGATCACGCCGACGCACCTGGAACTGCTGGCAGAGCAGTTGAGTGATTCTGAGGCGCAAGGGAGAGCGAATGCGTTGGTGATCGGAGGAGAAGAACTGCGCGCCAATGGGTTGAAGTTCTGGCAGGAGAGGGCCCGGGGGACGAGATTGATCAATGAGTACGGGCCGACAGAGACGGTGGTCGGCTGTTGTGTCTATGAGGTCGGGGATGTCGAGAGTGGAAGAGATGTCGTGCCGATAGGGCGTCCGATCGCAAATACGCGGATGTACGTGCTGGATGAGGAACTGGAGCCGGCGCCGGTGGGAGTGAGAGGAGAGATTTGCATCTCCGGCATGGGACTGGCGAGAGGGTATGTGAAGGCCCCGGAAGCGACTGGGGAGAAATTCATTCCGAACCGGTTCAACGGGAAAGGCGAGAGACTATATCGGACGGGAGATGTGGGCCGGTATCTCCGGGATGGAAACATTGAATTCATCGGTCGCGCGGACGATCAAGTGAAGGTGCGCGGTTACCGGATCGAGTTGGGAGAAATAGAGTCGGTATTGAGTGAACACCGATCGGTAAAGCAAAGCGTGGTGGTCGTGAGAGAGGATGAAAGAGGCGCCAAGCGACTGATTGGTTATGTGGTGTGTGAAGAAGTGACGGCGCCGGCGGAGTTGAAGAGTCAACTTCGGGCGAGATTGCCCGAATACATGGTTCCGGAAGCGATCGTGATGCTGGAAAAGATGCCGCTGAGCGCGAATGGGAAGATCGATCGTAAGCGACTGCCACAGGTAAAAGACGCAGGCAGACAGGTGGAAGAGGAGTATGTCAAGGCGCGAACGCCGGTAGAGGAACTCTTGGTAGGAATCTTCGAGGACGTGCTAAAGCTCGACGGGGTCGGGATCACTGATAACTTTTTTGAAATCGGCGGACATTCGCTATTGGCGACGCAGGTCATCTCACGAGTGAGAAAGACCTTCGGAGTGGAGATCGGGGTTGGGAGCATCTTCGAGAAAGCCACAGTAGAAGGATTGGCAAGCAGGATCGAGGAGGCGATGAGATTCGGGGAGAAGGATCAGGCGCCGCCTCTGGTCCGTGTCGAACGAGGCAGCCAAAGCGGTATGAGGCTGCCGCTGTCGTTCGCACAGCAGAGACTGTGGTTTCTGGATCAACTCGTGCCGAACAATCCATTCTATAACAGCTCCGAAGCGGTGCGGATCGAGGGAAGATTAGACCTGGATGTATTGGAATCCGTGATCAATGAGATCGTCAGAAGACATGAAGTCTTGAGAACGAGATTTGAAGTAAAGAGCGGTCAACCGGTCCAGGTGATCGATGAATGGAATCCTCGGAAATTGGAGCGCACAGACCTGACGAACTTGACTCGGGAAGAGAGAGAAGCGGAAGGCAGGCGGATCGCGAGAGAGGAAGCAGGGACGAGCTTCGAGCTGAGCCGAGGGCCGTTATTGAGGGTGAAGGTCTTGAAGCTGGGCGAGGATGAGCACGTACTGCTCTATACGATGCACCATATCGTGAGTGACGCATGGTCGGCGGGAATCCTGATCAAGGAGGTTGGAGCGCTCTACAAGTCGTACAGCGCGGGAGAATCATCGCCTTTGCCTGAGCTTGAAATCCAATACTCTGATTATGCCGTCTGGCAGCGGAATTACTTGCAGGGAGACGTCCTGGAGCGGCAGTTGTCCTACTGGCGCAAGCAACTTGAGGGGGTGGCGCCGCTGGAGTTACCCACTGACTATCCCCGCCCCGCGCTGCCCAGTTACCGCGGGGCAAGTTTGACCTTCGAAGTCTCCAAAGAGGTGGCCGAGGGGTTACAAGCGCTCAGTCGGCGGGAGGGCGTGACATTGTTTATGTCCTTACTGGCAGCCTTCCAGACACTGCTCATGCGATACAGCGGGCAGGAGGATATAGCCGTCGGTTCACCGATAGCCAACCGTACGCGGGCGGAGACTGAAGCGTTGATTGGATTCTTCACCAATACCCTGGTGTTGCGAACCCAGGTCGGAAGGAAATTGAGTGTTCAAGAATTGCTCGGGCGAGCGAGAGAAATCTGCCTGGGCGCCTACGCTTATCAAGATTTACCGTTCGAGCAGATAGTCGAGCAGTTGCAGCCCGAGCGCGATTTAAGCCGCCAGCCTTTGTTTCAAGTGATGCTGACTTTACAGAATGCGCCGGCAGAACTGCTGGATTCCCCGGGCTTACGGTTGAGTTATCTTAAGGTTCCTGATGAGACGTCGAAATTCGACCTCTTTCTCTCGGTAACGGAGTCAGGATCTCGCCTGGGTTGCAATCTCGACTATAACACCGACCTGTTTGAAGAGCAGACGATCAAACGGCTGACGGGCCATTACTTGAATGTTCTAAAGGGAATCGTTGAGCGCGAGAGACCGATCTCCGACCTGAGCTTGCTGAGCGATCAGGAAAGAGAGCAGATTGTCGTGGAATGGAATCAGACCGCAAGACCATATCCTCAAGATCGGCTCATCCACGAGTTATTCGAAAGACAGACGGAGAAGACACCCGAAGCCATAGCCCTCATCTATGAGGATCGACAACTGAGCTATGCGGAGCTCAATGCGAGGGCAAATCAGTTGGCTCGGCACCTGCGTCGGATCGGCGTCGGTCCGGAGACCCTGGTCGGCGTCTGCGTGGAGCGGAGTCTGGAGATGATCGTGGGGTTGCTCGGCATTCTCAAAGCCGGCGGCGCTTATGCGCCTATCGACCCGGCATATCCTGCCGACCGGATTGCCTTGATGCTGGAGGATGCTCAAGTGAAGGCGCTGCTGACCGAGCAAGAGTTGTCGGACATACTGCCGGGAACCAGCGCGCAGGTCGTGCCCATGGATTCGGATTGGCGCCTGATTGGGACTGAGAACAGGGAGAATCCACCAAAGATCGCGACGGCAGAGAATCTGGCGTATGTCATCTACACTTCCGGTTCCACCGGTCGTCCGAAGGGGGTCTCGGCGCCTCATCAGCAGGCGAGCAACTTCTTCACTGCGATGGATGCTTATCTCGAGCCTGAGCAAGGGGCCGTCTGGCTGGCGGTCACCAGCATCTCATTTGATATATCGGTGTTGGAACTGCTCTGGACCTTGGCGAGGGGGTTCAAAGTGGTGGTTCAGGCAGAGCGCAGGCTCGCTCGGTCGATAAGCCAATCGGCCGGCAATGCCATGAACGACTTATCAGTGGCGGCGCAAATAAGCTGGCGCCAGGCCACTCACCTTCAATGCACCCCTTCGATGGCTAAGATGCTCAGCCTGGAGGCGGATTCACCCGGCGCTTTCAAATCATTATGCAAAATATTGATCGGCGGAGAAGCGTTCCCGATCGGGCTCGCCCAGGCGCTCAAGCCGTTGGTGAGTGGGGAAATCCGGAACCTATACGGGCCGACGGAGACCACCGTCTGGTCTGCGACATATCTATTGCACGGCGCCGAAAGCAGTATTCCGATCGGCCGGCCAATCGCAAATACGCAAATCTATATTCTCGATCGTGAGCAGGAAATCGTTCCAGTGGGTGTGCCAGGCGAATTATATATTGGCGGGGAGGGTGTGGTTCGTGGATACCTGAAGCAACCGGAATTAACAGCAGAGCGATTCTTGCCCGATGAGTTCAGCGCCGAGACTGGAGCGCGTCTTTATAGAACTGGAGACCTTGCGCGCTACCGATCTGACGGCGCCATCGAGTTCCTGGGGCGGGTCGATCACCAGGTGAAGATTCGAGGCCATCGGATTGAGTTAGGTGAGATAGAAGCCCGGCTCAGCGCTCATCCCGCCGTGCGGCAGTGCGTGGTCGTGGCGCGCCAGGATGATACTGAAGAGAAGAGGTTGGTGGGATATGTGGTCGCCAACACTGAATATCATGGGCAGCAGTCTTTCGATCAAGAATCTCAGCGGCAGGAAGATCAAATTAATCAATGGACCACGGTCTGGGATGCCATCTACAATCAGGATCAGGCCTCTGCCGATCCGACCTTCAACATTGTCGGCTGGAACAGTAGCTACACAGGGGAGCCGATCCCGGCCCCTCAGATGCGGGAATGGCTGGATGAGACGGTCAATCGGATTGCGAGCTGGCAGCCGGAGCGAATCCTCGAACTAGGGTGCGGGACTGGGATGCTGCTCTTCCGTCTGGCCCCAGGTTGCCGCCGCTATCTGGGAACAGACTTTTCACAGGAGGCGCTGGAATACCTCGGCCGGGAGCTGGCGCAGAGGGGCGATCTGGCGCCACAGGTCGAGCTCTGGCGCCGGGGCGCCGACGAATTTCAGGGCTTGGAGAAGGAGAGCTTCGACACCGTAATTCTTAATTCAGTCGTGCAGTACTTCCCCGAGATCGACTATCTGGAGAAGGTCTTAAGACAGGCGGTGAATTTGGTGGCGCCTGGCGGCCGAATTTTTGTGGGTGATGTGAGGAGTTTGCCGCTGCTGGAAACTTTCCATACGTCGGTCGAGGTGGAAAGGGCCGAAGCCAGTCTGTCGTTGGGGCAACTGCGCCGGCGCATCGAGCGGCGGGGGCGGGATGAGAAAGAACTGGTGATCGATCCGGGATTCTTCTTGGCTCTGCAGGAACGATTGCCGAGGATCAGCCGGGTGGAAGTGATGCCGAAACGAGGGTGGTCGCACAACGAGCTGACGCAGTTCCGGTATCAGGTGGTGATCGAAGTTGGCGGAGAGAGAACCGCGGGGGCCGTAGTGAAGTGGCTGGATTGGGAGCGAGATGGGTTGAGTTGGGAAACGGCGCGTGAGCTGTTGGCCGACTGTGAGAACGAAGCGATCGGAATCAGGCGAGTGCCTAATGCGCGTGTCAGCAAGGCGGCGCGAATGTCTGAGCTGATAAAGAGCGAGGTAGTAGAAACAGTTGAAGAATTACAAGAAGCGTTGATGGTGGCTGAGCCGGTCGGGATCGAACCGGAAGCCTGGTGGAAGCTTGGAACGGAGATGGGCTATGAGCTGAGGCAGAGCTGGCTGGGGATGGGAATGGAGGGAAGCTATGAAGTAGTGTTGCGGCGCAACCCGAGCCGGGGAGGAGAGGAGTGGCAGGAGCAAGTTGAGTGGGCGAACGAGGCGGAGTCGGCGGTAAAAAGCCGGGAGCAGTATTCCAATAACCCGCTGCAAGAGATGTATCGACGGGAACTGATCCCGAACTTGAAAGCCTACCTGAAAGCGGGATTGCCAGAATATATGGTTCCATCAGCGCTGGTATTGGTTGAAAAGATGCCACTGACGCCGAATGGCAAAGTGGATCGCCGGGCATTACCTGACCCCGCAGTAAAAAGATCGGAGGAGAGAGAGGGCCACACTGCGCCGCGCACACCGGTCGAAGAAATGTTGGGAGGAATATATGAAGAGGTGCTGAAGATCGACGGAATCGGGATCGCTGACAACTTTTTCGAGATCGGAGGACATTCATTATTAGCCACGCAGGTTATCTCGCGAATAAGGAAGACATTCGGAGTGGAGATCGATGTCGGAGCCATCTTCGAGAAGCCGACGGTGGAAGGATTGTCTCGCCGGATCGAGGAGGCGATGAGGGCCGGACAGAAGGATCAGGCGCCGCCGCTGGTCAGAGTCTCAAGAGATGGAAGGCTGCCACTTTCCTTCGCACAGCAGCGGTTGTGGTTCCTGGATCAACTTGCGCCGAACAATCCATTTTACAATCTCCCAGCCGCCGAGAGGTTGAAAGGGGGCTTGAACCTTGAGGCGCTGGAGCGCTGTGTCAATGAAATCATCAGAAGACACGAGGTCTTGAGAACGAGGTTCGAAACCCTGGATGGTGAGCCGATGCAGGTAATCGAGGACTGGGCGCCACGAAGATTGGAGGTCAGGGACCTGACCGGATTGCCCCTGGAAGAGAGAGAGAAAGAGGCCGTTCGAATTGCGGGAGAGGAGGCGGAGACTGGATTTGATCTGAGCAAAGGGCCGCTGCTGAGAATCAAGGTGCTGAAACTTGAACGGGACGAGCACATGGTACTTTATACCATGCACCACATCGTGAGCGATGGGTTGTCGATGGAAATTCTGATCAGAGAAGTCGGAACGCTCTATCGGGCCTACAGCGCAGGAGAGGAGTCTCCAATTGAGGATTTGCCGATCCAGTACGCGGATTACGCAGTTTGGCAGAGAGAGTGGTTGAATGGTGAGGTCCTCGAGCGGGAGCTTGAGTATTGGCGGAAGCAATTGGCGGGAGTGGAAGAATTAAAGTTGCCGACGGATCATCTGAGACCGGCGGTGGATAGTTATCGAGGAGCCGAGCAGATATTTTTACTGGATGCGGAGTTGGCGGCGGCCTTGAGAGATCTGAGCCGGCAAGAAGGGGTGACGTTATTTATGACTCTGTTGGCGGCTTTTCAGGCCCTGCTTTATCGATACACCGGCCAGACGGACATTGTGGTAGGGACTCCGATTGCCAACCGAAATAGGCTGGAACTTGAAGGCTTGATCGGATTTCTTGTCAATACGTTGGCCCTGCGAACACAATTGTCATCTGACATCTCATTTCGGGAGTTACTCTCTCAGGTCCGAGAAATAGCGCTGGCTGCTTATTCCCATGACCAAGTGCCCTTCGAGAAGTTGGTCGTAGAACTTTCGCCAAAACGCGCTGTCGGACAGAACCCTATATTTAAAGTCTGGTTCTTCCTTGATAATGTGGTTGCCAGCGAGGATCCGGTTTTGCCGGAAATTACACTATCCTCGGTTAAAAGCGAATTCTCGCCTGCGAAACTTGACCTGGCGCTCGCCATGACGGCGTACTCCAACGGCATTGCTGGTAGCTTTACGTACGCGGCTGATTTGTTTGAGCCTGACACGATAGTCACTTTGGCCAAACGATTCCAGTCTTTGCTACATGCCCTGGTCCGCAACCCGAATTGCAAGCTATTTGACATACCGTTCATGGATTTAAAGGAGAGTCGGCAGTTCGTTGAAACAGACACAAACGGCCTTCTTGAAGAAACGCAAGCTTCCTTCGACTTTTAACTCGGCGCCCGCTAGGCAACCTGCCTGGCTTTAGTGAGCTAATTTTGTAAGATCTATGAAAAGTGAACCGACATACAGGCTGGCCGAATCCACTGTAATTGAGCCTTTGGTAAACTGCTGGTCTGCGTGGTCTTACTTAATCGCCCCGGCGCCTGCCAGCTTACATTTACTGCAATACCAGCTTTCGCTTTTGCGTTCATATGTCGACAATCCGAAATCTCATGCCGCCGCCGGCCGGGAGTCGTCTTTGGCCGGGGGAGCTTTTATCAATATCTCTACAGACAGGGTCTCCGAAGTAATAGCCCTTTTGGAGAGCACGAAGAGTAATTTGAGCCATAACCTCGACCTCGCCCATAGCATTCTTGATTTTCAAAGCTGGTTGACGGCCAATGCCAGGGGGGGCGGCCTCGCCCCATGCTATCAGAGGATTCCGAAGCCTCTCAGGGGGTACGTCGAACTCGTATATGATTACTTCAATCGCCCCTCAATGCGATTCTTCGAAAATCTTCTCTATAAGAGCCATTACTATAACGCGCCGCTTCAGTCTTTGCGGCTTTTCAGGCTCGACCGAGATGGTTCACGTCCGTTTTTTTTGAACACTCCTCGCCTTCTGGAAAAAGACCAGATCGACTGGCAGGCGCCGTTCGATGTCCCTGAGGTTGATCAATTATTTATGTTGGACACGCGGCCGCGGTCTTTAGATTCCATCTGTCAAATCCTCGGATTGAATAATCAGTCGAGAGGGAGCTTGTTACCGATGCTTACCGAGAGGCCGCAAACACCCCCTGAAAAGTGGAAGGGAAACACAGTGCGGGTCCGGTACTTTGGGCATGCCTGTCTGTTGATCGAGAGTCAAGGAATATCTATTCTCACTGACCCTCTCATTTCCGTCAGGCCGGCCGAAGGCGGGCTTGAGCGTTTTACCTTTGGCGACCTGCCTGAAGACATAGATTACGCTTTGATAACTCACAATCATCGGGACCATAACTGCCTGGAAACGCTATTGCGGCTACGTCACAGGATTAAATGTCTGGTCGTCCCCAGGTCCTCCGGGATGTTGTACGGAGACATCTCCCTCAGGTTACTGTTTCACAGACTGGGCTTCAGAAACGTCGTCGAAATGGATGCTCTGGAGAATCTGCAGCTGCCCGACGGAGAAATTACGGCGGTCCCATTTTTAGGGGAACATGCCGACCTGGCGCATGGAAAGACCGGGTATGTGATTCGTCTGGGCAAGAGGAAGCTTTTAATAGGGGCTGACTCCGACTGTTTAGACAAGCAGGTATACGAGAATGCGCGTCGATGCGTTGGTCGCGTCGACACCGTATTTTTAGGGACTGAGTCGGTAGGCGCCCCTTTGTCATGGACCTACGGACCTCTCTTACCCCAAAGACCTTCACGTGAAGATGAGGAGAGCCGTAGACAGCGCGGTTGTGACGCAAGAAGGGCGATCGACATCTTGGAAACCCTCGGCGCAAGCCGATTCTATAACTACGGGATGGGGATGGAGCCTTGGCTAGAGCACATCCTCGGCCTGGGACTCAGTGAGAGTTCACCGCAGTGGCTGGAATCGGAAAAGTTGCTGGCGCAAGCAAGGACACGACGATTCCTAGAGGCGGAGCGCTTGTACGGAAAGGCGGAAATCATATTGGAAAATGTGGACCCGGCCGAAGAGCTGTTCATGCCTGTAACCGCCCCACTACAAAACGAGAAAAGTCATTCGATCGTCGCTGAAGATGAGTTTGTCTTTGATCTCGACTAAATTGATTTACATACTAAACACAGATCTATCCTTCCAAATCTAAAGTCTGTGAGTGAAGCGCTCTCGGCGCCGAAAGATAAAACAGACATAAGATGCAATACTTTCTGTTTGGTTTGAAATGAGGACCAATGGCTGTCATAGCTGTACCCGTTGATACTGAACAAGGCCATATATTCCCGACGTTCCGTCTGGCCAAAAAGCTCTTGGCGCGGGGTCATCAGATTTACTACATAGGCCTGGCCGCAGTGGAGGACGAGATTCGGAAGCAGGGCTTTGAGTTCCGTCGAATCATGGAGGGCGTAACGCCAGCGAGATTAATGACCCGGCCCAGCACGCCGTCAAAAGGCGGGCAGATGGACAGGTTAACTCAGGATAGATATTTGGAGGCTGCATATTTAGAGGCGTTAGTAAGAGGTGAGGCGATCGATGATCTTATGCAAGAACTCAAGCCGGATGTCGCCCTAATGTCCTGCCATCAATACACCGAGTCGATTGTTATCCGCTACCGGTACAACGTGCCCGTCGTTTCATTAACATCTCATCTGGTGGCCGAACCTAGAACAATAGTGTTTCAAAATGTGATTGATCACTTGCTTAATGTCCCGTGTATGGTGGATTTGATCGATCTCCTTCTATCGGCAAAGGTAGAGATTAAAAACTTCGCGGACGTCGCTGCTCTGATTCTGCAGATGCCTGAATTGGTGTTTTATCCCAAGGCCTTTGAACTTCCAGGCATTGATCATGACCCGCTTTTCTTTCACGTGGGACATGAAGTTGATCTCGGGCGGTGGGAGGAGCCATTTGACTGGGGCCAACTGCGCGCCGACGGGCCCCTGATTTACTGCTCGCTCGGCAGCCAATTGGACCACAAGTCCGAAATAAGCCGACAGTTCATCCGAACTGTCATCGCCGCCGCCGCCAAACGGTCCGATTGGCAATTCGTCGTGGCGTTGGGAGCCAAGCTGAATGCGAAAGAGTTCGAACCCATTCCTCAGAATGTGGTCTTGAGCCATTGGGCGCCACAAATCCAAATGCTATCTCGCGCCAGTGTCATGATCACGCACGCGGGGTTGGGCGGCGTCAAGGAATCTATCCTCCACGGAGTCCCGATGCTTGCGCTCCCGTTAATGCGTGACCAGTTCGACTCCGCAAATCGAATTACGCATCACGGATTGGGAGCGCAAGGTGACATTGAACGGATTGGGCCGGAAGAGCTCTCTTCAATGCTGGACCGGTTGATTGCCGATAGATCAATTAGAGAACGCGTGAGCGCAATGCGTGATGAATTCGAGCGCGCAGAGGCGCTGAATCTCAGCGTAACAATAATCGAAAAGGTCATCGCCGGCCGCCCACTGATCAATTCCATCTGATCAACGAAAAACGCGAAAAATCACTCGACCGTCGCTGAAGATGAGTTTGTCTTTGTCCTCGGCCAAAACGATTTACACGCTAAACACAAATTTGGCTTTACAAACTTCGACCCCGAGAAAAATGTATGCCCAAACAACACCATACAATTAAAGACATTGATATTGAGATTGGTGACCCGAGCAGCTATCTCCTGGCATTGTGGGCGGCGATAAATAAAGCCTACCCGGAATTTCAAGACGTAATGATTGAGATAGAGGACGCGTTGGGGTACGGTTCTAAGGGCGGTAAAAGCGCCATTATGAATGTGGTCAATAAGACTGCTATTAAACCAAAGACCGTGGGCTATGACGAGCCGCCCCTGCTCATATCGATAGCTGACAGGGAGTGGATAGATTCCGAATATAATGAGTTTAGTAAACTGGCTTCCTACCTGGATTCAACCCCCCTATTTTCTTCTACCGACACGGTCTATATTTGCGGGGCCGGGGTTTGTCGGATGGGTGATTACATTTCCTCACTGGAAAATATAAAGTCAGTTTATTGCACGGATCTCTCCTGGTTGGCGCTTTATCTTGGACGAATGTTTATCCGACAGGAGTATCATAAATTGCCGGCGCTATTTCGCCTCGATCGATTATTTTATGACGTGGTTAGCGGCGCGAATGAAGTGTCGGCCCGAATGCTGCCTCCTAAATTCCGGCCGTCGGGCAGTTCCGCGCGTAATAAGATTCGGTACGGAGTGAAAGACGCTTTCGCAATGATAAATCCGGCGCCGGCAAAAGTGATATGCGTTCCCTACCTTCTAGACTTATTCATGGGCGAGCAGTTGAGGACGTTGTTAATCCGGATCTGTCAATGGTTAGAGATCGGGCAGGAGCTGGTAATTATCACAACTTTGCTGTTTCGCCCCGCCGAAGAGCGAAATCCGCAAGACATCGTTCAGGTAATGAAAGCGTGCGGGTTTGAGGTGGATTATCTGGACATAACTCAATTACCTTATTCGTTTTCATATGACAATTATGGCGTCAGGAAAGAAATATGGAACACACTCATTTTAAAGGCCGTCAAACGTAAGCAGACGCCGCTGAGCAACTTAATATTATTGACGGACGCGAACGGCCTGGGGCGAATCGACGCCGGCGCGTCTTTCGGGGACGACGTTCAAATCACATGGCAAGGCAATAAAATGTCGCTGCGAAGCAACTATTTTCAAGTATTTCAGAAATGTTTAGCCTGTACTGACTACTCAGCTTTGCGTGAAATGTTCATTGGCAGAATGTCGACGGAGGAATTTGAATGCGCAGTAGGCGCGCTCGCTTCGCAATCGCTTCTTAACCTTCGTGCAAAACCAGGATAACCGAACAATCCGCCCTGTCCGGACCGTGCGCCCTCGGCGCAGCGAAATCCTTCATACCCGATGAAAACAAGTCGCGGAATTGCGCCCGTACTCCTACCCCAGAGTATTTACCATGCCCCCCTCTCCAGGCATCGATCGCCCGTTTAATGACCCATGCCCATAAGGTAAAGCTCGCAGCGCCGCCGCCGGCATGACATCCCTTGTAAAGAGGTGAAAAAAAGTGAGCATTGTTGCTGAAACTTACCCTATCGACGATCGGAAAGCAGATTCTGCCCGCCAATATTGGCTAAGAGTCCTCTCAATGGATTGTGGGGATGTCATTATTCCGACATGCCGATCACAAATGACTCAAAAGACGGACGAGGGGCCGATGGTCCTGTCGATATCAGGAGCGCCTTTTGAAAGATTCCAAAAATTGACGGCCGGGTCCTCTTTCCTGGCATATGTGACGTTGATGACGGCCGTAAAGGTCTGCCTGTATAAATATAGTAGAAGTAAAGTGATCTCGGTGGGTGGGATACCGCGAAATATTAAGGGTGAATCGTTTGACCCTCCACAGACTTTACCAGTGGTGGACCAAATCGATGATCGAATGTCGTTTCGCACATTGCTTTTAAACATTAAGGAAACCATTGCTGAAGCGTTTCAATATCAGGATTATCCGTTGAGGCATGTCGCCCGAGAGTTTGGGGACGGTAAAGAAAGCCGATTACAGCCACAAGTGTCCTTAGTCATTAAGGACTTTCATGGTGAGGTCCCCAATCTAAGAAGCGACATCGTTCTGAGATTCGAGAGAGGCGACGCCGAAATGCGCGGGGCAGTGGACTTTGACCGCCTACTGTACAGCCCGGAGCTTGTTCGACGATTCGCCGACGATCTCTTAAACGTTTTGAGTCTTGCGCTCCAGGATACGACAACCTCGATCAGTGACCTTACAGCATTAACCTCGGAAGAACGCCGGCAATTGCTCCTAGAGTGGAATAATACCAATCGCCCTTTCCCCGAGAATTGTTGTGTACACGAGTTGTTTGTTTCTCAGGCGGGCGCCACTCCGGAGGCCGTAGCGCTAATTCATGGCGATCAATATCTTAGCTACCATGGATTGAACCAAAGAGTAAATAAACTGGCGAATTATTTGAACGTCGGCGACATTAGGCCGGAAGCGCGTATAGCTCTGTGCCTGGAGCGCGGTCTCGAGATGGTGGTCGGCATATTGGCGGTGTTGAAAGCGGGAGGGGCCTATGTGCCCCTTGATCCTGGCTATCCTGCTGAGCGCCTGGCTTACATAATGGATGACGCTCAGGCCACATTGCTGATTACTCAGCAGCATCTTCTTGAGCGCTTACCTTCAACAGGCGTCAGGATTGTATGTTTGGATGAGGAAAATGAGGGGATCAGCGCCCAGAGCGGGAGCGAGCCGGAAAATGAAGTTATAGCGGAGAATCTTGCCTACGTAATTTACACCTCGGGTTCAGCCGGGCATCCGAAGGGGGTCGCTGTTCACCATCGGGCTCTGGTAGCGCGCACCGTCGGTTTGATCGAAGCGTTGAAGTTTAGCTCAGAAGACCGTCTTCTGGGGTTCGTGTCCCCAAGCTTTGACGCGTTCGGTGAGGAACTGTTTCCCATATTGAGTTGCGGCGGCTGCCTGGTAACAGATTTTCTAGACGTACGTTACTCTGCGCAAGAGATGCTCCTGCTGGTGGAGAGGCTGTCCATTACAATTCTTCATTCTACAGCCGCATATTGGCATAACTTAGTTGATGAGCTTTACTCAAGCCGGCGGCGTGTGTCGAGCCAATTAAGACTTTATATCGCGGGTGGAGAGTCTCCGTCCGTAGAGATGTTAAAGAAGTGGGCTGAAATTTCAGCGGGTCAATCGAGATTCGTTAATGCATACGGCCCCACAGAGGTGACTATTACCTCTACCATATATGAGACGCAATTGGACTCGAATCACGGCCACCTCCGAACAAGAATGCCGATTGGGCGGCCGATAGCGAATACACAAGTTTATATACTTGATCCGAACCTGGAGGTAGCGCCGATAGGAATGGAAGGAGAACTCTACATCGGCGGCGCGGGTGTGGCGCGCGGGTACCTGAGGCGCGCTGAGATGAGCGCGGAGAAGTTTGTACCCCATCACTTCAGCCAGGCGCCAGGCGCCCGGCTTTACCGGACGGGAGATCTGGCGCGCCGCCTTATGGACGGTAACATCGAGTTCATAGGTCGAGCGGATGAACAGGTTAAGCTCCGCGGATATCGGATCGAGTTGGGAGAGATCGAGGCCGCGCTGAGAGCGCACCGCCTGGTCAAGCAGAGTGTAGTTGTGGTGAGTGAGAACGAGAGGGGCGCCAAGCGACTTTTGGGATATGTAGTGGCAGAAGGAGAGGCGTCGGAGTCGCTACTGAAGAGATACGTTCGAGAGACGTTGCCCGAGTACATGGTTCCGGAAGCGATCGTGATGCTGGAAGAGATGCCTCTTACCGCGAATGGGAAGATCGATCGGAAACGACTGTCGCAGGTAAAAGATGGGAGCATACGGTCGAAGCGGGAGTATTCAGCCGCGCGGACGCCGGCAGAAGAAATTCTGGTCGGAATCTTTGAAGACGTGCTGAAGTTCGATCGAGTCGGGAGGGATGACAATTTTTTCGACATCGGGGGCCATTCATTATTAGCCACACAAGTCGTATCACGAATAAGAGATTATTTCGGCGTGGAGATCGCAGTCAGAAACATCTTCGAGGACGCCACGGCGGTAGGATTGGCGAGCAGGGTCGAGGAGGCGATGAGATTCGGGGAGACGGATCAGTCGCCGCCGCTGGTCCGGGTCCCGAGAGAAGGCCAAAAGGGGGTAAGGCTGCCGCTGTCGTTCGCGCAGCAAAGGTTGTGGTTCCTGGATCAACTCGCGCCGAACAATCCCTTCTACAACATTCCTGAGGCGCTGAGGTTGGAGGGCAGGTTGGACCTTGAGGCGCTTGAACGTGTGATCAATGAGATCATCAGGCGACACGAGGTCTTGAGGACCAGGTTCGAAGTCGAGGACGGCCAACCCGTCCAGGTCATCGATCAGTGGGAGCCTCGGAGGTTGGATCTCATAGACCTCACGGGCTTGACTCGGGATGACAGAGAGGCGCAAGCCAGGTGGATGGCGAGAGAGGAAGCCGGCAAGAGCTTCGATCTGAGCCGAGGTCCGCTGCTCAGAGTCAAGGTCTTGAAGCTCGATCAGGACGAGCACGCCCTGCTATACACCATGCACCACATCGTGAGTGACGCCTGGTCGGTAGCGATCCTGATCAGGGAATTCGGGGCGCTCTACCAGGCGTTCAGGGCGGGAGAGCCCTCACCCCTCCCGGAGCTGATAATACAATACGCCGATTACGCCGTCTGGCAGCGGAACTACCTGCAGGGCGACGTGCTGGATCGGCAGTTGTCATACTGGCGTAAGCAGCTAGATGGGGCGTCGCCGCTGGAGTTGCCCACCGACTATCCCCGACCCGCGCTGGCCAGTTACCGCGGGGCGAGTTTGAGCTTCGAAGTCTCCAAAGAGGTGGCCGAAGGGCTCCAGGCGCTCAGCCGGCGGGAAGGGGTGACTCTGTTTATGTCGCTGCTGGCGGCATTCCAGACGCTGCTCATGCGATACAGCGGGCAGGAGGACATCGCCGTCGGTTCACCCATAGCCAACCGTACGCGGGCGGAGACCGAAGCGTTGATCGGATTCTTCACCAACACCCTGGTGCTGAGAACCCGGGTCGAGGGCGAGTCGAGCTTCCGAGATTTGCTGGGGCGAGTGAGGGAAATCTGCCTGGGGGCCTACGCGTATCAGGACATGCCGTTCGAGCAGCTGGTCGAGCAGTTGCAGCCCGAACGCGATTTGAGCCGCCAGCCCTTGTTTCAAGTGATGCTGACTCTGCAGAACGCGCCGGCGGGATGGCTGGCATCACCGGGTCTGCGGTTGAGTAATCTTGAGGTTCCCGATGAGACGTCGAAATTCGACCTCTTTCTCTCGACGGCGGAGACGGGAGATCGTCTTAGTTGCAATCTCGACTATAACACCGACCTGTTCGAGGCGGCGACAGCTGGTCGTATGGCCGAGCACTTCAAGACTGCGCTCAGAAGCATCGTAGCCAATCCTCAGACAAAGGTCTCTGAACTGGAACTGTTATCTCCGGACGAGAGGCGGCAGATTCTCTATGAATGGAATCGGACGGCAGGCGCCGGCGCTTCGAGTCGTTGTGTCCATCAGTTGTTCGAAGAGCAGGCGGAGCGGACCCCGGAGGCGACG
>Ga0154003_1000049_pt1 | contig 36246 bp, 28 predicted proteins | sample TSFL087MetaG_FD_104679 | JGI IMG/M metagenome (GOLD analysis project Ga0154003, IMG submission 104679) | Attine ant fungus gardens microbial communities from Florida, USA - TSFL087 MetaG | ecosystem: Host-associated > Fungi > Mycelium > Unclassified | place: USA: Florida, Lake Talquin State...
ATGGCTTCATCATTCAGTTCGTGCCCGCCGTCCCACCATTTGATCTCCTTCGGTTCGCTGCCGGCCTGGTAAAACTCCAGGGCGAGTTTCTCCGGCCAATTCCCGTCGCGCCGCCCGAACTGAAACAGCGCCGCTGACGGAGCGGCATGTCCGATGTAGTGAACCGAGTCGAAAGGCTCGGTCGTTTCAATGTATTTATCCAATTGCTCTTTCGTGAGAGAGGCTCGCAATCGCGCCAAATTGGGTGTATCGCCTGAGCGCCATAAATCGGTCAGGCGCGCCCCCGTCCCCATCAGCGCGTAAGCTTTGATTCGCCGCTCAACGCCCGCCAGGATCCCGCCTAAATCCGCGCCGAAGCTGAAACCGACAAAGCCTAAGCGTTTCGCGTCTACGTCCGGCCGCGCCGCGAGCAGATCAACGCCGCGCCGCAAATCAATGATGGCCTGGATGTAAGTCGCGCGGTCATTCTCAGGCTCGGTATGGACGAACATCCTACGCCGCCAGGGCGCAGGCCGCGCCGATGGGTCGTCAATCAGCAGCGACACGGCCCCGACTCTGGCCAACGTTAGAGCCTCCGGCAGGAATACCTTTCTATCGCCTCCCCCCGGGTGCGCGAAGATAATACCTGCGTGGCGGCCTTTACTCGCAGGCGCGACCAGGTAAGCCGTCACGCGGCCTCCCTGCGGGCTGGCGTAAGTGATGTCGTAGACCTTTGCGCCCTCCCGCTCTTCGACCGAATGCTCTTTTACGTCAAGTGGCGCGCGCTGGTCGTAATCGAACATTCGGGCCAGTTCTCGAAAGAGAGGAACCTGAGTTGAAGTTGACTGGTATTGAACGAGCAGTAATCCCAAGAGCCAGGAGAGCTTCAAGATGTTTTTCATTGACATAATTTTCCTCTTCGCTCCAGGCTGGAAACGTCGCCAAGCCGATTTTCTAAATACATTTCCTGTCAGATTGAAATTGATCGTAAGGCTGCATTAGACATTCTGGCGGAAATCGCCCGCAATCATTTTGTGGCAAGGCGCGCAATGATGTTGCGAATGGCGGAAAGAGCGGCGCGAAACGGCAGGGCTTACAGCGCCAGGCTTATAGAGATTGACCAAGACTGGCCTCGACTTTATGGCGATAACTGCGGCTAAGTTTCAGTTCCGTGCCGTCGTGTAGCACTACCAGAAAATCTCCATGTGAATGCGGATGAAACTCTCTGACTTTTTGAAAATTGACGATTGTTGAACGGTGAATGCGTAAGAACTGCCTGGCGTCTAATTTCGCTTCAAGTTCGCTGAGCGAAATACGATGCAACCAGGTTTTGCCAGCGGTGTGGACTTCAACGTAGACCCCCGCGGCTTCGATCCAATCAATTTCTTCCACGCGCAAAAAAAGGACGCGCCGGCCATCTTTGATCATCAGGCAATCGAGCGGAGCGCCGGTATTTTGAGGCTGATTAGGATGGATTTGATCCAGCAATGAAAGGATCCGATGACTCAAATCTTCTCTGCGGCGCGTGCGCACGAACGACAAAACGCGCGCCAGGCTGCGTTCAAAACGTTCATCGCTAAAGGGCTTCAAAAGATAATCGAGGGCGCTGACCTCGAACGCCTTCAGCGCATACTGATCATAAGCAGTCACGAAAATGGTTGCTGGCATTTGCGCCGCGCCGATTGCATCGACGACGCCAAAGCCATCGAGTCCCGGCATCTGTATATCCAGCAATAACAGATCAGGTTGCAGAGCGCGGATTTGCGTCACCGCCTCCGCGCCGTTTGAACACTCCGCCACAATGGCAATGTCGGGCTGCTTTTCCATCAGCTCGCGCAAACGTCGGCGCGCGGGTTTTTCATCATCAACGATGATCGCTCGGATTTTTTCCATGCGCGTCTTCCTCTGGCTTTGCGCCGTTCGTGCGAAACGGCAGGATGATTTCGACCGTGACGCCGCCGCCTTCAGCATTGCTCACGGTCAATTGATGCGCCGCCGGATAAAGCTGTTCGAGCCGCTGTTTCGTATTGGTCAATCCGACGCCGGCGTGCGCATCCCAATGCCACCCCTCAGCTAAGCCAATACCGTCATCGCTGACTTGCAAGCGCAAATGTCCATTCTCTCTGGCGGCGTGAATCGTCAGGCAAACAGGAGTTGTCTGCTGCGCGACACTATGCCGAATCGCGTTTTCAACCAGGGGTTGCAGGATCAAACTCGGCGCCAGCGCCGGCAAAGTGTCCGGCGCGATTTCCATTCGTAACTGCAAATGATCCTCAAACCGCACGCGTTGAATCGCCAGGTAATGGTCGAGCATTGCCAATTCCGCTGCGAGCGTCGTTTCCTGATTTTCGGAATGTTCAAGCGAAAAGCGCAGCAGGTCGCCGAGGTGTTCAATCATCTGCCGCGCGCCGCGCGGGTCTTTTTCGACAAAGGCTGAAATTGTGTTGAGCGCATTGAAAAGAAAGTGCGGATGAAGTTGCGCTTTCAGATTGATCAAGCGCGCTTCGGTCAGCCGCTGTTCCAGTTGCGTCGTCTTCAATTCAAGCTGCGCCGCCTGCAGCTTGCGATCCTGTGATTCGCGGTTGTAATCCCATGCCAGCCAACCGCCCGCGATCAACCAGTAAATCAAATAATTCCACTGAAACGCGCCGCCCAAGAACTGTTTGATATTCGCAAAAGCGAGCATCCGGTCGCTAGTGTTTCCGGCCGAAAACCTGCCGCTCAAGAGGGCGCCCACCAGGATGCTAATGAGAAAAAATGCGGCGGTGACCAGAAAGCTTAACGGCAGATGCAGCGACAACCGCTGTGACAAAGACCTTCCCCGAGCGATCCACCGGTCGATTCGAATGATGAGCAGCGAAAGCGCGCCCCAGGTAAACCAATGCGGCATTGCTTGCCGGACCGCGTCCAGATAGGAGTCAGCGGGCCCACCCATGCCGGTTTGACTGAAATAGATGCGGGTGGAAAAGAAAAGACTGACGACCATGCAGCATCCGAACCACAGTAAAAATTTTCGAGTCATGTTACGCAAAATTGCACTCAAGCTGGATCATTCTGATCAAGTAATTTGTGGGCCTTCGGCGCGCAGGTTTGAAATCCTGTATTGCGTCAAATGCCGCCTAATCCCATGTTCACCTGAGCCCGCGACGCGGCAAAGCAAAGTTGTTAGCCGGCTCATTGCCTGGCGCCCACCGTGATCGCTGCAAATACCTGATACGGGAGTCCGTTGGCGCCTGCCCGCTTGCCGAATTCTTCGAACAGTTCCTGTTTGAATTCGGCACGGTTACCGGTAAGCGACTCGAGTACTCCCCTATCGCCATGTGACCAAGCCCAGCCCCAAAACTCCGATGCGTTCGAGAACATGAGACGATGCGTTTCAACGCTGGTCGCCACGTTCGTGAAGCCAAAGTGTTTTAACGTGGCCTCGACCTGCTTCGGACAATAGCGTTCGGTCCCGAGGCTTGAAGTGGGCCCGTACCTCGATATCAGTTGTTCATACCATTTCCATTCCTGGTCCTCTCCGGCCGAGTATACCAGGCCGATTCTTCCACGCGAACGCAGAACACGGCCCCATTCTGAGATGATACTGTGCAGATCGGAGAACAAGAATATGGCGAACGAACATAAAACGTGGTCAAAGGATTTCTGTGGGAACGGAAGGTTCTCAGCATCCGCGACAAGAACATCAGCGTTGCAGAAACCAAATTTCTGTATCTCAGTCCGCGCTCGATTGATCATCAGAGGAGAAATGTCAATGCCGACCACTCTGCCTTCGTCGCCCACGAGCTCGGCGGCCGGAACCAGGACGGCGCCGGTCCCGGTGGCGACGTCCAGCACCTCCGAACCTGGCGCAATCTCAATGCCGCTTGCCAACCGCCTTCCGAAATGTAAGAAAAAGCTGGGACCGACGCAGTTATACGTAGCAGCCGCCGCGTCATAGACTGCGATTACTTTTGCTTTTGACTCTTCTGCAATGGGCTTCATCTATATTTACCGAGTATGCGCGAATAGAAGCTGAGTAAATTCTGCAAGGAGAGTGACCCGGAGCGTGGGCAGAGTGTTATGTTGCGCTTTATTTGGCGCGGCCTTAGTCAGTCCTCGCCAAATAAAGCGCAAAAGTCCACGCCATATAGACCCATGGCTGCGAGATGGCAGAGCGGAGCCCCGTTTTTTACCAAAGACTAAATCTTAAAGAGGACAGATCTGCCTCAGCTGCTTCCCGTCAGGAGATTTACTCGTCGCGCCGCAGTTACTAATGCAAGAGAAGTAGGTGTCGTAGCAGCGCTGCTTGCAGGCAATGTCACTGCCACATCCGGTCAGACAAGCGCGGTAAGTATTCAGGCAAGCCCGACAACAGGGTAATTGTACTGCCGCTTCGTTGAGCCGAGTGGGGACGGCAATGGACACAACAAGCGCGCCCAATATGAAAAATTTGCGCATGAGTCTTCCCGTCTTAGCAGTGAACATTTATTTCCTCCATTGAAGATTGATGTTAGTGTCAAGGCTGGCAAGGCTCCGATCCAGGAGATACCGACAGTCATGATAACACCCGGGTAATTTTAGGTACAGCGTATGGCATCAATGTCAAGAGTTGCGTCATACATATTGTCGCCTACTTCGAAAGATCACACCGTCAGAACCTCGATCAGCCCATTCTGGCGTAGCTCGAACGCGTGGTATCACGTCAGTAATTAATTTCTTTGAGTTAGCAATTTGCCTTCCCGTTTCCGTCTGTAATAGGAGAGGGGCGATGACCGCCAGCCTCGAAGCCGGGGACGCGGAGGCGCCATACGTCACAAACATGGAGAGTGATTATGAATATGATTCAGAAGGAATTAGTACAAACGAGCTTTGAGCAAGTCCGGCCGATCGCGGATGCGGCCGCCGCCTTGTTCTATAACCGTTTGTTCGAACTCGATCCCACGCTCCGCCCGCTTTTTAAGGGCGACATGAAGGAGCAGGGACGTAAGCTGATGGACATGATTACGCTGGCGGTCAAAGGGCTTGACCGCCCGGAGGCGCTCCTGCCCGCACTCGCCGCGTTGGGTCGCCGCCACGCCGACTATGGGGTCAATAAACACGACTACGAAACCGTCGGGGAGGCGCTTATCTGGACGCTTGAGCAAGGGCTCGGGCCAAGCTTCACGCCGGATGTCAGAGAGGCCTGGGAAGCCATTTACGGGTTTATCGCCGGAGCGATGCGTGAGGCGGCTGTCGCCGCTTGATCGATCCAAATTATATACAATGCCGATAACCGGCAGGTGATCGGAGCGCTCGGCATAGCTCTGATCCAAGAGGCTGGCTACGCCAAAATCAATACCGCGAGCGGTAGCGACCGTAGTTCCGTTAATAAGTTTATTGACGTAACTACGCTCGCTACCGCTCGCGGTATTGATTTTGGCGCCTATGCATCACGATTCACAGGGTTCTATTTTTGGAAATGGAAAAAATCGACAGTGATATCGCGTCCGGTGTTTTTAGAATATGGCGGCGGCGGCATCGCCCACATCCTTAAGCTCATCAAAGCGAAGAGAAAACAGTCAGAGTCCTCAGGAAATAGCCGGGTTTCTTTCGGCGAAATAAATCTGCGACATGTTTTTCCTCTTGATACCAGTAAGTAAGTGAAGGCGAGTTCGATGGCTGACGCCCTTTTTTGCTCAGTAAGAGCAGACAAGAGGGGAGAGTCGCCCCAACAATTCCTGAAAACTTGGCTATCGGATTACTCATTTTTGTAAGAGCGTCTTTCCGACCCGGCGGAGATCATAATTATGGCGTCTCTCAGAATCTGGATGTTCGGCAAGCTTCGTGTGCAGCAGGGCGATACGGTTTGGAAGTGGGAGGATCGCTGCAAAATTCAGGATATTTTTTGCTACCTGATGATTCACCGCCTGGCGCGTCATAATCGTGAACAGTTGGCCGAGTTATTCTGGAGCAATAAACCCGCAACGGCGAGCAAGAAGAGCCTGCGTCAGGCGCTATGGCAATTGCAGACCTGCTGCGCCGAGCAGTTGCGACAGCCCTCACTCGCCCTATTCTCAACAAATTCAACCTGGGTCTATCTACATCCTGAACTAGATTTGTGGACCGACGTCGGGGCATTCGAGCAGGCTTACGAATGTTTGCGCAATTCGGAGGAACTCGACGCGACGCGCGCGCTGGCGTTGCGGCAAGCCGTCAATTTCTATCAGGGGGATTTACTCGAAGGCTGGTACCAGGATTGGTGTCTTTGCGAGCGCGAACGGCTGCAGAACATGTACCTGACTATGCTTCACCGGTTGATCGGTTACTGCGAAAGGAATCGAGAGTATGACGCTGGGATCGATTACGGGGAGCGAATTCTGAAATACGATCCGGCATGCGAACGCGCGCATCAACAGATGATGCGACTGAAGAGTCGGTCGGGCGACCGCACAGGAGCGATGCGGCAATATGATCGCTGCCTGAAAGCCCTATGCCAAGAATTGGGGGTTCAACCGAGCCAACGCACGCGCGAATTGCTCGACCAGATTCGCTCCGACCTCGTCCCCCTACCGGCGGCCCAAGATTCAATGGCGCCGCCGAATACCCCCGCGCCTCAGATCCAGCTTTCAGAACTGCTTAAGCAACTGGAGAGCTTCCAAACGACACTCGGCGCTTTGCAGCAACAGGCGCAGCAGTGGATCAAATTGATAGAACAACTCGGTTCGAACCAGTACAACGAGCGCTAGCGATTGTTTTTTGACGATTTTTCTGTCCGAGCGACGCTGAGATAGACGCGCCGAAGACGCCGGCTTAGACATCGCTCCGCTAAAGTGCTCAGCGTGGGCGCTGGCCTTTATAAATTGAGGATGGGCGGTTGTGAGATGTTCTTCGGCCCAAATTTTTAGCCACAATCATAAGTGAGGCGATTTGTGCCGAATGACGAACCGGAAACTCATTCTTTCATCATCAAGCTCTGGCTTGAAAAGGAAGCTGGCCGTGAGGGGCAATCCTGGCGAGGGCATATCACTCACGTGCCGGGTGGCAATCGGCGTTACTTGCATCGTCTCGAGGACATTTTGAAGTTCATCTCGCCGTACCTGAAATCAGCTTCGCAATCAGCAGGTCGCAGGACGTGGCGTTCGATCTGGTTCGGATGGCGAAGATGGCGGCGCGAAAACAAGGGGGAGTGAACATTGGCGGGACTTGGCGGCATCGCGGCAGTGGGCAAGAGCATTGAAATGCTGCTCAACGCCTGCTTTGAGGAACACCCGCCGGCGCCCAACAAGAAGACAAGGGCCCTGCTCGTCCGCACGAGCGACTTCGAGGAGTCCACTCGAGCCGGCGCAATCGGTTCGCCGGCGCTCACGGTCTTCCTCTACCGGGTGGATTTCAACAAGACGATGCGCGCCGCATGGTCCGCCACGTCGGGGCAGGATGGGAGGTCACATCTAGGATTGGATCTGCATTACCTGATCACTCCCTGGGGGACCGATGCGGAAGAAGAGCACCGCATTCTGGGCGGCGCCATGCAGTGCCTGGAGACCACTCCGATCCTCAGCGGGCCGCTACTGCATTCTTCCGGCGCCTTTGACGCCGGCGAATCGGTGCAACTGCTGCTCGAAGAGATTTCGACCGAAGCCGTAATGCATATGTTCGATTCGCTGCCGATCGATTACAGGCTGAGCGTGCCTTACATTGCGCGCGTCTTGCGCCTCGATGGACGAGTGGCGGCGCCGGAAGGACCGGTTGTCAGCGCCGTCATCGGCGCGACGCCGACGGCAACTATATGAACCAGTTTCTGTCAAGCCGGTATGTTGAGATCATCCATCGCCTCGCGCTGGGCATTGAGCCGCTCGATGCGTTTCGCGGCGGGAGGCTCGGCTACCAGCTTCAGGCCGTTTATGAGGCTCAGCAACCAGGTTTACCGCGCCCGCCCATCGAGCGCCATCTGTCGAACCTCTTTTCACTACGCTATCAGCCCGGCGTCGCCACGCAGGTGGATTTACGTTTCCTGGATTCGGCCGAGCAGGTCTACCGGCCTGAATACGACCGCCGCCGGGTGGCGCCGCGCCGGCTGGGCATTCCGATTTTGACCTTGACCGACGTCGAAACGGCCGAGGCGCGCGACAAGCTGGGTTTCAACCGGCGCATTCGCCGCCCGGCCTTCTTTCCAGGCGCGGCTTATGACTTCAGCGCCACAGCCACGGGGGTGCGCGGACGCGTCGTGCGCAATGGCCAGCCGATGCGTTGGGCGCGAGCGACGGCGACGCTCTCAGGTTCGAGCGTCGTCGTCGGTCACGCGCACGGCGACGATCGCGGTGAGTTTCTGTTGTTGATCGGCGCGAACGTGACCACCGGCAGCGCGCTGCCCAAACCGCTGGAGATAGAAGTCTCGGTATTTGGCCCGTCGTCGCCGCCGTCGCCGCCGTCGCCGGAACTCCCACGGCTCGATCCGCTTTGGGATCTGCCGCGTGAACAATTGGCCGCGCCCGGCGATCCTGACCCTGTCGCCGCCGGGACGGCGCTGCCGCCCGATTACACGGCCAAAGTCACGCGAGTCATTGAATTCACTTTGGGTAAGTGTCTCTGCGAAGAGCCTGAGTTTGTCATCACCTAGCGCTTCGCGCGCTGCAACTAAGGAGCGATTCTATGCCTGAATACCTGGCGCCGGGAGTTTATGTCGAGGAAACCAGCTTCCGTTCAAAATCGATCGAAGGCGTGCCGACCAGCACGACTGGATTTGCCGGGATGACGCGTTACGGTCCCGCGCAATACCCGGGCGGCCCGCAGACAACCGAGCCGCGCCTGATCACCAGCTTCACCGAGTTCGAGCATGTCTACGGCGGTCTGGAGCCGTTAATGGTCGGAGTCAGCGGGACTGATGAACGGCTGCCTTATCTGGCCCACGCGGCTAGATCTTACTTCGACAATGGCGGCAGGCGGCTTTACGTGTCGCGAGTCTTCACGCCGCGGGAGCCTGTGCTGGGAACCTTCGATTTCGGCGTCGCCAACCGCAGCGTCACGGTCGGGACGGCGACAGCGACCTGGCGCGCACGCTGGCCGGGCAGCTACGGCAACGTGCTGGTCGAAACCCGCGTCGTGCGCAGCAAGAACATTGCATTCCAGTACCAGCCCCCCGACCCGCGCTCCGTGTGGGGCGTACAGGTCACGCGCGCCAAGGCCGGAGCGGTGGTCGAGATACTGCCGCCGCCGACAGCCGATGCGCCACTGCCTTCCGGCAATGATCCACTGATCACTGATGAGCGGCAGGACAATCTGGCGGTCGTCGAGGTCGACGCAGACGGCCGGCAGAGTTTCATGGGCAGCAATGGTCCGGTGACGCCGAGTTCGGACGCTGTCATTCAACTCGTCGAGTTGCAAGTGGTTGTCACCGTCGATTTGGAACGAATCGATGTTTACGACGAACTAGGCGCTGACCCGCGACAGAAACGCTACATCGGCAAGATTCTCCAGCGCGACGATCCCGAAAGCGAAAACTCGGTCGTCTGGCTCGATTGGACTCCGCCTGAAACGATGGCCGACGCGGCGCCACAACTGATGGTTGCCCTGCAGGGCAACGTCAATCCGCGCCTGAGCGGCGGACATGACGGGGTGGAAGCGCTGCCCGACGATCTGAAAGGCGCAGCCGCTGACCTGGACGATGGCGCCAAGAAAGCCACCGGGCTAGAGGCGCTCGGCGAGATCGAAGACATCGCCATCGTCGCCCTGCCCGACGGCGGCGCTTACCTCGACTCCGAAACCTGCGCGCAGGCGGCTGATCGCTTGATCTCTCACGCCGAGCGACTGCGTTACCGGATCGCCGTGGTCGACGCCCCGCAAGGCAGCTCGATCTCCCAGATCCGCTCTTTTCGCGGGCGCTTCGACAGCAAGTACGCCGCGCTGTATCACCCCTGGATTGAAATCTTCGATCCGACCGAGCGCCCCACTCAGGGGGCGCCGCCGCGCCGGCTGCTGCTTCCGCCTTCGGGTTTCGTGACGGGCATCTACGCGCGCTCAGACATCGAACGCGGCGTTCACAAAGCCCCGGCCAACGAAATCGTGCGCGGCCTGACGCGCTTCGAAGTCAACATCAACAAAGAGCGCCAGGACGTGCTCAACCCCGAAGGCATCAACGCGCTGCGCTTCTTCGAGGGGCGCGGCAATCGCGTCTGGGGCGCGCGCACGATGAGCTCCGATCCCGAATGGAAATATGTCAACGTCCGCCGGCTCTTCATCTTCATTGAACATTCGATAGACAAAGGCACGCAGTGGGCGGTCTTCGAACCGAACGGGCCGAAGCTGTGGGCAAACCTTCGCCAGACGGTCGAAGACTTTCTGCTGACGCTTTGGCGCGACGGCGCGCTGCTCGGCGATAAGCCCGAGCAGGCTTACTTCGTCCGCTGCGACCGCACGACCATGACGCAGAACGATCTAGACAATGGGCGGCTGATCTGCCTGATCGGCATCGCGCCGGTCAAGCCCGCCGAGTTCGTCATCTTCCGCATCGGCCAGTGGACGGCGGACGCGAAGATTTAACTGAAGACCATTTCCGCAGGAGTCGTTTACGTCTCAATGAGCGACGCCTGGAAACGATGAAAGCGCGGCGCGTGATGTACCGTAGGTTGTCCAACCTGCGGAGGCTTCATCATCAAGGCGCCTGGAGCTAACTGAAAGGCTCATTAATCAAGACTTCCGCAGGTTGGACAACCTACGGTACGTTTTCGGAGAAGACCATGGCAACCGAACGGAACAATCCCTACGGCGCGTTCAACTATCTCGTCTCGTTAGGCGACAAGAACAACGACCAGGAAGAGGTCTTCGGCGGATTCTCGGACGTCAGCGGTTTGGGATTCGAAACCAGTTATTCCGAGTATCGCAACGGCAACGAGAAGTTCAATACCGCGCGAAAGGTTCCGAATACGCACAAAGTCGATGATGTGACGCTCAAACGCGGACTGGTCGGTTCGACCAGGCTTTACGCCTGGCTCAAGTCGGTCGCCGACGGCGCATATGCGCCGATCACCGTCACGATCACGCTGCTGGATGAGGCGCGCCAGCCCGTCGCCACCTGGGTCCTGCGCAACGCCCAGCCGAAGAAATGGACCGGCCCGACGCTGGCGGCCAAAGGCGGCGGGGAGGTGGCCATGGAAGAGTTGTCCATGGTGCACGAAGGAATCGATTTCAAGTAACCAGTGATTAACCGTTATGCCTTTGCCCGTTCGAATTCCGCCTGGCGCCCCGGGAATTTATCGGTACCTGGATTCGGCCACTCGCGCCCTCTCCGGCGTGCGGATGGATGTCTGCGCATTCGCCGGCGTCGCGCCGCGTGGGCCGGCGCGAACGCCGGTGATCGACGAGCAATGGCGTGATGACCGGCCCTGCGTCGAACCGGAACGGCCGCGCAGACGGACCGTCGCCGTGCCGGTCGAAAGCTTCGACGAGTACCGGCGGTTATTCGGCGGTTTTGAAGGTCCGGGCCTCCTGGCTTACGCGGTCGCCTCTTTCTTCGAACAGGGCGGCCGGCGCGCCTACATCGCGCGCATTGTCCACGAGTACGGAAATCCATTGGATAACGCCGGCGGCGTCGCCCACGGCGATGTGCCTGGCGCAGGCGCAAATGATTCGCCTTTCAGACTGCGCGCGCGTGATGAAGGAATCTGGGGCAACGGGCTGCGCGCAGCGCTAAATTTCACGACGCGCCCGCTGATCTTTGAAAATCGCGCCTCCGACTCGCTGACGGTAAGTGATGACGAGGAATTACCCGCAGGAACGCTGCTGCGCTTGACGATCAATGACGCCGAGCGTGTCTTGCGGATCATCGCCAATATCACGCGGCGGGAACGCGAACGGAGCGCCGGTTTTGTTCGTGTTGCGGTCTTCGATCACCCCCTGCCCGACGAGGTCGAGATCAAGTCGGCCGAACTCGTCGAAGGGGTGTTGTCGATTGACGACGGCGACGGGCGAACGGAGCGGCACGAAAGGCTGGGCTTTTCATCGCTACACCCACGTTGGATGGCGACCGCGCTCTGTTACGAATCGTACCTGGTGTACCCGGACAGCGGCTGGAGCGGCGGCGAAATGACCCCGAATGATCCCAAGCTGCCGCCGGGCCAATGGTCAGCGCCGTTCGAAGGCGGCGAAGACCGTAATCCAGATATCACGCCGGACGATTTCTTTGACAGCGCGTGGACGTTCGGCGACGACGAGCCGGGCAATGGCGTGTATGCGCTGACGCAAATATCCGATCTATCGCTCCTGGTCGCGCCCGATCTCTATTCGCCTGCGCCGCCCGCCCCGCTGGAGAACATCGTGGATCCGGTTTCGCTGGCCGGGCCGGACTTCGGACCTTGTTTCGATCTGCCGGAGACTGAAGAGCAAGCCGCGCAGCAAGTCGACCTTAAAGGTTTGCGGCTCGATCCGACATTGACGATTGAACGCAATGAGATCATCCGGCTGCAGCGGAAATTGGTGGACTTCGCCGAGGCGTCGCGTTCGTTCATTGTCCTACTCGATGTCCCGCCGGGTTTGAACCAGCGGCAGATTTTGAACTGGCGCGTGAACTTCAACTCGGATTTCGCAGCCGCCTATCATCCATGGCTTCAAACGCGGGGGCTTCAAACGCAGGGGCTTCAAACGCGGGGGCTTCAAACGCAGGGGCTTCAAACGCAGGGGCTTCAGATCTCGCGGGGCGACGACAGGCGCGACGCGCTTATCCACTTGCCGCCGTCAGCCGTCGCCGCCGGGATCATCGCGCGCCAGGAGGTGGCTTTCGGCGTCCCGCATGGCCCAGCCAACGCGCTGGCCAACGAAGTGATCGACGTCGACGATCGAGTGGCGCCCGCGCGCCATGACGAACTGCACACGCAAGGAGTCAACGTCTACCTGCGCGAACGCGACGGCATCCGGCTGACCGCCGCGCGCACGCTCAGCCTCGATCCGGCTTTTCGCCAACTGAGCGTGCGGCGACTGATGACGATGATCAGCCGGGCGCTCTACCAACAGATGCAGTGGATAGTTTTCGAACCGAACCACCCCGCGCTGCGCGCCGAATTGCGCCTGGTCTTGCGTGGTTATCTGCGCCGGCTATTCCAGCTCGGCGCCTTTCGCGGGGCGACCGAAGAGCAAGCGTTCTTCGTTCGCTGCGACGAAACGAACAACCCTCCGTTCGTGACCGACGCCGGACGATTGATTGCCGAAATCGGCGTCGCTCCTTCGGAGCCGCTCGAATTCATCGTCTTGCGGCTGGCGCGCGAAGGCGACGGGATGCTCGTCCTGCAGGAGAAATAAGTTTATGGCCGATCAACTGCTTCGCTCATTCCGATTTCAGATCAAGCTCCGCAAGAGCCCCGAGGTCGAATCCGGCTCGCAATCGCCCGACGATTCGCCTTCCGGCGCGCCGCTAGGCGATGGCGCCTTTCAGGAATGCAGCGGGCTGGAAGTCGAGATGGACGTCCAGGAATACCAGGAGGGCGGGCGTAACGACGGCGTCATCCGCCGTGTTGGGCGCGGCAAATACAGCCCCGTAGTGCTCAAACGCGGAATGTTCTTCAGCGCGGGCGGCGAGGTCAATCGCGATCTGTGGGGCTGGCTGCAGGACGTCGTCGCCGGTAAGCGGCCTGTCGCGCGCTACGACGGCGTCATTCAAGTAATGAGTTCAGGCGAGGACGTCGTCGCTACCTGGGTCTTTGATCGCGGCCTGCCGCAGAAAGTTCGCGGGCCGGAACTGAACGCCAAGACCGGCGAGGTCGCGATTGAAGAGCTCCACATCGCTCACGAAGGCCTGCGGCTGGTCGAGCCATAACAGATGTCAGATGTCAGATGTCAGATTCCTACCCGAAACCTGGAATCTGAAATCTGAAATCTGAAATCTAAAACCTGAAACCTGAAACCTGAAATCTGACATGCAACTGCAAAAAGCCATGATCGCGGAACTCGACGGCGAGACTGAAAAGGACTCGTTTCCAGTCCAGTTCAATCCGACCACACTGAAGTTGACGCTCAGCAACCAGGTCGAGGGCGGCAGTTCGCAGGGGCGACAGGTGCGGCAACATATCGGCCCCAGTTCCACGGCGCTTAGCCTGGACTTGATCTTTGACACGGCCGACGAAGGGACCACCGAAAATCCGAGCTCGGTCCGCGAAAAGACCAAACAGCTCGAACGATTCCTGGTAGCAAAAGGCGACGGGAGTCAGGCTGGGGCGCCCCCTCAGATCCGTTTCTCCTGGGGCGATCTGGAGGTGACCGGCGTGGTCGATCAACTGGCGATCGACTTCGATCATTTCGCGGCCAACGGCGCGCCGCTGCGCGCCAAAGTCTCGCTTTCGATCCAAGGCCAGGATCGAGATCTGGAGCTCAAAGCGATCAGTGACGGCCGGCGCGGCGCGGCCGCTCCCGGTCGAGCCGGGGCCGGCGGACTGGGCTTCGGTTTTGGTTTTTCGGCGGGCCTCGGATTGTCAGTGGGCCTTGGCTTGTCCGCCAGCGTCGGAGTGGCCCTCGGCGGCGAGAGCGCGGCCGAATTCGCCGCGCGCGTGGGCGTGGACGCCGACGCTTGGCGCGGTTTGGAACTCGGCGGCGAAAGTTCGCTCTCGCTTTCGGCCGGTGTTGAGATCGGTTTCAGCGCCGGATTGAATGGCAGCGCCGGGCTGGGCGTAACGGTCGGCGTCGAATCGGGCGTCTCGTCTTCGCTCGAAGCCTCCTTCGGCCTGGAGGCCGGCGCGGGATTGGGCGCCGTGGCAGGCGTCGGCGTCGGCGCAGAGTTGGCTTCGGGGTTCGCGCTTTCGGCGGGCGGTGGAGTCAGCGCCGCCATCGAATCTGTACAGCAAGCCAAAAACCAGACTGCGCAACAACAATCGCGCGAAGCATTCAACGTTCCGCCAAAGTTATTGCCTGCCGCGGGTCCGGTCGTTCAATCGGCTGCGACTCCCGTCTCGCAACCGAAGCCGCCCGAACAGAATCGGCTGCCGCTGAGAAACACCGGCCTGCCTTCGGCTTCCGCCCGGCAGATTGCCCAAGCGGCGCCGCAACCGCCGCGCGCCGATGTAAGAGAGAGTTCTTTCGGTTTGGGCGTGCCGCTGCGCCGGACGGTCGGCGAGGCGGCCAGCGCGCGCGCCATCTCGATTCAAGGCGGCGTCGCCGTCAAATCGAAGATATCCAGCGGCGAACCGCCGGTGACCGACGATCCGACGACGCCGCCCTGGGTCGCATTGCCCGCGCTCAATCCTTCGCGGCAGGCCGCCGACAAGTTTCAACGAATGGTTCGCCCCGCGCGACCGTGCGGATGCGCAGGGCGCTGCTGGCATTGAGGTAATAAACGATGGCTGTTCACGTTGACGAAATGGTTTCCGATGTCACGGCCGAATCCGCGCCGCAAACTGAGCCGGCCGGCCAGACCGTGGAGTGGCGCGAGTTGGAGCGGATGCGCGAAACGCATGCCCGGATGATGCGCGACCGCCGCCGGACGGAGGCTGAAGGTTACGATGACTGAATCGCTGTTCACTTATACGATCCCGATCTTCGAGGTCGAAGGCGAAGTCAAAGACGAGTTAGCCGCTGACATTCTGCGCCTCGAAATCGAGGAGACTACCGCAGGACTGAAGACTCTCAGCCTCCGGCTGCTGGGGCAAGATAAAACCGGTCAACAACAACCTTACCTTGACGGTTCGATCATCGATTTCGGCAAGAAGTTGTCGGTTGTGATCGGCGCGGCTCCCGCCGCCTACACCGTCTTCACGGGCCGGATCAGCGCGATCGAAGCGAATTTTCGGGAAGGAGGCGAACCCGAGGTCGTGATCTTCGCCGAAGACGCGATGATGAGGCTGAGGATGACGCGCCGGATGAAGACTTACGAGAACGTTTCCGACGCCGACATCGCCTCAGCGATTGCGGGGGAGCATGGGCTGACGCCGGAAGTCGACGCCGACGGCCCGGTTTATGACCTCTTGCAGCAATGGAACCAGAGCGATTTGGCTTTTCTGCGCGAGCGGGCGCGGCGGATTCAAGCGGAGATCTGGGTGGAGGACGAAACCATTCATTTCAAGACTCGCAACAAACGCGCGGCGACCCAGTTGACGCTAGTCCAGGGCAACAATCTGATCGAGATCAGCGCCCGCGCCGACCTGGCTCACCAGCGGACGAAGGTCAAAGTCAGCGGCTACGACGCCGGCGGGCGCGAGATGATCGAAGAAGAGGCGGGCGAAGACGCGATCCTCGCAGAGATCGCCGAAGGAGTGACTGGCCCGGCGATTCTGGAGCGCGCCTTCGGCGAGAAGGTCTCTTACCGGGCGCGCGAGGTTCCACTTAAATCGGGCGAGGCGACGGAATGGGCGCGGGCGGAGATGCTACGGCGCGCCCGCAGCTTCGTCACCGTTACGGGCACGACCAGCGGCTCAGCCGACATGGTCGTCGGCAGCTTGTTGACGCTCGAACGCGTCGGACACCCGTTCGAGGGTGGAGGGTATTACGTGACGCGCGTCCGCCACAACTACGATTTACAGAACGGCTTTCGCTCACACTTTGAAGCGGAACGGGCGACCATTCAGGAGGGGCCGTGATTGGAGCTTTCAGGCCAGACGGCGCCGCGCCGCGCTACTTCGGTCTCTTCCCTGCCCTCGTCACCGACATCGTCGACCCGGAAAACCTGGGGCGGATCGAGGTCAAACTCCCGTGGCTCGGCGGGGACGGGGACGCCGTGCGCGCCTGGGCGACGCTCATAACGCCTTATGCGGATGACGATCAGGGTTTCGAATTTTTGCCCGCCGTTGATACGCAAGTCGTGATCGCATTTGAGGCGGGCGACCTGCGGCGGCCTTACATCGTCGGTTCTTGCTGGAATGGGCGCGAGGCATTGCCCGAAGCGCCCGACAGGCCAAATAACAAACGGCTGATCAAAACGCGCTCGGGCAGCCTGCTCGAATTCGACGACTCCGAGGGCGCGGCCAAAGTGACGGTCTCGATGCGCAGCGGCCACCAACTGGTCTTGGACGACGCGGCGCAGGAGGTGAAGCTGCAACACTCCAACGGCTGCATGATCAAGATTGACAGCGGCGGCGCCATCACAATCACGGCGCTCGCCGGAGTCACGATCAACGCGCCAGCAGGCCTGACGGTCAATGCTCCGTCATCGACCTTTTCCGGCTCGGTGACGTGTCAACCTTTGACGGCGACCTCAATCACTTCGCCCATCTACTCGCAAGGCGCGGGCAACATCTGGTGAATTATGGTGAACACGCATCCTTGGAAACTCGTCGCCCCGTGGTACCGCTGGCAACGGCAGTTGGAGGAGGAAGGACTCTCGCCGCGCCAGACCCATCCGGTCTTTCAGAAGTTCGACCAGGCCGATTTCGTCAAAGGCTTCGTCAAAGACCCGCAGCATTCACTCAAGTTCAACGACGATGTGGACAGGGTCTTTAATGTCAGCCTCAAAGATGCGCCGGATCCCGGTCCATTTATTGGCAAATTCACGCGGCTCTTCGTACCTAGCCCAGCGTCAGGACCGCCGATGGCCAAAGACGCCACGCTGACGCCGACCGGCATCCTCAAACTCTATCTCGCGACGCACAAGCGGCACTATGTGGTCGTCTGTGAATTGCATTGCGACGCGGCCGGCTTCCCGACCGTCACGCCCGATCAGGTTTGCCAGGCCGGATTCGTCGTGCGCCGCCGCTCGCATCAATATCCGAAAGGCGCGAAGAAGGAGGCGGTCAAGATTCTCCGCAAGATCACCGGCATTCACGCCGAGATCGCTTATCTGGAACAGACGGCGCCGGCCAAGGGGCTGGCGGCCAAACGCCGCGCCCAGGCGATTCAAAAAATGATCGCCGAAGGCTCGTATCAGGCCAACGTGAAAGAGGCGAAGGAGAAGCTCGCGGCGGCGCGCGAAGAATTGGGCCAGTGGAGAGACTCCAACGGCGTGACTGCGATTCTGGAAGGTTGGATCCCGGGGCCGTTTGAAAACATCGGTTCGTGGCAGATCGTCGAAGAGACGCCGCAGCAAATCGTCGAATCGGCCAGCCCACTCTTTGCGGTCTTTCCCGATCCGAACATCCCCGACCATTCGGCGCTCGGCAAGAACATCTACTTCGGAGCCGTCCCGACCAGCAGCCTTGATACCGACGGGCGCGGCGCGGCGCGATTCGACGATCAAACGCTCTACGAGATCCGCTGCTTCGTGCGCCGCCACAAACCAGATTGTCCGCGCCGGGACCAGGCGCCTGATTGTCAGGGCGAGATCGTTTGGAGCGAGCCGACCGAAGTCTACAAGCACGCTTCGCACCACGATCTGCGCGGAACCGCGCAGCAACCTGTCACGATCCAGATACCCGACCTGGCCGAGTTGGCGGCGCAGGCAGCTTCGCTGCCGGTCAGCCAATTCGCGCCGGTCAAGGTCGTGCAGCCGCAGGCGCTCAACTTCGAGGTCAACGACGGCAAGGCTGTAAACCCCGGTATCGGCGGCAAACAGATCTGTTACTTCGCCATTCCTCTGATCACAATCGTCGCGTTCTTCGTTCTCAAGCTCTTTTTGCCGATCCTGGTCTTTCTGTTCAGCCTCTTCTTTCTGCTGCAACTGAAGCTTTGCATACTGCCGAGCGTGAAGATCGATGCCGAGTTGAACGCCGAGCTTGAAGCCATACCGCCGGGCTTCGAGGTCGATGCAAAGTTCGAGATCGATGTCGAAGGCGAATTCGGCTTCACTTTCGACCAGGATGATTTGAATGAGGACCTGCGGGATGGAATCGCGGCCGAAGCCGGGATCATAGGGACGAATGACTTAGCCAATCTGGATGATTTCAGTAATGCGGCGCTGCTGCCAGTCGGGAATAGCATCAAGGCGGCCAACGATATTCCCGAAGATCAGGCTGACCAATCAGGTCCGGATCTGCTGGCTGCGCTCGAATTCGAGCCTCGGGTGGAGGTAAGAGTGTCATGACTCAGTTGAGTTTTCTCGGACGCGGCTGGAATTTTCCGCTAAGCCCCGATCAGAACAGCGGCGGGCTTGAATACCTTGGCGGCCCGGAGAAAGTACGCCAATCGATTCAGATCATCCTCGAGACCGAGCCCGGCGAGCGGATCATGCGCCCGACGTTCGGCTGCGGTTTGCGCCGCTACTTGATGAAGCCGAACACAACGGCGACTCGCGCGCTCATGCAACGCGACGTGCTGCGGGCTCTCAAGACCTGGGAGCCGCGTATTGATGTTAAGAGCGTGGAAGTGACGCCGGGCGACGATCCGGCGCTGGCGCTGATCGAAATCTTTTACGCGCACAAACGTGACGGGAAACAGGGCAATTTCGTCTACCCGTTTTATCTGGAGTGAGCCGGTATGTCGATTCCGAATCCGATACTCGATGATCGCTCTTACCAGCAACTGCGGGATGAGCTGGTGCGCCGCATTCCGGTCTACACGCCGGAATGGACCGACCACAACGCGAGCGATCCGGGTATCACGCTGATCGAGCTGTTCGCCTTTCTCGGCGAGAACCTGCTCTTCCGATTCAACCAGATACCCGAAACGGCGCGGCTGGAGTTTCTGCGGCTGCTGCAAATCCCGATGCGTCCGGCCACCCCGGCCAAAGCGCTCGTCACGCTGACGACCGACAAATCGAAAGGCGCGCTGGTTCCGCTCGGTTCGGAGTTGAAAGCCGGCAGCCTCTCGTTCGAAACGAAGACCGAGGTCAAAGCCTGGCCGGTTTCTTTCCTCGCCGTCGGCCGCGTGCAAGCCCCCGCGCCCGACCCACAGACTGAACCTGAGGTCCATGAATTCGCGGTCCGCGCGATCGATGCCATCGGGCCGCTGACCGCGGATCAGACGCCGGCCTACTACCAGAATCAGACCGTCGATCTCAAAAACCCGCCCGTCGATTTCGGAGCGACTGTAGACTCCAGGTTGTGGGTGGCGGTGCTCAAAGAGAAAGGCGCGGACCCGGCGGAGATGGGAGACGCGCTGCTCAATCTGGGTTTCGCGCTCGACCCGATCTTCTCTTCGATTGATCAAATCAGCGGATGTCCCGGCGCCGGCTTGACGACTAAGACGCCGGCCGTCGAATGGAAAGTTTCGACCGGTAAAGTCCAGTACGGCAAACCCGAATATCGCAGCGTAACGCAAGAAGGCGATACCACACGCGGTCTAAGTCAGGACGGCGTGGTGCGATTGCGGTTGCCGAAAGAGAGCGCAGGGTTCGGCGTCTTCCAGGTCGACGACGCCGACCAGTTGGGAACTGGCGATTTTCCGCCGGCGCTGGACGAACAGACCGAGGAGAAAATTCTCTGCTGGCTGTACGCGTTCCGCCACGATGGCGGCAGTATCGGCAATGTGATCTTCGTCGGCGCGAACGCCGTCGAAGTCGCGCAGACCAGAAAAGCGCGCCCTGAATTTCTGGGCGCCGGCAATGCGCAGCCCGATCAGCGCTACCGGCTGGTCAACAAGCCCGTAATCGCCGGCAGCCTCAGGCTCGAAGTTGAAGAGGGCCAGCGCTGGATCGAATGGAACGAGATCGACGGCTTTCATGCCAGCGGGCCGGATGACCGCCACTACACGCTCGACCCTGAAGCGGGCGAAGTGCGTTTCGGCAACGGGTCGCAAGGTCTGCCGCCGCAAATCGGCCAACGCATTCGCGCACGCGAGTACCGCTACGGCGGGGGGATCGAAGGCAATGTCCCGGCGAACGCGATCTCTAAACTGGTGGACTTTCCGGACGTCAAAGCCGCCAACCCGCGGCCCGCAACGGGCGGCGGCGCGGCCGAAACGATCCGGGAAGCGCTCGGGCGCATTCCGTCAGAGCTGCGACGCCGCGACCGCGCAGTCACCGCCACGGACTTTCAAGAACTGGCGCTCATGACGCCGGGCGTCGCGGTCGGACGAGCCGAATGTTTGCCGCGCTTTCATCCGCCAACACAACAGTCGGAAGCCGCCGGAGTGGTCAGCGTCGTCGTCTGGCCGCGCGAGGACGCAGCGCATCCGAACGCCCCCTCGCCTGATCGCAACATGCTGCGCGCCGTCTGCGAATGGCTCGACATGCGACGGCTGGTCACGACCGAACTCTACGTGATTCCGCCGGTCTATCGCCGCGTCGCAGTCGCGGTCGGGGTTCAGGTCAAGCCGGGCTATGGCGTCGAAGCCGTCCGCCATTGGGTCGAGTTGGTGATCCGACAGTACCTGGCGCCGCTCCCGCCATACGGGCCTGAAGGGCAAGGTTGGCCGCTCGGCCGCCGCGTGCATGGACCCGAACTCGAAGCCGCCGCGCTGCAGGTCGAAGGCGTGCAGTTCCTCGATGACCTCAAAGTCGCCGGATGGAATGAGGAGCAGAACGCCTGGATTCAAGGATCGGTCGATCTGGCAAAGCACGAAGCGCCTGAGCTCAGTGAAATCACGGTGATCGAAGGGCCGCTCAACCTCATCTTGCCCGGCCAGAGCATCGAGCCGCCGCAGTCGTCCGGAGTGCCAGTGCCGATCCCGATCATCCGCGAGGAGTGTTAACCATGCCAGCGCCGCGCCCGTTCACACTCATTCGAACTCACGATCAATGGCTGCGCTCGTCGCACGAAGAGACCGCGCTCGAAGGAGAGGTTGTGCAGCTTCACTGGCGTGACCAGAAGCCCGAGAACGCCGGAGACGAGACTCCGGTCGCCGAACGCGCCACGGGCCTGGCCTTCGACGGCTATTGCCGGCTCTATCACAGCATCCCGTCGGAAGGGCGCGTCGAACGGTGGTTGTGGGCGGCGGAAGATCCGCTTCAATTGGCCGGCGGGCAGGCTTCGCCGGTCGCCCTCCCCGTCGATCTATTTGGCGACGGGCTGGAGGCGCCCGTCGGCGATTTTGAAATCTCGGGCGAAAAGCCGGCGCCGCTGCTATCGCCGCGAGGCTTGACGATTGATGAGAACCAGCGGTTGTTCGTCGCCGAATCGGGCGCGAAACGGATTTTGATATACGACCTCTGGTCGCGGCGATTGCTGCGCCGCGTGCAACTAGGCGCCGCGCCAATAGATTTGGCGACTGACGGCCGGACGGTCTATGTGTTGCTGGCGTCGCCGCCGGGGCTGGTCAAACTCGACGCGCGAACCGGCCCTAAATCGCTCGCATGGCCGAGCGAAGTCGCCGATCCATCACGCATCGCCCTCTCGCCTGAGGGCGAGCTTTTTATCCTGGAACGCGCCGGATCGGCGTCATCCCGCATCGTCAGGTTCAGCAAGCCAGTCGAAGCGATCGAAGTGAAGTTCGCCACCGACATCGAGTTTCAGACCGGGGCCGCCAGTCTGGCGCGGGCCTGTGATGGCGCAGGCGCCGTGCTGGTCGTGGCGCGGCGTCCGGGCGAAGATTTTCTCCGGTTCTGTGTAGGCGATAACCAGCCGGCCGCATTGCCGCCACTCAAAGCTCGCGGCTACGACGGGCTGGGGATAGCGCTCACGCCTGACGGGCGGATCATCTTTTGGACAGCTGCCGGCCCTCGCCACGCGGTTGCGGCGCGGTTGCGTTACCTGCCGCAAGGGCGCGTGATTACATACCGGCTGGACAGCGGCGAGTTTCACACTGTCTGGGGGCGAATCTTTCTCGACGCATGCATACCGAGAGGGACGGCAGTCACGGCGCGATGTATAACCGCCGACGAACTGCCGGAAGACTCTGAGATTCCGCGCCTGCGTCCGGCCAACACGCAAGCCGATCCGCCATACCCGGAACTCTCGCCGCCGATGCCGCCGCAATCGCTTGCCGATCAAATGAAAGAATCGCCGGCTCAGCCATTGCATCGCCGCGAGACCGGGCGCGAGCTGCCGTGGGTTCGCCTGGCTGAAGACGACAGGTTCGAAACTTACGAAACACCGACGCTGGCGCCGCCGGGGCGTTATCTCTGGGTCTGCCTCGAATTGAGCGGGGACACGCGCTCAACGCCGCGCATCCGCGCGTTGCGCGTCGAATACCCGTCGCACGACTACCTGCGGCGCATTCCACAAACCTTCTCGCGAGACGAACAGGTAGCCTCGTTTCTGCGTCGCTACCTGGCGATCTTCGAAGGGGCGCTGGGCGAGTTGGAAGCCGAGGCCGACGCCCGACGCGCGTTGTTGGACCCGCGCAGCGCGCCGGCCGAGATACTGCCGTGGCTGGCCGGCTTCCTCGGGCTGATCTTCGATGAACGCATGTCGCACGCGCCTCGACCGGGTGGTTCAACCGAGGACGTGCGCCGGAAGCTGATCGCCGAAGCGACGTGGCTTTTCCGGTTCCGCGGCGCCGTCGCAGGGCTGCGGCGATTTTTGGAAATCTACCTGGGGTCAGCGCCGATCCTGATCGAAAAGTTTCGTGCGCGCGGTTTGGGTGGGGCGATGCTCGGCGAAGGCGGAGGCCTGAGTTCGAACTCTGTGCTCGGCGGGGGATTTCGCATTGGCGGCGCAATCGGCCAAACAGAGGCGCAAACATTAGCCAATAATGTCGAGGACGCTTTTGAAACTCATGCGCACCGCTTCGCGGTGATTATCCCGACCTCTCTCACTTCGGAGCAGTCGGAGGTGGTGGCGCGAATCCTGGACCTGCACCGCCCGGCGCATACGCTAGTCGAAGTCTGCGCCCTCGAAACAGGGATGCGCGTCGGGCGAGGTCTGCACGTGGCGCTGACATCGATCATTGGGCGCAGCGGCGGCTTCGACCAGTGGCAGCTCGGCAATTCGCCGCTTGGACGCGGCGCGATTCTGGGCGTCCGGGCGCCGGGCACGATGATCGGCGGAACCCGCCTCGGCCAGGACAGCAGGGTCGGATGATGCAACAACGTAGGGGCGGGTTGCGTGGTTGTGTTTAATTTTCCAAAGACCATTAGTCCGCCCCACTTCTTCGGACGAGTAGCGATGCAAGAAGCGCAAATCGGAAAATTCGCCGCCCATTACCGCTTGCCGCCCTCTGCGCTGGCCGCGCGGCAAAGGCTCGATCAGGTCATGAGACTGGTGTTGGATGAAATGTTCGAACGCGCGCTGGAGGCCGCCGGCCTGCCGGAAGACGGCGAACTCTGTTTGAGCAATATCCGCGCGCCGATCCGTTTGCATCTGGCCAGGGCGGATGCGTCGTTGGCGGAAGAATGGGGCCGGGTATTGGTGGAGGAGATTTTGCGCGCGATGCGGGATCGCCGCGCGGTCTTCTACTACTCACGACGGCAGGCGTTGATGGATCTAGCTGTGAGCGTAGCGCGCGGGAACCTAAGCCGCTCCTGGGCGTGGCGCCAACTCGGTCTCTGGCGCGCCGGCGATGCGATCAGCGAAAGCGAGGCGATCTTTGAACTGGTGAGAGCGGTTTCGTCAGACCCGGCCGCAGTCATCCCGGCGCTCAATGCCTTGGCTGAAGCCGGTTGCCTGGAACGCATCGCGCGGCGGTTCACCCCGCGGCATTGGACGGCGCTGGCGACAGCCGCGTTAAATGAAGCCGGCGCCACAGGGCTGGTCAAAGAGGCCGCCGACAAACCTTCGTCGCGCGCATTGCGCGATGCGATGCGCGTAATCAACAGCTCGAGATTGCTGCCGATGATTACCACGTCGCAATCGCTGGCTGGCGAGAGTCTCGAAGCCTGCCGCGCCGCGGCTGCGCTGGTCGCGCTTGAAGCCGAGCCGGCTAGATTGAGAAGCGAGTCGGCAGGCGCGATGGTCGGTCTCATCGCTGGCGCTATCCGTTCGGCAATCACGGGACTCAGCCCGTCTTTGCCAGGAATGTCGGCGGCGAACCACGGGGCAAACCAGAAAACTGTGAACGAAACTCCGCGCGAAGATGCATGCCTTAGCGCGCCGGATGTAGCGCCAGTGGCAACGACCATTAAGCGCAACTCCGGGCAACATACGTGGCAAAACGCCGAAGAGGGCGAGGAAGGATCGGAGGGCGCCGGCCCGCGGCGGCGGGCGTTGACGCGGTTCGGTGGGCTGCTCTTCCTGCTTGGCCTGGTCGAGGAGTTGAAACTTGTGGATGAAATACTGGCGCATCCCGCGCTCGGCGCGCGGCCGTTCCGCTGGGTGATGCGCTGGCTGGCGTTAGCGTTGGCGCCGGTTGAAGAGAACGATCCGGCGGCGCTGGCTTTTGCAGGGTTGCCGCCGGATACCGAACTGCCGCTCGACCGCGAACCGCCGGGCGAAACCGAGACCGGCGCGATCAACTCGCTGGCGGCCCGCATCGTCGAGCATCTCAGCGCATTGATTGATCAAAGAGTCGAATGGGGGGGCGACCGGGCGGCATTGATCGAATTCGTCTGCCACCGGAGCGCGGAGATTGTCGCCGACCCCGGCTGGATCGACGTCAGGTTTTCGCTGGACGAAGTGGCGACCGAAATCCGGCGCGCCGAACTCGATCTCGATCCAGGTTATGTGCCATGGCTGGGAGTGGTCGTGAGGTTCATTTATGAGTGAGCTGATGACGATGGAAATGTCCACGACAGTGGATGTCAGCGCACGGATGGCGCATGAAGTCGGCGTCATGGCCGGACGCCTGGCTCGTTTCCTGGAAACCACACTACGCGGTTCGGAAGGCATGGCGCCCGAAAGCCGAGCTTTTCTGTGGGCGATGTTTGAATCGGTCTCCGAAGGCCGCTCACTCGAATCATGGCTGCGCAATCCTCGCGAACACAGCCTAGGGCATAGCGTAGGGGCAGACCTGTGTGTCTGCCCCGAAGCGGCGGATTTGCTGAGGCCGGGGCAGACACACAGGTCTGCCCCTACGCCGCTGGATCGCCTGACGCGATCGCTGGCGCTCAGCCCGGAGGAGGTCGAACTACTGTTGATCGGCGGCCTGTGCGAAGAGCACGAAGGGCTAGGGGCGGTACTGCGAACGCTGCACCCGCGCGGCGAACCGCGTGCGACAATCGGTCTGGCTGCTCAGCTCTTCTGCCGCGACCAGCGCGAGCGTAGGGGGTTTCGCAATATGGTCGAAACAGGCGCGCTGACAACGAGCGGAGCGCTGCGCATCGTCGGCGACGCGCCGTTCTTTGAACGCTCACTGCAACCGGCGGAAGCGCTATGGCCGGCATTGCACGGGCTGGATGTTTGGCCCGCCTCGATTATTCGGCTCGACGATTCGATCGCTTGTGCGGGGCTTGACGAATGGTTTGCCACGGCGAGCGCCGAGCGCGCGGCAAGAGCGATTCGGCGCCGCGAAACTTGCACCGTGCTCGTCACGGCTGACAATGAAGAGACGGCTTACTACCGCGCCACTGCGCTGGTAGCTCACGCCGGCGCGAAACCGGCGGGAATTCTGGCGCCTGCGCCAGTGGATCGGGACCTGATCAAGTTGATTCGGGTTCACTCGGTCGCTCGCGGAGCGGCCCCCGTGTTGAATCTGGCGGCGGCCGATGCGCCCCAGGCGACGCATCCGCAGGACTCGTCACTGTTCGATGATTTCCCCGGCCCGATAGTCATCTGCGGTCGAACAGGCGCTGCAGGCGCGCGCAGCAGACGCCTGCTGATTGACGTGCAGGTCGAGCGGTTGACGCCTTCGTCCAAACGTCGGATGTGGGCCGAAGCGGTTCCGTCGCTCGCTGAGGCCGCGCCGTTTCTCGCGGCGCGGTACCCGGTCGAACCGGCGATGGCGGCGGCGGTGGCCGCCGATCTACGGTTCGTCGCCGATCTCGAAGGCCGCGCCCCGGCGGTTGACGACGTGGCAGCCAGCATTCGCGCGCGGGGCAGCGTCTCGCTCTCGGCCGGAGTGCGCATGATGCGGCCGAGAGCCACCTGGAAAGATCTGGTGCTGCCGACAGATCGGCTCAGGCAATTGCGCGAAGCCGTATCGCGGTTGGAATTGCAATCGGTCGTCCTCGACGAGTGGGGTTTCCTGAAAGATCGCAGTGGCGGACACGGCGTACGGCTATTGTTCGCCGGGCCACCCGGGACCGGCAAGACGCTGTCAGCCGAAGCGCTGGCCAATTCGCTCGGCGTGGATCTACTCATCGTCGATCTTTCGCGCGTGGTGTCGAAATGGATCGGCGAAACGGAAAAGAACCTCGCCTCGGTTTTCGACGCGGCCGAACGCGCGCAGGCCTCGCTCTTTTTCGATGAAGCGGACGCCCTCTTCGGCAAACGCACCGAAGTCAGCGACGCCCACGACCGTTACGCCAACCTCGAAACGGCATACCTGTTGACGCGCCTGGAACAGTTCGAGGGGCTGGCGATTCTGGCCACCAACCTTCGCGAAAACATCGATACAGCTTTTCTGCGCCGATTGGAGTTCGTCGTAGATTTTGAAGAACCGGATCGCGAGGAGCGGCTGGCGCTCTGGCGCTGCCATTTGCCGCAGACCGCGCCGCTGGCGGCTGACGTCAACCTGCACGAGTTGTCAGCCCTCTATCCGGTCGTCGGCGGGGTGATCCGCAACGCCGCCGTCGCCGCCGGGTTCCTGGCCGCCGCCGACGGTTCGCCGATTTATCGCCGCCATCTCGTTCATGCCATCCGGCGCGAGTACCAAAAAGCAGGCCGGTCGTTCCCCGGCGTGCCTGTCGGCATGAATCTTTAGAAGTTCTGATTACCCAAGGAGTCGTTCATATCGCGACGCCATGAAAGAAATGAAAACCTTATCCACAAAGCCACACGAGTAAACACTAAGGATTGATTTCATCTTCGTGATCCTTTGTGTGGCTTCGTGGATGATTGTCTGAGGAGAATTATGGTCAACACGGCTGATCTGGCCACGTGCCTGGCCTCGGATGGCGGCAGCGGCGAATTGTCGCCGCTCAGCCCTTTTTACGCGCTGCGCTACCACTACGGCATGCTGCTGGGCGTGGACGATTTTGAAACCGAGCAGGCTTATCATCGCGCCAAGGCGAGATTGCACAACGCCTGGCTACATCGAGAAGGCGTACTCTGGGGGTTCAACGTCGGCCTCGATCATGGGCGCCACGAAATTCGCGTCAAGCCGGGACTGGCGCTCGACGCCGCCGGTCACGAACTGCACCTGGAAGCCGACGCTTGCGTCAACGTCGGCGAGTGGTTCGCCAGGCACGAAAACGACCCCGGCTTCGAAATCACAACCGATGAAGACGGCGGCAAAACCTTCGACGCCCACGTTGTGATCCGTTTCAAGGCTTGTCTGACGCGGCAGGTCCCGGCGCTCCTGGAACCATGCGACAATGGAAGTACAGGCACGGCCTACTCGCGCGTCTTCGAGACAGTGGAGATTCTGCTGCTGCCCAATCTCTCGCCGCCGCGCGTCTACCCGTATCACCGGCTGCGGTTGATGTTCGGGCTCGACGAACCGAATAAGAAGGAAGCCTCGACCGAGATCATCGACGACGACCAGTCCATCCTCGATATACTCGCCGCCATTCAAGAACTGCCGAAGGCGCAGCAGATCGCGGCCTACCTCAAAGCATTTCATCGTTTCGCGGCGCTCGACGGAATCGATTTGAAACCGGCGACGAGCGAAGACGGCGCGCGCACGCTGCTCTTTCCCGGCAGAGACAATGACCCGCTCGTGCTCGCCAACATAGCCGGGATCAAACTGGCGAAACAAGAAAGCGGTTGGGCGCTGGCCGGAGGAGCGGTGGACACGTCCGTGCGACCGTCGCACGTGGCGACCTCCACGCTTCAGGATCTGCTCGCCGCCCTGATCATTTGCAGGCAGTTGATTTCATCATAGTGAAGGAGAGGACTTGCTTATGCCGAACACAAAAATATCTGAATCGCTAGCGCTGGTCGGCCAGCAGAACGGCGTGGTCATCATTCCAGCGGGCACACCGTTGATGCGGCTGAACTATTTTGACGGCAAGTTCCTGCGCGCCAGCGATCTGAAGGCCGAGCAGGAATACCTGCGCCAACTGGTCTGGCAATCAAATCAGGCGGGGGGCTCGGGCGTGGCTTATGGATACGATGTCACGCTCGGCGGCGGCGACACTCTCAACATCAGTCCCGGCCTGGCGATCGACGCGCAGGGGCGCGCGCTGCTGCTGCCGAAAGAGACATCGATCAACATTCAAGAGTTGATCGACAAATCGAGGGCGCTACACAACCTCTTCTCCGCGAGTCAGGTTCAGGGCGACGGCGGTTTCGGGCCGTGCCAACTATCCAGCGCCACGCCGGCAGTCAACCCGCTGGCGGCGAGCGACCTCTTCGTTATCACCATTTCGCTGGCGGAAGCGCTCTGCGGCGAAGAGGACGTCTTCGGCAATCTCTGTGAAGAAGCCTGCGTGACGAGCACTGATCGCCCGTTTGCGGTCGAAGGCGTGACAGTGCGCGCCGTCCCGCTCGCGCTGCAAACCCCCTTGCCCAACTCCAAGGCCTTCCCGCTCACCGGCCTCCAACTGCGCTCGCGCGTCGCATCGGCATACTTTGAAGACGAGCGCCGCCGCGTAGCCAGCCTGATTTCGAAATCCGGGCTTGAACAGGCAGTCTGGTGTCTGGGCGCCGACGCCGAAATCGGTGTCGGAGTCCCCATCGGCGTCATCGCCCGAGAAGGATCGGGAACCAGCTTTCTCGACCCGTGGATTGCGCGCCGCGAACGCATAGACGCGCCGGCCAAACGTTACTGGCAAAGGCGGATGATGATGCGCCCCTGGGACGTCTTCCTAGCCCAGATCCTGCAGTTCCAATGCCAGCTTCACGATCTATTCAAGAATATCCCGACGCCGGGCGGCGACAGTGATCCGTGCGGCGGAGCCCGCGGCGCAATCAGCGAAGCGGCCGCGACCATAGCCGAACTCAAACAGTTTTACGAATCCGTGACCGAGCGATTCACCGCGTTGCAGGCGCCACTGGATGAGGCCGTTAGCTTCAAAGGCGGCGTCAGCCGTTTGACGACGCTCAACACTAAACTTCTGGCGGTCGAGTCGGCCCTGGCCGTCGCTCCGCAAGACCGGCTGCTGATCAGCGGCGGCATTGTCGAATTGCCTAGCGCGGGTTATTTGCCGGTCACGCCGGGCGCCAGCCTGACCATCAATCAACAGGCGCGGCAGATAATGGGCGAAGGCGTGGACTTGAGCTTCTGCGTCACATCGCCCGATTACATCGCTCACGCGCTTGAAGAGGCGCAGCATATGGAGCGCATCTCGCTTTTGCAGGGGCTCGATAATCCGCAGAACAAACCCCGGGTGGAGATACTGGTTCCGAACGGCGAGATCGTCACACAACAGAGTCTGAGCCCCGGACGCGGTTTCGAGGCGACCATCGATCTCAACCCGGCTCTTTTCAGCTCTCCATCTCCATCTCCATCTCCATCTCCGTCCCCATTTCCATTCCCATCTCCCGGCACGACCGTCGCTGCCAGGGTTCTAAGTCCGGGCATCAGGTTTAACGGCGCGGCCAGGTCGGAAAAGTCGCAGTCAGGCGGAGGGGCAGTCTACATCAGCGCCGAATACCTAATCAGCCGGGCCAACACCGCTTCCATCAATACAACGGGCAACACAACTGGCGGCGCAACAGGAACAGCGTTCCCGCGAGGCGGCGCTATCAACTCCGGCGCCTTCGACCGAACGAACCAAGCGGCGATCGTCAACAACCAGCGAGCGGGTTTGTGGGTTAGCCTGCAGTGTGAACGAAATGTCTTTGCGATGAAACGTGGCGACACGACCAATTTCAATGCCCGCGGGGTTGTGGGCGCCACGACAGCCAAGACGCCGCCACTCGACGTCGAACTCAATGGCGTCTTCAAGATCACGCAGGAGACGGTCAAGAGCGGCAGCGCGCAGAGCCTCAAAGGCCGCATCGAAAACGCCCGGTTTTCATTCCTCGGCGTGGCGTTCGACGGCGCCGGAAACAACGCCGGGCAGAGCAGAACTATCCTGATCGATCTTGATGCGGCCGTCACCCTGACCGGCGGCTCGGTGGTCAGGATCGTTCTTACTCACGAGCAGAGGCAGATCGAACTGTCCGCCGATTGGGACAAACAGCGGTTGGAGGTCAACACCGAGTTCAAAACCATTTTGCAGGGGGCCGAAGGGTCGGCGCGAGAGACCGTCATTGCTGAAGCCGCGCTCAGGGAGAATCCCGACGCGCTCTCGGACAAGAATGCCGGCCACGCTCTCGCGCTCGACGCGCTCGAAGTGATCGCCGAGGCGCTTGATGACATCGATTTCGCCGACGCCAATGCGCGCCTGCTCTTCCCGCCGCCGCCCAAACCGACCGATGAGCTGATCGTGCGCGGCGTTATGGATTGGGCGCTTTTCCGCCGTCGCCGTGACAAAAAATGCCAGGAGGAAAAACCTGCTCCGGGGCCGACGGCGCCATCGCGGGTCTACCAGGTCTATCACGTGTTGGTGAGCGGCGAGAATGAGGCGACAGCATTGAGAAAGCTGCTGCTCGAAAACGGGCCGCTTCCGGCGGACAGAGTGTCGCCGGTCGGCGCGGTCGAATTCGGCGGCGGTGTGGCGACGCTAGTCACAACTCCGGCGAGCATACTGGAAGACTGGCGGAAGGTTCAGCCCGGCGAGATCATTATTTACGGCGCTCTCGGCAATCGCGACTCGGCGGCGGCCGACGGCGAAGCGCTGGCGCGCGCGCGCCTCGATCGGCTCGAAGCGACGCTCTCTCCGATCTCCAAACCGCATCCACGGGCAATCGACGACATCTTGCGCGGCGCGCCGTCTTCGATTCCCGCGACCGGCGTCGACGGCGTGATCCTCTTTATGACGATCAACCGGGTAGCGCAGACCTGCCATCTCGTGTACCGGGTAAGCGCCGCGCAGGTGGAGATCGTGCGGGCGATGCTCTCGCAAGGAAGCCTGGAAAGCGCTATCGGGCAGAGCGGCGCTCAGCTTGTCGGAGAAGTGAATTTCAACAAGGATACGGACGACGTGCCCGACGACAGCCTGCAGGCGGCAGGCGGCAAATGGCTCCTGATGGGCGGCGGCGCGCCCAATCCGGTCGTTGTTACTACCAGCGCCACTGACCAAACCGTCTCCAGCGCGGCCGCAACCGCGCAATCAAGAATCATCCAGATAGAGTTCAGCCCTGCCGGGACTACTTTGCCGCCGCCAGAATACATTTCAAGTCCGGGGGCTTTCCCGCCGAACACGGCCTGCCCGGCGGTCACCTTCGTCGCGCCGCAAACCCAAACCACGCGAACGGCGCTTGTGATCTTCACGCGGTTAATCGATTTCCAACGGTTCCCGGACGGCGATTCTCCGCGAGCGGCGGTGATCTTCAGTAATAATGTCCCTCAAGGCGGCGTCTTGAAAAACCTGATCGTGACGGCGCCTTCAGGCAAGTTTCCGATCAGCGGCGTTTCACTGGCTGTCCTGACGCCTCCGCCCGATGCGGGAGCCGCTATGCGGGTAGAGGCCGTAGTCGACTCTCTGGCGGAGGCAGGTCGCCCCGCCCAGAACCCGCGGAAAATAACTGAAGTGTTGAGCCAGCGGGACAAACGAATATTGACCGAAATCCCCGTCCCGCTCGACGGCGTGGACGAAGTGATCTTCCTGGAGCAGTAAAGCCGGTTTTCGGTTTTCAGTTTTCAGCGATTGTTAGGGGCCATCCGGCTGAAAACTGTACAGGTAATGTGTGATGTTCGCTTCGCGTAATCACAATCAGGCTAAACAACCTGAAGGGAGCAGACAGGAGTGTGGCCGTTCTACACCCGATAGAAAAACTGCGTCTCAACACGACCGGCTCTGGCAATCACTCGCCATGCGCTCGGGCGCCCTTCAACCCAAGCTGACGATAAGTCAGGCTGATGATCCATATGAACGCGAGGCCGACCGCGTCGCCGATCAGGTAATGCGTATGCCCGAGCCGCAATCGGACGGCCACGCGCTTTCGATCTCGCCCGTTACTTCGCGTCAGGCGCAGCGCAAATGCGCGGAGTGTGAAAAAGAAGAGGAAGAGACGAAGCTGCAACGCAAAGAGAGCGGCGGTTCCGAGGCTTCGGTTACTGCTCCGCCAATAGTCCACGAAGTGTTGAACTCGCCGGGGCAACCGCTAGATGAAACTACTCGCTCCTACTTTGAACCACGCTTCGGTTATGACTTTAGTCAGGTGCGGACGCATACCGGCGCGAGGGCCTCAGAGTCGGCGCGGGCAGTGAATGCGCTGGCCTACACAACAGGTCGGGATGTGGTGTTTGGGACAAGTCTCTATACTCCTCAAACGACGGAGGGCAGGCGACTGCTGGCGCATGAGCTGACACATGTGATACAGCAGAGAGAGCATCCTGGAGAATCATCCTTAGTCATCCAACGTTTCGAAGGTATGGAGAGGCTGTTTCCCCCACCTCCCGAGGCCGAAATAGCGCGTCAATGGGTAAAACTCGAAGCCGCACGACAATCTGAGAAGACGGGTCTGAAGGTCGTCCTGAAAGCTGGTTGGCGGCAATTCTGGAAAGTAGTTATTAAAAGGTTCGCCGTGCGTGGCGCAACAGCGGTAGCGCTGGCGGCTCTTGACGCCTGGCTTCCCATCGGCGACCTGATTGCAATAGGTCTCCTCATCTGGACAATTTGGGACATCATTAACCTCTGGGACGCGATTTGGCAGGAAGCGGAAATCCTTTTCGAACAGGAGGAGATGATTGAGCCTGAAGAACAGTTACAAGAAGATACTGGAATAGATTTGCCGACCCAAACAGATCAGGATGAAGGGCAAGATCAGAATCAAGAACAGGATGAGGATGAGGATGAGGAAGAGCGTCGGAAGAGATGCTGTTGCCGGGTGGATGATTTACAAGTACTTTATGGCGGCAGACTTCCCGAAGAAGGAAACGTTATGGGTCATATCATAAACACTTATATCATGCTCAGTAATGTAGAGATGGGGGACGGGGAGGAGATGGCTGGAGGAGAATGTACCCTAGAATGGGAAGAAAGATGGCGGCAAACCCATCCCGCTGGTGGTAAGTCCAAGGACCAGACGTTAGTCCACAGTACAGAGACAGACATATCATTTCCACAGTGGCAAGCGCGGCCCAGAGCATCCACAACCTGCCCCTGGACCGGAACAATCACAGATACCGATGAACCTCGAGCATCTAAATCTGAGGTGGAAGGACTCGGTCGATATCGGAGAACAATCTATTTTCGAATCGCTGCTCACAGCGCGCCGGGTTGTGGCGCCTCACCTCCGGCAGTCGAGGCCGAGCAGCAGTTGATATTGTTGGATGGCAACCCCGTTTGGGTCGAAGATTTGGGCCCACCAGTAGGACCGGTGCAGATGAGCTACTTCAAGATAGGCGGCGTGACCCAGGATAACGAACTTCCCGAGGATAACCAAATTGATGAATAGTTTCTGGTTCGCGCCGATCCTAAACACGAGTGGGAGGTCGCTGAACTGCCTTGAGTCGACTTACAAACAATCTTGATTAAGTTAGGCAGATCAGAGCTGATAAATGTTTGCTGGCAGCAACCGTGAGTCCGCAAAAACCAAAGCCAGGGCGACGACGGAAAGCGCAAAGCGCGGCGCTACGTCCTCAGATTCGGCTAAAGTCAATCCTCTGTGGCAATCGCTCGCCATGCGCCAGGGTGTCCTCCAAGCCACGCTAACTATCGGCCAGACCGATGATCCATACGAGCGCGAGGCGGACCGCGTCGCCGATCGGATCATGCGCATGCCCGCGCCGCAATCAAGCGGTCACGGGCTTTCGATCACGCCCTTCGCCTCTCACCAGGCGCAACTCAATCGCACGGATGAAACCAGCGACGAGCAGGAAGAAACCTGTGACAAAGAACAGCGGCAAGTGGTCAGTCGAACTGCCCGGCATGGCAAGCAGGCGCTACGCCATGCGATTGGTGAACTCTCGCCTCTCCAGCAGGAAACAGCGCGCGCAATATTCAAACAGTATTTCGGCCCGGATACAGACATCGCCGTTGTGGGTGTGAAAGGCACATTAGAGGCGATCGGGGTCTTGCTCGCCGAGCGACAGAACCTCAGCGAAGGAAAGTTTCGCTGCGCGGTGGACGGAAGCGCGCAATGCCCGGAATCTGTAACCGCTACGACCGACTCGGAGGGCAAAGTTACCTTCTGCCCTCATTTCTTTGCTCCGGATCGAACTGATGGGGAACGCGCAAGCACGCTCATCCATGAAGGGACGCATTCGGCGCTAGGAAACAGCAATGTTGACATCTACGATTATCAGCCTATCTTCCCCATACTCGGCGACGTTGCCGGGCAATCGGGTGAGATTGGAGAGGTGGCGCGTCGGAACCCGGACTCTCTGGCACATTTCGTTCTCGCGCTCTTCGGTGAGAAAAAGGCTGCTTTCATGCCCGAGCAGCCGACCCTACCGACATACAATTGGCAAGGATTCGGAGCTGAAACAGGTCCAGCCGAGCAGCAAATGATCAACGATGCGATTACCTGGGTCCGCCAGTGGCTCGACTGGGCCGTGCGCGACCTCCAATCGTTCAAAGAAGGCGTCGCGCCAAGAGGTCCGATAGAACTGGAGCGGATTGGTCGATTAGTGAAACAATTTGGGCTCGAAGGACATCTGGAGCGCAGCCTTACCACAATGTACAGTCTTGAAGACAAGTTAGAGGGCGGCCTCGAAATAATAAGAGTGGAGAATGGCGCTGGCGACGGGGGCATCCGGTGGCGCGATAGGGGAGCGGAGTGGCTAGAGGCGGTAAAGGCGAAGGATCAAAACCGGGTCACGGAGATCATGCAACAGCATAAAGCCGACTGGCTCGAGGTATCGGACGAGTTCTTCTCACTTGGGTCAACCAGCGACCGCATTAATGTTCTTCTCGCCGCTCTGAGTTCACAATTTGAAACGGTTCGACTGGTCGACTACGCGCGCCGAAACGCTGCTGACCATCTTTAAAAGTTAGTTGCGCTTAGAAACACAGACCGGATCGCGGCGGCGCGTTGCGACGGCGCCGCGAGTAAACAACTCGCGCCACATCTCCCGTATACGCAATTGCAATCCGCCATTTATGTCCCTACTCATTTTTTGCAACACAACCCCGGGGAATAAGATAAAATGCCGAGCATGTCAGACCAAGCACGAAAGGCAAGGATGCTGCTGAAGCGCCAAAGTGTTGGCGTACTTTCCACACACTCTGTTGATGTTGAAGGATACCCATTCGGCTCAATCGCTCCTTATATCCTCAATTATGATGGCGCCCCGACCATGCTCATCAGCGACATCGCTCAGCACACACGCAATATTAAGCGCAACAAGAAGGTGTCGCTCACGATTTTTGATCAGTGCGTGGATGATCCGCAGGCGAGCAGTCGTCTGACCTGGATCGGGAACGCTGAATCAGTCGATCCATCGGATACGAAAATCCGCCATCGCTATTTACGATATTTTCCTTCCGCCGAATCCTACTTTGAGACCCATGATTTCTCGCTCTATTGCATTGGTTTGCGGAGAGCGCGCTTCATTGGCGGATTCGGAGAGATCTACTGGATTGAACCGGATGCGATGCTTCTCAAGAATCCTTTC
>Ga0154003_1000050_pt1 | contig 35695 bp, 20 predicted proteins | sample TSFL087MetaG_FD_104679 | JGI IMG/M metagenome (GOLD analysis project Ga0154003, IMG submission 104679) | Attine ant fungus gardens microbial communities from Florida, USA - TSFL087 MetaG | ecosystem: Host-associated > Fungi > Mycelium > Unclassified | place: USA: Florida, Lake Talquin State...
GTCGCATCGAGGATCTGATCAAGACCGGACTTGACGAAACCGAAGCTCGAAGGCAGGCGAGGATTGAGTTCGGCGGTTTCTCGCAAGCGCAGGAAGAGACGCGAGAGACGAGGGTCTGGCGATGGCTTGATTCTCTCGTAGGTGACGTTCGCTATTCGATCCGAAGCCTTTCCAAGAGTTTGACGTTCACGCTTGGAGCGGGGGCCGTGCTCGCGCTCGCCATTGGCGCCAATCTCGCCATTTTCTCAGTGGTCAACACAGTCCTGCTCCAACCACTGGCCTATCCGGACGCCGAGCGCATCGTTTCGGTCGAGACGTTTTTGACCAACACCGGGCGCGCTGGCCAGGATGTATCGGGGCCCGATTTTCTCGATTGGCAGGCGCAGAACAACGTGTTTGAGTCGATGGCGCATTACGCCGGGGAAGAGGGCGTCGCGATCGTTGTCGGCGACCGCGCCGAGTTCGCCAACGATATGGATGTCTCAACTGATTTCTTCACTGTTTTCGGCCAGACGGCTTCGGCGGGGCGCTTATTGACGGATCGAGACGTCGCGACGGGAGGAGCGCCGTCTACAGTCGCTGTGGTGAGGCGTCAATGGGCGGAATCTCACTTCGGGAGCGCCGAGGCTGCAATCGGAAAAACGATCACGGTATACGGCCTGCCGCGGCAAATCGTCGGCGTGGCGGCGCGCGGATTTAGCTATCCCGGCGTTACGGATATCTGGTCGCCGGCGCCCACGAGTCGCTCGAACCGCAGCGCCTCGGACTACCGCGCCGTCGGGAAACTTAAGGCCGGGGTGGATCTTGCGCAGGCGAAAGCCCAAATGCAGGCGGTCGGCGACAACCTGGCGCGACAATACCCGGAGAACCGATTCAAGACGGTAGCCTTAATTCCGCTGCAGGATCGGCTGACCGGCGACGTGAAGATCATGTTATGGCTTTTGCTGGGCGCAGTGATCGTCGTGTTGCTCATCGCCTGCGCAAACATCGCGAATCTTCAACTCGCGCGGAGCGCAGCCAGGACGCGTGAGATCGCGTTGCGCGCCGCGCTCGGCGCGGGCCGTGGCCGTGTGATGAGACAACTGCTGACCGAGAACTGTGTCCTTATGGGATTAGCGACGTGCGCTGGTCTCATCCTCGCAGCTTTGCTCATACGCGGACTCACTGCTCTGTCGCCTGCGGATTTGCCCCGACTCGATGAAGTCCGGATCGACAGAACGGTACTCCTGTTCGCGGCCGGGCTATCGCTGTCGTCGACGCTGCTCTTCGGTCTTGCGCCGGCTATCCATGCCTCGCGACTCGATTTGTCGGAGGCTTTGAAGCGCGGCGGATCGAAGGGCGCTACGTCCGGGGGTGGCGCTCGACTTCGCGCTATGTTCGTCGTGGTGGAAGTCGCCCTGTCCGTCATCTTACTGGTGGCCGCCGGATTGCTGCTGCGATCGTTTCAGGCCCTCCAGCGGGTGGATCTCGGGTTCACCACGGAGCGCGTGCTCGCGGCTTATACCCAGTACCCCGTTGGAAGCGATGAGGATAGGCGGAACAGGATCACGTTCTATTCGGATTTTCTGGACCGTTTGCGCGCAACGCCCGGCGTAAGCTCAGCCGCGGGCGCCGCCTTTCTTCCGATGGGAAAAGAGCCCAGGCCGGCGAGAGACTATTTCATCCAGGGCAGACCTGAGGGTCAACCGGGCGAGCGGCCGAAAGCTGAGATCCAGGCGATCACTCCGAATTTCTTCAAGACCCTGGAGATTCCGATTCGCGCCGGGCGGGACTTCGAGCGGACTGATACGCTGGAACGGCCGCCGGTAGCCGTAATCAATGAGACACTGGCCCGCGCCTCGTTTCCAGGCGAGTCGCCGCTGGGCCGATTTATTCGAATGAACAGCAGGTCGCCATGGATAGAAATTGTCGGGGTAGTCGCCGACGCGCGTTGGCAGGGTCCGAGCCAACCGACCAAGCCCGTGATCTTCTTCGCGTCGGCGCAGGGAATTGGCGGCTCGCTTTCGATTTTTGTTCGGACATCGCTGGACGAAAAGTCGATTGCAGGCGCGCTCCGCACGCTATTGCACGACGCGAATCCCACAGTGCCCGTCCGATTCGAAACTATGGAGGAATTGTTTTCGTATTCGGTGGCCTATCCGCGGTTTCGCACGAGGTTGATCGGCGCATTCGCTGCGATGGCTATGTTGCTCGCCGCTGTCGGCGTCTTTAGCCTCCTGGCCTATCTCGTGGGACAACGGACCAAGGAGCTGGCGATCCGGCGGGCTCTGGGCGCCAAAACCGTCGACGTCCTCCGTCTCGTCATCAGCCAGGGATTGCGGCTGGTCGCGATCGGACTTGCGGTGGGGCTCGTGGGCGCAATAACCATTGCGCGGCTTCTCGAAAAGCTTCTTTTCGGTATCAGCCCATGGGATTTCAACGCCTTTTTTGGCGCGATCGCAGCGCTCGGAATTGCGGCCGTGCTCGCTATCCTGCTTCCGGCAATCCGAGCCGCGGCCGTTGACCCGCTAATCGCGCTCCGACATGACTAAACCATAATCAGTACAGCCATCCCCTCGCTGGAGGCTAAACTATGTGTTCTTGTATTTAGCGGTTTTTCTGGGGATTCGGGAGAGAGCGTCTAAACGCTCTCTTTTGATGGTTGTAAATTCGTTGGATGTGTCGATATCGCTTATTCTAATTTATACAAACGCCAATGGGGATGGTCGTTCACTTGTAATAATTCGGGTAAGCCGGTTTGCTGGGCTTGGGCAAGGGATTCTTCCTGAGCGCATCCATCACCACTTCGACAGCCTTTTCAAGTTGCAGGTCGCGCCCCTCGCGCCAGACTTTCGGATCTAACTCCACTTCGACGTCCGGAGGCGTGCCGTTATTCTCGACATCCCACTCGCCCTGCAAGTTGTAGAACGCCACGCGCGGCGCCGTCACCAGGCCGCCGTCCATCAGAGGCGGGTAATCGTAGATTCCGACCAATCCGCCCCACGTGCGCTTACCGACAAGCGGCCCGATGCTGGCCTTGCGGAACAGCCAGGGCATCATATCGCCGCCTGACCCTGCCATCTCGTTGATGATCATGGCCTTTGGCCCGAAGATCGAAGTCGCCGGGGTCGAGAAATCCTCGCCTTCGCGCGTCGCCCATTTGTTCATCAACGGGCGGCGCATGTAGTCAATGATGTAATTGGCCGCCGTCCCTCCGCCGTTGAAGCGTTCGTCAATCACCGCGCCTTCACGGTCAACCTGCGAGAAGTAGTAGCGGTTGAAATTGGCGTAGCCGCCGAGCGCAGTGTCGGGCAGGTAGACGTAAGCCAATCGCCCGCCGCTCATCCGATCAACTTTGCGGCGGTTGTTATCAATCCACTCGCGGTTGCGCAGCGCGAACTCATCCGCCACAGGCACGACCGTGACTTCGCGCGAACCTGAGCCGTCCGGGTTCGGGCCGACGCGGATCACGACCTGCTTGTTCGCCTTGCTCTCAAAGAAGCTGTAGAGATTGTCGCTCGCCGCCAGGTTGCGGGCGCCCACGGCGAGCAGATATTCGCCTTCCTTCACTTCAACGCCAGGCTCGGTGAGCGGCGCGCGGAGCTGCGGGTTCCAGTTCTCTCCCTTGAAAACTTTCGCAAAGCGGTAACGCCCGTTCTCGATTTTGTAATCCGCGCCCAGCAATCCGCCCGGAACCGGCTTTGCATTCGGCGCGTCGCCGCCGAAAATGAAATGATGCCCCATCACGATGTTGCCAATCATCTCTTCGAACAGGTAGGTCAGATCGGCGCGATGGCCGATGGCGTCGAGATATGGCTCGTACCTCTTCTTCGTGGCTTCGTAATTCAGCCCGTGCAGGCCCGGGTCGTAAAGGAAGTCGCGCTGAATACGCCAGGTCTCGTGATACATCTGTTTCCACTCGGCCCGCGGATCAACCCAGACCTCCATCTCGGCGACCTTAAGCGCGTTTGGAGCGCCAGGCGCGCCCGGTGGAAGCGGAGATCCTAAAGTTGCGATATTTGCTATCGTCCAGTTCGGGCCTCGCTGATAGAGCGCCCTCTCGCCGTTCGCCGAAACCATGAACGCGGTGACGCCGTCCAGCGCCCTGTCGAGCTTGCGCTTCTCCATATCGAATTTGTGAATCGTGGCCGGGCCAATGCCGAATAATGCGTCACCCGCAGCTTCAGAGATGAAGATCAGTCCGGGCTTCGCCGTCTGCAGGCCGACGTAGCTCTTCGCCGGAATTGGAAGCGCGAGGATGCGCTGGCTGATGTCGTCAAAATCAATAACGACTTTCGGCGGGTCCTTCTTATCGCCCGGTTTAGCGGCGGCGGTTTGCGCGGCGTCTGTCTTCTTCTCTTCTCCCTGTCCCCCCTTCTGCTCCTCTTTCTTCTCTTCCGCGACTTTCTCTTCGTCGCTTTCCGGCGCGAGCGGCGAAGCCTCGCCTTTTTTTAGTACGACGACGTAGACGCTGCGCGTGGTCTTGTGCGGGAATGAAGACATGTCCAGCCAGCCGGTAGTCGGCCCGGTGTCGGTGCTGGCGGTGAAGTAGAGGTGTTTGCCGTTCTTGTCGAAGACGGCAAAGCGCGCGTCGCTCATCCCGTCGGTGATCTGTGTTGACCGACCCGTTTCGAGCGAGTACGCGAAAACGGCGCACAGGCGGTTACGCAACTGTTTCGTGTAGGCAATCCACTTGCTGTCGGGCGACCAGCTCGGGTCCATCACGCGCCAGGGATTTTCATATGTGCTCGTGTCCACCTTGACTGGTCCAGGCTTATCTGACTCCAGGCCTTTTTCAATATCCACGTACCAGAGGTTCAGACGCTTGTCGGTGTACGCGATCTTTTTGCTGTCGGGGGACCAGACGGGCGAATAAAAGAACGACGGCGGGTTGCCAAGGCCGATCTTCCTCACTTCGCCCATCCCGGTTTGGCTGCGCAAGTGCATCGCGTATTCGCCTGATTCGTCCGAGAAATAGGCGATCCATTTACCGTCCGGCGACCACGACGGATCGCGTTCCATCACGGCGCCGGTGTTGGTCAGGTTGCGCGGATCGCCCTTTTCGGCGGGCACGGTGATGATTTCGCCGCGCGCTTCGAAGACGGCGCGCGCGCCCGAAGGCGAGAGAGCGGCGTTTGTCGCGCGCGCGCCCACCTTTTCAAAGCGCGGGCGCACGGAGGCGAGATCCGCATTGACATTGATGTTCACCGCTTGCGACTTTCCGGATTTCAGATCGAACAAATGGATCGCGCCGAACTGCTCGTAAACGATCGCATCCGGCCCGCCTCCTGCCGAAGCCGACGCAGATTTGATGTCGAGGCCAGTGTTGTTGAGGACTTGCTCAACCTTCTTCGATTTCATGTCGAAGGTGAAGATGGTGAACGGGCCGTTGCGATCGGAGAGGAAATAGATCTTATCGCCGATCCACATCGGATGTTTGTCGTTGGAATTTTCGCGCGGGAGTTTTTCGACCGAGGAATCGGAAAGCTTCGCAATCCAGATCGGCATCGTCTGGCCGCCGCGATATTTCTTCCACGCCGACTGCCACTGGATCAGCGGTTGGTAAGCGAGGTACGCGCCGTCCGGCGAGTACGCGCCGCGCGACGCCATCGGCAGCGGAATCTCTTCGGGCAACCCGACGCCATCCAATCCCACGGTGAACAGGCGCGGCGTCGGGTTGCTGCTGTTTCGCGCGGAGGCGAACAGAACACGCTTCCCGTCGTTCGTCCAGCCGACCGCGTTGTCCGCCCCCGGATGGTAGGTCAGCCGCTTCGGGGCGCCGCCCGCCGCCGGCACGATGAAAACATCAGTGTTGCCGTCGTATTGTCCGGTGAAAGCGACCGTCACGCCGTCGGGCGAGAAGACAGGATCGGTTTCCCTGCCGACGCCGCTCGTCAGTTGTTTCGCCTCGCCGCCCGCGCGGCTCACCATCCACAGATCGCCCGCGTAGACAAAAACTATCTGCGTCCGGTTCACCGCCGGTTGCTGTAATAAAAGCGGTTTTTCCGCCTGCCCAAAGCCGGCATTGGCCATCGTCAACAGCAATGAAATCGTCCACCAGCATGATTTGATCATTTTGCTCTCCCTTTGTTTTGCGCCTGAGCGCGCACGGGCCTGCCCGCAAAGACGCCGTTCACGAATTCTTCGTTACGGACGACGAAAGTCCCACCGACTATGATGTGTATGATCCCTTTGGAAAACTGATTGGGGTTCGAGAAGTCTGCGACAATTTGTCATCGTATTCCTTTTTGATCACGCCTACTCAGTCCTGAGAGGACGCCTTCTCCTGCCGCGCCGGTTTGCGCGTGAAGACGATCTCTTTCACGCTCGGTTCGAGCGCGATGGCCACGCGGTCGATCTCGCCAGCCCGGTTCATCAGGAAAGTCAGCTTCGTTCCTTCAAGCCCCGACGCGCCTTCGGCCACCTGAAAGATGTCGTAATGATAATGCTTCAGGACGCCGGTCAGACTGTGCAGCTCGAACTTCAACTGCTCGCCCTCCTGAGCTATGGACAATGTCTGATAGGCCGGATGATCGAACTGCCCGGCGTAATCTTTGAGAGCGTGAGTGGGCGGCGCGTCCTTTTTACGTTTGGCTTCGTCCTCGGCTTTAGCTTTGGCCTGCGCCTCTTTAGCCTTGGCCGCGTCCTCCTTGGCGCGCTGCGCCCAGGGCGCTTCGCTCAGACCGAGCATCCGATCTACGGCATTGGATGCGATGAGGCCGCTTGCCGGGGATGCCGAATTGGTCAGCACGACAACGCCCAATTGATCTTTCGGCAGAAATCGGACCTGTGAAGTGAAACCGTCAATGCCGCCGCCATGCGAAAGCGACGGATGTCCTCGGTAGGAGGTGACTCCCCAGCCCATCGCATAGCTTGAATAAAACGATTCGTCGTACTTCAGGTCGCCCCCTGCCACGATCTGTGGCGTGTGGACTTCGCCCAGCCCCTTCTCCGAAACGATCTGCCGGCCGCTGAATTTACCTTTGCCCAACTGCGCGAACAGCCAGCGCGTCATCTCGTTGACGCTCGAATTGATTGAACCCGCCGGGCCGATGGCGTCAATGTTGCGGAAAGGGATTTCTTTGACCTCGCCTTTCTGTTCCTGATATGGCAGGGAAAAGTCAGGCGTCTTCTGCAAGTCATTCACCGAAAAATTCGAATGTTTCATCTCGAGCGGGTCGAGGATGCGGCGGCGCACAAACTCCTCCCACCTGAGGCCGGAGACGCGCTCGATCAGCACACCGGCGACCAGGTACATCAAATTGTTATATTGAAACTTCGCGTGCGGCAGCTTGCTCGGCTCCAGATGCAGCAACCGGTCGAAGAGTTCTCGGCGCGAAAGCGGCGAGCCGTACCAGACTAGGTCGTGGCGCGGCAGCCCCGATTGATGCGTCACCAGATCGCGCGGGCGCAAGTTCGCGGTCGCGTAAGCGTCCTGCAGCCGGAAGTCCGGCAGATAATCTCTGACTGGCTTGTCCCAATCGAGTTTCCCCTCATCAACGAGGATCGCCAGGGCTGTGGCGGTGAACGACTTCGAACACGACCCGATGGCGAAGAGCGTGTCGGGTGTGACCTTCAGCCCTTTTTGGACGTCGCGGAAACCGAAGCCTTTCGCGTAAACCACGTGGCCGTCTTTGACGACGGCCACGGCGATGCCGGGGACCTTCCAGTCTTTCATCACCTGTTCGACGAACCCGTCGAGGCCGTTGAGATTGGGAGGCGCGGCGCCGTTCTGCGCCCGTGACTGCCCCATTGTAATCAAACAGACCGCCATTAAAAGAGTGAATGATCGAATCGTTAGCTGTCTCACTTTTATCTCCTTTTGTCAGAACTGCGGTAAAACGGAAATGGGACTCGCCGCGCTGTTTTCGACTTTAGATTGGCCGGTATATCGTCAACTAGAGCGGATTGCAATTGCATTTACGGGAAGGCTGACTGAATCAGTACCACGAGCGGTAGCGAGCGGGCTTCAAGCTTAGCCGCGCTCGCTACCGCTCGCGGTACTGATCCGTACTGTCATCTCAGTATGGGTACATTGATTTGCAATCCGCTCTAAACGCAGATCGCCGGAAATACGTTGAGGGCTAGGTAGTAAGAAGCTTGGAAGAAAAAAGGCAAGATGGGCAAATAAGAGTTCCTGGTCTTTTTGCCCTTCTCGCCTTTTTGCTTCTACCACTGCGTTCAAAAACAAACCCTCAACGTATCTGGCCTGATGTAGCTTGGCCTGCTTTAGAAATCCACTCGCGCGCCGCTCTGATTGAAGATCAAATTTCTTACCTGAAGCCTGATAATTGACGATTTTAACCCTATTGGCGTAAGCTTATACAGCAGCTGTTGCAGACTGTCAATTCACATCAATAAACATTGCGGGGCGCCTTATCCCTCAAAACCAGGTTGACAAGGCTTCGAGGGAGAACCGTGTCCACGCCGGAACTACATTGAAGGTTTGGGAGCGTGCGGGGAAAGGTTATCTTTTGTCTTACATTTTTAGTTTTCCTGTTGGTAACAAAAGATGAGAGACAAAAGAGAATGAAGGATGAAACCGATGACGGCAAAGGCGACTAAGCAAATAGCCACTGATTCCGCCGAAGCCCCAATCGGGAGCCGCGGCAACCTGAAGCACAAGGTCGGATCCCTGGACAAAAAAGACTTGCTCATTGCGATCAGTTTCGGACGGCGCCTGCGCGAGACGGTCGAGGCCGTGCAGAGGGCGCGCAAGCGGGGCGCATTCACTTTCGGGATCACCGACAGCGACACCACTCCGCTGGCGAAATATTGTGACGGCTATCTGGTCGCCTCCATCGCCAGCTCCGTTTTTACTGGCTCCTATGTCGCGCCCCTGGCGGCGCTCAGCACGATCGTCGCCGCGTGCGCCCATCTTCATCCCAAACGAACGCTCGAGGTTCTAGGCGAATACGAGAAGGAATACACGAACGGGACGCGGTGGTATCAGGAGCCTCAAGACAAGTGAGCAAACGAGCGCCGACGGCAAGCGGACGGTTCAGGAGCTCGGGAAAAGTTCTGGCGCCAATCTGATGATTATGGATAATCATCAGATTGGCGCCAGAACCAGTATGAGTGGAGTAACGGACAGGTCGAGGATCAGATTAACCGCCTCAAGTCGGTGAAGCGCGCAATGTTCGGCCGAGCGAATTTCGATCTGCTTAAATTGCGAACACTCCGTGCGGCGTGAATATTCTCGTGACCTACGCTCAGTGACAGATCGTAACCATTCCTGGCCATAAGAGCTGTTGGCGGACCATTCTGATTGAAGGTTGTCCGATGAAGAATGAAACCGAACTCGAGTTCGCTCTGAACGAAGCTGTTACCGCCGCCAGACGAGCAGGCGACCTCATCGTGGAGTGGTCGCGTCAAGCGAAATACGAGGTGCGCCAAAAGCAAGGTTCTGAACTTGTCACGACTGCGGATCTGCGTTCGGATGAGCTCATTCGCGAGCACTTGGGCTCCAAGTTTCCTCAACATCGTTTTCTCAGCGAAGAGGTCGTCGTCGAGGATAAGTTCGATTTCTCGGGGCCTGTTTGGATCATCGATCCGATCGACGGAACTGCCAACTACGCGCACGGACACCCATATGTCAGCATTTCGGTAGCCCTGACTCTGAACGGTGAGCCTTGCTTGGGAGTGGTGCACGCCCCGTTTTTGCACGAAACCTATGCCGCCATTCTGGGCGCTGGCGCAACTTGTAATGGACATCCCGTCCGGGTGAGCGAGGTCTCGGAGCTACGTCGCGCTTTGATTGGAACGGGTTTTCCGCATGACCGCTCGGACGTGGCTCCAGCGATCGAACGTGTCCGCCGTCTGGTCACGGAGTGTTTGGACATTCGCCGCGTTGGCTCTCCAGCGCTCGATATTGCGTGGGTTGCGGCTGGTCGACTTGATGCCCATGTCGAGTCGCTTGCCCCCTGGGATATCGCTGCGGCCGGTCTCATCGCAACGGAAGCCGGAGCCGTACGTGGAAATCTCTGGTCGGCAGTGTCGTCGTTGCCGCCGCTACTGCAAGGTGAGGGCTTTATTGTGGCTACGCCTGGAATCTTTGAGCAACTGTATAAGCTTCTCATCTCACAGTAGAGGATCGAGTGCATGCCGGGGTTGGTCGAAGTCGCATATGGGAATGGAGTAACGGTGCGCCAGCCTTCAGGGAGGAAATGGGAACGGTTGAGCGCTTCTTTCATCGTATAGGACCATGGCAGGAAACAGCCTCAGCGCAGCGCAAGCCTGTTGGAAACTAAAGCGCGCCTGGAAATTGATGCGCGTGATTGCAGGCGATGATCGCTCAACCTAAGTATGGCGACTTTGGAGAATTCTGATATCGATCAATGCGCCTCCTGCCGAGACTGCGCGCTGGAAGCGAACAGTACCCAGGCGTCTTTCGATTTATGCGCATTCTTCCCGATTTCGCGATTTACTGACTGTAGAATAACTCTTCTCACCTGCTCAAACATACTGACCATATGGTAAAACCTCCCGCAATCACCAGCAACATTATCATTCTTGTCCTGTTTTCAACGCTAATCTCTCCACGATATAATCCCCTCGCAACATATAAAGTCGGCGCTAATATCCCTACCTCGATCAGCAGATTTCGATAGAAATAGTAATTGAATACATGTATACGGCCCGCGCTCGGTAGAACGCCGAAGGGAGAAGCGAATGCTGCTGTGCTGAGCGGCCAGAGTAGTGGTAATGGTGTCACGCCCACCAGAAAATCTAATACCAGATGCGACCATCCGGCCAGCACGGCGCAAATACTCAGTGACATTCGTTGATGCGCAGGAGTTCTCGACAAGTACAACACGCTACTGGTACACAACGGCAGGATGAGGCTGAATGCGATCGAATGTGTAACTCTGAGTCCGTGATGCGCAGCCGAGCTAAGAGCAGGAATGATGTAGTCTATGTCAGGCGCAGAGGCAAGCACAATCAACCACCCAGCCCACCTTATTCTCCCCAATGGTGAGGCAGGGGGCTGTCGCATGGCAGAAGCGAGCCAATAGGCGGCGAGGCTGTGGCCGAAAAACGATGACATAGATTAGAACTGGCTCCGCTCTATATGCCTCCTCGAAATGGTCGGCTACCGCAATGGTGATTGTGCCCGGGCCGCATCCGATGTCGAGGAGGTGTCCCAGGCCATCTAGGTCTGCCTCGGTTGCGAGCGTGGAGGCAAGAGATCAGGAATATGGAGGTCGCCCCCAAGTGTAATAAGCAGCGCTACCGCGATAGAGAGTTGGTTCGTAGGGCATGCGGTCGTTATTTCGTGAACATTTTAGAAGCCGATTTGATCCTAAACTCACCGCAGACAAGTCCGTTTCTCGAAAGCTTACATTCAATCCCTTTCCATTGCTAGCGAGGAGACCGCGCTGTTTGCAAAGAAGCCGATACTGAATTGACCCTGCGTGGCGATTGCGCTATGAATTAGCGCGGTCACGCAATAATCCAATTATTCCGAGCATCAGGGCAAAAAACAATGCGCAAGAAATCACGACGCGACTTTTTAGAAACGAGTCTGGTCGCCGCCGGGTCATTGGCGATAGCCGAGACCTGCGCAACCGCTTCGATCGGCGCCGACAAGATTGTTAATCCCGCGCTGGGCGGCGGCGGATTCAAGCTGGGACTTGTGTCATACAATCTGGCCAAGGACTGGGACATCCCGACGATCATCAAGAATTGCGAGGAGACGGGGTTCGAAGCCGTCGAATTGCGAACCACGCACAAACATGGGGTAGAGCCGACTTTGAGCAAAGAGCGGCGGGCTGAAACCAAAAACCTTTTTGCCGGGACGAAAATTCGATTGCTAAGCCTCGGCTCAGTTTGTGAATTCCACTCGCCCGATCAATCAATCGTTCGCAACAACATTGACGAGTGTAAGCGTTTTATCGAGCTTGCCCACGACATCGGCGCGATCGGCGTGAAAGTACGCCCGAACGGGATACCTAGAGAGGTTCCTGAAGAGAAGACGATCGCGCAGATCGGCGCGGCGTTGCGTGAATGTGGCGAGTTCGCAAAAGGCTCGGGCGTCGAAGTCTGGGTCGAAGTTCACGGGCGCGAATCGAGCCAGCCGGCGCGAATGGCTAAAATGATGCAGGCTGCAAATCATCCCCAGGTCGCCATCTGCTGGAACTCGAATCAGGAGGACGTAGCGAACGGCTCGGTCAAACAGAGCTTCGCTCTGCTGAAACTATGGCTTCGCAGCGCTCACATCAATGAACTGTGGAAACCGGAATACCCGTGGCGTGAATTATTCGGTTTGATGAAGGCGGCTGGTTACAATCGCTACTGCTTAGCCGAAATCCCTGAGGCGCCAGATCCGATAAGGTTGATGCGATATTATCGCGCTCTCTGGATGGAGCTTCGACGATAAGAGATCGGAACAACCTCGAGGCGATAAAGAGGCTTATTTCAGTGCTAGGGATACTGTTGGCGACTTCGCCGGACAAAGAACTTACGCGGCTCGTCCGACTGAACTTACGCAGATGGAACTGAATTCGCCAACAGTATCCCCGTCACCGAAAGGACACAGTGATGTTAGCCAGCGATCGAAAACCCCACCGGATTAATGATGATCTCCATGGTCATCACGGCATTGACCGGAATCATCATCATTATCTCGGTGATGCGGGCTATTCTTATTCGGTTCAAGCTGAGCTCTGAATTCACCTCCGGGAAATCGCGTAGTGTGAACATTGGCATATGTGACGCCCGCTCGGATCGCCTTGACCAATTCATCGAATTCCCCGGCAGCGATACCCTGAGCAGCTGGGCCAAGGACGTCGGCCGCCGTCAACGTGCCAGTGACCTTTCCTGAAGTGTCTGGGCAGGGAGGTGGGACCGGTACTCCAGCTGGAGGGGTAAGATTTGTGCATAGGAAGACACTGATTCCGCCATTGAACGCCCGAGCTCCCAGATGGATATGGGCCTGGGTTACCCTGTTAACATTGGGATCAGTCTCTCCTATATCATAACTCAGTTCATAGTTGATCGCGGTCTTATCAGGGTTGATTCTCGCCTTGAACTCACCGCTGGCTGGAGTTGATAGAGTGGGTATTTCCTCGTATCCGGTTAGTTTTTCCCTGATAAAATTACTGAAGCCGTTTCCGAAGGAGACAACCACCACCATTAAGAGAAGGCTACATGTCAACAAAATAAAAATACGCTTCTTCATTCTTTTACCTCCTATACCTCCTAAGATGATTTCAACTGCCCATGAGGACAGTCAAGACTTTGTTAGTTGACGGGAATGTGCGTTGCGAATCAAAATCGAGCGACACGATCCGTATCGTCACCAAGTCCTCTCGCGGGGAGCGCAAAGGAGTTTCGGCCTCCTGGAAAGATGCCCTGACGCCGTATTGTCATATAGCGCCTCTCTTCTCACCGGTCTGTCCTTCAGTGCACAGAAAAGGGGAAATATTCATCGTTCTTTCCAGAATGGACTGTTGATACTGTTGACGAATTCAAAGTCCAGCCATTTCAGTGGCTTTCAATTGGAGTATCCAGGCAGGACCACTAAATGAACCGCCCGCAGTATGGAGTCCAGCGGATAGATGCGCGATGTAAAATCCAACTCCGTTTTTGAGAGGTGTCTGTACCGAAAATTCCATTTTGGCGACGAAGAGCCCGTTCTTCGATGATGCGGCGCCGATCTCTTCTTCGTATTGATGACTCGATCTCACGCCGACGGCATGTAGCTGTGGCAACAACGCGCATCAATCTCAGCCTGCGCCGGCAGTCTCTCCATTGATTTGATCGATATCACCCTGAGCGGAGTTCAGCCTGAACCTTCTTCATTAGCAATCGTTCCAGCTTGAGCAGTTCGCGACCGCGTCCGATGAAGGTGTGCGGCGGCGGTGAGGGCAAGCGGCCCAAGTTCAGCCGACACGCCTGCTTCGAAGGCAGTCGTGTGACCAGGCGCGGGTCTTGCGCTTCCTGGTAGATCACGGGCACGAACCAATCCTGCAAATGCAGATCGCCCGCGCCCATGACCCTGCCGCGATATGTGCCGATTTGCAGCGCCCGCTGCCCGGCAAGCATCGCCGCGCCGACGCGCGCGCCTCCGGCCAGTTCGCCGTAAAACGCCCGGATGAAACGATGCTCGGTCTCGACCAGCGCGCTGTGGCTCATCGCCACAACCGCCGTGACCCCCTGACCGAGCAGACTGGCGGCGACAGAGGCGCTTGGATTTTCTTCCGTCTGCGCGCTCTGGCAGGCTTCGAGGAAGACCAGCGGGATGGGATGCTCTCGCATCACTTCGGCAAGTTCTTTGGCGTATACCAACCGCATCGCCTGATCTTCCAACTTGTCCGCTCAGGCGGCGACATTGAAGAGATCAGCCACGAATCTAACTTGTCCGCGAATGTCGCCAATACGAGACATCCGTTTTTTGCAACATAACCTTGAGGCGCCCGGTGTCCGCGTCGCGGGCTGGGAGTCAGGTGATATCTAGTCCTCTGGGCGAACTGGCTGAGCCCTTCACAAATTTTCTTCGCGGAATTTTTCTCGGCGGAATTTTTTTTGCGAAATTATTTCCCATATTTCTCATTATCGATTGAGGCCCCCCAATGCCGAGAAAGTCGGTTCACCTGAATTTCTCATTTACTGCTTTGTCGCACGATGAACGAATCTTGACCCCTTGCTTCAAACGACCTGTTGTTCAGTAATCTTGATCCTGTCGGGCATTCCCATGCGCGTCATATGTTTCAACATCGCGCTCTTGAGTAACCGCCACCCGCGCACGCCACGACGCCGATGATTCCAAGGGTCGTTTCCTTACTCGGATTCGCGCAACAAAGCGCTCATTTGTCTGAATGGTAAGCCCCTTTCGCATAGGGGAAAACTTTGTCTGGGCAGAAGCTTATTCCGGAGAGTCCGGGAGAGGTGGGCTGACGGATACAGACGGAGTGTAGAAAAGCGCAGAATCGGAAGCTGGAGTTTCAAGACTCTGGAACGCCTTCAATCCTGACGGAATTCAATAGGGGGAATTTCAGTGATTGCAGACGCATGTTTATGGTACGCGATTCACACAAATCCGAGGCAAGAGATGCGAGTCGAGAGTAATTTGCAGGCGTGGGGTGTTGAGACATACTTGCCCAAAATCAAAGAGAGCTACCTTAATAAATACAATAGCAATCGTATATGGTTGATAAAACCTTTATTCCTTCGATATCTCTTCGCGCGTTTTAGGTTTAATATGCTCGGCCATAAAATTCGCTACACAAGAGGGGTTCGAGAGATAGTGGGTTTCGGTGAATACCCAATTCCTATCGATGACGAAATAATCACACTGATTCAGTCACGTCATGATGGGTCCGGATATGTAAAGCTTGAGGAAGAGATTCTCCCTGGAGTCGAGGTTATAGTAAAGGACGGCATATTCAAAGGTGTTCACGGTATTTTCGAGCGCAATATAGGTAATTCGGAACGGGTGATGATCTTGCTCAAAGCCATACAGTTTCAGGCGCGCATTGTTGTTGACAGGGCCGCTATAAAAAAGGTGTAGCAGCGTTATCTTCTGATCGCAGCGCCCCCTGATTCTCCATAAAAGCGCGCGCTTAGTGTCAATTCCGCTCAGTCGCTGGCGAGAGCTATACCGGAATGCGTCACATCCGGAGGGGGCGACTAACGATATAGGTGATAAAGCTAGGATACATTTAGGATAGATTTCAAGGAGGTAATAATGAGTTTATACGATCCCGATCGAGAAGATACCACGGTCTATCATGTGGTAGTGAATCATGAAGAGCAATACTCAATCTGGCCGAGCTATAAAGAGATGCCGCTTGGCTGGAAAGCTGTAGGAAAGAGCGGCCTCAAACCGGAGTGCCTGGCCTATATCAAAGAGGTCTGGACCGACATGCGGCCGTTAAGTTTGCGAAAAAGAATGGAGGAGATGGCAAAAAATCCCCCGCCTCCCCCGCCTCCTCCAGATCCCAACAGGCCTCGTGAAAAGAGCCTGGTCGATAAGCTTTGCGAAGGCGACCATCGGGTCGAAGCCAGTTTGCGACCTGAGAAGACGGTAAAGGCCCTCAAAGACCGAATCGATATGGGGTATGTCCATGTCAAATTTACCGAGACCAAGGGAGGCACTGAACTCGGAGTAAGGCTCGATCGAGAGACTTTGGATTTGAGCCAGGCTGATTTTGAGAGCCAGTCGGGCGCGGTTCACCTGGAGGGAGAATTGACGCTAGACTATGTCAAGGTACGGTGTATTGCGGATATCGAACTGAACACGCTTATTGGTAAAGGACATCTGGTGAAAGTGTAGGATGCGATCAGCTATCTGACGGCTTCTATGTTCATTCGCGTGAAGGTTTAATACCACACAATGTAACCACGGTAATAATGGTCAAGGCCACGTCCACTTGCCAATTGAGTTAGTGGTAGGGGAGGCTGTGGGGGTAGGTGTGTCTCGCGATGACGGCGGATGTTTTCGTTGATATTTCCATGTTTTCTTTCAAGGATAAGCGTATTTCTACCGGAGATTCGAGTTTAAGTTTAAAAACTCCCGGACGAATGGAAGCTACTATTGCGTTCTGGCCTGCGTTTGGCAAGAGCCTGCGTGTACATTGCCATTCCCAGCCCATCATTCGGACAAGCGAGCAAAATAAAGATACCTAACTGAGGAGAAGACCACAGTGATCACGAAAATTACTATTGTCTTGGCATTAGCGGCGCTTTTTATCCCCACTTTTTTATTTGTAAAACCGCTCGCGAGGGGGCGGGCCGTCGCTTTTGAAGAGCGTCTTCCCGGGTTACAAGATCGGGTAGCGGTAATAAGAGATACATTTGGGGTACCGCACGTTACCGCGTCCAGCGACCGCGACGCCTATTTCATGATGGGCTATTTGCACGCGCAAGATAGATTTTTTCAGATGGACGTTCTGCGGAGACAGGGGAGCGGCACTCTGGCAGAACTGTTGGGGCCCGGGCCGGTGGATGAAATTCTTACAAGCGACGTCGATATGCGGTTATTTGGCCTGCGCCGTTCCGCCGAGCGTTCGCTCGGCGCATATTCGCCTCAGGCCGCAGCGCTGCTACGCGCATATTCCGACGGTGTGAACGCCTGGCTTGATAGTAATGCGTTGCCCCCCGAGTATTCGGCGCTCGAGATTACCCGCGCGGTAAGGTGGAATCCGGTAGACAGCATCACTGTCGTTAAGCTGATCCAATTCCAATTCTCCTTCGATTTTTCGGACCTGAATGAGACCGGGGCATTATTTACTTATCAGGTTGTGGGCCAGGAGGCGGGCTTTGATGGCGTCAAGCTCTTTTTCGAAGACATTTTCCGTTACTCCCCATTCGATCCGGCTGTTACCATCCCTCGCTCCTCGGCGGTCGCCGCTTCGCTCTCTTCGCAGCGGATTCAATCATCGAGTCTTCAATCTCACACAGTCGAGAGTGCCGGTCAGGCTTTGAGGGCGATTAGTCCCGGCGTTAGAGAGGCCGCCCGCAAAATTGTAGAACGATACCAACAAAACCCGCTGTTGAATCGCGCCGATTTGGGCACTGGCAGCAACTGGTGGGTGGTGGCCGGATCTAAGACCAATACGGGAAACGCCATGCTGGCTAACGACCCTCATCTTCAGCTCGGCGCTCCCGCCACTTTTTACGAGATTCACCTGCGGGTAGACAAACATTCATCGCCTATGAACGTCTATGGCGTCAGTTTCGCCGGAGTTCCGGGCGTATTCCTTGGGCAGAACGAACGGATCTCCTGGGGAGCAACGACCAACTCAGTCGATTTCACTGACTTTTTTACCGAGAGTTTGGTGACTGAGGATGGGGCGCCTGTCGCGACACGCTACAAGGACAGGATCGAACCCCTGCTCATTATCCCCGAGGAGTTCAAAATAAATCAGATTTTAAACGGGACTACGGATGATATTAGCGTAGTCGGTCCTGGCGAAAGGGAGAGTGGCTTGACGGTGCCTTCGGTGGCTCTGAACTCGCCAAGAAGAAATAATGGGCCGGTTGTGCCGGTCAGTTTGACGGAGGCCTTGAGCGTTCAGTATGCCGGGGCAAGCGCAACGCGCGACCTGGAAGGCATCTTTGCCATGCCACGCGCACGCAACGTCTCTGACTTCAAGCGGGCCTTACAGTTCTTGGAGGTGGGGTCTTTCAACTGGGCCTATGCGGATGTTGACGGTAACATTGCCTCTTTCGTCAACGGCAAAGTCCCTTTGCGAGAAGATTTGCAATCGGGAACCGTTGAGGGCTTACCCCCTTACTTCCTCAGGGATGGCACCGGAGCCGTCAGGAATGAATGGATTCCGAAGAGTGATACCGGCCCGGGGGTCAACTACGAGTCGTTGCCTTTCGAGGAGTTGCCCCAAACGGTCAACCCCGCTCAGGGATTCCTGGTAAGCGCCAACAACGATCCTATTGGCATAACCCTCGATAATGACCCGCTCAACCAGACGCGTACCGAAGGCCTCTACTATATCTCGCCCAGGTTCAACCCGGGGTTTCGCGCCGCCAAGATCACCACTTTGCTCGAGCAGGAACTGCGTAAGAACCGCAATCGTGGCAAAGTGTCATTCCAGGATATGAAGCGCATCCAGAGCAATGTTCAGATGCGCGACGCCGAAATTTTTACGCCGTATATAATCCAAGCCTTCAATATGGCGCGCCGCGCGGGAGCTCCGGCAGTGTTGGCGGCGCTGGCGAATGATCCGGCGGTCAGCGAAGCGGTCGGACGGCTATCGAACTGGGATTTCAGCGCTCCGACCGGAATTCCCGAAGGCTACGATGGAGGTGATGGCGATTGCGCCCCTCCACGACTAATTGATCATAAGGCGTCGGATAGTATCGCCGCCACCATTTATACAGTATGGCGCAGTCAAATATTGACCAACACAATAGTGGCTACCCTTCGGCGGATCGGCTTGGATGACGTCAGACCCGCCAGCGATCGCCAGTTAGTCAGTCTTAGATTCCTGCTCGATAATTTCTCTACCAATCAGGGGGTGGGCGCTTCGGGGCTGGATTTCTTCGAGACCCCTGGTATCGAGGCTCCACCTAATATCAGGCGCGACGCCATCATCTTGATGAGCCTTAAGGGCGCATTGACCCGCCTCAGCAGTGGGGCCTTTGCCGACGCCTTCGGTGGATCGACGAATCAGAATGATTACCGCTGGGGCAAGCTCCACAGAATAACTTTCAGCCATGCATTCAGAGGTTTGGCTCCGCAATTCAGCATCCCGACGGCAGGAAATTTCGCAGACCTGGCGCCTCAACTCCCCGGCTTGGCTGTAGATGGTGGCTTCGAAACCATCGACAATGGGACCTTTAATGCGCTGGCAGCGTTCTCGCATGGTTATACATTCGCCGGTGGCGCCGCTCGGAGATATGTAGGCGAGCTGCGCCGCTTCGGGATCAAATCGGAGCAAATCATACCAGGCGGGGAAAGCGGCGTGGTCGGCAGCCGGTTTCATAGCGACCAACTCCGGCTATGGCTGACGAATGAATATCATGACGTTTTCTTCTCGCAAGCTGAGATCTATGGCAACCGGAGCTCGAAAATCACATACAGGCCGGCTAATTGACTGCCGATACGTCATCTTGATGTTAAAGAACGTGGCGGAGGTACTCGCTTAAAGTTTGTAACACGCTCTGAATCCAGAATTGCTGGTTATGCTCGACGTCACCCCAATTGGCTAATAGCAATCGGCTTTAATTCACATAGGCTTCAATTAACACCTAACAGAGCGGCTGATTGCAGCAAGAATTCCGGCGCCCGTCTATGGGCGTCGGAAACTAGCTGCAAGAAGTCCTGCTCCAACTGTGTCTGAGAATAGGGTTACACAGACATCAAGCCGCCAAAATGACCGTTAGCGAAAGAGTTGGCTTGACATGCGGTAGCCTATCTTCCGGTTGATCTTCTTCTTCACTTGGCAAGAGCTTTGCGTTAGGTTTCAAGAGGGATGCTATCCACCTATGGTTAAATGGTTGCATGTCGAAGGGGAATGTGGCCTGCCTTGTATAGCGACTCCGCAAGGAAGTAGCGGTAGAGAAGCCTCCTGCGCCGCGCTGACTGAATGGGTTGGGGAGAATCCAATCGCTGTTAAGGAGAAAATCGAGGACCATGGCGCCGTGTTATTTCGCGGGTTCTCCTTTGAAAGCGTCAAGGATTTTGACGAGTTTGCGAATGTATTCTGTCCATCGCGGCAGGATTACATTGGCGGTAATTCGCCCCGGACCAGGATCAAAGATGGCGTATACACAGCGACCGAATACCCAAACAGCGCGAAGATCTCATTACATAACGAGGCGTCGTACTTGAGAAGTATGCCGCGCCATATCCTTTTTTACTGCGAAGCGGCGCCGAAGCGCGGGGGGCAGACACCGTTGGCAGACTGCAGAAAAGTATTTCTCGGAATCGCCCCTTCAATTCGTGAGTGTTTTGTCTCCAAGCGGATTAAGTATGTAAACAATCTCCATGGCGGGTATGGATTTGGACGGTCCTGGCGTGAGGTGTTCCAAACAGAGGATAGAAGAGAGGTAGAGCAATGGTTGGAGGTAAGGGGATATGAATTCTGCTGGAAAGCTGACGGAGGATTACGAACATCAATAGTTGGAGATGGAGCGGCTAAACATCCCGAGACGAATGAAGATGTATGGATAAATCAGGCCGAACAATGGCATCCATCGAGCTTAGATTCCAGAGCCCGCAAGTCACTTCTTTCTCTCCTCAAAGAAGAAGATCTTCCACATAACGCGTATTTTGGCGACGGGACGCCGATTATGGAGACGGACTTAGAGCATATTAGACGAGTCCTGGCGGAGCAAGAAGTCGTATTTGAGTGGGCTGAGAAAGATGTTCTTCTCTGTGATAATTACCTCGTGGCCCACGGGAGACAGCCATTCACCGGTGAGCGAAAGATCTTGGTCGCTTTGGGATAATATAGATTTCAAGAAAAAGAATTTCGGCCACGAATGAACTCTGACCTCCGGCCTTAGAGCGGATTGCAATCGCATGTACGGGAAGGCTGACTGGATCAGTACCGCGAGCGTTAGCGAGCGGGCTTCAGGCTCCGGACCCGCTCGCTAACGCTCGCGGTACTGATCCGTACTGTCATCTCAGTATGGGTACATTGATTTGCAATCTGCTCTTAATCCCGGCCACTAGCCTGAAGATATGCGATCGCCATATCAATCCACGACACTGGTCGAACTACTGAGCCGGAGGGCGATTGAGCAGCCGGACCGACCGGCCTATGTCTTTCTGGCTGACGGCGAGGGCGATGAAGTCAGGCTCACCTACGCGGAACTGGATCGCCTGGCCCGCTCTATTGCCGCCCTGCTCCAATCGTTGGGAGGGAACGGCGAGCGTGTGCTGCTACTTTATCCTGCCGGGATCGAATACATTGCCGCCTTCTTCGGGTGCCTTTATGCCGGAGCCATCGCTGTTCCGGTCTATCCACCACGCCAGAATAGGACCTTGGCGCGCATCTCGGCCATCATCCAGGATGCGCAACCAGCCGTCGCGCTCACGACTTCGCAGGTGTTATCGAGGATCTCGCATCTCCTCACGCCGACCGGCGGCTTGAACACAATGCGCTGGTTGGCGTTCGAAGGGGAGGCGATAGGAGCGGAGGACGAGTGGCGCGAGCCGCCTCTGACAGAGGATTCACTGGCCTTTCTTCAATACACTTCCGGCTCTACCGGCGAACCCAAAGGCGTCATGCTGAGCCATCGGAATCTGATTCATAACTCGAGGCTGCTCAGCCGCTTTTTTGAATACACCCCGGAGAGTTATTGCGTCAGCTGGCTCCCGGTCTACCACGATATGGGCTTGATAGGTGGCGTGCTTCAGCCGCTATATGGAGGATTTCCATGCGCCTTCATGTCGCCCGTCAATTTTCTGCGGCGACCGGCGCGATGGCTGGAGGCGATCTCTCGTTACAAAGCCACGATCAGTGGAGGGCCCAACTTCGCCTATGATCTTTGCGTCCGCAAGGTTTCCCCTGAACAAACCGCCACACTCGACCTCAGCAACTGGAGCACCGCCTACAGCGGCGCCGAGCCGGTACGAGCCGAGACTTTGAAGAGGTTTGCCGAGGCGTTTGCTCCCTGCGGATTCCGCAAGCAGGCCTTCTTCGCTTGTTACGGCCTGGCCGAATCGACGCTGATCGTATCTGGTAGCAAAAACTCAGATCCGCCTGTCGTCAAACAATTTCAGCGTCAGGAGCTTGAGCGGAATCGAGCTATAGAAAGCGTTTCGGAAGATGGAAATACGCTGCGGCTGGTCGGATGTGGACGGAACTTGCCTGACACCCGTGTGATCATCGTCAACCCGGAGACTCTAAGCGAATGTTCGCCGGGAGAGATTGGAGAAGTGTGGGTTTCGGGTGGCAGTGTCGCCCGTGGTTACTGGAATCTTCCCGACGAAACGGCGCGCACATTTCGAGCCTATACCTCGGATACGCTTGAAGGACCGTTTCTGCGCACCGGTGATCTAGGGATGTTACTCAACGGGGAATTATTCATCACCGGACGGTTGAAAGACCTGATCATCATCCGCGGACTTAACCACTATCCGCAGGACATCGAGCTGACAGTCGAACGCAGCCATCCGTCGCTGCGGCCGGGTTGCGGCGCTGCGTTCTCAGTGGAGGTCGGAGGCGAAGAGCGGTTGGTGGTCGCGCAGGAGATCGACCGCGCTCTCGAAGATCACGACGCGATTATCGAAGAGATTCGCCGATGCGTCGTCGAGGAGCATGAGTTGCAGCTATTCGCCGTCGTCCTCATCAGGACGGGAAGCCTGCCCAAGACTTCGAGTGGAAAGGTCCGGCGGCGCGTCTGCCGATCCGCCTTCCTCGATGGGACACTTAAGTCTATCGCAAGTTGGCAAGAATCCAGCGGCTCCGGAGGCGGCCCCGTAGCTGACTCGGCGCCTTCGTTTGAAACTCGGGAGGCTGTTCGTGACTGGCTGATTTCCCATATTGCGGGGCGGGCGGGCGTCGATCCGTCGCAGATAGATATTGGTCAGCCGGTCGATCATTGCGGAATGGACTCGCTCATGGCGATCGAGCTGGCCCACAGTATCGAGACCAATTTGGGCGTCGCCGTTCCGATGGCCAATCTTCTGGGAGGTCTGAGCGTCAGCCAACTGATCGACAAGGCCCTGGAAAATGGGCCGGAAAAGATGAATAAGTCGCTGCTGGTGGAAATGGCCGACGACCCCAAACCGCGACCGGGCGGAGAACTGCATCCGCTCTCTCATGGCCAGAAGGCGCTGTGGTTTCTCCATCAGTTGGCGCCTGAGAGCGCGAATTACAATATTGCGGGAGCCGCGCGTATCAATGCGGATCTGAATATCATGGCCTTGCAGCGGTCGTTTGAGGCTCTGGTCGAGCGGCATGCGGGCCTTCGGACGATCTTCATCACTCAAGACGGGGAGCCGTTCCAGAAACTACACAATCGGATCGAATTGAGTTTTCAATGGGAAGACGCCTCGTCCTGGAGTGATTCACAACTGGAAGGGCAATTGAAGGCGCAGGCGCAGCGACCGTTCGATTTGGAAAGAGGTCCGCTCCTGCGCGTAGCGGTCTTCACCCGCTCTACGCGAGAACACGTGGTGTTGCTGGCCATGCATCACATCATCAGCGACTTCTGGTCGCTCGGGATCTTATTGAACGATCTCAGAGAGATCTATCCTGCGGAGAGGAGCGGTTCGAGACGCGAGTTTCAACCTCTCGCGCTGAATTACACCGATTTTGTTCGCTGGCAAGCGAGGATGCTGACGAGCCCGGAAGGGGAGAAGTCCTGGTCTTACTGGAAGAATCAATTGGCCGGGGAGGCGCCTGTGCTCAATCTCCCGACCGACAGGCCGCGCCCGCCGGCGCAGACCTATCGGGGAGCGTCCCATCGGTTCAGCCTGGAAACGCAGTTGACGCGGGAATTGGAGCAGTTGGGCCGCTCGCGCGGAGCGACTCTCTTTACGACGCTGCTCGCGGGTTTTCAATCGCTACTTCATCGCTACACCGGCCAGGAAGACCTGCTGGTCGGCTCGCTCACTTCAGGCAGAGACTCCGCGGGCCTGGCAGGACTTGTCGGATATTTCGTCAACCCGGTCGTGATCCGGGCCGATCTCTCGGGCCTGCCGACTTTCGCCATTTTTCTCGAACGGGCGCGTCGAACCGTGTTGGATGCGTTTGAGCATCAGCGCTATCCATTCCCGCATTTGGTCGAGCGGCTGCAGCCGGGACGCGATCCCTCACGCTCGCCGATCTTCCAGGTCATGTTCATCTTTCAGAAATCTCACTTGTTTGATGGAGATGGGTTGGCCTCGTTTGCGGTCGGCGCCAGTGGGGCGCGAGTGGCGCTCGGAGAACTTCCGCTGGAGTCCGTCCGGGTCGAACAACCAGTCGCGCAATTCGACCTGACACTGGCGATGGCCGAAAGCGGCGGGCGATTGTCGGCGTCATTGCAGTACAACACCGACCTCTTTGATCATGCGACGATTGTTCGGCTCGCGGACCATCTTCAAACTCTGCTCAAAGGCATAGTCGCTGCGCCAGACCGGCCGATATCGACACTCACGATGTTGACCCATGCGGAACTCTATTCTCTGCTGATTGAGCGGAACAGCACTCACGCCGATTACCCCGCCGGTCTGTGCATCCAACACCTGTTCGAGACCCGAGCGAGAGCCAGTTCTGACCGGATCGCGGTAGTCTATGAAAATGAGCAATTGAGTTTTCGGGAATTGAACCGCCGCGCCAATCAGCTTGCGCGCCATCTGCAGGGCTTAGGGGTAAGGCCACAGGTATTAGTCGGCGTCTACGTCGAACGTTCGCTCGACTTGTTAGTAGGATTACTAGGCGTTCTCAAGGCTGGCGGAGCTTATCTCCCGCTCGATCCCGCGTATCCGAAAGATCTCCTGGAATTCGTTATTCAGGACGCAAAGGCGCCGGTCATTGTGACCAGCCGGCGTCTGGCCGAGCGCGCGCCATCTGGCGCAGCGAGTCTTGTCTGTCTGGATTCGGACGCTTTTCTCTCAGAGCGCGACGACGAACCGGCAAGCATCGTGGTCGCAGACAACGCGGCATATGTGATCTACACCTCCGGTTCCACCGGAAAGCCGAAAGGCGTCATGGTCAGCCACCGGAATGTAGTCAACTTCTTTCGCGGCATGGACGACAGGATCGGCTGCGATGAGAGAGATACTATGCTGGCGCTGACCAGCGTCTCTTTCGACATCTCGGTGCTGGAGCTATTCTGGTCGATGGCGCGAGGCGCAAAGGTCGTCCTGCTGGCCGATCAGGGGCTAGGGGCCGCGTCGAAAGCCATGGCCCGGCCGAACACCGGGAAGCATCTCGATTTCAGCCTCTTCTATTTCGCCAGCAGCGATTCACAAAATAAAGATGAGAGATATCGCCTGCTGTTTGAAGGCGCAAAGTTTGCGGACAGTCATGGCTTTGAAGCGGTGTGGACGCCGGAACGCCATTTCCATGCTTTCGGCGGTCTCTTTCCCAATCCTTCGGTCGTGAGCGCCGCTCTGGCCGCGGTGACAGAACGGGTGAGGATCAGGGCCGGCAGTGTGGTCCTGCCATTGCATCACCCGATTCGGATCGCAGAGGAGTGGTCGCTGGTGGACAACATCTCCGGCGGTAGGACCGGAGTCGCTTTTGCATCGGGTTGGCATGCGGACGACTTCGTCTTCTCTCCGGGCAGTTACGTCGACCGCAAGGAGATAACTTTCAAAGGCGTGGAGTTGGTGAGAAAGTTGTGGCGCGGCGAGCCGGTAAAGATTACGGGCGGCGCCGGGAACGAGATCGAGGTGAAGATTTTCCCTACCCCGACGCAGGCCGAACTGCCGGTATGGATCACGGCGGCGGGAGCCTCCGAGACCTTCGTCAAGGCGGGCGAATTAGGTGTGAATGTCTTGACCCACCTCCTGGGTCAGACGATTGAAGAGGTCGCGGATCGGATCAGGCTCTATCGGCGGGCGCTGGCGCAGCACGGGCACGACCCGCGATCAGGAAGAGTCACGCTCATGCTCCACACCTATCTCGACCATGACGTGGAAGCGGCGCGAGAGAAGGTCAGGCTACCCTTCACCAATTATCTCCGCTCGTCGATCGGTCTGATCTCCAACCTGGTCAAAAGCCTGAATCTCCCTCTCGATCTGAAGAGCATGAGTGAGAAGGATCTGGACGACCTTCTGGATTTCGCCTTCGCCCGGTATTTTGAGACCAGCGCGTTATTCGGGACACCGGAAAGCTGCGGTCCTATGATCGATCGTCTGAAGGCCATCGGAGTAGATGAGGTCGCCTGCCTGATCGATTTCGGCGTCGATACCGATTCGGTTCTTGCCAGCCTGGGGCGCCTCGATCGACTGAGAGAGCTGTCGAAGCGCGATAGAGAAGAGGATGATTACTCGCTGGCTGCGCAGGCCGCCAGGCGCTGCCCGACGCTGATGCAGTGTACTCCGTCGCTGATGAAGATGCTGGCCGCGGATGGGGATAGTCTAGGCGCGCTCGGCTCGCTGAGGACGCTTATGCTCGGAGGCGAAGCTTTACCTTCATCCCTTGTATCTCAGGTTAGAGGGGTATTGCCGGCAGCCATCGTTAATATGTACGGACCGACTGAGACCGCCATCTGGTCATCGACCCATAGAGTCGATCCGTCCGACGGCGTCATTTCGATCGGGGGGCCGATAGCGAACACGCAATTCTATATTCTGGATCGACGCCTTCAACCGCTTCCTTGCGGACTGACAGGCGAATTACACATAGCGGGGATGGGACTTGCATTGGGTTACCACAACCATCCCGATCTGACTGCCCAGAAATTTATTCCCAACGAATTCGGCCGGAATGCAGGGGCGAGATTATATCGAACCGGCGACCTGGCTCGGCGCCTGGAGAACGGCGGAATCGAGATTCTCGGGCGCATTGACCAGCAGGTTAAGTTGCGAGGCTTCCGGATCGAGCTTGAGGAGATCGAGGCCGTACTCAGCCAGCATCAAGGAGTGGCGGAAGTTGTTGTTACCGTCAGGGAGGATGCGCCAGGCGACAAACGGCTGATCGCCTATCTGGTCCCCGCGCAGGATGGCGAAGCAATAGAGGCGTTCCTCAGACAGAAACTGCCCGATTACATGATTCCTTCCAGCTTCGTCATGCTGGATCGCTTGCCTCTGACATCGAACGGCAAAGTAGACAAGAAGAGCCTGCCATCTGTAGAAGGGGTTCGTAAACAACTACAGTCCGAATATAAACAACCTCAAGGTGAGCTTGAACAATTGATTGCGGAGATCTGGCGTGGCGTCCTGAAGGTAGACAAAGTCGGAAGGGAGGATAACTTCTTCGATCTCGGTGGCCATTCTCTCCTGTTGGCCCAGGCGCATGGACAGTTGTCACAGACCCTCAATAGGCCTCTGCCGCTGATCAATATGCTTGAACATCCGACAGTCGGTTCCCTGGCCAGGTTCTTGAGCCGGGAACAGGGCGACTCCTTACCTGTCGAGAAGAATTACGACCGGGCCGAAAAACTAAAGGAAGGGCTCAGCCGACAAAGACGCAATACAGTGAGAGCCAGGTATAACGCGTGACGACCGACCCGCAAAAACGCGCCTTTTTGAAATGCGCTTGGCAAGTCATGGAAGACGCCGGCTGTGGCTCCAATACTCACCGAAACCTGGTCGGAGTCTTCGTCCTGACGAGCCAACAGTCTCCAATTATATAACAAAATATATGACAAAAAGCGGACGCCCAATTTATATCTTAGGCACCGGCCTCTCCCATGACGGATCAGCTTGCCTTCTGAAAGACGGGCGGATTGCCGTGGCCATCGAAAAAGAGAGGATCACTCGTCGAAAGCATGACGGCGGCAATGACACGGAGGCTATTGAATACTGTTTGGAAGCCGAAGGGATTGCCATGAATGATCTTACGCTGGTCGTTCAGAATGCGAATTTTGGGATGTTTAAGCAGGGCAATGGTTGGTGGGGGGGGCCTCGGCTGCTGGACGGCGGCGTACCGGTGGTTACAATCTCGCACCATCTGGCGCACGCGTATAGCGCCATAGGCTGCTCTCAATTTGAGGATACTGCAGTGATGATAATTGACGGGTGCGGAAACTGTCTCGATGAGTGCATCGATTTGGGCGGGGCCATTGTTCCAGAAAATCCTGCGCCGGAACTGAGACACTTATACTGTGAGAAGGATAGTTACTATATCCTGAAGGACGGTAAATTAAGCACGGTTTTTAAAGACTTCTCGCTCTGGGGACAAGGCATAAAAGAACACCCCCTCTACCCTACCACAACGATGCATTCGATCGGAGGACTCTACGCTGCGGTCAGCACGTATGTCTTTAATGGCTTCGAAGACCCTGGGAAACTTATGGGATTGGCGCCCTACGGCCGTCCCGGAATATACGATTTCGAGATCTTCGATCTCAGAGATGGAAGGGTCTACGTCCGTTACGACTGGATGGACGATTTTAACCGGCCTTGTCACGATCACCAGGAACTCAAGAAGCACTTTCAATACTACGCTGATATTGCATATTGGGCGCAAAAAGAGGTAGAGCGAGCCATCCTGTATGTCTTCGACTCGAGGTATCAACTGGCCCCCTCGCATAATGTCGCATATGCGGGCGGCGTAGCTCTGAATGCGGTTGCCAATCGGCGCATCCTGACCGAAACAAAGTTCAAGGACGTCTATATTCAGCCTGCGGCCGGGGACAACGGCCTGGCTTTGGGCTGCGCGTATTATGGTTGGCTGGAGGTCCTAAAAAAAGAGCGAGTTTTCCACAGCGGACAAATGTACTTCGGTAAGAAGTATCAAAAGCAATCGATCGCTGAATACCTGGCAAGGTACAAGGGGTTATTGGAATACGAGGCGGAGAAAGATTTCATTGGTAAAACGGCCGAATTGTTGGCGGCGGGCAACGTCGTCGGATGGTTCCAGGATGGCGCTGAGTTCGGTCCCAGAGCGCTCGGAAATCGAAGCATCCTTACTGACCCGCGAAACCCCAGAATGCGTGACTTTATTAACTCGTTTATTAAATTTCGAGAGGACTTTCGGCCTTTTGCCCCCTCGGTACTACGGGAGGATGCGGGCATTTATTTCGATTGCGACTATGAAAGCCCGTACATGATTCTTGTCGCCCCAGTCAGGCCGGAGTGGCGCGACGTTATTCCCAGCGTGGTCCATAAAGATTACTCCGCAAGAATCCAGACTGTAACACAATCTATTTCTCCCAAATACTATCAATTGCTTTGCGATTTCAAGAAGATCACCGGCATCTCCGTATTGCTCAACACGTCATTCAATCGAAGGCGAATGCCTATAGTCGAAACTCCGGAACATGCCATCGAGTTCTTCTTAAATTGTGAACTGGACGTCTTAGTTTTAGACAACTATATCGTCCATAAAACAAAAACAGCCTCTCGCGACAATCATGGCCAGACTAACATTACTGACAAGTTCATTGAGAGCGTCAGGACGGCTTTGGAGGGTAACATCGGTGAGGCGCGCCGGATCGGTGGGGTATGTCAAATTAATATTGCTGGAACTCGGACTGTGGTGATTGACCTGTCAAAAGAGCAGCCTCTGGTTAGCGAGGGAGAGTTATCGGCGCCTCCTATTGCCGTCATCGAGGTCAGCGAATCAGATATTAGAACGTTATGGCATGATCCAGAGAATGAAAGATATCAGCTCCTCCAAACCGGGAGAGTCAAAATTGGTGGCGATCAACATTATGCGATAAAACTGGTGGAAAGTCTCCGGAATGTCATAAAGCGATAATGACGAATTCAGCCATCTACGCGCCGGATAACAGCCTGATCAATGGAAAGCAAGGTATAACGCGTGACGACCGATTGGAAGACTGACGAATCTATGGAGAACCTGGACATCGCCATCATCGGTATGAGTGGGCGGTTCCCTGGCGCGGACAATCTCGATCAGTTCTGGCAGAACCTCCGCGACGGCGTCGAGTCGATCCGCCAGTTTACGGATGAGGAGTTGAAGAGGTTCGGGGTCGCCCCTGAAGCGCTCGATGATCCGAACTTCGTCAAAGCGGGCGCAATTCTTGAAAACATCGATCGGTTCGACGCCAGGTTCTTCGGCTACTCACCTAGAGAGGCTGAAATCCTTGACCCGCAACAACGCATCTTTTTGGAGTGCGCGTGGCAAGCTATGGAAGACGCCGGCTATGGCTCCAAAACCCACCGAAACCTGGTCGGAGTATTCGCCGGGACAAGCCTGAGCAGTTACCTCCTCTATCACCTTATGGCGCAAGAGGCGCCATCACAGGATGCGTTCCAGGTGATGATCGGCAACGACAAGGATTTCCTGAGTACGCGCGTCTCCTACGAACTGGATCTGAAGGGGCCGAGCATCGACATTCAAACCGCGTGCTCCACATCGCTGGTTGCCGTGCATATGGCCTGCCAGAGCCTGCTTAGTTATCAGTGCGATATGGCGCTGGCGGGCGGGGTTTCGGTCCAGGTTCCGCGGCTTACCGGTTATCACTATATTCCCGGAGGCATAAGTTCGCCTGACGGTCACTGCCGTCCGTTCGACGCCCGAGCCCAGGGGACGGTCTTCGGCAGTGGAATCGGGGTCGTGGTCCTGAAGCGTCTAACGGACGCGCTTGCGGACCGCGACACTATTCACGCCGTGATCAAAGGTTCGGCATTGAGCAACGACGGTTCTTCCAAGATCGGGTACACGGCCCCGAGCGTTGATGGGCAAGCCCAGGTGATAGCCATGGCTCATCTCATAGCCGGGGTCGAGGCCGAGACCATTACCTATGTGGAAACTCATGGGACCGGGACGGCGCTCGGAGACCCGGTTGAAATCGCCGCCCTGACCAAGGCGTTCCGCAACGGCGCCGATAAGAATAACTTCTGCGCCATCGGATCGTTGAAGAGTAACATCGGCCATTTGGACGCCGCCGCCGGGGTCGCCGGGCTGATCAAGACCGTCCTGGCCCTCAAGCACAAACAACTGCCGGCCAGCTTGCATTTCGAGCAGTCCAACCCACAGATCGACTTTGCAGGCAGCCCGTTTTATGTCAACAGCCGGCTGCGGGAGTGGAACGGCAATGGCGCCAGGCTGAGGGCGGGAGTGAGTTCGTTCGGAGTGGGCGGCACGAATGCACACGTGATTCTGGAAGAGGCGCCGGAGAATGGGCCGAGCGGCGGGTCGAGAGACTATCAACTAGTCATGGTCTCGGCCAAAAGTGAGCCTGCGCTGGAGGCCGCGAGTCGGAATCTGGCCGGGCGCCTGCGAGAGCGCGAGCGAGAGGATTTGGCGGATGTGGCCTACACGTTACAGGTGGGGCGAAAGCGGATGGGGCATCGGAGAGTGTTGGTCTGCCGCGATGTGGCCGAGGCGGCGCGGCTGCTGGAAGCGAATGAGCCGCGGCGGGTGTTGACCGATTATGAAGAGGCCGAGGGGGGAACGGTAGTCTTCATGTTTCCTGGAGGAGGCGCGCAATACGTCAACATGGGACTGGGGCTCTATCAATCCGAAGAGGTGTTCCGCCAGGAGATAGATCGGTGCTCCGAAATGTTGAAGGCGCACACAGGCTCTGACCTGCGAGACTACCTCTATCCCGAATCCGAAAGGCTGGAAGAAGTGAAAGGGCGGATGAAGCAGCCTTCAATCGGTCTGCCTGCGCTCTTTGCGGTAGAGTATGCGACGGCGAAGCAACTGGAATGGTGGGGCGTCAAAGCGGATGCCATGATCGGGCACAGCCTGGGAGAGTACGTGGCGGCATGTCTGGCGGGAGTCTTCAGCCTGGAAGACGTCTTGAAGATCGTGAGGCTGAGAGGAGTCTTGTTCGAGGAATTGCCCAAAGGCGAGATGGTGAGCGTGGGCGCGGGAGAGGAAGAGGTTAGCAGGATGCTCGATGCGGAGTTATCGATAGCGGCGGTGAACGGGCCGCAGCAGGTGGTTGTAAGCGGAAGGGAAGGGGCGATAGCGAAACTGTGCGAGAAATTAGAGCGGGCCAGGATAGAGCATCAGAGGGTGCAGATAGATGTAGCGGCGCATTCGCAATTAGTAGAGAGAATACTGGATCGATACGAAGAATATCTGAGAGGAGTCAAGAAAGAGAGGCCGGTCAGGAGATTTATCTCCAATTTAAGTGGGAAGTGGGTGAAGGAGGAGGAAGCGACCGATGCCGGGTACTGGCGGCGGCAGTTGCGAGAATGCGTGAGGTTTAGTGAGGGAGTCAAGGAGTTGGTCGAATCCGGGGCGGAAGTGATGGTGGAAGTAGGACCGGGACAGACCTTGAGCAGCTTGGTCAAGACACAGAAGGGGGAGAAGCCTGTGAAATGGGTGATCGAGACCATCAGGCGCCCGAAGGAGGAGCAGGATGATAGGGAGTATCTGGCCGCCGCAATCGGAAAGCTTTGGATGGCGGGAATGGAGATAGATTGGAACCGGTACTACGAAAGAGAAAAACGGAGGAGAGTCGGACTACCAACCTATCCGTTCGAACGACAGAGCTACTGGATAGAGGCCAGAGGAGGAGTGAACGAGCGCGCACGGAGCCTGGGCGCCGGGAGGAAGGAAAATGTCAGCGAATGGTTCTATCTGCCCGGATGGCAGAGAAGAAAAGCGCGCGGAAATATAGAGCTTGGCGGGGCTGCTGATGTGGAGAAGAAGAGGTATTTGGTGATGGAAGGCGGCGACGTGGGCAGAAAGCTGGTCGAGAGATTGATGGCAGGATCGGCGAAGGTGATCAGGGTTCGAGCCGGCGAGAGTTACCGAAAGATAGATGAAGAAGAGTATGAGATCAGGGCCGGGGAGAAGCGAGATTATGAAAGGCTGTTGAATGAGGCGCTGGGTAGGGGAACGGAAGGGGTGAATGTCGTGCACCTGTGGAGCCTCGAGAGAGAAGAAGAGCGGCAGGAAGAGATCGAGCCGGAGGAGCGATTCAGACGCGAGCAGCAACGGGGCTTTTACAGCCTGCTCTATCTGGCCCAGGCTATAACGGCGGCCGAAACCGGGCGAATGGTAAGAATAAGCTTCGTGAGCCGCGGTCTGCAGGAGGTGGAAAGCAGCGACCTGGTAATACCTGAACTAGCGACCGCGCTCGGGGCCTGCAAGGTGATAGGCCAGGAATGTGAGCGCGTGAGATGCCGAAGCATCGATCTAGGAAAGTCGGCAGGGCGCGTCCCAGGGACGTCGGAAGAAACGGTCGTGAGGCAGTTGATCAGTGAGGTGGAGGGAGAGAATGAAGAACAGGAAGTAGCCTACCGGGGCAAATGGAGGTATGTCAGACAATACGAGCCGGCGCCTCTGGATAAGCAAGGGATAGACGCGGCGCTGAAAAAAGGTGGAGTCTATCTGATCACGGGAGGGACGGGAAGCATCGGCATCCAGTTAGCGGAGTATCTGTGTAACGAGAAAGAAGGAAAGGTGGGGCTGATATCGAGGAGCGGGCTTGATGGAGTGAAGGAAGATGCCGCGCGGATAATAGAACGCCTGGGGGATAAGGTGATGGCGCCGCGGGCCGACGTCGGGGACGAAGATGAGATGAGAGAGGCTGTCGCGCAAGTGGAGCGGCAGTTCGGTCACATCAATGGTCTAATACATCTAGCCGGGTTGGCGGGGGAAAAGGCTGTTAAGTTGATCCCGGATGTGACCGCCGCAGACTGTGAGATGCATTTCAGGGCAAAGGTCTATGGATTATACGCCTTGACCCGAATCCTGCGAGACCGCAGTCCCGATTTCTTTCTGCTGTTTTCTTCCAACGCGTCCATACTCGGGGGATTAGGCTCGATCTGTTACACGGCCGCCAATAGCTTCATGGACGCCTTTGCCACCAGGCTTGGCGAGACCACGGGCGTCAGGTGGATAAGCGCCAATTGGGACGGATGGTTGACTGGCGGCGGCGACCGGCTCAGCGCCTCATTTCAAACCAGCCTCGACCGATATGCGATGACTCGTGATCAGGGCCTGGAGGCGCTTGAATATATCTTATCGTCCAAAATAGAGAAGCAAATAATAGTGTCGACCGGCGACCTGGCGAAGAGGCTGGCGGTGTGGGCTGAGCCGGGATCTGGCAAAGCGGCAATCGCTAACGGCGCCGCCGGTTCTGATTCGAATCCGCACGCCCGACCGCTGCTGATGACCGCATACATTCCCGCGGGTGACGAAGTCGAGCGAATCATTGTCACAGTATGGCAGGAGGCGCTGGGAATAGATCGATTGGGGGTACACGACAACTTCTTTGACCTGGGCGGGAATTCCTTGATCGGGTTGAGGGTTATTTCCCGGCTGAAGAAAGAACTCAATCTGGACATCCCGGTCATCGCATTGTTTGAAGGACCGACCGTAAGTGAACTGGCCAAGGTCGTCAGCAAAGGGATAGCTGAAGGTCCCCCTAACAATGATGGCCGCAGTCGTGGTGAAAGACGAAGAGAGAGAGTGCGATCAAGACATAAAGCGAGTGATGAGATCGAGGCGAGCCAAATAGCATAGCTCGACATTGATGCCGCCTGGCATCCTGCGCCATCTGGCAATACCGATAGGGGGTAATCATGAATAGGCGTAAAAAAATGAAAGTTGCGATAGCCGGCGCTACTGGTATGGTGGGGCGAAAATTTGCGGAATTGCTTATTGGTCACCCCCATTACGAAATCGCCATGTTAGTGGGCTTTAGATCGGCCGGCGCCAGTTTGGGCAGGGCCTGGGATGAAAAAGAGGCCAATTTATATACACACTACGGCCAAGATTTTTGGAGAAAGAGCCGATGTCCAGAGGAATTGAGAGACAGGCAGGTTCAGTCATTCAACGCCTTGCTTGAGGATGGAACGGTAGACATCGTATTTTCCGCAATCCCGCCGAATGCCTGGCATATGGAGCGACAATTGCTGCAGGCGGGGCTCACCGTCTTCTCGAACAGCCCATATGGCCGTTTCGATGAAGAAAACCCGCTGGTGGTGGCGGAGGTTAACGGTGAGGATCTCGCCGGTCGACAATTTATTAAAAATCCAAACTGTGTCACCTCCGGACTTGCCCTGATTCTTGCGCCCGTCCGAGCGTGTTACGGGGTGGAAGCAGTTTCTGTCGTCACATTTCAGTCTCTTACTGGTAAAGGGGATGCTAAATATCCTCGAGATTTGGTGGTCGGTAACATCTACCCTCTCCATGAATCAGATGAGAACGTCGAAGAATATATCACCAAGGAAATACGTAAAATATTCAAGGAAGAGATACCCATCTCAGTGAGTTGCCATCGAGTGTATGTGCAAGAGGGACACTTTGTTGATGTGAAGATCAAGACCAGTCGTCGGATCAAGTCTGAAGATGACGTCGCCGAGTTATTTAGGACCTTCAACCCGCTTGGTTCCCTATCATTGCCTTCCAGTCCTGAGGCGCCGTTGTTCGTGATCAGTGAGGCTGGGCGGCCGCGCCCCAGGCAAGATTTTCTCCATAGCAGAGGCATGGCGGTCGCCGTCGGCGGAATATCGACCAAGGATGATGTTTTCGATTTAAGATTGCGATACGTGGTCAATAACTTGGTGAGGGGGGCGGCCGGCGGGGCGATATTGAACAGCGAGCTGGTTATGCAAAAACGAAATTAAGCTATGCGTCATGCCCTTAGCCCAATGAGGTTAAGTTAGCGATTAGTGCGCGGAGTTATGGTTATTGAAAAAAATAAGGCGCCCACGTAGGGGCAGACCTATGTGTCTGCCCCGATGGGCGCAATCCCGACCGGGGCAGACACA
>Ga0154003_1000051_pt1 | contig 35330 bp, 35 predicted proteins | sample TSFL087MetaG_FD_104679 | JGI IMG/M metagenome (GOLD analysis project Ga0154003, IMG submission 104679) | Attine ant fungus gardens microbial communities from Florida, USA - TSFL087 MetaG | ecosystem: Host-associated > Fungi > Mycelium > Unclassified | place: USA: Florida, Lake Talquin State...
ACCACGAATAAGGTCTATGACCAAGCGAGCTTTACGAGGAGCAACACGAACTTGTCGTGCAATAGCTTTTGCTTCCATGTTTTTCCCTCCTCTCAGGATTACTTAACGACCTGTCTTCTTATCGTCTTTAGAGTGTCCACGATATGTCCGAGTTGGTGCAAACTCTCCCAATTTATGTCCAACCATATCCTCAGTAACATAGACTGGCACATGCTTGCGTCCATCGTAAACGGCTATCGTATGTCCAATGAAATCTGGAAAGATTGTTGAACGTCTTGACCATGTTCTGATCACTTTTTTATCATTTTTTTCATTGAGACCTTCCACTTTTTGCATGAGATGGTCATCAACGAATGGTCCTTTTTTCAGGCTGCGACCCATGGGTCAACCTCCCTCCGTTTAGTTACACTAAATTAATTATTTTTTCTTGCGACGACGTACAATATATTTATCAGATGCATTGTTGCGTTTTCTTGTTTTAAGACCAAGTGTCGGTTTTCCCCAAGGTGACATCGGTGATTTACGTCCAATCGGTGCACGTCCTTCACCACCACCATGCGGGTGATCATTAGGGTTCATGACAGAACCACGAACTGTTGGACGGATACCTTTCCAACGTGAGCGTCCAGCTTTACCCACCGTAACAAGTTCATGTTCTAGGTTTCCCACTTGACCAATGGTTGCACGGCAAGTGTCAAGAATCATCCGCACTTCGCCCGATACTAAACGAACAAGAACATATTTTTCTTCTTTACCTAAAATTTGCGCTTCTGCTCCAGCAGAACGGGCAAGTTGTCCCCCATGTCCCGGTTTCAGCTCTATATTATGAATAACTGTACCTACCGGAATATTTTTAAGTGGAAGTGCATTCCCTGGCTTGATATCAACATCAGGACCCGAATGGATCTCTGTACCCACTGTCATTCCCTTAGGTGAAAGAATATAACGCTTTTCACCATCAGCATAATGAACAAGAGCAATATTTGCTGTACGATTTGGATCATATTCTATCGTTGCAATACGTCCTGGTACCCCATCTTTATTACGCTTAAAATCGATAATACGATATTTACGCTTATGACCGCCACCTTGATGACGAACAGTTAATCTACCTTGATTATTACGTCCGGCTTTCTTAGGTAACGGAGCTAACAATGATTTTTCTGGTTGATTTGTAGTAATATCGCTGAAATCCAATGTTGACATATTACGTCGACCATTGGATGTTGGTTTATATTTCTTAATCGCCATGGTTTTTTCCCTCCTTCACGATTGATGGTGACTTAAACACCTTCATAGAAGTCTAATTCTTTACTATCCGATGTTAGTGTAACAATGGCTTTTTTACGCTGTGCAGTATAACCCGAGTAACGTCCATAGCGCTTGAGCTTTCCTTTATAATTCATCGTGTTTACTTTGGAAACCTTCACGCCAAAAATCTCTTCCACAGCACGTTTAATCTCAGATTTATTCGAGCGACGATCTACAACAAAAGCATACTTTTTGTCTACCATCTGTTCAGTTGAACGTTCTGTAATAATGGGGCGCTTAATAACATCACGTGAATCTTTCATTATCCAAGCACCTCCTCTAACTTTTCAACAGCTGCTTTTGTCAAGATAAGATTATTGTAGTTAACCACATCTAAAACAGTTACTTGATCCGCTGGTACAAGCTTAACCGTCGGGATGTTTCTCGCCGATAAAGCAGTCGCTTCATGAAGCTCACCTGTCACAATTAATGCTTTTTCATTAACAGATAGGTTGCTGAGCACGCTGACGAATTCCTTTGTTTTCGGTGCATCAAATACTAGATCATCCAAAACAATGATTTCATTATCCTTCACTTTAGAAGAAAGAGCTGATTTGATTGCTAAACGGCGAACTTTTTTCGGTAATTTAAAACTATAGCTACGTGGAGTTGGACCAAAGACAACACCACCACCTACCCATTGTGGTGAACGAATAGAACCTTGCCGCGCACGACCAGTTCCTTTTTGACGCCATGGTTTCACGCCACCGCCCCTAACCGCAGAACGATTTTTAACAGCGTGCGTACCTTGTCGCATAGACGCTCGTTGCATAATAATCGCTTGGTACATTACCTGTTCATTAGGCTCAATACCAAACACAGCGTCATTTAATTCAATTTCTCCAACATTGGAACCAGATTTATCTAATACAGTTAATTTTGGCATGGAAGCATCCCCCTTTCTTAATTATTTTCAGTACTTTTAATCGCACTTTTAATGGTTAAATAACTCTTTTTAGCCCCTGGAACATTACCCTTAATAAGTAAAATATTACGCTCGACGTCTACTTTTACCACTTCAAGGTTTTGTATAGTCACTTGCTCGCCACCCATACGTCCCGGGAGAGCCTTTCCTTTAAAGACGCGCATTGGATCAACCGCACCCATAGAACCTGGTGCTCTATGATAGTGAGAACCGTGACTCATTGGTCCACGCGATTGATTATGACGCTTAATAGAACCTTGAAATCCTTTACCTTTGGATTGACCAGTCACGTCAATAATGTCGCCTTCTTTGAAAATATCAACTTTAACTTCCTGACCAACTTCATAGTCGTCAAGATTCACATCACGGATTTCCTTGATGAAGCGCTTAGGCGTGGTATTTGCCTTATCAGAATGACCCTTTTCAGCCTTGTTTGTTCTGACCGCTTTCTTATCATCAAAACCGATTTGAATGGCTTCATAGCCATCAGATTCTGAAGTTTTCCTTTGTAAAACAATGCTTGCCGCAGCCTCTACTACCGTGACTGCAATAGCATCACCATTTTCAGAGAAAATTTGTGTCATTCCCAGCTTTTTACCTAAGATTCCTTTGGTCATCCGTAACACCTCCTACATTGTGTATTGTTGTAATCATAGCTTTATTTCAATGTCAACGCCTGATGGTAAATCTAGTCTCATAAGTGAATCTACCGTTTGTGGTGTTGGCTCAACGATATCGATCAAACGCTTATGTGTACGCATCTCAAATTGTTCACGAGAATCCTTGTACTTATGAACAGCTCTTAAGATTGTATAAATCGTTTTTTCAGTAGGCAACGGAATCGGTCCTGAAACCTTCGCACCAGAACGTTTAGCCGTTTCTACGATTTTTTCTGCTGATTGATCCAAAATACGGTGATCATAAGCTTTTAAACGAATACGTATTTTTTGCTTTGCCATTTTACTCCCTCCTTTTCGCCCATTTTTATAAATAGACTTGCTCCACGAAAATATCCGCATACACTGACCATGGCAAAGGGACCGGGTGTATCCGCAACCTTCCGCATCATCGCTAAAATCAACATTTCTAATTATATAAAAAACACAAAGCAATTGCAACCATTTTTCAACAAATTAATTAAGTATTTTTCATGACTTACAATGATCTCCGCTAAATTCCCTTCTATTAAAATGCTATTATTCCTATCTTTCTTAATATTGCACATAAATATACCACAGCAATCTCTTCTATGGCATTTTATACTCATTGACACAACCTTATTAATTTCTTCAAAAATAATATGACTTACTTAGTACTTCTAGTATTAGAATAAACATTTTTATTTTGGACAGTCATGACTGCAATCTTAAATAAACAACCACAAAAAAGCACCCTTTTAAAAGGGTGCTTTTTCTTTAAATCTGTTTAATTATTGATCAATTTTAGTAACGACACCAGCGCCTACAGTACGTCCACCCTCACGAATAGAGAATTTAGTACCATCTTCAATAGCAATTGGAGCGATAAGTGACACTTTCAAAGATATGTTATCGCCAGGCATAACCATTTCAGTACCTTCAGGAAGCTCAATAGTTCCCGTTACATCCGTTGTACGGAAGTAAAACTGAGGGCGATACCCTGTGAAGAATGGCTTATGACGACCACCTTCTTCTTTTGATAATACATATACTTCACCATGAAATTCATTATGAGCATTAACTGTTCCTGGTTTGATAAGCACTTGTCCGCGCTCAATTTCTTCACGGTCAACACCACGAAGAAGAGCACCAATATTATCACCAGCTTCAGCATAGTCAAGCAATTTGCGGAACATCTCTACACCAGTAACAGTTGAAGTTTTGTTTTCTTCATGAAGACCCAAGATTTCAACTTCGTCACCGACTTTAACTTGACCACGTTCCACACGACCCGTAGCAACAGTACCACGACCAGTGATTGAGAAAACATCCTCAACAGGCATCATAAACGGTTTGTCCGTATCACGAACTGGAGTCGGAATGTATTCATCGACTTGATCCATTAATTCAAGGATTTTATCTTCATACTCCTCCACACCTTCTAGAGCTTTAAGAGCAGAACCAGCAACGATTGGTATATCATCACCAGGAAATTCATATTCAGTTAACAAGTCGCGTACTTCCATTTCTACTAGCTCAAGAAGTTCTTCATCGTCAACCATGTCAACTTTGTTCAAGAAAACGACAATATAAGGTACACCAACTTGGCGAGAAAGTAAAATGTGTTCACGTGTTTGTGGCATTGGACCATCAGCAGCAGAAACAACTAAGATAGCTCCATCCATTTGCGCCGCACCAGTGATCATGTTTTTAACATAGTCAGCGTGTCCTGGGCAGTCGACGTGAGCATAATGACGCTTGTCAGTTTCATATTCAACGTGAGCAGTTGCGATAGTGATACCACGTTCTCTTTCTTCTGGAGCACCATCGATTGCATCATACGCCATCGCTTCGCCACGATTAAAACGCTTGTGAAGAACAGTTGTAATAGCAGCTGTTAAAGTGGTTTTACCATGATCGACGTGTCCAATTGTACCAATATTGACGTGTGGTTTAGAACGGTCAAATTTCTCTTTACCCATGAGAAAATTCCTCCTTTTTATATAACCAAATAATTTTTGTTATGTGATCTAAGAATAGGACGAGTTTTCGTCTTTCCTAGCTTACAATAAACTCATATGATCAGCAAGGACATTATTGTCCAGTTGCTTTCTTAATAATTTCCTCCGAAATGCTCTTCGGTACTTCATCATAATGATCAAAATGCATGGTGTAAACACCACGACCTTGCGTTGCTGAACGAAGTGTTGTTGCATAACCAAACATTGCCGAAAGTGGTACAAATGCGTTAACCACTTGAGCTCCCGCACGACTTTCCATGCCTTCAACACGACCGCGCCGACTTGTAATATCACCCATGATATCTCCCAGATATTCTTCTGGAATAACAACTTCCACTCTTTCGATAGGTTCAAGAATGACAGGATTACAAACGTCACGTGCTTTTTTCAAAGCCATAGAAGCAGCGATTTTAAACGCCATTTCGTTAGAGTCGACATCATGATACGAACCATCATAAAGAGTTGCACAGACATCAATTAATGGATATCCCGCAAGCAACCCATTAGCTAATGCGTCTTTTAGTCCTGCTTCAACCGATGGGATATATTCACGAGGAACAACACCACCAACGATTTTGTCAATAAACTTAAAACCACTGCCCTCTTCTAGAGGTTCAAATTCAATCCATACATGTCCGTATTGACCACGACCACCAGATTGACGTATAAATTTACCTTCGGCTTTACCCGCTGTCCGAATGGTTTCACGATAAGCAACTTGAGGTGATCCAACATTAGCCTCAACCTTAAATTCACGCTTCACCCGATCAACAATAATATCAAGGTGCAGTTCACCCATACCTGAAATAATAGTTTGACCAGTTTCTCCGTTCGTTTCAGTTTTGAATGTTGGATCTTCTTCAGCAAGCTTGCCGAGAGCTATTGACATTTTATCTTGATCGGCTTTTGTCTTAGGCTCAATTGCCACAGAAATAACGGGATCCGGGAACTCCATAGACTCAAGGATGACATTATCCTTTTCATCGCACAAAGTGTCTCCAGTTGACGTGTCTTTAAAACCAACTGCCGCCGCAATATCTCCCGAATAAACCTCTTGGATTTCCTCACGAGTATTAGCATGCATTTGCAGAATACGTCCAAGACGCTCCCTTTTATCCTTCGTAGAATTTTTCACATAGGAACCAGCCGTGGCTGTTCCAGAATAAACACGGAAAAATGTTAACTTACCTACGAATGGGTCTGTCATAACTTTAAAAGCTAAGGCCGAGAAAGAAGCTTCATCACTCGCCGTGCGCTCCACCTCTTCTTCAGTACCAGCAATGACACCTTTGATAGCAGGAACATCAAGTGGTGATGGAAGGTAGTCAATCACAGCATCCAATACAAGCTGGACCCCTTTGTTTTTAAAAGCTGAACCACAGAGCACGGGAAAGAATTTAACACTGCAAGTTGCTGTGCGAATTGCAGCTTTAATCTCTTCGATCGTCAACTCTTCACCCTCGAGATACTTCATCATAAGCTCTTCGTCGAATTCTGCTACAGCTTCAACAAGTTTATCATGATATTCTTGAGCTTGATCAAGATATTCATCAGGAATATCTACAACATTCGTACGCGTTCCAAGATCATCTTCATAAAAATGTGCTTTCATTGTGACAAGATCGATGATGCCTTCAAAATCATCCTCGGCACCAATTGGCAATTGGATGGGATGAGCATTGGCTTGAAGACGTTCATGCAATGAATTTGTTGAAAAAAGAAAATCAGCACCAATCTTATCCATTTTGTTAACAAATACAATACGTGGTACACCATAAGTTGTTGCCTGGCGCCATACCGTTTCTGTTTGTGGCTCAACACCAGATTGAGCATCAAGAACCCCGACTGCACCATCCAATACACGCAATGACCGTTCCACTTCTACAGTAAAGTCTACGTGCCCTGGTGTATCAATGATGTTAACTCTATGGTCATTCCATTGTGCTGTCGTTGCCGCAGACGTAATGGTAATCCCACGCTCCTGCTCTTGCTCCATCCAGTCCATTTGGGAGCCACCTTCATGGGTCTCACCAATTTTATGAATACGTCCTGAATAGTAAAGGATACGTTCTGTCGTTGTCGTTTTACCAGCATCAATATGTGCCATAATACCAATATTTCGTGTTTTTTCAAGCGAGAAGGCTCTTCCCATTGGTAACTCTCCTTTCTATAGTCAAGTCTATTACCAACGATAGTGTGCGAACGCTTTATTCGCTTCAGCCATCTTATGCGTATCTTCACGCTTTTTAACTGCTGAACCCGTATTGTTCGCCGCATCGATGATTTCGTTGGCTAAACGCTCAACCATTGTTTTTTCTCCGCGCAGACGCGCATAATTAACCAACCAACGAAGCGCTAGTGTTGTGCGACGCTCAGGACGAACTTCAACCGGTACTTGGTAGTTCGAACCACCAACACGTCTTGCACGAACCTCTAATACTGGCATAACATTACTAATCGCTTGATCAAAAATTTCCATTGGATCTTGGTTTGTACGCTCTTTAACAAGATCAAGCGCACTATATAAAATCGTTTGTGCCTTACCTTTACGCCCATCCTTCATAATGCGATTGATTAACCGTGTAACCAATTTTGAATTATAAAGCGGATCAGGTAACACATCACGTTTTTCTACTGGACCTTTACGTGGCATTCAAGATACCCTCCTTTCAAACTGATTCATAATACGCTCACTCTACTTAATCTTTTGGTCTTTTAGCACCGTATTTTGAACGTGCTTGCTTACGATTTTCAACACCGGCGGTATCTAAGGCACCACGTACAATGTGGTAACGCACACCAGGAAGGTCTTTTACACGACCCCCACGAATAAGAACCACACTGTGCTCTTGAAGGTTATGACCAATACCAGGAATATAAGATGTTACCTCAATACCATTCGTTAAACGAACACGAGCAATTTTACGCAATGCCGAGTTAGGTTTCTTAGGAGTAATCGTACTAACACGCGTACAAACGCCACGTTTTTGTGGTGAAGATAAATCATTCAATTGCTTTTGAAGACTGTTATAGTTCTTATTAAGTGCCGGCGAATCGGATTTTTGAACCTTTGAACGACGACCTTTACGAACTAATTGATTAATTGTTGGCATTATATCTTCCTCCCTTCTTATTTTTCTATACCCACTGATCCAGGTGAATCATTATCGGACAAAAAAATACACATAGGTAACCCTATTTTGATTACTTTTTAATGGCAACAATTGCCGCACCCACGTCAATGCCACATGCCTTACCAAGCTTTTTCATCGACTCCACAGTAGAAACAGGAATCTGTTTTTCTTCTGCCAAATCTATGACACGACTGGTAATGTAAATATCTGCATCATCAGCAATCACGATCTCTTTGATACGACCATCTTTTAATGCCTTTAAAGATTGTTTGGTACCGATAATAATATTGCCATTGACCTGTGTTACTTTATCATAAGACATTCTTATTAGCCCTCCAAAGTAACAAGGGTTTCAGAGCACCCAGTTATAATAACACCGAGCGCTCTTCCTTGTCAATACTCGAAATCAGCTTTCTTAATTCACAAATCCATCCTCTTGTAATTCAAGACTTTGTTCTGCCTCTTCAACAGGTTTTTGCACGCTGATACGACGATAACGATTCATACCTGTTCCAGCAGGAACCAACTTACCAATGATAACATTTTCCTTCAAACCTAAAAGCTCATCGCGCTTACCTTTAATCGCAGCATCAGTCAAGACACGCGTGGTTTCCTGGAAGGAAGCCGCTGATAAGAATGATTCTGTTTCAAGAGACGCCTTTGTAATACCAAGTAGCAAGGGACGACCTGTAGCAGGAGTTCCATTGTTTAAGAAGACCTTCTTATTAGCTTCTTTAAAGACTTGCACATCAACTAACGCTCCCGGTAAAGCCTCTGTATCCCCAGAATCCACAATGCGTATCTTCCGCATCATCTGTCTTACCATAACCTCAACATGTTTATCACCGATTTCAACACCCTGCATACGATAAACCTTTTGCACCTCACGCAAGATATACTCCTGAACACCTTCAACACCTGAGACAACTAACAATTCTTTAGGATCAATTGAGCCTTCGTTCAACACTTGACCCGGAACCACCGTATCTCCCTCTACAACCCTCAAACGAGCCCCTAAATGGACGCTATATGTGCGTGTTTCTATTTCACCTTGTACGACGATCTCACGCTTATCCTTTTGTTCAGATATATTCGTGATCGTACCAGAAATTTCAGAGATAGTAGCTTGCCCTTTTGGATTGCGTGCTTCAAAAAGTTCTTGAATCCTTGGGAGACCCTGTGTAATATCATCACCGGCCACACCACCCGTATGGAAGGTTCTCATGGTTAGCTGAGTTCCTGGCTCACCAATAGATTGTGCCGCAATAATACCAACTGCTTCTCCAACCTCCACCTCTGAACCCGTAGCAAGGTTACGTCCATAACATTTCTTACATACACCGTGTGACGTATCACACATGAAAACAGAGCGAATATTAACTTCTGTAATACCAGCTTCCGTTGCAATTCTAGCTTGATCCTCAGTAATGACATTGCCATTGGCAACAAGCAATTCATTCGTCTCTGGATGGTAGATATCTTGATTACTTGTACGTCCTACCAAACGATCATATAAACTTTCAATCTCTTCGTTGCCTTCTTTAATTGCTCTGACTAAAAGACCCCGATCTGTACCACAATCGTCTTCTCGAACAATAACATCCTGAGCAACATCCACAAGCCGTCTTGTAAGATATCCAGAGTCAGCCGTTTTAAGCGCTGTATCCGCAAGCCCCTTACGCGCACCATGCGTGGAAATAAAATATTCAGAGACGGAAAGCCCTTCTCGGAAGCTTGAGCGAATGGGCAATTCAATAATGCGTCCAGAGGGATTAGCCATCAATCCTCGCATACCGGCTAACTGTGTAAAGTTAGAAGCATTACCACGAGCTCCTGAATCACTCATCATAAAGATTGGGTTGCGTTTATCTAAAGAACCTGTGAGTTTTTCCTGAATAGTATCCTTAGCGCTACTCCAAATCGAGATAGTACGCTCATAACGCTCTTCTTCCGTGATCAAACCACGACGGAACTGTTTCATTACTTTGGAAACCTGTTCTTCAGCTTGATCGAGGATTTTCTGCTTATCTGGTAAAACGACGACATCAGCAACACCAATCGTTATACCCGCCTTTGTAGAATAAGCAAAGCCCAATGCTTTCATACGATCCAACATTTTGGAGGTTTCAGTGATCTTAAATCGCTTGAAAACTTCAGCGATGATATCTCCTAAAATGCCCTTTTTAAACGGCGAAACTTCCTCGCGATTGGCAATTTCCTTTTTAATATCCGTTCCCTTTGAAACAAAATATTTTTCTGGTGTAGCAATTTCTAAATTATAAGTTGTAGGCTCATTAATATACGGGAAGGACTTTGGTAAAATCCGATTGAATACTAACTTACCAACAGTCGTGATTAAATACTGATTGTTTTGCTCTTCTGTAAACGACGGATTGTTTAAAACTTTTGCTGGAACTGCGATACGTGAATGCAAATGCACATAGCCATTATGATAAGCAACCAAAGCTTCATCGGCATTTTTAAAGACCATGCCTTCACCCACCGCATCTTTTCTTTCAAGGGTGAGATAGTAATTACCCAAAACCATATCTTGAGAAGGCGTAACAACCGGCTTCCCATCCTTAGGATTGAGAATGTTCTGAGCGGCAAGCATAAGCAAACGAGCTTCAGCTTGCGCTTCTTCCGATAGAGGAACATGAACAGCCATTTGATCCCCATCAAAGTCAGCATTATATGCTGTGCAAACGAGCGGATGCAAACGAATGGCTCGCCCTTCGACAAGAGTAGGCTCAAAAGCTTGAATTCCTAATCTATGCAAGGTCGGTGCCCTATTGAGCAATACTGGATGCTCTTCAATGACTTCTTCAAGAACACCCCAAACATCTGGATGAACCTTTTCAACCTTCCGCTTTGCGCTCTTGATATTATGAGCGATGCCTTTATTAACAAGTTCTTTCATAACAAAAGGCTTAAAGAGCTCAATAGCCATTTCTTTTGGAAGACCGCATTGGTACATCTCAAGGTTTGGTCCCACAACAATAACGGAACGCCCCGAGTAGTCAACACGCTTACCAAGAAGGTTTTGGCGAAAACGCCCTTGCTTACCTTTAAGCATGTGCGAAAGAGACTTTAAAGGACGGTTACCGGGACCTGTTACTGGACGCCCACGACGACCATTATCAATCAATGCATCTACGGCTTCTTGAAGCATACGTTTTTCATTTTGTACGATAATACTTGGTGCACCAAGATCCAAAAGCCTTTTAAGTCGATTGTTTCTATTGATGACTCGACGGTATAAATCGTTTAAATCACTCGTTGCAAAACGACCGCCATCAAGCTGAACCATCGGTCTTAACTCCGGTGGAATAATTGGTAATACCTCTAAGATCATCCATGATGGATCATTATCAGAATGACGAAAGGCTTCGATAACTTCCAAACGCTTAATTGCACGGGTGCGCCTTTGACCTTGCGCCGTAATTAATTCTTCTTTCAACAGGTTTGCTTCTGTTTCTAAATCGATATCTTGAAGCAATTTTTTAATGGATTCTGCACCCATTCCTGCCTTAAATGAAGAACCATACTTCTCACGATAACTTCTGTATTCCTTCTCGGATATCAATTGTTTCTTTTCAAGCGGAGTGTCACCTGTTTCAATAACGACATAAGAAGCAAAATAAATAACCTCTTCTAACGCTCTAGGAGACATGTTTAGCAAAAGACCCATTCGACTTGGAATTCCTTTAAAATACCAAATATGAGAAACTGGGGCAGCCAGTTCAATATGCCCCATACGCTCTCTTCTTACTTTTGCTCGTGTTACTTCTACACCACAACGATCACAAACTACGCCTTTATAGCGAATCCGTTTGTATTTACCACAGTGACATTCCCAGTCTTTTTGTGGACCAAAAATTCTCTCACAGAAAAGCCCATCTTTCTCAGGCTTTAAAGTCCGATAGTTTATTGTTTCAGGTTTTTTTACTTCTCCACGTGACCATGAGCGAATTTTATCAGGAGAAGCAAGACCTATTTTCATAAACTCAAATTTATTGACATCCAACAAGGGGGAGCCCTCCCTTATATTCCTAGATTATTGTTGAATTCCCCATTAAGCATTGACATTTAAATTTTCACTGGTTGTTTCATCTTCGTCATCAAGCTCACGAATTTCAATCTCTTCTTCATCACTTGATAAAACTTTGACATCCATACCCAAGCTTTGTAATTCCTTAATCAATACTTTAAATGATTCAGGAACACCTGCTTCCGGCACGCTTTCACCCTTAACAATGGCTTCATAGGTTTTTACACGTCCAACAACATCATCAGATTTCACGGTTAGAATTTCCTGAAGCGTATAAGAAGCGCCATAAGCCTCAAGTGCCCAAACTTCCATTTCACCAAATCTTTGGCCACCAAACTGCGCTTTACCGCCCAATGGTTGTTGAGTAACAAGCGAATAAGGACCCGTAGACCGCGCATGTAGTTTATCATCGACCATATGCGCAAGCTTAATCATGTACATTACACCAACAGATACCCGGTTATCAAACGGTTCTCCCGTTCGTCCATCATAAAGGATGGTCTTTCCATCTCTAGGAAGTCCAGCTTCCTCAAGAGTTTCCCAAACATCTTCTTCGCGCGCTCCATCAAAAACAGGAGTAGCTACATGAATACCTAATTGTCTAGCTGCCATTCCTAAGTGCAACTCAAGAACTTGACCAATATTCATACGCGATGGGACACCTAGAGGATTAAGCATGATATCCACAGGGGTTCCATCTGGCATAAAAGGCATATCTTCCTCAGGTAATATCTTAGATATAACACCCTTATTACCATGGCGACCCGCCATCTTATCGCCTTCATGAATCTTTCTTTTTTGAACGATAAAGACACGAACAAGCTGATTGACTCCTGGTGGGAGTTCATCGCCATCTTCACGATTGAATATCTTCACATCGTGGACAATACCATCGCCACCGTGAGGAACACGTAAGGACGTATCACGCACTTCACGTGCCTTTTCTCCGAAAATAGCATGCAAAAGACGTTCTTCGGCAGTCAATTCGGTTACTCCTTTGGGCGTGACTTTACCAACGAGAATATCCCCATCTTTAACCTCAGCACCAATGCGAATAATACCTCTGCTATCTAAATTTTTTAAGGCATCCTCACCAACATTAGGAATATCTCTTGTAATTTCTTCAGGTCCTAGCTTCGTATCGCGCGATTCCGACTCATATTCCTCAATATGAACAGAGGTGTAAACGTCATCCTTAACAAGACGCTCACTCATAATAATCGCATCTTCATAGTTATAACCGTTCCATGTCATAAATGCGACAAGTACGTTACGTCCAAGCGCAAGTTCACCTTTCTCCATGGAAGGACCATCGGCAAGAATTTCACCCTTAACCACGTAATCTCCTACAGAAACGATTGGCCGTTGGTTATTACAGGTACCCTGATTAGAACGCTCATATTTCAGAAGCGTATATGAGGTAATATCACCTTCAATTTCTTTACCATCCACTTCTTCAATGGTACGCACACGAATAGTGTTTGAAGCAACATATTCCACTCTGCCTGGATATCTAGCACGAACAGCCGCTCCTGAATCCTGTGCCGAAACATACTCCATGCCTGTCCCCACAACCGGAGACTCAGGCTGTAGTAACGGAACAGCTTGTCGCTGCATATTAGCGCCCATCAAGGCTCGGTTAGAATCATCATTTTCTAAGAAAGGAATACAAGCTGTCGCAGCAGAAACGACCTGTTTTGGCGACACATCCATATAATCGATACGATCCTTAGGAACAACAATATTCTCACCACGAAAACGCGCAATGATAGAATCATCAACAAATGCTCCACTTTCATCAAGCTCAGCATTCGCCTGAGCAACAACGTAATTATCTTCCTCATCCGCTGTCAAATAATCGATATGCTTCGTGACCTTACCAGTTTCAGGATCCACTCTTCGATAAGGCGTTTCGATAAACCCAAACTTATTAACCTTAGCAAAAGATGATAGAGAATTGATCAATCCAATATTAGGTCCTTCAGGGGTTTCAATTGGACACATGCGACCGTAGTGCGAATAGTGAACATCACGCACTTCAAACCCTGCCCGTTCACGGGTAAGACCACCTGGACCTAGAGCAGATAAACGACGCTTATGTGTTAATTGAGATAACGGATTAGTTTGATCCATAAATTGAGAAAGCTGTGAACTTCCAAAAAATTCTTTAGTAGAAGCAGTCACAGGACGAATATTAATCAATGCCTGCGGTGTAATAGAATTGATATCCTGAATAGACATCCTTTCACGAATGACTCGCTCCATACGTGAAAGACCAATTCTAAACTGATTTTGCAACAATTCACCAACTGATCTTAATCTACGGTTCCCCAAATGATCAATATCATCCGTATCTCCCACACTATGCAACAAATTAAAAAAATAACTCACAGAAGCAATAATATCAGATGGCGTGATATGCTTAGTTTTACCTAAAACACCACCGTTGCCAATGATCTTTAAGACATTTTCGCCATCTTCATCGTCAGGAGCAAAAATACTGATGGATTGGAGGGTAATATCTTGACCCTCAACCACCCCACTTACAGGGGTATATTGACCAAATCCCAACCTATCTTCTATCACAGGTAATAACCGATCAAGCGTACGACGATCAAGCAATGTACCTTCTTCAGCAAGTACTTCACCTGTTTCAGGATCCACAAGCTTTTCGGCCAACTTTTGGTTAAAAAGACGATTTTTTATATGAAGCTTTTTATTAATCTTGTAACGCCCTACATCAGCAAGATCGTATCTCTTAGGATCAAAGAACCGCGTTTCTAACAGACTTTTTGCATTGTCCACTGTTGGAGGTTCCCCTGGACGGAGCCGTTCATAAATTTCTATTAGAGCTTTATCCGTTCCATCTGTATTATCCTTTTCGAGAGTATTTTTCAAATAGTCATCTTCGCCAAGCAAATCAATGATTTCTTGATCAGAACCAAACCCTAACGCCCTTAGTAACACTGTTATCGGTAATTTTCTGGTACGGTCTATACGGACATAAGCAACATCCTTAGCATCCGTTTCAAATTCTAACCAAGCACCACGGTTTGGAATGACAGTTGCGGTATAACCCTTCTTACCGTTTTTGTCAAACTTAGGATTGAAGTATACACCTGGAGATCTCACCAATTGCGAAACAATGACACGTTCCGCACCATTAATAATAAAGGTACCTGCTTCGGTCATCAGTGGGAAATCACCCATAAAAACCTCTTGCTCCTTGACTTCGCCCGTCTCTTTATTAATGAGTCGGACTTTCACACGCAAAGGTGACGCATATGTAACATCGCGTGCCTTTGACTCATCGACGCTGTACTTTGCATCACCCAAACTATAGTCGACAATTTCCAGCATAAGGTTTCCGGTAAAATCTTCAACCGGTGAAATGTCTTGAAACATTTCACGAATGCCCTCATCAAGAAATTCTTGGTACGACGACGTTTGAATTTCAATAAGATCGGGGAGCTCCAAAACTTCTTTAATTCGAGCATAGCTCCTACGTTGGCGGTGGCGTCCGTATTGTACGAGTTGACCTGTCAACTAATTCACCCCTCAATACATACATATTGAAAACCGGCAAACAAAAGTTTCCCGTTAAATAACACTTTTAAGCACTTTCCCCAAGTATTCAAAAAATGGACACACTCATTTTTGAGATAGATTGGCATTTAGTTATAATATCATAACCAAATAGACACGTCAAATATTTTTTGCCTTTATAATAAAATAGCCTTTTTTCTTAATCACTACTTCCACTTCATCAAAAACTGTCCTTAATTTATCCAAAGTCGAAGGAGCACCCTGCTTTTTCTGAATAACAACCCAAAGTTCACCGCCCTTAAGCAACCGTTGTTTAGCTCCTGTAAAAATATCAAAAACGACCTTTTTTCCAGCACGAACGGGAGGGTTTGTCACAATAAGAGCATAACCGCCCTCAGCTAAATTGTCATAAATATTGCTTTGTAAAACATGAGCATCCACATGATTCAATAAACAATTTTCTCGAGCTAAATCGACTGCTCTTTCATTGACATCGATTAAGGTAACGCGACGATCCGACCATGCATGCGCAAGGGTTATCCCGATCACGCCATAACCGCACCCAACATCCAGAACCGGTCCTGCTACTTCAGGAACCTTCAATGTCTCGATAAGTAAACGCGATCCAAAATCCACTTCATTTTTGGAAAAAACACCTCTATCACTGTTAAAGGTAAACATTTCATCCCTAAGCTTTGTTCGAAACTGCTGCGGTTGACTTTCTGAGTTCGGATTTGCGGAGTAATAGTGATCACTCATGTTATTCCTCCAATGAAGCAAAATAAAAACATGTAGGTTTAAACAGCATCACTTTAATCAAACGTGGTTTTTATAGCGAAAAAAACCCGCAAAAAGCGGGCTTTTATTAACGACTAATTTAATTCAATGGTTGCGCCAACTTCTTCAAGCTTGCTTTTCATTTCCTCTGCTTCTTCTTTAGCAACGCCTTCTTTAACTGGCTTTGGAGCACCATCAACAAGCTCTTTAGCATCTTTCAAACCAAGACCAGTGATTTCACGAACCACTTTGATAACCTTGATTTTTGAACTACCTGCATCAGCAAGCACAACATCAAATTCGCTCTGTTCTTCAGCACCACCAGCAGCACCTGCTCCACCTTGGACGGCTACTGGAGCCGCAGCAGTAACACCAAATTCTTCTTCGATTGCTTTAACTAAATCGTTGAGTTCCAATACTGACATTTCTTTGATTGAACTAATGATTTCTTCTTTACTCATTATTAGATCCTCCTTAAATTCTTAATTTCGTATAAATTTAGATAGGTTAAGCACCTTGTTCTTCTTTTTGATCAGCAACAGCTTTTGTAGCCAATGCAAAATTGCGGATTGGAGCCTGAAGCACGCTAAGTACCATAGAAATCAATCCTTCACGAGACGGCAATTCTGCCAATGCTTTGATTTGGTCAACACTCGCAACCGAACCTTCCACAACACCTGTTTTAATTTCCAAGTTCTCGTGCGCTTTTGCAAATGAATGCATGATTTTAGCTGGTGCAACAACATCTTCTTCGCTAAAAGCAACAGCAGTTGGTCCAACAAGATACTCATCCAAATCGGTTAATTGTGTTTCGGCAGTCGCACGGCGAACCATTGTATTTTTGTAAACCTTGAACTCTACATTAGCTTCGCGCAACTGTTTGCGAAGCTCTGTTACTTCATCAACATTCAATCCACGATAATCTACCACGATTGTTGAAACACTATTTTTAAGCTTTTCAGCAATTTCTTGTACAACTTGTTGTTTCTTTTCGATTATTGCGCTCACACTTCCACCTCCTAATCGGAACATACTGCCTGAAGCATTATAAAACGCCCTCATGTCATAGACATGAAGACGCATTAATCCGGACATAAAACAATAACCAGACGATCAATTCTTCACCTCGGCAGGAATTTTAAGTGAATCCTCACACCTGCTGTCTATGGCTGTTCCATATAATTATTTAACCAGTACTTACATTGTTACTTACATCACTACTTAACATACTGGATAACTTGCTCAATTGTCAAGCTTTTTTAATTAGACGGCGTAGCTACCTTCAAGCCCAGCCCCATCGTCGATGAAATGGCGATGTTTTTCACATAGACACCCTTAGATGCCGCAGGCTTTGCTTTGATAATAGCAGACATGATAGCAGCGAAATTTTCCGCAAGCTCTTTTTCTCCAAAAGATACTTTGCCAATCGGCGCATGAACATTACCATCTTTATGTGCGCGATATTCAACTTTCCCCGCTTTGATTTCATTCACAGCCTTAGCAACATCCATCGTTACCGTACCTGTTTTTGGGTTAGGCATAAGTCCTTTTGGTCCTAATACACGACCCAATTTACCAACCTCAGGCATCATATCTGGCGTTGCAACAATGACATCAAAGTCAAACCAACCTTGGTTGATACGATTGATATAATCTGCTTCTCCAACATAATCAGCGCCTGCTTCTTCAGCTTCTTTTACCTTTTCACCTTTGGCAAGAACCAACACACGTTGGCTTTTACCCGTTCCATGAGGCAAAACAACCGCTCCACGAACCTGTTGATCATTTTTACGTGTATCTACACCTAGACGAACCGCAACATCAATAGATTCGTCAAACTTGGCAGAAGCAGTTTCTTTTACTAATCGAATAGCTTCTTCAATACTATAAGTTGTTTGGCGATCTATTTTCTTAGCTGCCTCAATATAACGTTTACCCTTTTTAGTCACTATAACTTCCTCCTTTTGTGGTAATAACGGTTTGACCTCCCACCTTCAAACACGATTGCGAACTCCAATCTAAACCCACAATCCTTATAAATGACCTACATCAATCCTCAATATCAATACCCATGCTTCTCGCCGTACCTTCAACCATACGCATAGCCGCTTCAACATCAGCCGCATTAAGATCTGGCATTTTGAGCTCAGCAATCGCACGTACTTTGTCACGTTTAACACTAGCAACTTTATTGCGATTTGGCTCTCCCGAACCAGATTCAATACCTGCTTCTTTTTTAAGAAGCACAGCAGCCGGTGGAGTTTTTGTGATAAAAGTAAATGAACGATCTTCAAATACCGAAATTTCAACTGGAATAATCATACCTGCTTGATCAGATGTTTGAGCATTAAACTCTTTACAAAATCCCATGATATTAATACCAGCTTGACCAAGTGCTGGTCCTACCGGTGGCGCTGGATTAGCTTTTCCTGCAGGAATTTGCAACTTTACAACTTTAATGACTTTCTTTGCCACGAGACACACCTCCTTAGTCCGTGATGTGGTACGGAGTTACCTCCTCCCACTCTATCTCGCCTGCCATATGGTGCCATATGGTGATGCACACCATATTAAATACAACAATCCCCTCAAATTGACGAAGGCATTGTCACAAACATAAAAAGTATACAGTTTTATCAGCAATAACGCAAGAGGGGCTTCTCAGAATTTTTCTATTTGATCGAAGCCCAGCTCCACAGGTGTTTCGCGTCCAAACATGTTGACATGCACCCAAATTTTTTCTTTTTCCAAGTCAATATTTTCAATGGTTCCAACAAAATCGGAAAACGGACCTTCTTTAACCTTGACTTGCTCTTTAAGCTCAAAACCAATCTCGGTTTTCTTTTCTGTCAGACCCATTTGTTTCAATATAGCCTCTGCTTCTTCAGTCAAAAGTGGTGTAGGCTTAGACCCTGCACCAGCAGAACCAACAAATCCTGTTACACCAGGTGTATTACGAACCACATACCACGAATCATCCGTCATAATCATTTCAGTGATGACATACCCTGGAAACACTTTCTTCATTGCTGTTTTCTTCTGACCATTCTTCATTGCCGTTTCTTCTTCCATAGGAACAAGAATACGAAAAATTTTGTCGCTCATACCCATTGTTTCGACGCGCTTTTCGAGATTTGTTTTCACTTTATTTTCATATCCCGAATAGGTGTGGACAACATACCAATTTTTTTCCATAAACAAAAAGATCCTTTCCTTAAACACCTTATTCCCTAACCCTGTCCATCATTATAAAATGCCAAATACTCATCACTATTTGGCACTGCGACTAATGTGTAATTAAATCTAGAATTTTAGACACACCCATGTCTATTAAGCCAAAGAAAATGGCTAAAATGACAACCGTGATGAGAACCATGGCAGTATAACTTACCAATTCCCTACGCGTCGGCCATTTTACCTTCTTTAATTCACTAAAAACATCCCGAAAAAATTGGGTTGATCTTTTTAAAACCCCTGCCATAACCCATGCCTCCAACATCCACACCACTATGATAGACTATTTTGTTTCTCGGTGGATGATATGTTTATTACAACGTCCACAAAATTTCTTAATCTCTATGCGCTCCGTTTGTTTATGCTTCGTCGTTGTATAATTTCTTTGCTTACAAACCTCACAAACTAAAATGACTCTTTTCGGCATCTTAACACCTTTTCTAGACAATAAAACTGATGATAGCTTGTTAAACTTTATCATAGCAAAGCAAAAGCTGTCAACGCAAATTCCGCCTTTACTTCAAAATTTTACAAGCTTATTTCTTTCAATTCTAAATAGCGCTCAAGTTTCCTTTTGACCCTTTGCAACGCATTATCAATCGACTTAACATGCCGTTTTAAATCCACGGAAATTTCTTGATAGGATCTCCCATCTAGATAGAGCATCAACACTTTACGTTCTAATTCACTTAAAATTTCAGACATTTTCCCTTCTATGTCATCATGCTTCTCTCTATTAATGATCATTTCCATGGGATCGGTTCCTCGGGAGCCACATAGGACATCCAGTAGCGTTCTATCTGATTCTTCATCAAAAATAGGCTTATCCAAAGATACATAGGAATTAAGCGGTATGTGCTTTTGGCGGGTAGCTGTTTTGACAGCAGTAATCATTTGACGTGTGATACAAAGCTCAGCAAAAGCTCTAAACGTCGATAGCTTGTCCCCTTTGTAATCACGAATCGCTTTATAAAGACCAATCATCCCTTCTTGAATCACATCTTCTCGGTCTGCACCGATCAAAAAGTAGGACTTAGCCTTAGCACGAACAAAATTTTTGTATTTATAAATCATGTATTCGAGGGCTTGTATATCTCCTTCTTGAACACACTTAACTACATTATCATCATCCATCGCTCTATACTTGATCTCGTTAGCTTCTACTTTCAAACTCACAAAAATCCCCCCGAGCGTAAACAAGCCTAGTATATCACTTATTTTACAACAAAATATTTTGAATCGTCAACAAATTATTGACCACGCCGCCATTTCTCAAACTTCTTGATAATCTCTTCGTTCAAGGAAATTGTCGATCTTTTCTGTTGTCTCTGTTGCTTCTCAACCTTTGCTGCGATTTGTCGATCAATATGTTGCATTTCATTGTAAAGCTCTCGTGCTGATTTTCGAAGCGCCCCCTGAGAAAAAATGGTCCACTGTTCTGTATAATCTGAAGTGGCAACATAGATTTGCGTTTTAATATTCTTCAAAACAGAAATAAGTTTCTCGATTCTCTCATCTGCCGTTTCCTTTTCTTTTGTGTAAATGACTTCCACTTTATGTTGCTCCACTTTTGTCTCTATTCCTGACACAAAATGAGCATCGAACACAACGATAACACGCATTCCTGTATAAGCTTTATATTCCGACATTTTGTCAATCAATCGCTCTCTTGCTGCCGCAAAATCACTTTGTTTTAAAGCCTGGAGATCTGGCCAAGCACCAATAATGTTATAACCGTCTACCAAGAGGACGTCCATGATTATTGTTCTCCTGTAAAATGTCGCTGATAAAAAATTTCATACATCAACAACGCCGCAGCAACGGAAGCATTCAAAGATGTCACATGCCCACGCATAGGAATGCTCACCAAATAATCACATTTATCACGAACAAGACGTGAAATACCTCTTCCTTCATTACCAATCACTGCACATAATGGTACACTTATTGCTATTTGTTTAAAGCCTTGCTTTGCATCAGCAGCTGTACCAACAAACCATATTCCTCGTTCTTTTAACTCATCCATTGTACGAGCAAGATTCGTCACGCGAACGACCGGAACATGTTCTATGGCACCCGTAGAGGCTTTGGCTACCGTCGCTGTCAAACCTACAGCCCTATTTTTTGGTATAATCACTCCATGCGCTCCAACCGCATCAGCTGTTCTCAATACAGAACCCAAGTTGTGCGGATCTTCCAATCCATCTAATAGTATGAAAAAGGGAAGCTCCCCCTTCACTTCAGCACGCTCAAACAATGTGTCAATGCTAGCATACTGATGAGCAGCCACAGAGGCGACAATACCTTGATGTGCGTTCGTCCCTGCTAATTGGTCCAACTTCTGCTTTGGAACAAATTGAAACGTAATTTTACGTTCTTTTATTGTCTGAAGCACCTTAGAATCAAATCCCTTGCTTTTTTCATTGATCCAAATTTTATTAATTTCACGACCATGTGTTAATGCCTCTATGACCGGATGTCTTCCGATAATGAACTCATTCGTTGATCTTTCTATGACTCATCCCTCCTTTCTTCGTGAAACCGACACATAGCATCCATAAAAAATTGAATTCTATCTGATTGATTCAAAAAATAGAGGTAACCGATCAGGGCTTCAAAGGCTGTACTATAGCGATAGGTTTGCACATCTGTATGCTTCGGCTTTGTGTAAGATTTGGCATTTCGACCACGCTTAATCACTCTTTCTTCTTCCTCAGTAAGCATACGATGATTGATCAAATAAAATAAAAATGCCGCCTGGGCTTTCGCAGACACATAGTGCACCGCATGCCCATGAAGCTGTTTGGGCTTCGCATATCCCTGAACGATAAGATGGTGACGCACATGGAGCTCAATCACTGCATCCCCCATATACGCTAACACCAAGCTGTTGATTTGGCTCACATCTTCCTTTGCTTCATTCATTCATAAGCGCCTTTTTCTGACGTACATAGCGTACCCCTTGAGGTGTATCCTCCAAAATAATTCCTTTTTCCCTCAATGCATCACGAATGCCATCAGCTGTTTGGAAATCACGGTTTTTTCTTGCCACTTCTCTCTGTTCAACCAATTGTTCGATTTCTTTATCTAACAAGGTAGTTTGTGCTTGTTTTATCTCAAACCCTAACACACCTGTGAACTCATCAAATAAGGCAACAAAGCGTTTCAAAAGGTCTCTTGAAGAATTATTAACTCGCAAAACCTTATTGGCTTCCTTAGCCATATCAAACAAAATGGAAATAGCATTTGCCGTATTAAAATCATCATCCATTTCTGCTATAAACCGCGCTTTAAACTCAGTAATTTTTTCTTTGTAGACATCTGTCGTTTCTCCATCTAATAGATCCGCACTCGTCTCTAGACGATGCAAAAGATTATCATAGGTTGTGCGCAAGCGACCCAAAGATTGCTCAGCACCTTGAAGCAAATCATCGCTAAAGTTAATGGGATGACGATAGTGAACCGTCTGAATAAAAAAACGTATAACATTAGGGTCATACTGACGAACCAAATCATGAACTAAAATAACATTGCCAAGCGACTTCGACATTTTCTCATTATTGATTCTTATATACCCATTATGCATCCAATAATTGGCCATCGTTTCATCGTGTAAAGCTTCTGATTGCGCAATTTCATTTTCATGATGTGGGAATGAAAGATCTTGACCTCCAGCATGAATATCTATAGTATTTCCTAGATATTTTTCAACCATAGCCGAGCATTCGATATGCCAACCCGGTCTTCCCTCTCCCCAAGGACTTTCCCAGTTGATCTCATCAGGCTTCGCTGCCTTCCAAAGTGTGAAATCCAAGGGATCTTCCTTGTGTTCGCCTATATCTATGCGGGCGCCCACCTTAAGCTCATCGGTAGATTGCTGAGAAAGCTTTCCATAACCCTTAAAACGCTTTGTTCGAAAATAAACATCTCCACCCGATTCGTAAGCATAGCCTTTTTCAACGAGGCGCTCAACAAATCGGATGATTTCATCCATCGTTTCCGTCGCCCTCGGATGAATATCAGCTTCCCTAACATGCAGAGCGTGGACATCCTCTTTATAAGCACCAATAAAGCGGTCTGCAATATCTAAAACACTTTCTCCACGATCTTTCGATGCATTAATCAGCTTATCATCAACATCTGTAAAATTAGAGACATACAGCACATCATAACCCTTATACTCAAGATAGTTGCGAACCGTATCAAACGCAACAGCAGGACGGGCGTTCCCTATATGAATATAATTATAAACAGTTGGACCACAGACATACATTTTAACCTTGCCTTCTTCAATGGGCTTAAATATCTCCTTTTGTCGAGTAAGCGAATTATAAACCTTCAATGTCATTGACTTCTCGTCCTTCCTTTAATCGTTCAAATTCTTGTTTTAATTGCCTGATTTCTTCCTTCATTTGCTGAATTTTTTCATTCATAGGATCGGGTAATTCTCCATGATTCAGATCGTTTTTAACCCGTATGCCATTTTGCCAGACGACCTGGCCAGGGACTCCCACCACTGTTGAATTTTCTGGAATATCCTTTAATACTACAGACCCAGCACCAACCCTCACATTATTGCTTATCGTTATAGATCCTAAAATCGTAGCTCCCGAGGCAATAAGAACATGATTGCCTATGATTGGATGTCGCTTTCCTTTTTCTTTACCTGTACCACCCAGAGTAACCCCTTGAAATAATGTGACATCATTACCAATTTCACAGGTTTCTCCAATGACAACTCCCACTCCATGATCTATGAAGAAGCGACGTCCAATCTTTGCTCCTGGATGTATTTCAATTCCTGTTAGAAATCGACTAAATTGTGAGATGATCTTGGCAATCAATATAACTTTATGATTATAAAGCCAATGTGCTAAACGATGTGCCCAAATTGCATGTAATCCAGAATAAGTCAATATAATTTCCAATGAATGGCGAGCTGCTGGATCCTGATCAAAAACGACTGCAATATCCTCTCGCAAACGTTTGAACACGCGCTATGTCACCTCCTCATAGATAAATAAACAACGATGCATGGATCAACAACAAAAAACGCCCCCATGTCATAGACACAGAGACGCTGGTTCACGCGGTTCCACTCTGCTTAGAATAAAAAACACATTATCCTCAGCTCAATCACATAACGGCTGATAAACCGCTCTTATCTACTTTATTTCTAGTTCAATAAGAGACTCAGAGGTGCATTTCAAAGTGATCCTTCTGAATTACTCTCAGCCCCGTAATTCTCTCTGTAAAGAACATCCCACTTTTACTTCTCCTCATCAACGATCGTGCTCTATGAATATATCGATAGCTTTATTTTAACACATTATGATATTACACATTATTCAAACGTTCCAGAATGGTCTCTTTCCCTAACAGGGCGATGGACTTTGGTAGCTCCGGTCCGTGTGTTACGCCTGTTGTAGCAACACGAATAGGCATAAACAAATTTTTTCCCTTTTGACCTGTCTTTTTCTGAGTTTCTTTAATCTTAGCCTTAATGGTTGCCTCTTCCCAATCCTCTGCTCCCAACAATAATTGACGGAAAGTAGCTAGCACCTCTGACACATGCTCTCCACTAAGAATGGCAAGCGCTTCTTCATTATAATTAATTTGCTTGACAAAAAACAACTCTGTCAACTCAACAATCTCAGCACCATATTGTAGCTGTTCTTGATAAAGGGAAATTAAATCTTCAGCCCAAGCACGTTGTTCGACACTCATATCCTTGGGAAGCTTCCCTGCTTGAACAAGATGTGGCAATGCCAATTCCACCACTTTGTCAAAACTTTTTCTTTTAATATATTGATTGTTCATCCATGCCAATTTTTTGATATCAAAAAGAGCAGGAGAAGTGCTCAAACGATCAGGATCAAATATTTTAATAAAAGTCTCACGATCAAATAATTCATCTTCTCCTTTAGGGGACCAGCCTAGCAATGTGATAAAGTTGAACAACGCCTCAGGAAGATAGCCCAATTCATCATATTGCGATATAAATTGAACAACGGATTCATCACGCTTGCTTAACTTCTTACGATTTTCACCAACAATCAACGTCATATGAGCAAATGTCGGTACTTCCCAATCAAAACTTTCATAAATCATCATCTGCTTTGGTGTATTAGATATATGCTCCTCACCGCGCAAAACATGACTAATCTCCATCAAATGATCATCAATTGCAACAGCGAAATTGTATGTTGGTATACCATTTTTTTTCACGATAACAAAATCACCAATACCATTGGAATCAAAAGAAACGTTGCCCTTTACAATATCTTCAAAAGAATAAGTCCTTCCTTGTGGAACCCTGAAACGCAAGCTCGGTTTGCGACCCTCTGCTTCAAATTGCTCTTGTTCAGCTTTGGTAAGGTTAGCACACCGACCAGAATACTTCGGTGCCTCTCCCCTTGCTAGCTGCTCTTCACGCTCCTGCTCAAGCTCTTCTTCTGTACAGTAACATTTATAAGCAAGATCTCTTTTTAATAATTCTGTCCAATATTTCTCATATATATCCAAACGTTCAGTTTGTTTATAGGGACCATAATCTCCACCAATGTCAACACTTTCATCCCAATCAAGCCCGAGCCATTTCAAATACTTAAGCTGACTTTGCTCTCCGCCCTCAACATTTCTGCTTATATCCGTGTCTTCTACACGAATGACAAAATCTCCGTTAAAATGACGAGCAAATAAATAATTGAACAGAGCCGTTCGCGCATTGCCTATATGTAGATGTCCAGTTGGACTAGGCGCATAACGTACTCTCACTTTCTTATTCAATGCCTTCCACCGACCTTCCTAATGCCCTGCTATATATTATCACATGCTCGTCACTTAAACAATCAAGCAAACAGCTTGAGCAGCGATACCCTCCTCACGACCAACAAAACCTAGTTTTTCTGTCGTCGTCGCTTTAATATTAATTTGACTCATCTCTGTCTCCAATAAATTCGCAATCACTTGTCTCATGTTTTCAATATAAGAGGCCATTTTCGGCTGTTGAGCGATGATAACCGCATCCACATTACCAAGTCTAAAGCCTTTATCGAGAACCAAATCCCAGACTCTCTTAAGCAGCTCTTTCGAATCAGCATCTTTAAAGGCTGGATCAGTATCAGGAAAATGATGTCCAATATCTCCCTCACCGATGGCTCCCAATAACGCATCGCTAATCGCGTGTAATAAAACATCCGCATCAGAATGACCAGCTAAACCCTTCTTATAGGGAATGACCACTCCACCTATAATCAGAGGGCGCCCTTCTTGAAATGCATGTACGTCAAACCCTTGTCCAATTCGCACGTTAGCTTTCTCTCCCCATCATAAAATGTTCCGCAATGATCAGATCTTCTAAAGTAGTAATTTTAATATTTCTATAATGACCCTTAACAATACTTACTGTTTGACCCCACCATTCTACCAAAGACGCATCATCTGTTGCTGTATAATTTAAACGTTCTGCCTCATCATAGGCCCCACGAATTAACGATAGCTTGAAACCCTGAGGCGTCTGCGCCGCCCATAATTGCTCTCGATTCACCGTTTCTACAACCTTATTATTATATGCCTTTTTAATAGTATCCTTCAACGGAACAGCCAGTAAAGCTGCTCCCGATTGTTCCGCCGCCTCTACCACCTGATGGATGAGTTCCTCGGTAACGAGCGGGCGAGCACCATCATGGATTAAGACGATCATTTCATTTTTTATTGTCCTCAATCCATTGTGCACACTTATCTGGCGATCTGCCCCCCCAGGCACCAACATCTGAACCTTATCCAATTTTTCTTCCGCAATAATGGCACGGAATTGCTCAAATTCACTTGGCTTGGCTACCAACACCACGCTTGAACACCATGCGTCCTTCTGAAACAATTGCAAAGTATGGGCGATCAACGGTTTTCCCTCTAATCGCAAAAAGAGTTTGTTTCCATCTGCCCCCATCCTTGTCCCACTTCCAGCCGCAGGAATTACCACACTATATTCAGCCACATCTCTTCCCTCAATCTTTAAAAGTCTACTCCAGCGCGATTCTGTACATTTTTTTCCCTCATTGCATAAAAAGATGACAGCCACCTTGAACAGGACTCCCATCTCTATCACATACTACTTTCTATTAATTTTAACAAAAAGTTACAACGCTTGCTCTAAAAGTTTTGGTTTTGCAAAAATCATCCGCCCTGCCGATGTTTGTAAAACACTTGTTACCATGACATCAATGATTTTACCAATCTGCGTACGTCCTTCTTCAACAACAATCATCGTGCCATCATCGAGATACCCGATCCCTTGATTATGCTCTTTACCGTCTTTAATCACTTGAATCTTAAGTTCTTCACCAGGAAGAACAATTGGCTTCACTGCATTGGCAAGATCATTAATGTTTAAAACATCTACATTTTGCAACTCACAAACCTTGTTCAAATTAAAATCATTCGTTACCACAACGCCAGAAACGAGCTTTGCTAATTGAACAAGCTTGCTGTCTACTTCCGCAATATCTTCAAAATTACCTTCATAAATCTCTACTTTAACCGAAAGTTCCTTTTGAACTTTATTTAATATATCTAAACCGCGTCGTCCTCGATTTCTCTTCAAAACATCCGATGAATCAGCAATATGTTGTAATTCTTCTAGCACGAATCTAGGAATAACCAAAATTCCTTCAAGAAAACCCGTTTGACAAATGTCAGCAATCCGCCCATCAATAATAACACTTGTATCTAAAATCTTAAGCTGTTTGGATGCTCCTTCGTCATCATTATCTTTTTTCTTATCCTTACTCCGTGATGAAATAGGAAAGAGATTAATAAGCTCATCTCGCTTTTTAAAGCCAATTTGAAAGCCAAAATACCCCAAGAAAAGATACATAAAAATAGGGATTACCGTGTGAATCACAACCAGATTAAAATTATTTAATACCCCTTGAACAAGAAACGCTACTATAAGTCCAAAAACCAATCCAAATGTTCCAAATAAAACATCCGATACAGGTGCCTTGACAATCTTCTCTTCAAAAACCTTAATGGCATTGACCAATGCATCTACAAATAATTGAGCGAACAAAAAGACCACAACCGCTCCTACCACCGCTCCTATAAAAGGATTCGCAAGCCAATCAATGGTGTTCCCAAAGTTCAAATGCGCCAATAACTTGTGTATATAAACATATCCTAACGTTCCACCAATAATGATGAAAAACAATTGAATCATTCGCTTCATCATTTTCTGTCACCTCCTTTTAAGCATTATAGACACATTCTTAAATTTGAAACTTATTAACGTCAAATTCCCAAATAATTTTTATTAAAGAAGAATATAATCTGAAAAATCCTCTTTATGTTCACTATTCACATTGAAGAATCATCGGACATAACTGAATGACAAAGATCAGTTTTATTTCATTTTAAACAATTCAAAAACATTCCCTATTAATAAATATTAACCATTAAGAATCCAACAAACAATCAAGAAATATCAACAAATTTTGAACGATGCTTCGACAAAAATTGCCATTTACTCCTTCCACAACTATCTTCATGATTATCAGTCATCACGGTAAATAGTGATTCATTTTCGTTGATCCTCGCACTGTAGTACTATCCAACATTGTCTCCATAGCTTCTTTAACTGTGGAAACACCTACCACATCAATCCCCTTTGGGAATGTCCAACCACTGATATTCTGCTGTGGAATAATAGCTCTTGTAAAACCCATTTTTTGAGCCTCAAGAACACGCTGTTCAATCCGTGAAACTCGCCGAACCTCTCCTGTCAGACCCACTTCGCCAATAACAACATCCGTTGGTGGCGTTAATTGATCCCGAAAGCTGGAAGCAATGCTTAGAGCAACCGAAAGATCGATAGCAGGCTCATCCAAACGAACACCACCTGCCACATTAACATATGCATCATGATTTTGTAGGAGCAAGCCGACCCGCTTCTCTAACACAGCCATTAATAAAGAAATACGATTATGATCGATACCCGTTGCCATTCTTCTTGGATTTCCAAAGCTCGTCGGCGTCACCAATGCCTGTATCTCAACCAATACGGTACGTGTGCCTTCTAGAGCAGCGACAACCGCTGATCCTGCTGTCCCTTCCGTCCTTTCCTGAAGAAAGATCTCCGAAGGATTAACCACCTCCGTTAATCCTATTTCCTTCATTTCAAAAACCCCTATTTCATTTGTTGATCCAAAGCGATTCTTAACAGCTCGAAGAATACGATAGGTATGATGCCGTTCTCCTTCAAAATAAAGCACTGCATCAACCATATGCTCTAGCATACGTGGTCCAGCAATTGCACCATCTTTGGTAACATGACCAATAACAAATGTTGCAATTCCTTTGGTCTTAGCAATACGCATCAATAAACCCGTGCACTCTCTCACTTGGGAAACACTGCCTGGTGCAGAAGCAATTTCTCGGTTAAAAATCGTTTGAATGGAATCAATGATGAGGAAATCAGGATGTAATTCTTCAAGCCGGCTCTCTACTTCATGTATATCCGTTTCAGCAAGAACATATAGATTGTCCGATTGAATTCCCAATCTTTCCGCACGCATTTTTGTCTGTTTTAGAGATTCTTCACCTGACACATAAAGTACTTTAGCTCCAGCATCTGCCAATTGATCAGAGGTTTGTAGTAAGATGGTAGATTTACCAATACCCGGATCACCACCGACTAAAATCAACGACCCCGGAACCACACCTCCACCTAACACACGGTTGAACTCCGCCATTCGCGTTTGAATTCTTCGCTCACCCGAATGCTCAATTTGCTTAATTGGTAACGGTGTGTTTTTAGTACGACCAACCGGTGTGTTTCCTTTGTGATAGTCAGTTTTATGTACCTTTTCCTCAACCATGGTATTCCACCGCTGACATCCAGGACATTTTCCCATCCATTTAGGACTTTCATAGCCACATTCTTGACAGAAAAAAACAGTGCGTGTTTTTGCCATAACATCTCTACTCCTTAAAAAAACAATAAGTATAGGAAAAGCCAGGAAATCCTGGCCTTTTTCTACTTGATGCACCTTGGTCAAGGAAGAGGCATAAAGTGCTCACCCAAGCAAGCAAACCTCATGTATTTCTTACGACTCTACTTGAACATTTTGATTATCTAAAACAATAAATTGATCATCCTTATAATCAATCGTAACATGATCACCTTTTTGTACGTTGCCTTTCAGTAATTCTTCCGAAAGTTTATCTTCAATGCGTCGTTGAATCGCCCGCTTCAATGGTCGCGCACCATATTCCGGATCATGCCCCTCTTCCACAATCTTGCTAATGGCGTCTTCTGTAACATCCACCTCAATACCCTGTTGCTTTATCCTAGTCTTCAATTCATGTAAAAGTAGCTTGACAATTTGTGATAAGTGCCCTTTAGCTAATTCATGGAACACGATGATTTCGTCAATACGGTTCAAGAATTCTGGACGGAAGGTGCGTTTCAACTCTTCAAGAACCTTAGATTTCATATCATCATAGCCGGAGTTTTCATCCACTGTAAAGCCAACATGCTTGTTTTTCTTAAGCGTTTCAGCACCAACATTGGATGTCATAATGATGGCTGTGTTTCTAAAATCAACCACACGACCTTTCGAATCAGTTAATCGACCGTCATCCAATACTTGTAGAAGAATATTGAATACATCGGGATGTGCCTTCTCAATTTCATCAAGTAAAATAACTGAGTATGGCTTCTGACGCACTTTTTCCGTCAATTGCCCACCTTCATCATGACCGACATACCCGGGAGGAGATCCCACCAAACGAGAAGTCGTGTGCCTCTCCATATACTCCGACATATCAATGCGAATGATCGCCTCTTCATCACCAAATAACGTTTCAGCCACAGCCCGAGCAAGCTCTGTTTTACCAACCCCTGTTGGACCTAAAAAGATAAATGATCCAATGGGACGCTTAGGATCCTTTAATCCTGCTCGCGCTCGTCGAACAGCTTTAGAAACCACTTTTACTGCTTCATCTTGCCCAATCACACGATTGTGAAGAATGTCCTCCATGCGGAGCAAGCGTGAACTTTCTTCCTCTTCCAGCTTGGAAACAGGGATGCCTGTCCAATTCCCTACAACCATAGCAATATCTTCTGAAGTAACTTCTGTACTTTCTTGACCTTGCTTCTGCTTCCACTCTTGTTGCGTCTGATCAAGCTGTTCTTTCAGTTTTTGCTCAGAATCACGGAGTGCAGCTGCCTTTTCAAATTCTTGGCTTTGAACCGCCGCATCTTTTTCTTTTTTAACCTCTTCTAGATTTTGCTCCAGCTCTTTTAAATTAGGCGGAGTGGTATAAGATCTTAAACGGACCTTTGAAGCAGCTTCATCAATAAGATCAATGGCTTTATCGGGCAAAAAGCGGTCAGAAATATAACGATCAGATAAACGAACAGCAGCTTCAATCGTTGCATCTGTAATTTTTACACGATGGTGTGCTTCATAACGATCACGCAGACCTTTTAAGATTTGGATCGATTCATCAGCAGTTGGCTCATCTACTTGAATTGGCTGAAAACGACGCTCCAGTGCTGCATCTTTCTCAATGTACTTGCGATACTCATCTAAGGTCGTTGCCCCAATACACTGAAGCTCACCACGTGCAAGTGACGGCTTGAGAATATTGGAAGCATCGATGGCTCCTTCTGCACCACCAGCTCCAATTAACGTATGCAACTCATCAATGAACAAAATAATATTTCCAGCTTGTCGGATCTCATCCATGACTTTCTTCAATCGATCTTCAAATTCACCACGGTATTTTGTTCCAGCAACAACCGTCCCCATATCCAAAGTCATCACACGTTTATTTCTAAGAATCTCAGGAACCTCATTATTGATCACTTGCTGAGCTAAACCTTCCGCAATCGCCGTTTTACCAACGCCCGGTTCACCAATGAGGACAGGGTTATTTTTCGTTCTCCTGCTTAAAATTTCTATCACACGTTCAATTTCACTGCTTCGACCAATGACCGGATCCAACCCACCGTCCTTAGCTTGAGCAGTAAGATCACGCGCTAAGCTATCAAGGGTAGGCGTGTTCGCTCCTGAACCACCACGTCCAGATTGCGCGGTAGACGCTTCATGACTACCAAGTAATTGTAAAACTTGTTGTCTCGCTTTATTCAAACTAACACCCAAATTATTGAGAACTCGTGCTGCCACACCTTCTCCTTCACGAATAAGACCCAATAAAATATGCTCCGTGCCAACATACGAATGCCCGATTTTACGAGCTTCATCCATAGAAAGTTCGATGACACGTTTAGCTCTTGGTGTATAGTGAGGAGGCTGTTGTGTATCACTCCCTTTTCCAATTAAGCCTTCTACCTCTTTTTGGATTTTTTCGGGATTGAGATTGAGTGCTTTTAATGCTTTTGCTGCAATGCCCTCACCCTCACGAACAAGCCCTAATAAAATATGCTCTGTGCCAACGTTATTATGTCCTAAACGCATTGCCTCTTCCTGAGCGAGTGCCAATACCTTCTGTGAACGTTCAGTAAATCTTCCAAACATCATGCTCATCAACCTCCTTAGTCTTGTGACTCATCTTGATTCTGTTCTAGTCGCACTCTTTCTCTAATTAAAGTCGCACGACGCACATCTCGTTCATCTGGCGTTAAAGATTCCTTAAAATAATGCTGTAAAAAACCCGGCTGAGTTAAGATCATTAATTCATTAAGTATTGTCCTTGGAAGCCCTGAAATAATGTCTAGATCAATGCCTAGACGCACATCAGATAGGCATTTTGCCGCTTCTTTAGAATGGATAATACGGCTGTGTGCAAGCACGCCATAAGATCTGTATATCCTATCTTCTAATTGCATTTTGGATGCCTTTAAGAGATCTCGCCGAGCAATTTTCTCCTGTTGAATCAGTTGCATCACAACCCCTCTGAGATCCTCAACAATATCTTCTTCAGATTTACCCAAAGTAATCTGGTTGGATATCTGAAAGACATTACCGAGCGCCTCACTACCCTCGCCATATATACCACGCACAACCAAACCAAATTGATTAATTGCTGGCGCAATACGATTCATTCTTTGAGTAATCATCAATGCCGGAAGGTGAACCATGACAGAAGCTCTAAGTCCTGTACCAACATTGGTCGGACAGCTTGTTAAGTAACCACGCTTCTCATCAAAAGCATAGTTGAATTTACCTTCAATCCAATCATCTATACCATTGGCTAATATGAGCGCTTCATTGAGTTGAAAACCAGGAAATAGGCATTGTATTCTCAAATGATCCTCCTCATTAACCATTATGCTAACAGACTCACTTTCATTAATAAGAACCGCACCATCACCTGATTCCTCATCCAAATTCGGACTAATGAGATGCTTTTCCACCAATACACGTTTTTCAACCGATTGCAGTTCATCCATCTGTAACCATTCAAACGTACCGAGGGAATGATAGCTTTCGTTTTCTAATTTTTCTTTTATAAAATGCAACGCTTTTTGAGCCTGATCCTTCGAGGCTATGACCGGGAAAGCAAATTCACTTAGGTTACGCGCTAGACGAGTACGACTGCTTAAAACTATATCTGCATCAGGTCCATCGGTTTGCATCCAAGGGCTAACAGCATGATTAATAAAATGTTGTGATGACATTATTGATCACCCCTCCGCTCTAATTCACGAATGACATCCCTTGTTTTCGCCGCTTCTTCAAACTCTTCCTTCTCAATCAGCGCCTGCAAATGATCTTTAAGATCTAAAATTCTCCTGCGCTCACTAATGTTTTTTCCCATTCGACGCGGAATCTTCCCAGTATGTGCAGTATTACCACTATGAACTTTTCGTAAAATAGGATTTAATTTTTCATCAAAAGTATTGTAGCACTCATCACAACCAAATTTCCCAATTTTAGTAAATTCATTATAGGTCAACCCACATTTAGAGCATTGCAAAAGATCATGCTCATGACCACCAACATTTGCTCCAACGGGCTCCTCAAAATTAAGCAGACCAGATAATAAATTGTGTATGGAAAATGCGTTGGAGCCCGCCATGATTTCTCCCTTTTCTCTTGCACATTCTTCACACAAATGAACCTCTGTTTTATGCCCATTAACGATTTTTGTAAAGTGCAATGTCGCTGGCCTAGCATGACATTCTTGGCATTCCATAAAACAAAGCTCCTTTCTTAGGAGTATTCTTTAATTTTTATACCTTAGCGCATGTAGCATCGCCATTAATATATTAGCCCTTACCTCATCCCGAAGGGGAATAGATAAATCAAGAACAGAACGATCGATAGCACTGATCATTAGCTTAGCTTCTCGTTCTGTAATGAGTCCTTCTTCAAAAAGCCGAATAATAATAGCCTGAGACCTCGCTTGTGTGATTCTATTATCAATAAATGCAACCACCTGATCTATAAGCTCCATCTCATTAATAGGCGTGACTTTGACGATTCGAATATAACCGCCTCCACCCCGCTTACTTTCAACGGTATACCCATGTTCTATGGAAAATCGTGTTTTTAATACATAATTTATTTGAGATGGGACGCACTGAAATTTATCTGCCAATTCGCTTCTCTTGACTTCAATTTCACCAACGTTTCCGATGATTTTTTTTATATGTTCTTCTATGATATCAGAGATATTTTTCATACTCACGCCCCCCTCTTTTTTGACTTTGACTATCTTTGA
>Ga0154003_1000053_pt1 | contig 34863 bp, 16 predicted proteins | sample TSFL087MetaG_FD_104679 | JGI IMG/M metagenome (GOLD analysis project Ga0154003, IMG submission 104679) | Attine ant fungus gardens microbial communities from Florida, USA - TSFL087 MetaG | ecosystem: Host-associated > Fungi > Mycelium > Unclassified | place: USA: Florida, Lake Talquin State...
GCCTGAAGCCCGCTCGCTACCGCTCGCGGTACTGATCTGCACTGTCATCTCAGTATGGGCACATTGATTTGCAATCCGCTCTAAGCGGGCGATTCCTGAACATCGAAGCCGAAAATGCTGTAGATCGCTCATCCCCGCTCCTGCCGCTAACCGGCGCGTGGATGATTGAGAAAGCGACAATGACCGCAATGAAGGTGATCGGGAACGCCTTCGAAAGTTTCTTGCGCAAAATTCTTAACTTGCTGTTCATGTTTAAGGTTCCTCCTTGTTGAACTTGGATTACAGAGTGTTGAATAACAATCCACGTTTCTCATTATGGGTCCACCATAATGAGAAAAAAGCTGTACATCCTAGGCCGATCAATCCAGATGGCTCTGCGTTAGGGGAGTTCCTTACCGGCGCTTATACTGGCTATTCAACAGCCACGGGCCAGGGTAGCTGTCGATTTTTGGTCATTGGTTCGTTCACGTCCGGTTTGTCGGTCTATTATGTTGGACAATAGCATCCAGTACGCTCCTCGCTCTCCGCTGGCTATGGCCCCAACCAACATATCGTTTGCGTTATAATTAAAACTATCGGTATTCACCCCGAAGAAGCGCGGATCGGCGCCTATCAGTGTGGCGATGTATTCGAGCGGTTTGGGAGCTATCTGCGACGAAAGGTAAAAAAGAGGCTTTACCAGGTCTTCGTTACCCTCTATCTCGCCAAACAAGTTGGGATTGTCACGAGATATACCTTCCGCGCGCGCCAACTCCTCGAGTTCGGCGCCGGGAAAGATCCTCAGTCCGGCGGTGACTGATACGCGCTCCGGGTCGAGTAGCTTCAGGAAATCAATTGTTTCCTTGACGGTCTCCGCTGTTTCCCCCGGCGCGCCGAATAGTATTTCGAGAATGTGTCTTAGCCCGTATCGCTTGCAGAGATTGACCGCCTCTACGATATGTTTCGGGCGGAAGGTGCGCTTAAGAATCCGAAGCATCACAGTACTTGCGCTATCGGTCCCAAAGTTCATGCCGACGCACCCCGATTCTTTCATGGCGCGGGCGAGTTCTTCGGGAAATGGAGCGGGCATCCCATAGGCGTACCACTGTATGCGGTCGTGGAGCTTGCGTCGCCGCAACTCGTCGCAGAAACGCACTGCGTGGCCGACGTCCAGATTGAATTCGGAATCATTGATGTGTATCGCGTAGACGCCGCGGTCGGCGAGCGACTCGATCTCGTCGGCAATATCGCGCGGGTCGCGTAAGCGAACCCGGCGTCCCTTCACGAGCGGCTCGACGCAATAGATGCACGCTCGAGTACAGCCTCTCTTGGTTTCCACCCCCGCCAGTCCGCCGGTCGCAAAGTATTTTTCATTATCGACCAGCAGCCTGCGATGGGCGCCCACTTCGCCGAGATCCGCGAATGTCACCGGGTTGCGTTTGAAATGTCCCTCCGACTTATAAACTAACCCCGAAATATCATCGTAAGGTTGTCGGTTCACGAGGCGGGTCAGTAACAATGGGAATGAGACTTCCCCTTCGCAAACTATCCCGAAATCTGCTCCACAGCGTTCTAATATCCTCTCCGGCATGATCGAAAAACCGACTCCACCCATGATTATGGGGACGTCGCGGCGATTTCTAAGGGCGGCGACCATTTCCCGAACGACATCGAGAAAAGAATACTGGCTCGAAAAATAGACGTCATCGGTATTTCGCAATGTAACTCCCCAAAAATCGGGGTGATTGCGCCGACAATACTTCTCGATATCCATTTCGAAATCTTGTGAGAAGCAAAGGTCGAGCAAATCAGCCTGGAACCCGGCGCGTGAGAGCGGCTCATGCAAATAGTCGTAGGCGATTGGCGCAACTGCCGGCTTGACTTGATTTGTGTTAACCAAGGTTACTAGATGTGTCATAACATTCACTCCATGTGGATTACCAAACAAGTCAGCAGTCCTAGCGTCGGAGCCAGCGCGCCCTGAACCTTCTTCTTATCAGGACGCCATCCATTGAATGACGCCGTGAGAAGTAAGACGCCATTCGCCAGGTACTTATACTGCCATCGGCCAATGGCTCCAGTATGAATCTATGTTATTTATATTAATGTTGAACTACTGTTATTCCTAAGCTGGTTACCGAGGAGACTATATAACAGGGCTGCTGACAAAGATCTGTCAACAATGTTTGGAACATCGTTCTTTACTGACAGTGGGTTGTCAGTAAGTGAACCGACCGTCACTAATGTTCCGCTACTGTCAGTTGCGGAGGCATGGCCACGCCGGCGATCCCGCCAGGCGTAATCGTCGCTATCTATGCCCGCATAAGGAATCTCATCATGCCGGCGCGAAGCGTCTGAATCGGACAGCGCTGGCTGACACGATTGAAGGACTCGTATGACAAGCAGTGAGCGAGTCGTTGCGCAACCCTTATGTCTTCACCGAGCAAAACAACCAGCGCCAGGAATCTGGCTATGTGACGCGGGTGCGACAAAAACAGCGGCCGCTTAGACGGAGACTTGTCTGACTTGAGCGAGAAAGGCAACGCCTGATTGACGCGTATCAATCCGACGTGACCGAGTTCGACGATCTCTAAGGGCGGCGAGTGTGAATCGCAGAAGAATGTGAGGGACTGGAAGGGAGGCTGAGTTCACTTGAGCAGCGGCGGCAAGGACGATGACGCCAGGCCGCGTTGGCTACGACTGTCGAGTAGCTTTGTCGTAATATGAACGCGGCTCTCGATAACCCGAACTTTGAAACGAAGCAGAATATTCTTAGCCTGGTGGTGGAGCGAATAGAGTTTGTCGAGGTTCAAATCACAATCAAGCATGTGACCCTGATCTCAGATGTACGATTGCGGCAGGGTGGCCTCGCCCGCTGGCGATAGTCGTGATGGTATAAGAAACGTTGTTGAGTTGAAGGTCGTTTCAGGATGCATTGCGGATTTCGGTCGAATCGTCGCATGGGGCCGGTACGCGCGCGCGGTCTTATGCGCGCGCAAGTAGACGCTCAAGATTTATCATCTTTCGAAGCTAATCAAAGTACTCGATTGCCCGATCAGTGGAATCGCTTGAACTGCCCGCGATGTCTTGACAGCCCGGACTTACCATTTCAAACCGGTGGCCTTGATGATGAACCCCAGGTACGGCGCCGCCACGCGCGAAAAGTTATTAAAGCGTTCGATGAAATCCCTCGCGCAAGCCTGTGTTTCGGAAAATGGCGCGATGACGATGAAGTCTTTCCGCTTCAGATCTTCGGCGAACGGATGCTGCGGGTCATATTGCTTGGGCATCTTCGCCAACGAATCGCCTCCCATACTAAGCAGCCTCCTGAACTCCTTGCCCGAGGTCACGGCGCGCCAAGCGTCGGTTTTCGCCGCAATCGCGTCGGTCACTTTGGTTCGACTGGCCGGGTCGGGGTGATAAAGGCCTGCGCCCATGAAACAACTGTCAGGCTCCAGGTGCAAATAGAGGCCCGGTCCCTCTTTGCCGCCGCCTCGTACTTGACGTTTTTTGGGTCATTGATGAAGCGTCGGGCCGACTCATCGAGCGCCTCCCAAGTCTTGAGCTGTGGAATCGCCCCCTGCCCCAGAGCCGGGCAACTGGCGGCCCCACAGTTGATATAGAAATGGATCCGCGGATCTTTGCAGCCCGCGCGGATGATCTTGTGCTCCAGGTCTCCCAATTTCATCTGCTTCCCGCCGAGCTTGATGCCGCGGTTGCGGAACATTCCCAGGAAATTCCAGAGCGAACTCTTGTTCGGATATTCCGACGCGGCGATGTACAAGACCCATGCGTTGTAAGCCGTCATCCAGTAGCGCAACTGCTCCCCGCCGTCTTTGAATAGCTGCGTGTGACTATGCGGGCTGAGGGCGGAAATCTGGTCGATGAAGGTCTTTAACGCTCCCAACTCGATCTTCAGCCCTTTGTAGTCGACCAACCCGCGCGCATCGACGTACTTGCGCATCAAGCGATCATACTCGGAGTAATCGATCTCCTGCGCGCGCGCATCGAATGCCCCGGCGCACGCGAACAGTAACAACTCGGCTAATAAAACTGATACTCTCCTCATCTTTGACGCCCCGACATTAGCCCTGTTATATACGACTCATACCACGTATACAATATGGTAATTGCCTGGGCATTGGAAAGAGCCTCTCCCCAACTTGTAAGGAAGATATGCCTATAAAAGCAGCACATTGAAAAGAAAAGGGATGCCCGTCAGCCCCCGATTTTTCCTGGTCTCCAATCCTGTCTATTTTCTTATTCAGGCGTTCGCCGCGGACTTTTGCGTCGCCGCTTTCAGCGCCTGATCGATGTCGGCAATGATGTCGCTGATGTCTTCGACGCCGACTGACAAACGAACCAGGCCTGGGGTGACGCCCGTTGAGGCCTGCTCTTCTTCGGTCAACTGGGAATGGGTGGTCGAGGCCGGGTGAATGACCAGCGATTTCGCGTCGCCGAAGTTGGCGAGCAGGCTGAAGAGTTTCACCGAGTTGATGAACGTCTTCCCCGCTTCGAGTCTCCCGCGAATGCCGAAAGTGACCAGCGCGCCAGCGCCTGCTGGCATGTACTTCTTCGCGCGCTCGTAATAAGGGCTGGACTCCAGCCCAGGGTAATTGACCCATTCGACCTGCGGGTGGGTCTGTAGGAATTTCGCCACCTCGAGCGCGTTCTGCGAATGGCGCTCCATGCGCAGGTGCAGCGTCTCGGCGCCTTGCAGAAACAGAAATGAATTGAACGGTGTTATGCACGCGCCGATGTCGCGCAGCGCCTGCACGCGGACTTTGACAATGAACGCCAGCGGGCCGAACGCGTCAGTGTAGACGACTCCGTGATATGACGGATCGGGTGTGGTGAAATCCGGGAAACGGCCCGAAGCCTTCCAGTCGAATTTTCCAGCGTCGATGATCGCCCCGCCGATCGAAGTCCCGTGCCCGCCGATGAATTTCGTAAGCGATTGAATGACGATGTCGGCTCCGTGTTCGATGGGGCGGCACAACGCGGGCGACGGCGTGGTGTTGTCAATGACGAGCGGCAACCCGTTATCGTGCGCGACGCCTGCCAGCCTTTCGATGTCAACGATGTCGAGCTTCGGGTTGCCGACGGCCTCGGTGTAGACGGCCCTGGTCTTTTCGTTGATCGCCGCGCGCAATCCGGCTTCGTCCTCGGCGTCGACGAAGCGGACGGCGATACCCAGCTTCGGAAGCGTATAATGGAACAGGTTGTAGGCGCCGCCATAAAGCGACGTGGTCGAGACGATCTCGTCCCCCGCGCTGGCCAGTGTGATCATCGTGAAAGTGTCGGCCGCCTGTCCCGACGAGAGCGCCAACGCGGCCATGCCGCCTTCGATCGCCGCCAGGCGTTTTTCCAGCACGTCCTGCGTCGGGTTCATGATCCGCGAATAGATGTTGCCGAACTCTTGCAGCGCGAAGAGGCGAGCCGCGTGGTCGGCGTCGGTGAAGTTGTAGGCAGCGGTTTGATAGATCGGAACAGCCCGCGCGTTAGTCGCGGGATCGACTGTCTGCCCACCGTGAATCGCCAGTGTGTTGAAGTGGTAAGTGGAATTTTGCTCGTCAGTCATTATGGGCGCTCCCTACTTGATCTTTGAAGTGATAGCGGCGTTGAAGTTTAGAAGTTCGCTGAGCGTCCAGCAGTAGTCACTCAGTCCAGCAGCTTGCGCTGGCGGCTTGCGCTTCAATGCGACGTGGCTTCAGTATGAACCTATCTTGTATCTACGATGTTATTGTTATGTTTATGCTAGGTTACATGGAGACTATACAATAGGGCTACTGACAAAGCTCTGTCAGTAATGTCTGGAACATCATTCTATACTGACAGCGGGTTGTCAGTAAGTGAGCCAGCCGCCACTGAATCCACCCGACAAGCCACTCATGAGCATGATGAAGAGGAAGGAGGCTGCTGTAATTCTCGCTCTAGCGCGCGCTATCAACTTTAAGTGAGTATTCCACGGCGTTCTTTAACATTAGGATAACGAAGGCCGGGTAATGTAAAATGGCCAACTCGCTCGAAAATCCTCTTTTTACGGCTTGCGCGGTCTGGGAGCGCGTGGAACTATGAGCAAGGTGAGAATCAGCGCCAAGGCTATCATAATTCAGGACGGTCATCTCTTGGTTATCAGGAACCGCGATTCAAGCGGGGATTGGTACACGCTTCCAGGAGGCGGCCAGGAGCACGGCGAGACACTGCCAGCCGCGCTAAATCGCGAGTGCATGGAAGAAATCGGGAGCGGTGTCACAGTTGGACGCATAAGGTTCATAAGAGACTACATTGCCAAGAACCATGAGTTCGCAGCCGAGGACGACAGTCATCAAGTCGAGGTGATGTTCGAGTGCCAACTTAGGTCTGCGCCAGTTCTTGGCGCAAAGCCTGACAGCATGCAGACCGGCGTCGAGTGGCTCGAACTGAGGGACTTGTCAAACCATCGGCTATACCCGAAGACTCTGCAGCGGTTACTCTCTGGCGATGCGCCGGTCGATGGTCCTCTTTATCTTGGCGATGTGAACTAGCCGACCGGCTCACTTTTAGAAGTGGCGCAAAGTTACGGGCATCGAGATCTGGAACGACTCATCAGTAAGCTCCTGTATTTTGGCCTGGTGGATCAGATCGGCACGATCCTGGATGGCAAGGGACTGGCGCTCAAAGGCCAGGAGGATGAGAATGAGGCATGGCTTCAGCTAAAGCAGCTTCTTCGAAGATGTCCGTCTGGCGCTTAATCGTCCGACGAATTGGCGTTAGCCAGTCATGACCTGTCGCAATGGAGATGACAATGTCGGGGCGGCCTATAGCGCGCGACTGCGAAGAGTTCACGGTTCGCTCAAACGGGGGCGATTGGTTGATCGCCTGGTTCCCTCCGGATGCGACTCCGGATGGTATCGCCCACGGAGCGAATGCTTTTTGTATGACCGCAGACGATCAGATCGTGCTGATATCTCGAACCGGTGGCCAGGATGCTCGATAGCCTTCCGCTTGTTTCATCGCCACTCGCCTTGTAGCGTGAACGCCGCCCAGAAATACGGCGCTTCCCACCGCTTGTCCTTCCACATCTCCACCTGCGCCGCGCGCAGCGCCGCCGCCGGGCGCTCGCCCTCGACCAGCACACGGCGGTAAAACTTCGCCATCAATTCCGCCGTCCCCTGGTCGCTCACGCTCCACAAACTGACCACCACCCGCGCCGCCCCGGCGTACATAAAGCCCCGCGTCAGGCTAACCAGTCCTTCACCCCTGGTGAGCTTGCCCAATCCTGTCTCGCAGGCGCTCAGCGTGACCATTTCCGCAGGCAGGTTCAGGTTGTAAACCTCGTGCGCCCGCAGGAAGCCGTCCTGCGGCCTGCCCTGCTCGTCGTAGAGCGAGAGCAGGATGGTGGACAACTCCGGGCGCTCGCTGTCGGCCAGCCCGTGTGTGGCGAAATGTACGTAGCGGTATTGGCTCAACTGGTCGCTCGTCGCCGTCGCCCGGCTCGCCTCGAAATCGAGCGCCTTCATTCCCGCGCCCGCTGGCGTGAGGGCCATAAGCTGCTCGGCCTCTTGCCGGGTGAAAGGCAGTCGCGCGATTTTCAGTCTGTCACTCGCCTGCGCAATCTGTTGGAGAATGCGCTCCCCGTTCAGGCCCGCCATCGCCTCGTCCGGCATTGGCGTTGTCCGATTCTTCCGCGGCTTGAATCGATCATCATCTGTGGTGAAAACCGGGTCGGCCAGTATCGCCAAAGTCTTCGGCGCCGGCCGGCGTCCCTTAAACTCGCGCCGCAACGCCGCCAGAGTCGAAGCCGACGGCAGATTCACGATCTCGTGCTCGACGATGAGCGGGCGCCAGTCGCCGGCCTTCCCGTTGAGGTCATTTGGATCAGGGAGAGCTCCGAATGGCAGATAATGCAGCGCTCCGTCGGCGACAATGACAAGCCGCTTCTTGCCCAATTGCTGAGCCGCCGGAGCAAGCAACATCCGGCTCAACTCCATCGCCGCCGTCGAAAATCGCTTGGCGGCCTCACCCTGAGGCGATTCTAGCCGCTGTTCCGTGGCGCCGGGCGCGCCGCGTTTGAGAGATGTCAGCATGTCGTAGACGTTTCGAGCGGCAGTCTCTATCACCTCGCGTTTCGGCAATTCGTAGCTGGTGATCGCAGTCGGCGTCACCGCCCACAGAAAGCCGCGCTCGGCGCCGAGAGAGTACTCGAGCAGAAGCGTATCGGCGTCCAGTACCTGTTGTTGTATCTCGGCGAGCGTGAGTGGCTGCGGTTGCGTCAGATCGGCGTAGCGCGGACTAGTTTGTCTGATCTGAGTTTGGATCTGCTGTAACTCAATGGTCAATGCGTTAATCTCAGTCTCAATCGCGACAGCCTGAGTCTCTGTGTGTGGCCCGTTGAGCAGCTTCAATCGGATTTCCGCTTTCGCGTTCAATTGTTGGCTCAACGCGCGTTCGTGTCCGAGCAACGCCGGATCGATCCCCCTTCGAATGTCGGCGCGAGCCTCGGTCAAACTCTCGATCAGCGAACGCGCGCGGGCGCGCTCGCTGGCTTGCAGCGCCGTGGCGTCATGGCTCTTGGTCGGCTCTAGTTTGCGCATCTCCATCAGCAGGTCGACATAGAATTCATAATACCCCTGCGCCGTAGCGAAGTAGGAGGCGCGCAATTCCCGGCTAACAACCTCGGCGCGCAGTGACTCAATAATCTTTAGGGCGGCCTCCATGTGGGAACGAGATTCATCAAAATTGCCGAGAGCGCGCATAACATAGGCGATGTTGCCGAGCGTTACGGCTTCCATCTGACGGTCGCCTACCGCGCGTCCGAGTGGCAGCGCTTGAGTGAAGAAGTCGAGCGCCTTCCGCCTCTCACCCAGCGAAACGTAGACTACGCCGATGTTGTTGAGCGTTGAGGCCTCCCCACTGCGGTCGCCGACCGCGCGTCGAAGTGGCGCCGCCTGTGCGTAGAAGTCGAGCGCCTTCTGCTTCTCGCCCAGCGCATCATAAGCCGAGCCGATGTTGTTGAGCGCCGTGGCTTCCGTCCTGCGGTCGCCGACCGCGCGCAGCAGCGGCAGCGCCTGAGTGTAGAAGTCGAGCGCATTACGCCACTCGCCCAGCGCATCATAGGCAACGCCGAGGTTGTTGAGCGCTCTGGCTTCCACATCGCGGGCGCCTACCGCGCGCCCGAGTGACAGCGCCTGAGTATGGAAATCGATCGCCTTCCGCTTCTCGCCAAGCGCATCATAGACTGCGCCGATGTTGTTGAGGGTCGTGGCTTCCGTCCTGCGGTCGCCGACCGCGCGCAGCAGCGACAGCGCCTGAGCGTAGAAGTCGAGCGCCTTCTGCTTCTCGCCCAGCGCATCGTAGACCAGGCCGAAGTTGTTGAGCGCTCTGGCTTCTCCACTGCGGTCGCCGACCGCGCGCCACAGCGGCAGCGCCTGAGAGTAAAGGTCGAGCGCCTTTTGCTTCTCGCCCAGGGAATCGTAGACCAGGCCGATATTGTTGAGCGTCGTGGCTTCTTCACGGCGAGCGCCGGCTGCGCGCCCTAGTGTAAGCGCCTGGTCGTAGAAATCGAGCGCCTTCTGTTTCTCGCCGAGAGAATCGTAGACCAGGCCGAGGCTGTTGAGCGTTGCGGCTTCGCCGCGGCGATCTCCTACCGCGCGTCGAAGCGGCAGCGCCCGAGTGTAGAAATCGAGCGCCTTCTGCTTCTCACCCAAAGAATCGTAGACCAGGCCGGCGTTGTTGAGCGTTGCGGCTTCTCCACCACGGTCGCCGACCGCGCGCAGCAGCGGCAGCGCCTGAGAGTAAAGGTCGAGCGCCTTCTGCTTCTCACCCAGAGAATCGTAGACCGAGCCGATGTTGTTGAGCGTCGTGGCTTCTCCACCGCGGTCGCCGACCGCGCGCAGCAGCGGCAGCGCCTGGGTGTAGAAGTCGAGAGCCTTCTGCTTTTCGCCGACTGAATCATAGACAGCCCCGAGGTTGATGAGCGTTATGGCTTCTTCACCGCGGTCGCCGACCGCGCGCAGCAACGGCAGCGCCTGAGTGAAGAAGTCGAGCGCCTTCTGCTTCTCGCCCAGAGAATAGTAAACTAAACCGAGGTTGTTGAGCGCCATGGCTTCTCCACTGCGGTTACCAATGTCTCGGCAGAGCTGAAGCGCCTCTTCGTACTTCTTCTCCGCCAGGCGCATAGATTCCAACGTTCCCTGCGCGCGGAGAGCTTCCCCTTCCTCAATTTTCCTCTGGGCGGTAAGGTTCTTATCTTGCGCCTGCGCAGACACGAGCTGTGAGCTGGCGGCGCCGGATTCTCGCATTCCCGCGACTATGAGCAGGCCGAATGTCAAAGGCGCCACCAGGCGCCATCTGATCTCGCGGCTAAGATTGCAAGACAATCGCGGGGTCCGAACTTCATGCGACATTGTTTTCCTCCTCGATAACCACCGCGTCAAAAACTACTCAGTGGCAAACGTCAACCTTTTTGCAGAAACTGTTTCAAAACCAGCGCGCTATTGTGCGCTTCATCTCGCGCCGCGTAGATCAGGGTGATCGTGCCCTCTTTGGCTTTGCGCTTAAGCAGTTTGATCAGATCGGCTTTCTGCTTAAGCTCTTTTCGATACCGCTGGCGGAATTCGGCCCACTTATCCGGGTCATGTCCAAACCATTTTCTCAGCTCGGCGCTTGGCGCGACATCTTTTAGCCATAGATCCAGCTTCGCCTGGTCTTTAGCCACGCCGCGCGGCCAGAGTCGCTCGACCAGTATTCGCTCGCCATCATCTTTGGCTGGTTTTTCATAAGCCCGTTTCAACTTGATCATCTTGATTCACCACTGGGCGCGGGATGAAGCCAGTTCGGGCGCGGCTTTCACACTTTCTGCGCCTTCGCTTGTTGTTTTTCGCCGAGGGGTTTTTGTAAAAGCTCCAACATATTCTGTTTAGCCTTCTCCGGCGACTGGCCGGCGGCTTTCGCGGCATCTTCGAAAGTTTTATTGGTGATGTTCGTTGGATCGCCCATGTCGTTGTCTGGCATTTGGCATTCACAATTGTAGCACATAATGAATGTGGCGCGAGTAAACAACCCGCGCCACAGCCTCGCAATACGCAATTGTAAACCGCTCTAAATCGAACCACGCAATATTGAGACGCCGTCGATCAAAGCGAGTAACTAACAATCAAAAAGACCCGCGCATTCCCATCACGCGGCAAAAACTGGCTCAGTCCAGATTGATCAGGATCTGCGGTCAAAGTGAATTGCTGTTGCCCCGCCAGGGCGCTCGTCGCCGCAGCCGGGTCGCCGACCGAGTGGTTGGCAGTCATATCCTCTCTGTAGAGATCGAGCCCAGTAATTGTGATCTGTTTCCCCCGTGTGAAATAGGGAAAATAATCCTTGCGAATCGTAGCCACGAAGTCGCTGGCGCCGTTGGCGAATGCCGCCCATTCCGTCGGAAAGTCGTGCCGCAGACTGAATAGCAGCGTAAGATTCGATTGGCCGGTCTGCTGGAGCAGACTATCCAGAGCCGTCTTTACCTTGGTTGGATCCACACCCTGGCGCGCCGTGTAGCGTATGTGCAGAATGACATCGGAGATTGTCGCATAGTCGAAGGCCGGATAGTCCTGGGGATTGGGGAGCTCCAGCTTCCACGCGCTCTCCGCTCCCGCGCCCTCAAAAGGCAGGAATCGCTCGTCACGGAGGTTGGTTTCGAACAATCCGCCGTCATTGACCGCTCCGCTGGTGACGATTGATTGTATCGAGCCACTGTAATCGACAAAGCGGTCATCCTCAGAGCCTTGGCGCGCATATTCGCCGTCCTTCGGAAGAGGAGACTTGCGCAAGCTGCTCTTCAAGAGCGAAAGAGCGCAATTGACGCTCGTGTACGGCCCGACGACCGACGGGATCGAAAGGGCGACGCTCTTGATGCGGCGCATATAATGGCCCGGACAGTCGAGGTCGTAGAGCCATTCGGGAATCGTCACCTGACATGTCCCGGTCGCTTTGAGCGTGAGCAGCGCGAACGGGTCGAGCTGGCGTAGTGAGACATGGCGCGTCAGCTCCAATTCACGCTTGTTATTGTCGTAGTAAGCCATCTCCATCCGTTTGACGTCCAGATGGAGCGCCTCGCCCGAGAGCAATCCCTTACGCCCGCCGTCCCAGTAGTTGAACTTGATGAAATCCTGAGCGTCCAGTTCGGGGCGCATGAGCTCCTGTTTCATCGTTCTCTCCGCCCTGCGCGCGGTGTCGAACGCGAACCGGTAATAATCATAGTAAAGCCTCGAAATCTCGCCCTGCATCCACAAGTGAAGTTCCTCGTTGGTGAACTTGTCGTGGAGGAACTGATCCACCTCCTGAGCGTTGGCGATCTGTCGCTGAATGTTATTATACTCATGACGCGCAACCTGCTCGGCAATCAGAGAATTGAGTATCTGGCGCCCGATCTGCATAAGTTCGTGCGCGGCCAGATTGTATTGGAACATCCACTCGTCGGCGCGACGCTCATGTCCTGCCGTCCTCGCCGCCATGCCCGCCTGATCCTGCTCATAAGCGGATATCGTGCGAAGAACATCGGCAGCGCCTTTGGCGGCGTCGTGAAGCTTGGCGCCTCCGAAGACTCTGGATTTTGCGCCCAAGCCCCAAAAATGAAGATTGATATCGAAATCAGGGATGAATACGAGCACGCCTGCAATTGAATCGCTGATGGAAGCGGCCAGGCGTGTATCTCTTGCCCTTGGCAAATGTGAGTTGAGTTCTGCGTCCTCGTTGACGTTCAGATAGAGCCGTCCTTGACCAGTCGCGCCGGACTGCTGAGCAGGCGCAGAATCCCCGACGATCTTCAGGTTCGGGAGGGGTTGCGGCGTTATCGGTTTGTCGTACTGCGCGACAAGTTGCTCATATGCCGCCTCAAAGTTCTGTTCGTTCAATTCACGATGGTCGAGCGTCAAGCTCTCTGGGGCGTTTTGGTCCGCCGGAAGGCCTAATACTCGTTGGTAGTAGCGAAGGCGCTCCAGAGCCGTGGCGCGGCTGGTCAGCAATGATTCAGTAGCCTCTTGAGCCGATTGCCATTGCAGGAAGCGTACTTCCCGCGCCATCTTCTGGATTTGAATCTCGTGACGTTGGCGAATGATCGCGAGGCGCTCGGCGTCACCCTTCTCTATCGCGGAGAGCAGCGCCCCGCCCAAACTGCGCACCTCGTTGCAGAGCTCCAGCGCTTTTTGAATGAGAAGCAGGCAGCGAACGGGGCCGACGGGCTGGTTGAGGCCGTTGACGACGCTCCCAACGTCGATTCCCGCCGCCGCCGCCTTTACCAGCAGGCCGGGATCAATCGGCGGATCGAAGAGCGCGAGTGGGCGGGTTACGCCCGCGATGCTCATGCTATGGCGAATCTTAAAGAGCCGGTCGGCGACCGTGTCCCAGTACCCCAGAATCTTTTCATTGCGCGGGACGCTGAAGTAAAGCGCGCGGCCAATGCCGAAGAGCGCCCCCGCGCCATTTCCATCTCCGGCGCCGGAGGTAGAGAGCGCGAGATTGAAAGGAAACTGGCTCTCCAAATCTACCATCGCATTGCCGATCGGGCCGAGGCCGTCCTTTTTGAGCTCGGCGAAGGTCTTGGAACGCGTTGCTCCGCGGTCCGGAATGCGCTGCGGCCTCGGCCCCAACAGGTTGGCGGCGAGCACATAACGCTGCGTCGCTTCGTTGATGGATTCCACCGTGTCCTGCTGAAACAAGTGATCGCCCCAAGCGATGAGGTTATCGAGATACCTCATAACCACCCAGTATTGATACGCGAGATGCCGCGTCCGGGCGACTTTGTGCGGTTGAAACGGGTTGTTGAGAATCGCGGTGTAGCCCTGCATGACTTTTACCTGCAGCTTTTCATCTTCGCCCTCTAATTCCCCTATCGGTGTGCTCAGGAGCCTGAGGACTTTATCGATCTGCAGGCTATCGCCATCCTTGCGGAAAGCGAGGAATTTCCAGAAGCGGAACGGCGGCTTCACGGTCAGATCGTTAGAGGTCGGATCGAAGATGTAATGAAACCAGCGCTGAGCCTCGGCAAATCGCTGCGTTTTGCTGAGATGTACGGCAATGGTCAATGGGACATGAAAGAACAGTTCCCAGTTGTAGTTTGCATATGGCCCCTCCGTTTTGATATCGATCTCCTTGGGGAAGGAGGTGATCGTCACGTTAGTATCACCATTTGGATTCGGGTCATAGATCTCTTGGAAGAAATTTGAATTCCTAAGGCTCTCCTGCCAGACGGCGTCCAGTATTCCTGGCAGTGAACCGCTGTTCAACTTCGAGATCAATTCGCCGACGAACGGATGGAAGAAGTTTTCAAACTCATAGCTAAACTCAGGGAGCGAATCGCCTAACGGAATCATCCCCAATTGAGAGGCTTTCGCCTTTTCGTGATAGCCGATTGTATTGTTGGTTTTTTCCATGATTGCCTCCTTCTCCTCATTTTCTAGTCTTGTTATTCAACACCGCGCCGGACGGCGCGATCTGGCGGTTGCCGTAAATCACACTGCCGGTGGTTCCGATGCCCCGGCGGATATAGGCGTCTTCAGTCACAAATTGCCGCATTGGGGTAGGGGCGGTCGCGCCCGGATCGGAATCGATTAACGCCCTCTCGTCCCATAACGCCGGACCGGGCTGCAGGCGTGGATCACTCTGAAGAATCAATGGCGGAATCCCCACCACCTGCCTCGAGTTCGGATTGACCGTGACGCCATAGCCGGAATAATTGTAGACCGTGTCAACCTTGATCTTGGTCGTCACGAAGAAGGTGTGGCGGCTGTCTTCGAAGAAAAATGGTACGAGCCACCGATCTTCCGCCGCAGACCAGCGTTCAGTTGCAATGACGCGCACTGGAAGCGGATTATTCCCCCCACTAAGTACCTCGTATCCATATACTGGGTGTTCTTTGTCATATCCTGAATAGTAGCTGATGATAAGTGAATCATTCTCCAGACTTAGCGCTCGAGTGGGCTTAGTTAGATATATGCCCTCTATATCTAGAGCCCAGTATAGCCCAGCCGGCGTGTCCTCCTGTCGCACCGGAACGCTATGCGTGTTGTAGAGGAGGAATGAAGAGACAGAGTCCCCGATGATGCCCACGCGTAAAGCGTTGGGCTCTTCGATGAAGCCCAATCGATAATTCGAGAGATTGAACGCTCCCTCCCCGGCCGCATCGTAACTCCCTAAGTTAGTCGGACGGTTGACGTCCGATGTCTTGGTCGGCTGCCACTTCCCGTTATAGTACTCGCTCCAGCAGAGCACGGCTTGCACCGCCATCTTGGTATTGTTTTTGGCCTCTTTCTGGGTAGCGGTCTTGATCTCAAAAGGGGAGAGTTGGCTGATATCGCCGGTATTAGTTGGCGTGGTCGATAATCCGTTCGGATCGCCCGGAGCCTGTTTGATGATCCGCAGCCAGAACAGCAGCAGGCGGCCGTTCCAGACGTAGGGCATAACAGGGTTGTCCTCAATATCCAGGTTGATATGCTCCCACGGAGTCCAGCAACTATCCTCGCGCCTGCGGTAGTAATATTTGCGGTTTGCCCCGGCGGTGCGCGCGATTACATGGTCGATCTCACTCGTTAAACCGGACTGATTGACAGAGACGCGATGGATGCCGCACGGCTCCAACTTGGCGACCTCATCCAGCTTCGAGAGATAGTTGAGAACCGCGGCGGCGGCGGCATCCTCGGTGATGTCGCTTTGCAGCAGTTCGCTCTCGATTTCTTTAAAGAAGGGCGATTTGTCATCGCGTAGTTCGGGTTCCAGCCAGTTCTCCGGGTAGAGGAAGACCTTGCGGTTCGCCTCCCAGACTCGATATCGCTTCATCCAATCCCACTGATCGGCGTTGATGGAACCCGGATCGACGCGCGGCTCCAGGTTCATCAGGCAGCGCTCGATAAAGAGCTGCGCCGAGGAAAGAGCATGCCGGATGCGCGAGGTCTGCATGGACGGCTCCATCTGGACATCCATCAAGAAGTATTCGAACAGCTTCTCCGGCGTATCGATATGTTCAGAGGTAGGGTTGGAGCGCATCCGGTGGAGGATATAAGCCACCAGCGCATCGCGCTGCAGCCCGCGCATCTCATCGTTGATCGGCCGGACCAAATCCCGCCAATCGGCGGCGTCGAACCGGGCGCGCAGGGAGGACACAAAGTCATGCGCGACCACAGGTGTCGGCTCATTGGTCGTCGCCTTAATCAGCGCGCTTGCCGATATCCCAATCCTCCTGATCAGAGAAAGCGCGTCGTAGACCCGGCGGAACTGATCGAAGTGTTTGAGGCCGGCCATGTCGCCGCCGAAATGAGCTAAAAGGGCGCCGAGTGAACTACCGGCGCACTGGATTTGGGTGAAGAAGAGGCTCTCGGCCTTCGCCGTCGCCGCGATTGGGTCCCGCAGAATGATTAACAGGGATTCGTCGCGCGGTGAAATCTCCGCTTTAATTCGCGTGTAATCGAGGAGTCCCATCAGCGGCTTGAGCAAGGCGGTCGCGACATTGGCGCCGGGATCGCCGCCCACCGGTAAGGCATTGAGCCACCCTTCATTAAGGATCAGATAGTCGGGATCGATCCCCCAATGGGCGATCTCATTGGCCGTCAAGCCGAGCCCGGCCGCCAGCGACGCCGCCTTCAGGAATCGCGTATATACATCGAAGAATTGCGCGAATATTGTCGGCGGGTAGAGATAGCGAGAAGGAATTACTTCCCGCGCCCGTTTAGGGTTCTCCCACCTGACGCTCAATCTGTGTTTGAGTTTCTCGACCTTCAGCTCGAAGTCATAAAGCGTTCCGGCCTTCAATTCCAAAGGGGTAGCGTTGCGGTAGATATTGCCGTTCTGCGTCAGCGATAGGGCCTGTCCACCAACCTTCAATTCTACATTCGCTGTTACTGCTGGAGGGGGCGCCACGATCTGCGTCAGCGATAGGGCCTGTCCGCCAACCAACATCTCGTCTGTTGTTCCGTCATCCGTCTCAATAATGAAGTTATAGAACCCCGCCTCCGGCGTCTCTATCTTCCCACTCCAGATGCCGGATACGGCCCCCCCCGGCGTCGGATTCGCCGGTAAGGGATTGTCGCTCCCACTGGCATAATCAAGATTCGCGACGGCCGGCAAGCTCAGACCGACGTTATCCGCCGTGCCTTCGAAAAAGAACTCAGCCGCCAGGCCCGCCGTCTCCAGCGCGATAACATCGCTCAGCGCCGGCTGGTTGACCTGTCCGGCCGCGTGCAGCGGGAATTTGGCGCCCGGCGGATCTAACAGAGTTTGCGTGGAGATCAGATCGATCCCCGCCGTTGAGCTGAGTCGCTGCAAGGCCTGCTGACGTTTGCGCTGTCGCGCGAGCGCGGGACGGAACGCCGCCGCGAGCGCGCTGCGTTTCGTCGCGGGCAGATCCGTGGACGCGACGTATGTGTCGTAGAGCGGTTTCAACTCCGGATAGCGGCCGAAGAACGAGCCTTTAAAGTCCTCACTCCGGGCGAAGAGCTTGTTGATTGAGCCCTGAAACGCCGACGCCACTCCGGGCACGGATTTCAACGCGTCTCGCCGCGCCGCCGTCAGGACGCCGAGATAAGAAAGGCGACGCCGGAAATTGTCGTAAGCTATCCTGGAATCGACGTCGGTGATCGCGGCCTCCAGCGACGACGCTGGATGGGTATAGACCACGTCAAACGTCTGCGTGTTGTCGAGGAGCGCGAAGAAGGCGTCGGAGACTTCTTGTCCGTAAGCCAGAGCCATCCGCGCGCGGGCGATATCGCCGCCGGCGTCATCGCTCACGGCGAACTGTTTTTCGATCTCGACAAAATCGCCGCGCAGAGTTCGAGCGAATTCCATCATCTGCGCTGGCTCCGGAGCGGATTTACCACTCAGGTCCTGGTTCCAGATCAGATAGAGCGCGTCGGCGGGATTGATCGATCTACCCTTCAGAGCCTGGGCCAGTTCGATCAATCGTACAATCGCGGGATTGGTCAGGTCAGGCGGGGCAAAAGGATCGAGGCCCGTGAGCGAAGTCAGCAATAGAAATTCGCGGACGCCGAGATGGATTTTGCGCGCCAGGTAGCCCCGCCGAAAGATCGCGCTGACGTTGGGAAGGGTCAGCGGCGTGTTCGCGTCGTAGTTGAGCGCAGTGACGATTCGGTCATACTCGTCCACGGTCAGGTTGAAGGCGGATCGTAACGCTTCGGAATGCGTAATTAGCCGCCCTGCAATGTAAAGAGCATCCACCGCTGACCGAAATGCGAGACTAACGCCAGTAACATTTTTGAGCGCCTCGCGGGTCGTGATGTCGAGAATTCCAGTATACGACAACCGATTGCTGAGATGACTATAGCTGATGCTTGGCGCAGCATTGAGAATCGGTTGCTCCAAATTGGGCTGCTGGTGAGTGTATGTCGTACCCACTTTCCGAAGGAACTCGCCGTAACCGTTGTCATCGAAGACGGCGTCTTGTTTCAAGATCGTCGGGTTCAGGAACATCTTCCGATAGAGCGCGTCGTCGCCGTGAGTCCCGATCTCCGACCAGCAGGCCAGTAACGAGAGCAGGTCGCGTTCGGGAGTCAGATTGAGCGCATTCATCACGCGGACGATTATTCCGAGGCGAGGCAGCAGATTGTTAAAGAAACCGGCGTCCAGTTTGGCGTCGGTGTCTGTGTCGCCCGGCGTCAGCGGCTTCAAATCAGTCCGGTAGAGCGCGCAGATTGCCGCGTCGGTCTGCTCGATTGTCCAGCCCGTCTTTTTCCAGAAGCGAATGAAGCGCAAGAGCCTGATAAATTCAACCACGCTCAGTCGCGTCGACGTATCCGCTTTGTTGACCATGGGCTGGGCGTGGCGGAGTTCGAAATCGGCGAAATCAAACTCCTCATCTTCATCTTCATCTTCATCCTTAGGGATGTTCGTCAGAGTGATGAGCTTCATGATGCGGTCGAAATTGGCCTGGTTCTTGACCCACGCTTTGATGTCACCGCCATAAGCCTTCGGATCCGGCGCGCCAGCTCCTTTGGGGAGCAAATTGTCAAAGTCGGCATCCGGCATCCCTTCTTTAAAAGCTTTGAGTGTGGCGAACGAAACGCCCAGGCGTTCCAGCTTCGGAATCAGCTCGCTGCTTGGATTTACAAATCGGGTCTTGAGAATAGCGACGAGTTCTTCATAGCTGATTCCGACCCGGCGAGTAAACTGCTTCGCGTTCGAGAGCGTGGCGATTATGACGGAATTATCCATTCCATTCGGAAAACCGTACATTCGCCGGAGGGGAACACTGTTTGAGTTAGTCAGAATTTCATACTCGGACCGCGAGAGCCCGATCTCCTCCATCAAAATATCGCGCCAGCCGTAAGGGTTCGTACCGCGCTCCAGATTGTCATTCTTGCGGAGCCGCTCCATCGCCAACGGCAGCGGAGCCTCGAACTTATTGAAGTAGCGGCGGAGATTCTCCAGCGGTTGATGGAATGGTAACGGAGATGGGAAGTATTCATTCCGCAGGGTCGTGTATGCCGCATCCAGGACGTTCTGTGGGCTGGCCAGCAGGTCCTCTGACGCCACGCCGTTGGCGTCGTGGCCGAGATAGTCTTCCAATGAGAGTTGTTGGACGTCGTTGGCGACGAAATATTCGAGCGTCTCATTGACCACGTCTATATACGGCATGACCGTATTGGTGTTCTCGCAAGTCAGAGGCAGATGCTGAAGATCCGGGCGGCGATCGAAGAGGACGGTCTGCGGGTTCTCCTTGGTCCCCTCGGTTCCTGCAATCGGATCTTGGTCGATAAATTGCAATAGATCGACCAGATATGCGGCGGGCGACAGGATGGAGCGACAGTGGTCGCAGGCGCAGAAGTCCATCGAGCCGAAGAGATTTTCCAGTGTTCCATAGGCGATGACATCGCTCGTGTATGAAGGAGCCGGTTGGAGGATGATCTGCCCGGCGTTCCCTGAACCATTCTCGGCGGCCTTCAACGCCGGGGCTCCGATTGGTATCCCGTTCTTCGCCGTCAGGTAGCTCATCGTGACATTGAGGACAGCGTTATAGATCTGGACGGATTTATCGTAAGTCTGGGCCGCGATCTCCGACCCGCCTAAATCCTGCTGGTAGGTTTTGACGAATGCGTCTTTCTTGCGCCGAGTGACATGGTAGGCGGCGTCCATTCCATGTTTCATGAGCCCCTTCATCGCCTGATCGCTCGGTGTTATCTGATAGACCCGCTGCAGCCTCCTCACCTGCTGCACCGTCTGATCGGGGACCTGGATTTGGTTTTGGGCGATGTATTGCTGGACCGGCTGCACGCCGATCTCGAACTTGCCCTGGTGCGCGGTGAGAAAGCCATGCACCTGATCGGATGCGCCCTGTGGCGCGCCAGTTAATGGCATCTCGCCACTCTTGACCATCTGCGCCACTGAGGCGGTCGGGTAGCTCAGTCTCACTTGCGCGGCGAGATATTCCGCGTAATTGGCCCGTCTGGCCTCGGCGGTATCGCCGGGAATCTCTTTCGGAATAGGAGTGGCTGTTGTCAGCAGCGCATTCCATTTGTTTGGGCTGTGGTAGCCCAGTTGCGCCAGTTGGAGCGGATCGCTGACGCCGTTCCCTCCCGCCGCCGTATGCAGCGCTTGCATCAGCGGGGCGTTGTTGATCGTGAGGAAACCCAGCTTTCCGTCCACCTGTAGCCGGTTCGACACGTTTTGCCCAAAGGCGTTCGTGACGGAGTTCCAGAACTTTGGCAGATCGGTCCGATTGGCCGCATAGAGTTCCGCGAACTGTTTCTGTTGAGCGTCATTGAGGCGGCAGGCCGACAACATCTCTTTAAGCGACGAAGCGCCGGCCAGCGCCGGGCCGGTCAATAGCTTCTGCGCGCTTAGGGTTCGAAACCGCTCGACCATCTGCGGAATCATCGAAGTCAGGGCGTTGGCGATCACTCCCTGCTCGGCGGCGATATTCCAGGCTGACGTCAGGATCCCGGCGTCCGTGTGGTAGAGCGTGTCTTCGTTCGCCGGCAGTCCGGCGCGGAAGAGGGCGTAAAAGAAGACCGGAGGAATATCGACGCCGGTTGCGCGCCGACTGAACTGATCGGCCAGCGCGGCCAGCGCAACCGCGCGGGCATCCCATCCGGTCTTATTGGCGAGATAGGTGATGTCCTGTCGCTCATCGGTCTCTTTAAGGTCTGCGAGGGCGCCATTGATATGAACCGAGAGCGCGCTAGTCAAGGTCTCGTGCTCGGATTGCAGGGCGGACGCCGCCTGATCGTCCAACAGGATGTTGATGGTCGCGCGATTTGAGGCGTTGTAATGCACGTCGGATGAGGCAAGGTAAGTTTCACCAGTAAAAACGCGCGCCTGCAGATCGGGCCTCGCCTTGCCGTGTCTCCGTGATTCGGCGTCGGTGAAGCTGACCTGATACTCACCACCCGCGCCGGTTAGAACTTCGGCAAGCTGGATGTCGGCGCCCACCCCCCTGTCCACGATTCGAACCAGCAGCCCGTCTACTCCCGCTCTCGATCGACTCGCGACCTTGCCTGCGACCTGAAATACTTCGCCGTCCGTGCCAGGTATCAACAGATTCACAACCTCGATCGATCTAGCCTGGGGGATGACTGCGGATGTTTGCAATAGTTTCCTCGCTCCATCCGACACTTCCACCCGCAAATTGACGCTGGCCACGCCCGGTATCGGATTGTAACGAATCGTATAGCGCCCCGCGGCGTCTATCATGTCTTCGCCTAAACGAACCGCGCGATCCAGTTCACCCGCATGAAATGCGCGAACTATGCCGCTGCTGAACGGCTGGCCGTCGCCCCGCGAGACACTTCCGCTCACCACGCCAGGGCTCCCGGGAACTGTCTCCGCAGGCTCGAATGCGCTTATCGATTCGAACATCTCGTCAAGCGCGCTTGTTGTGGCCCCATTCACCTCGCTAATTAGCGGGGCCGGCTGGCCGGCGCTCCGTAAGACATTTTCTAGCGCCAGGCCAGAGAGCGCGGGAACTGTCTCCGCGAGATCGAATGCGCCTATTTCTTCCAGCGCCTCGTTAAGCGCAGTTGCTGTAGGCCCATCCACTTTGCCAGTGACACGCAGGCTTTGTCGCTTCTGAAACAACCTGACCATTTGGCGGGTCGCATCGCCGTATGTCTTCTCGGCAAACTCGACGCTCAACGCCTCTCCGTCCGCGCCATTTAATAGCAGGATCCCTTTGTCCAATAGCAGCCGCAAGCCTTTTTGCAAGTCGGCGACGGCATCTCCCTGTATTTGCGATTTCAATGGAACTATCTTATTCATGCTCCTCCTCCATGTTTGAGTGGTTGGTTATGGCAATACCATTCGCTTATAGCGCCTCTCACTATCTATATAAGGTCTCGTGATCCGTGCTCAGATCCCTTCTTGGTTTCTAGCAATTCCTACGCGTTCCCAAGGATCAAGACGCGGTTGTTGGAATCCACCTGGGTTGTAAGGGGGCCTTGGATGCATCAGTTCTTGAAACTGCCGGTACATGAAGTAGAAACCCAGACCGTTGACAATGCCTCCCAAAACACCCACACCGCTGGCGCCGAAACCAGTACGAGAACCGGAGCCAGGCCTCGTCAATCCGGTTGTTCCTTCAGAAGCTTTTGCTAGCGCGTCACCCCCTTTACCTGGAACTTCTGGGATCTTTTCTCCATTAACCGGCGGGCGCGCTATCACGTCGGGATTACCACTCGTTGTCACTTTTGGCGTCACTTCTGAACTCGATGTCGGACTGCCGCCTGATGCAGTCGACGATTTAGCGCTTCCGAGGGGACGCGACTCGAGTTCGGCGATTTTCCTTTTAAAAATCTCGTGAGCTTTCTGAGAATTACCAGGACCAGCCTGATCCATAGCTTCCTGGAGAACCCTCTGCAATTCGTCAGTTGTATAGAGCTCGGTACCCAATACCTTCTCAACCTCTACCGCTGCCTCTTTAGCTACCACCTTCTCCATCGCAGCTTCCGCCTTCGCTGCCTTAACCGCTTCGTTATGGGCATTCACTTTCGCTTCCGCATCAACAAGCTTCTGCGCAGCCTTAGTACGAAATCTCATTTGAGTTTCATATTCACCCTCGAGCTTGGCAATATTTCGATTAGCCTCAGCCACAACCTTCTGTTCCGCCTTGATCGTCTTCTTGTCGGCGCCCAACGTAAGCTGTCGAGCGATCGAGTCGCCCTTGTTTCTCTCGTTTATTGCTATGTCTCTCTTGAGTCCATCCAGAATTCTGTCGGAGTCAGCCACTTCTTTGCGAAGCAAGTTCACTTCAGTCTTGGCGTTACGAAGATCATCGGGCTTAAGGATATTCTCGGGAACCATTCCAGTAGAGTCTATCCACACGACAGGGTTGTCGCTCGAATACCAATAAAGATTGGCGCCATCTGCCAGGCCCGCAGGATCCGCCGCAATCCATCGCCCCGAAGAGCATGCGTAATACCGCGCCCCATGGTAGTTAAGCCCCGTCTCTTCATCCCGCTCTTTGCCTGTGTAGCGGTAGCGTTTAAGGCTCACTTCGGCGGCGCTGCGTCCGGCCTGGAACGCCGTCGTGCCGTAAGGGTGGTATTCTTCGTAAGAGATCAGCGCGCCGTCTTCGGCCAGTTCCAGGCTGGCTGAGCCCAGATGATTGCCGAGTTGAAAGCGAGTGAGTTGGGCCGGCGAACCGTCATCGCCCTGGGCTCGCGTCTCGACCAGCGCGATACGTTGTTTATCGTCCATGACGTGTAGCGCTTCGCGCTCCAGTTTGACCGTGACGCCGTCGCTCTCATACTCGCGGTAGAGTTCAAAACCTCCTACATAAATCCGTTGTTGCTTCCGCACGCCGTTCTGCGTCTCGATCACCTTGCGCACGCGATGCCCACCAGCGTCGTAAACGTAATAGGCCGTTCCGCCGCCGCCGAGGTCTACTTGTTGCAATTGGTCTTTGAAGTCCCAGGCCATCGTCATCGCATTGATGGCCGTCATGCAACCCTGGGTATCGTTGCCAAGAGTGTCTATGTAACTGTAAGCTTCAATCTGGCCGTTGGCTATGGTACGAGTCAGCCGGTTGCTCTTACGTATGGACGGCTCGATCAAGCTCGCTTCGTCATAGTCGTAGCTGCGCGTCCAGTCGCCGCCGTTCGCCAGGTGGCGAAGGAATGCGAAGTTGCCGACTTCGTCATACTCGTAACGTTCGGTATAGTTACGCATCGCCTGCAGGTCGTTCGAATTCGCCCGCAACCCGAAGAATGGCAGATCGCGCCGGGCAAGGTTCGGCGGGTTGAAATCGAGCGCCGTTTGCCCGATGTGTTCGCGTCCGTGCGCCTCGATCAGGCGGTAGATTGCGTCGTATGCGTAACTGCAAACCGGCTCGACCTGCTCATTGTTATTAAAGATTGTCTTCAGCGCGAGGTCTTCGATGCGAGTGATGTTACCTGCCGGGTCATAGGTGTACCGCAGGTCTTGCACTGTCGTTATGGTGTTGAATAGCTGAGATGCCGTCGCATCGGGATTGGCCGGGCGCGTGGTGGTCAGCTTCGTCAAGCGGAACGTCAGCGGGTCGTAATCATAGGTGGTCAGCGCGCCGTTACCATAAGCGATCAGTTCACGCTGCCCTTTAGCGCTGTAGTTGATGTTAGTCACGAACGGCGTTGTCGTCGCCGCCCCGCGCAGGTTCACGTCCACTCGATCCAGCAGATTGGCTTCGTTGAAAATGGGGCGATAAATGGTGTTGTCCGGCGTCGTCACTGTCTTCGGGCGATTGAGCGCATCGTAGCTAACGCTGCTTGAAAACGCGCCGTCGTTAGGCAAAGGATTCTGTCGCCAATCCACTGCCTGCTTGTAATTGGGCAGAAGTTCGCGCTTGCCCTGCAATAGGTTGCCCTTGAAATCGTAGGCTTCGCTGGTTACGACGCCCGCGCCGTCATAGACCTGATGGACGCGCGTGCGGTGATTGTTGGCGGCGCCGAGACCTTCGCCGTAAACAGTGCGCTCGGCCAGGCGTTCGTTGCCATTCTCGGTAACGAACAGTCTTATAGGCCGTCGCAGCCCGTCGTATGTCATGCGCTGGATGAAGCGGCGGCTGTCCCAGGCGCGGATGGGTTTGCCCGTCACGTCGTTTAATATCCATCGCTCGCCCGCTTCCATACTAGCCTGATGAATGCGCGCGCCGAGCAGGTCATAGTCGTAACGTATGACGATGCGATCTTTGGCATCGATGACCGCCCGCTGATTGCCTTCGATGTCGAAGACCACGCGTGTGGCGTATTTCTGCGGCGCATCGTTTTGGTCCACACCGTTATCGGCAATCGCCAGGAAAGTGCGCCCCAGCGTGTCGAAATGCGCGGCGGCCGGAGTATTGGCGTGAGCGGCGGCCTTCTGGGCGGCGTCATGTTCGGCCGCGCCCATCTGATTGCCGATGCGCTGCGCGTACCAGGTCTGCCAGCTTGCGGGCTGTGTCGCAAAGTAAGCCGCCACATATCCGGCGATATCGCCGTCCGTGCGCGGGTCGAGAGTGACCGTGTCATTGACGTCATAAGTTGTCTGCCGCCACGGATCGAAGACGACTTTCTCGTAAGTTTGGTTCGGATGCAGTGTGGCGATCACTCGCCCGACCGGATCGTAAAAGATCACGGGGCTGACCCCGGTATCGGTCATCTCGCGCTCTTCTTCGTAGAGATTGGTCGCGCTGAAGAACGGCTCGTATTGGCGCACCGGATTGCCTTTATTGTTGAACACGGTGCGGCCCGTGCCGACCCATCGCCGCGCCGCGGTGGACTCAACCGGCTTTCCATCGGCGCCGCGAACGAGATCGCCCGGCTTCAGATCGCCACTCGGCGTCGTCACACCGGCGAGGCGCTGCGGGGCGTCTCCTGGCTCCGCTTGAACCTTCTTCTGAATCTCGCGCCCGAAGCCGTCCGAGTAAGAGAAGCTGATCTGGATCTTCGATTGCGCGCCGCCAGGCTCGGTGAAATGTGTCTCGCGCGCCAGTGTGGCGGTGAACGGCGGCTGGCCGCAGCGGTCGAAACGGTCGAGGTCATAGACGACGCGCGTGGTGGCTTTACCCAGAAGCGAAGCCGCATGAGCGTAAGAATCGGCGACGAATGCTTGCAGGTTGTTGAGCGGCGGATCGGCGTCAACCCCCTCAAGCAGATCGCCGAGGTTTTGGCCGTCTTTACCCATTACCGCCGTGGCCACCACCATGCCCAAGGCGTCGAACGCCGCCGCCGCCCGATTGAGGTTTGGATCGGTGACGAGCCGAGGTTGCAGGACGCGATAATCGTTGTCGGACTCGACAGTGTTACCAAGCGCGTCCTGCGTGTTGATGACCAAAAAATTATAGTCGTCATAATCGACACTGGCGCTTTGGCCAAAGGGGTCGGTGAATTTCCTCGCCAGAAAGAAATGCTGACGCGCCGTGGCCAGTTCTTGCGCCGCTGTGAGAGCCGGGTCGGCGGTGTTTGCGCCCGGATCGAAAAATACTCTGCCCGACGGAATCCACCACGCTCCATCAAACTGCGCGAAACCGCCTTCATCGGCGCCCTTACCTTCAAGCAGCGGGGCCGGATTCGGCAGTAAATCTTCCACCTGCGCGCCCTGCGCGCGCTTGAAGACGTTGGCAAGCAAGCCAGTAGTCAACGCTAACTTATAACTCTCTCCCGGCAGGGCTAGCGATTCGACTACGCCGAGCGGTAAGAGTCCAGTCAAGTCATCTTTGCGGTAGAGCGCCCGGACGCGCTCGATCAGTCGCAGCCGCGTATCCGCCGGCGCGTTGGCCGGATTGGCGCGCCAGTCCCACTTCTCATACGGCCAAAGCTTCGCGATTGGAGGCTCCGCGCTGGTAGTTGGGAACAAATCCCCGGCGAGGCTTTCCATCGATTCAAAGCCGAATGGGATGATCCGAGTCTGAGCGATCTGCGGATCAGGCGGCTTGACGACCTCATATGCGCAGGTTTCCACCGGCAGCCCCACGCGATACAAATCCGCCTGGTCAGCCTGATTGGCGAAACGGTTTGTAGTCAGGATGATGTGAGTCTCTTTCTGCTCGGGCGCATCAACGCCGGGCAATTCCCGTCGCCGGTAGCCGATGGCAAGCGTGCGCAGCGCATTGCCATAGACGTCAACTTCGAGCGTCATGGCGTGGCTCACGCGCGGATCGGCGATCTTCTCGCCATTCACAGCTACCAGTTTGCGCTCGTAGTGAAAATCGAGCTGTTCGCGCGCGTGTGTAAAGAAGACGGCGTATTTGGCTCCGGCGCGCGGCTGTAGCAATTCGATAGTGTAATTGCGCTCGGAGACGCTGTAGGGGCGATCCGACTCGCCGGTATCATCCAGCGCATAAACTTCCTGGCGGAGCACGGCGCCTTTGAGCGCGCGACATGCCTCCCGCGTCTCGTCAGCCGAGAGAGAGTAAGGCAGGCGCGTCCCGTCGGCGCATCGCAATGCGCTCGGCAGCAATGTGTCGTCGAGCGATTGCGCTTGCAATTGTTCGTCATCGAGTCCGTCAAGTCCGTCGCTGGCGTCGCCCTCGCGGTAATACTCATGCTCATACTGTTTCGAAATGCTGCCCCCATCCAAGAATGCGCCTGTATGAAACCACGTGCGTGTCAACGCTGGCGGCAGGTGCGAAGCCGGTTCAAGGTTGGCGGCGTCGGGCAATGCGCCGCCCGCAGTCAGCGCGGCCATCTCTGCGGTGTCGTACTGCTCGACCATTCCGAAACCGCGGAACTCACGCTCTATTCCGTCAAAATAACCATGATGGTACGCATAACGCGTGATGAAGCGGTTACCGCTGATGCGGTCAAAGGTCTCAATCTGCTCGACCACATGGACCGGGAATGGCAGACGGGTCACCCACGGCTTTCCACCATATTTATCCTGCAGGTAGAACTTTGTCGACGACGCATAGCGAACATGTGTCTCAGCGCCGAGATTGTTCTTCGAAGAGATCAGCAGATGCGGCTTTTGTCCGCCCATCAAATCGACGTAACGCATCTGCCGCCGCGCGTCGCCAGGTAGCGAGGACGACCAGACGAGGCAGGCAGTTCCTGCGCCGAGCAGATCGGCGACCTTCACCGATGCAAGACTATCTGTTTGTGGGAAGACGTTCGTCTCTTGCGCCGCGCTCCAACCATTGCCGGCCTGGTTGAAATAAAGGCGAACCCCATCGCTGTGCAGATAGATGATGTCAGTCAGCCCGGACCCGTCGATATCAGCCAGCCGAATGCGTTTTGGGTCGAATAAGTCTTGAGAATCGAACCGTGGCGCATTGTCCATCGTTACTTTCGCGCCGAAACGGCCATAGCCCAGATTGGGCCAGTAACACACCTCTCCATTGCTGATGCGCGCCAGGTCAGCCAATCCGTCACCCGAGATGTCCGCCAAATAGATTGATTGCGCGCTGTCGGCAAAGATCAATCGCGGCCTTTTCTCTTCGTCCGTCGATTGGAGCGCGCGTTCCGCAGGGCCGAATCCTGCTTCGGCTAAAGATGGATACCAGATGAACGCATTGTCTTCCGGGATCAGAATGTCCGCATGTCCATCCCCCGTCAGATCGACAAACTTCATATCGGGGTTGTCCCACGCCAGGTTAGGAACGGATTCAAACGTAGTGAATGGCGCCCAGTTAAAATCCTGCGTTCGTTCGTAAAAGCCTGACAAAGGCTGGCTGAACTGCGCGAAATCGAGCTGGCCGTCGCCCGCCAGGTCGAGGAATTGCCACCCCCCCGCGCCGTCCGCGAGCGACGGCTGCCGGGCGACAAGTTCCGCGGGCGCAAATCTGGCCGCCATTGTTTCATGGCCGTTCTGCCTTTTAACAGTGAGTGGACTGAGATTGCGTTTGTAAAACCAACCCTCCGGGAGCCTGCTTAAGACGCCGGATATTCCTTCGCCGTCGAGATCGATCCATTCATACTGCGCGCCGTCGAGACCTGATGGCAAATTTTCAAGACTCTGCTGTTCTACCTCGCGTACTTCTTCATTAAGGGCCGCCTGGCTGTATTCAAATTCGAGCGGCGGAAGTGATTTTTTAAGATAACTACCATCCGATTGCATCTGATAGCCGCTCTGTCTCAACGTAGTGATGAATGAAGCAATCGGATGACCTTTCCTGAGGTCCTCGGGATTATTTCGAAGATTTCGATAAACAAAGTCGGTGGAACGAACCAGACAATCTCTGCCTACTCCCTGTTCCTCAGGAAAGTGATGGAACATCAGAATGCGTTGGCAAAGGCGATACGAGCGTACTTCAAAGCCTGATCGGTATGACGAAAACGGGTCGTGACGGCAGAGCCAGGCTCCCGCGTCGCCCGGCTTCGGCTTGTTAGGATCATGCTCGCCATAATCGAAGACGACTTCAAACAGCCAGTCCGAGCGTTGACTTAAGTCTTCGTCTTCTTGCCGGGGCGTCTGGTTACAATACTTGACGGACTTGAGATAGCGATTGGCCGAACGGCTGACCTCCGTTCGATTCCGCTCATGGGCTTGTGAAAGATCGACGCCTGTTGAATCTTCGGCCTTGTACTCATAGAGAATGGCGTTGCCCTTGTCATCATAGCTTTCACAAATCAACCATTTGAAGATTCGAGCCGGGTCCGAAGGATCGAAGACCCGGCTGCCATCGTTCTTTCCATACCATGTAGTGATATTCTCTTTTGAGATTGAGCGCCAGAATGTATCGTCCGGCTCAGACGTATTTGTCCACCGTTCGATACGGGCGAATAGCCCCTCAACTCTTGGGCGGTATTGGTCAACCTTGTAATCCTTTCCATTGATTGAGCGTTCGATTCTATGGCGTTCCCATTGATCGCTATGTTTATGCAGAACCGGCAGGAGATCTTCGGTTCCTGACAAAATAAAGACATCCGACTCGCCGGCATCTTCATATCTGGGCAATCCCTTGTCGGTCTTTCGTGTGATCTCGGGGAGCGAGTGGCGCCAGCCGAATCCAAAAGGACCATTGCCTGCGCCGGAATCATAGGAGAGTGTTAGTTGTGGGCTAATGCCGGAGCGACTTGCGCTGGTGTAAATGGGGACAGCTAGAGAGCCGGTACCCGTAACAGGGTTGGCCGCAAACGTTTCTCCGATACCACGAATCGCCCCTCCACCTTTGGGCAAGGAAATGGAAGGGGAAATAAAAGGTGTGGGACTACCGCTTTGCTTGCCCTGACCAGCGGCGTTTTCACCTTGGCCTTGCCTCCCAGTTGCCATCCCACGCAATTCTGTTGTCTGGTTAATCATAGTCGCCCCAAGACCAATAATGCGCGCCGGCCAATTGCGCCACGAGAAGACAAGCGGACGGCGCATCTCACTTATTTTTCGGCGCGCAACATCTCTTTAGCTTCGCGCCCATTCAACTCGGTGCGCGCAGATCATACTCACCGCGTATTGGCGGAGTCATAAACAAGCAGTGAAGTTTCAGTGAAGTTTCAGTGACGCGCTGCGCCCAGTAAGTCAGCGCCGATCTGCTCAAACAATGCCAGTCTTTGAGCATCTGTGTAGCTAAGGCTTTCCGCACAGTGTTGGTAGCGACCTGCTCCTAAATGAGTATCGCAGCTGTGATTATCGTGGCTTTAAGCTCTGGCGATTCGCGCGGGATGCAAACTGTGATGATCAGCTTTTGGCCTTTCGCTGAAGCTTAACCGTAACTTCACCGTTTGTTTATGACTACGCAGGCTGCCCGCACATATCATTGGCCTCGGATCATGAACAGCAACGAGAAAAATGAGTCTCAATACCAGTGCGCCTTCGTCATTCAATTCCGCACGGAAACGGACCTTGCGGCAGGGCGCTGCGCGGGTCGTGTAGAGCACGTCGCCACTTATGAGGCGACGCATTTCCATTCGCTCGATGAGTTGCTGGCCTTCATGGCTCGCATGCTGAGGGAGGCGCAGGATAACCCTGAGGAGAAGGAATCGTAGCCTACGAATGCTTTGCTTCCGCTGCGCGTCGTCAACCGCGCCGCGAGACGCTTCTGGCGCAATTTTTATACTGGTGGCGAATTCTCAGGTTCTGGAGCGCCAGAGGCGCGTAATGTTTATAGAACACATTGTGCAATAGTTTTCCAAGCTCCGGAGCTTGGGACAATCGCATGGTAATTTCTATAAACATCAAGCTCCTCCGGAGCTAAGAGCTAAAAGACTCATTTTCTGAATTCGTTAGCAATATCAATTTTTCTGGAATGGGAGGGAAAGGACCATTGTCAATGTTGGAACCTCAACCATCAGCCTCATGGGAGAGGGGGGCGGTTTTTGTCGACATACCGAAGCGCATGAGCGCGTCGCTGAATGGTTTGCGCCGCCGGGTTGGCGCCCAGCGACCGGCGCAATCGGTCGGCGCCGTCCAACGATCCCGCCAGCCGGTTGAGCGTCTCCGCGCTGCGCCGCCAGTGATCTGCGGCCTCAGATATACGACCAAGTTGTTCGCATAGTCGCGCCGCCGTCGCGCACACTCGCCACACGGCCAATGGCGCCTCCGCTCCTTCGATCGCCGTCAGCGCGCGCGCGATCGCGACCTCGGCCCCCTCCCAGTCATCCGCGGCCATCGCGATTTCGGCCAGCGTCTGAAGCGAGAGGGCCAGATACGTTCTTTCGCCCGGGGCCGAGGCCAGTTCACAAAGCGATTCGGCCTCCCGGCGCGCTCCCGCGAGATCCCCTTGAGTCAGCCAGTAGCGGCTCAAGCCGTAATGCAGCGGGATCCGCAATATCCAATCCATCAGGCTGCGTTCGCGGTCCAGCCGGTCGGTGACTTCACTGAAACAGCGAAAAGCCGCCTCGCGCCGCTCCACCCCCAGATGGGCCATTCCCAGCAGGATCAAGCTTAGCGACTCGGTGTAGGGATGCGCGACCTTTCGCGCCTCATCGTAAGCTTGCTCGCATAACTCGCGGGTGCGCTCGAAATCGAAGGCCTGCTCGTGCAGCCAAGCCAACTCCAGCCTAAACAACACCGCCCAACGGCAATGCTCATTCCGCTCCGCCATCTCAAGCCCGGAGCCGCCTTCGCCGACAATGCGCAGCATCTCGCCCCACCGTCCCTGATGGAGTAGCCCCCACGCCAGATAGTATTGTGAAAGTAAATAGCTATGCGCGTCGCTCAGCTCTAACGCCAGCCGCGCGCCTTCCTCGGCCGTACGGCAGGCCGCCGGGTAGTCAGACCTCAGGCACTCGAAGAAACTGTAGCGCGCCAGATGCAAGCTGAGCATCGCGCGGGCGCCTGCCTGCCGCGCCGCCGCCACCGCCTCACTGAGCGCCTCGGCATGCCCGTCGCCCCAGGCGAGAAAGAGCGTCTGCCAATAGCCCCAACAACCGCGAGCGTGCGCCTGCGTCAACTGGCCGGCGAGAACGCGACTTAGCGTCACAAAGGCTGAGACGGCGGTCAAACACCGCTCGCGATCAACCCAGGAGAGCGCCGTCGCAAGATGATCTAACGCCCTCACCTCGTCCTCTGTACGGCCCTGCTCACGGGCGTACCCAGCGAGGGCCTCAAAATCCGCTGCGGCGCCTGGCATGTCTCCCATTGCGAGGCGCGCCAGTCCGGCCTGTTCCTGCGCCGCTATGCGCGTATCGACCCGCTCCGCCTCTGGCCAATGCTCCATCAGCTTGAGCGCGCGGCCGAGGTACGCGATCGCCTCCAAGTTGGCGTGACGCAGGAAGTGATTCTGGGCCGCCTGCCGCAGGTGCTTCACCGCTCGCCGGTAGTCGCGCCCCTGCTCGAAGTGCATAGCCAATTCCGCGGCGACCTCGCCGGCGCGCTCGCCGTAAATCTCCTCCCCGCCCTCGCCGATCAGTTGGTGCAAGCGCGCACGGCGCACGGCGGTCACGCGCCGGTAGAGGACCTCCTGATAAAGCGCATGAATGAAGCCGTAACGGGCCGTCACGACCCCATTCGGCAATGCGTTCACGCCAGTCGCGCGCAGGAATTGATGTCGACACTCAAGCTCTTCGCATTGCTCCTCAACCCGCGCCAAGTCCTGCTCCAGTCCGACTGCGATTGCTGCGGCTGTGAATTCAGCTCCTGCAACGGCGGCCACTTCCAGCACGCGCTGGCGCTCGCGGTCGAGCCGCCCGACTTGCTTCTCGATCATCTGCCGGATGCTTTCCGGCGCCCCGACCTCCAATTCGGCCAAGGCGACCGTCAATCGCCACCGCCCATCACGCTCCGCGATTACCCCTTCGGCCTGTAGATATTCCACCGCGTTGACCATGAAGAACGGGTTTCCCTCGGTGCGCTCGTGTAGCAACGCGGCGAAGGCGGCGGGGAATTCGTGTCGCGCGAAGCGGCGGGTGAGATACTCGTCGATCGCTTCCTGGCCCAAATATCCCAGCGGCAAATCTTCGCACTGCCGGCGCCATTGCAACTCCTGCTTGACGCCTTTCAGCGGGTGCTCGCTCAACGCCACCTCGACCGGGCGATAGGTGGCGATCACGAGCAGTCGCGCCGGCCTGCGCCGCCGCGCGAGATAGGAGACCAGATCGAGCGTCGAGTAATCGCCCCAGTGGAGGTCTTCCAGCACAAGAACCAGTGGCGTCTCTCCGGTGAGCGTCTCTAGGGCCTCGGCCATTTCGCGCAGCATCCGCTCGCGCGTCGCGCCGATGACCTCCCGCTGCAAACTTTCACGGTCGGCGTCGCTGATCAGCCAGGGCATTTGTTGAAGCCAGGTCGGCGCGTGACGGCGCAGTAACCCGACCAGGCGTTCGCGCCCGGGCTCCTGACACAGACGCGAGATCGCCTCAAGCATCGGCAAATAAGCCTCGCCCGCGCCGTACTGCTCCAAACACTGCCCCTGTCCGACCCATATCGTCGGATCACCCGCGGCCCTTTGCAGAAAGGCTTCGATCAGAGTGGTCTTGCCGATCCCCGCTTCGCCCGTGACAAAGACCACTTGCCTTTCTCCGCCGAGCGCCCGTTGCAACCAGTTCTGCATTTGCGCCAAAGCCGCTTCGCGCCCCACCAAGGGGACAGAGACAGGAAGAGACAGAGGGATGGAGAGGCGGAGAGGCGGTGGGACAGAGAGATCAAGCGTCTCTCTGTCTCTCCTTCTCTCCGTCTCTGCGCCTTCTGCGATTTGTCCGATAAAGCGGTAGCCGCGGCGGTGAGCCGTCTCAATAAACTGCGGTGACTTCGGATCGTCATCGAGCGCCGCCCGAATTTTCCTGATGCTGACTTTCAGCACCCCATCGGTCACGTTCGTCTCCGGCCAGGCGGCATCAATTAGCTCATCTTTTGTCACGAGGCGGCCTGGATGACTGATGAGATAGCGCAGAACGGCGAACTCTTTCGGCGCAAGGGCGATGGCTTGTTCATTGCGCCATAGACATTCGTTGACGAGGTCCAGACGGAAGGCTCCGAAGATGATCTGTTTTTCCGATATCACAACGCTTCACCAAAACTTCACTGCTTGTTTATGGCTCTGCTGATACGCGCCGATTATTATCGGCGCGCGATGCGGCGATGGCAATGCTACAACAAACAACATTTTAGAAGAGATTGCCAATAACATTCACCGGGAGTTCCCATCCGGCGAGGTCAGAGTGTTGGATGTGGGTTGCTGCGGCGGGTTTCTGTCGAATTACCTGGCCAGAGCAGGCTACTTAAACCGACTATATCGGAATGGCGGTGAAGAGTGAATAGAGCTTCAAAAAGAGAGTATCCTATCGCTGTCTGCGATGGTCATTTACTTCAAGGCATTATACATAAACTTGGCAAATCGCAGTTTCAGGCGTTTCATTGTGGATTGTATTCGTTGAAACAGTGTCATATTTCCCTCTTTCGCTGACTATATCGTTGACGTTCGTTCGTTAAGCAAGCTTGACAGTCTTCTTTTGCGCGCCATCGCTCAGACTATCCCCAAACGACTGCCGACAACCTTGAACGCTTCGATGGCGCGATCCAGGTCTTCCCGCATGTGCGCGGCGGAAATTTGAGCGCGGAGCCGGGCCTCGCCTTGCGGCACGACAGGATACC
>Ga0154003_1000054_pt1 | contig 34856 bp, 32 predicted proteins | sample TSFL087MetaG_FD_104679 | JGI IMG/M metagenome (GOLD analysis project Ga0154003, IMG submission 104679) | Attine ant fungus gardens microbial communities from Florida, USA - TSFL087 MetaG | ecosystem: Host-associated > Fungi > Mycelium > Unclassified | place: USA: Florida, Lake Talquin State...
ATTCCCATGATGCTTTTTGCATTCACCTTTTTATTTGATTTCTGGATTTCAATCTTACTGCTATAATGATTAGCTTCTTGGACAAACAAAGCCGCTGAGCGAGCTTGAAGTCCAGATTTTAAACGAACCACTACATTGTCTTGTATCATTTTTTCCCTCTCTTTCATGTTCACAATAAGTTATTTTAATCCGTAATCGAATGTGATAAAAATTTGATCAAATAAATTATTATACATAATTACACATGAAATTTTATTGAAAATCAAGCCATTTTAAAGAAATGTAACACTTTCTTCCTATCTTTATCCCACATTTTAACTAAAATTTCAAATATTTTGTATCAAAAGCCCCTTGACGAATTTTATCCGCGATAGTTCCTATTTTTCTAAATCGGTGATTAATCCCCGATTTACTAATTGGTTCATCAGCAAGTTCTCCAAGTTCCTTCAAGGTAATATCTGGATTTTTAATGCGTAATTCTGCGATCTCTCTCAGCTTTTTCGGGAGCTGATCCATACCAACTTCCTTATCGATTAGTCGGATATTCTCAACCTGTTTCAGCGCCGCTGTCACTGTTTTATTTAGATTGGCTGTTTCACAATTGACAAGACGATTGACGGAATTTCTCATATCCTTTACGATGCGAATGTCTTCAAAATAAAGCAATGCTTTATGAGCACCAATGATATTTAGGAATTCCGTTATGCTCTCTCCTTCTTTTATATAAAGGACAAAACCGTTCTTCCTTGGAAGAACCTTTGCCTTGAGTTCGTACATATTCATAAGCTCCAAAAGTGAACGGATATGTTCCTCGTAATTAGAAAAAATCTCAAGGTGATAAGAAGATTCTGGATGATTAAGCGACCCTCCAGCTAAGAATGCCCCTCGCAAATAAGCACGCTGACAGTCTTCATCTTTGATAACCTCCCGTGATATCTCGCGAGTAAACATCAACTGATGATTGATAATTTTTAAATCCTCTAGCATCTCTTGGGCATGTTCATCTAATCTCACAATATACACATTATTTTTCTTAAGACGCATTTTCTTACGTACAAGAACCTTAGCGACATAATGATAGACCGATTTAATCAATATATACATTCTACGAGCAATCGCAGCATTTTCTGTGGACATATCCAGGCTTAATTCCTTATTAATAATCGATATGAATCCATTCATTCTAATCAAAGCTGCCAATTCAGCCTTCGCACAGGAACCATCAACATCTAATTGTGTTAGCTCTTTTTTAGTTTCCGCTGCAAACGACATCCGTCTCACCTCCTATAGATTCATTATTTTAATAATCCCATCAATAAACTTGCAACGATTTGCTCATTATGGCGAATGACATTATGATCTAATTTAATTATATCATCGCTTATCACATCAATTCCATAATCATCCAATTTTTGTTTGTCGTAATCAACAGGAACTGCTCCTTCTAGAGCATATCTATCTAACACATATTGTGGGACAGAACGCTTATTTACAATCATCACATCGATGGATGACAGCTCAATGTAGTCCAACAGCACTTTAAGATGGTCACTGGCTGTGAAATTATCCGTCTCACCCTTTTGTGTCATTACATTGCATACATAAACCTTACATGCCTTCGCTTTAGCGATTGCTTCACCGAGCCGTGGAACAAGTAGGTTAGGAAGCACGCTCGTGTAAAGACTTCCTGGCCCAAGGACAATAAGATCAGCCTGTTGAATTGCTTGAATACTTTCAGGCAACGGTTCAATATTTTCCGGTGTTAAAAAAACACGTTCAATTTTATCCTGACGCTTAGGTATATTGGATTCCCCTTCTACTAATGTGCCATCTACCATTATTGCATTAAGCACAATGCTGTGATTAGCAGCTGGTAAAACCCTTCCTTTGACGTTTAAAACAGCGCTTAATTCTCGAATACCTTGAGCAAAGTCTCCCGTAATATCAGTCATTGCTGCTAGTAATAAATTACCTATAGAGTGCCCGCTTAATCCATTGCCATTCATAAAACGATGCTGCAAAAGTTCTTCAAAAATCGGCTCTGTCTCTGATAAAGCAACTAAAACATTACGAACGTCACCCGGAGGTGGAATTTGCAATTCATTACGCAATCTCCCGGAGCTCCCTCCATCATCAGCAACAGTGACAATCGCTGTAATATCAATATCATGTGTTTTCAAGCCTCTAAGCAATACAGATAAACCCGTTCCCCCACCAACTGCCACCACTTTCGGTTGTCTATTTACCATGAGCCTTCTCTTTTCCTTTATCAATATCACGGTGATAAACTATGGTGTCAGAATATTCCTTTAAAAATTGCCCAAGATATTCGGCTAAGGCAACGGATCGATGCTTACCTCCTGTACAACCAATAGCGAGGACAAGTTGGTGTTTACCCTCTCGTTTATAGTGTGGAAGCATAAAAGTAAGTAAATCCGTAAGCTTTTGTAAAAATTGTTTGGTCTCCGTCCACTTGAAAACATAATCAGAGACATCCGTTTCGAGCCCTGTCTGCTCACGCATATGTTCAATATAATAGGGATTTGGAAGAAACCGCACATCAAAAACAAGATCAGCATCGATGGGAATCCCATACTTAAACCCGAAGGACAGAACGTTAACATTAAAGGATGATGTGTTTCCCTCATCGAACATACCCATGATTTTTTCCTTCAGCTGCCTCGGCTCAAGCCCAGTTGTGTTAATATAATATTGGGCATTCCCTTTAATTTCTTCAAGAACTTTACGCTCGGCCTGGATACCTTCAAGCGGAGTGCCATGAGGCGCCAATGGGTGCGAGCGTCGTGTTTCCTTATATCTTCTGACAAGCGTCTCATCTTCAGAGTCTAAAAAGAGAATTTGTGGTTGAATATGCTCCTTATTTCCAAGAGAATCAATCGCTCCAAATAAAGAATCAAAAAATTCTCGACCACGTAAGTCCATGACAAGAGCAAGCTTATTCAACTTATCTCCCGCTTCATCAACAATATCTAAAAATTTTGGCAACAGAGTTGGTGGCAGGTTATCTATACAAAAAAAGCCCATATCCTCTAGGCTTTGAATCGCTACTGTTTTCCCAGCTCCTGACATGCCTGTAATGATAATGATCTGTAGCTGTTGATTCACACTTGAACACCTCCACTCTTCCTAACCCATCGTCCTTTATCGTTAGCTTGGATCCAGGCGATAACTTAATAATTCAAAAACAGGCGAATAATAAAAAGTACCAAAAATCATACCCTTTCCGTGAACAATATGATCAAGAAAGTGGCGATCTCCTTCAGCCATTGGCAACTCTTTTATAGCTACTGTCGGCTGCCATGCCAACTTTCCTTCCGTACTTTCTTTCAATAACTGTCCTTGATAGTGATCAGCAAAAAAAGTAAACATCATCCATTCAGATTCTGTCACATTATCTTTTTGTACCACAAACGTAAATACACCTTTTAATGTAGGGTTTTCCAGATAAAGTCCCGTTTCTTCTCGAAATTCACGAACAACCGAGTCTTTAATTGATTCGCCAGTCTCCATTTTTCCTCCAGGAGCCACCCACCAATTTCTACGCGGTTTTTGCAACAGCAGAATCTTATTTTCTTGGAGCAAAACACAATTAGTTACTCTTTGCATCTACTTTCACCTCTAGCAACTGGGGCGTCATCACATGTATATTAGTATGTATATACCAACTTATGTCTACATTAAGTATACACTGTTTTATTTTTTGCTCAAAATTTAAAATCTACACACAGATATTAAAGAATAAAAAAAACACGGGCATCTTGCTTCTCCCGTGCCAAACTATATAAAAGGGGGTCAAATTCTTCATCTTCATAATACGCTCTGTTTGTTGCATCGATGTTACAGCATAATTAAGTTAGAGTAACGTTGTGAAAGGCTATAATAAGTTAAAGTAAACTTTATATAAATTATTTAACCACTGTATTTTTTTCTTCAATATAAGCCTGAGCGGCTTGTGCGGCAATAGCTCCATCGCTAGTTGCCGTAGCAATTTGTCTTAGCTCTTTGTCACGAATATCACCAGCGGCAAAAATGCCCGAAATGGCTGTTTCCATGTTCTCATCCGTTTTAATATACCCTTCTTCATTCGTGATGCCTAAATGTTTCACAGCACTATTTAATGGTAGCAAACCAATATAAATAAAGACGCCATCAGCCTTAAATTCTTGCTCACTACCGTCCTGCGTATTGACAAGCGTCACTTTTCCCACTTTACCATCCTGTTCATGAATTTCCTTAACAGTGTGGTTCCAAATGAAATCAACCTTTTCATTATCAAAGGCACGATCCTGGAGAATTTTTTGCGCACGAAGCTTATCACGTCGATGTACCACGGTCACCTTCGAAGCAAAACGTGTTAAATACACGCCTTCTTCAACAGCTGAATCTCCACCGCCAACTACAACAAGATTTTTCTCTTTAAAAAAAGCACCATCACACACTGCACAATAAGAAACACCACGACCACCAAGTTCATCTTCACCTGACACGCCTAACTTTTTATATTCCGCTCCAGTTGTGATAATCACCGCTCTAGCTTTATACTCCTTATTCCCCGCCACAACTGTTTTAAATTCTTCGCCATCACGAACTTCCTTGATATCACCATAAGCATATTCCGCTCCAAATTTCTTGGCGTGATCAAACATTTTATTCGATAAATCAGGTCCTAAAATACTTTCAAATCCTGGATAATTTTCAACTGCTTCTGTATTTGCCATTTGTCCACCAGGTATCCCACGTTCAATCATGAGCGTATCTAAATCGCCACGAGATGCATAGACAGCCGCTGCCATTCCCGCTGGTCCTGCCCCCGCAATAATGACGTCATAAATTCTGTCGGTATCCACCATCTTAATCACTCCTTACAACACTAGTCTTTACCAATTTATATTTTTTATCTTTCAACTTCACTTTATCCCTTTATATTAAAAGAAATAAGTTACCTTTTTCAAGAAATTGAATTAGGGTGCCTCCTCTGTGTCTCAGCGTCCCATTATTTAATCATACTGCTTAAATAGCTCCAGCATCTTGCGCATGCGATAAAGTGTTGTGTCATATGCCTTAACAATCTCTAATTGCGATACCTTTTTACCCTCAGCTTTTCCCCATAAATAGTCAATAACCGCCGCACAAGTAGCTACGCTTATCTCATCTTTCACAGGAATATCCCACGCATAAAATGTATACCACCACTGATAAATGCCGTGGTCATCAACCAGTGGCTTTCCTACTCCCAACCTGTTCTCAACTTGAAACATAACCTGAAGCTTCTTCTCATTAACAGAAGCCATAGGATCCTTATCCTTAAGTAAGGAAGCAAGCATTTTCAAACTCTCATCTATCGTTCCTTGTTGACTAAAGGATTCCAAGATCGATCGAGACTCAGGATTATCCAAAGAGCTCAGAACAAATAAGGAAAAGACCTTGGCTCCCACCTGTCCTTCCCGTAACTGCTGTTCAAGCAACGAAAAAACAAGCGGATTATCCTGAGCATCATCAGCTTTAAGCATCTCTCGAATTTGTCCGTATTCAAATGGTTCAAACGGGGAATCACTAAAAAAGTCAACATATTCCCAAGCCTTTAAAGCTTCTCTTTCTTTTCCAATACGATAGGCTGAAATTGCCAGCCAATAATAAAAGGTTTGATCCCAAACACCTAAAGTCTCTGCAGATTTTAACCATCGATAGGCAAATTCATATTCACCTAAAGAAAAAAACGTCGCTCCGAGTTTGCTACGTTGCTCCGGGTAAAGAGGATAGAGATTGAGAAGCCCTGTATAAAAAGTTTCTACATGATCAAATTGTCCTAATTGAAAGTGAAAGGCAACCCTATTACACAATGCATGAATATTACCCGGATCCTTTTGTAAAATCTGCTCTAAAATATCAAAAGCAGTTGTCGTTTCACCCAGAGAAAAGTAGCTAATAGATAGATTATTATGAGCCATCCAATAGGTATCATGTTGATCAATGACCCTCTTAAAATGATCAATGGCTTCTTGAAATTCACCCCGCTCTAAAGCCTGTCTACCTTTTTCATGGTCGACAATATAACTTTCTTCTCCAAAGAGAACTTCATCGGATTCTAAAATTAATATTTTATGTAATTCATGGGCTTCTTCAATAAAATGCCCATCTGGTTCATTGTCAATATAATGGTTAATTTCCTTCAGAGCTTCTTCATAATTTCCCAAGTGAGCCAGGTTATTGGCCAGAAAGAAATAACACTCAGTCAAACTTTGATCCAGCTTATAGACAACTTCCTTTAACAATGCATTGGATTCATTATATTCTTCAAGGTCAGCCAAAATGGTGGCTTGCTGGCAAAGATATTCCGTATCATTCGGATTAAAAGCAATAGCTCGACCGACGAATTTCTTGGCACGTATAAAATCACCTTTTTGATAAGCGCTTATTCCTTTTTGAAAATAGTAATCCCCATCGGGTATAAACGGGATAACCTGACTTTTCTTATAATCTGTTTTCATAATTTCCCCCGATATATTTTTATTTCTTTAATAAAATAGTGACATGCTTTGTCGAAAAATAGAAGAATACTGCTTACAGCTTCTATCCATCGTTGTTTTTTATATAAATAGTAAGGTAAAAGATGAATGCCAATATTTCACTCATTTATCTATACTGACCGTACCAAACGATTAAATCATTTTGTATCAATCATGATCGAACCTACATTTTACATACTTAATGGAGGATTGTAAAGGAATGAACCGTCTGTTTTTTATTGTTGCCATCGTGGGTACCTTATTGTCTATATTAGGCATTTTTTTACATTTAACTAACCTCTTCATGTTTTTTATTTATTGCCTAACCATCATCGGATTAGCCAGTTTTATAGGACGTTCAACAGAAAGCTTGGCCATTATTACTGGTCCCAGCGTTGGTGGCTTACTCAATGCTACCTTTGGCAATGCAGTTGAATTGATCATCTCGTTTTTTGCTTTAAAACAAGGATTATTTACAGTCGTCATGGCTTCAATCACGGGATCAGTGATCGGCAATCTTCTACTTGTCGGTGGACTCTCCATCATTATTGGTGGGCTCAAATACAAGCGTCAGACATTTAATGTTCATGATGCTAGACACAATACGGGCATCATGATGTTTACCATCATCGTCTCGTTTATTTTCCCTTTTATTTTCTCAATGGGAATGCCAAATCACAACATTCAGCTACTAAGCACCGTAATCGCTAGTGTCATGATCTTAATTTATCTCTTTTCACTATTATTTCGATTAGTTACTCACCGTGGAATCTATGTCTCGAACGAAGAATCAAAGGATAACTTGAACGATGAAATCGCTGAATGGAGCGGCTTAAAGGCAGTGATTGTTCTGGTATTAACAACACTCATCGTGGCTTATATAAGCGAGCATCTCGTCGATACAATTAAACCTATTGGCAAATCATTTGGCTGGAGCGCTACCTTTATTGGAGTCATTATTGTCGCCATTGTCGGCAATGCAGGTGAGCACGCCTCTGCTGTTTTAATGGCCTACAAAAATCGTATGAATGTGGCCATTGAAATCGCCATCGGATCGACCTTACAAATCGCCCTGTTTGTTGCTCCAGTCCTTGTACTATTTTCTTGGACACTTGATACTTTTATGCCCCTCGTTTTCCCAGTTAAAGAGCTGATCAGTATGGTACTCGCCACCTTTTTAACCATGAGCATCACAACTGACGGGGACACCAATTGGTTCGAAGGTGCTCTGCTTTTAGCCGCTTATACTATTATGGGCTTCGGCTTTTATTTATTGTAGCAACCAATGTGCGCCCCCCTACCTCCGATCTGAAATAGATTTATCAATCCACACTTGATCCTGTAAGATGCGTCGAAGCTAGCACGTCCTGTGTGTCGAAAAAAGAGTAGCACCTCCCAATAATATATATTGGAGATTACCACTCTTTTCAATAACTGGTTTTTATCCCAGCCCCTCCTCTCGCCTCACGCTTTAGAAAATACGATGTGGCGGGCATGGCAAACAAGGCGGCATTGGAATAGGCGTGCAGTTTACATCCGAACAACTTGACGTTTCCACACAGGATTCCGTATGCGGATAATAATGCTCATGTGTATAATGCGTATGCTTGAAATGCGTTGTATGCGAATGATGAATATGCGGAATCACAATGTTTTCATTATAATTCTTTTGCCATTTTTGGGCGGGATCATGCATAGCAGGCAATGTTTTATTCACAGGTGGTTCAGCACAAACCACTGTTGGCATTGGATGATGTTTAAAATGTCCGTGATGCATTTTGTGCGGCTTGTTCTCCTGGTTCATCATTACGTTCATACTATTCGGTGCATTCATATGACCCGGCATATTCATATTATTCACTGCATGCATAGGATGCCATGCGTTCATGTTACTTGGCGTGTTCATATGGGTTGGTGCATTTGCATGATTCGTATTATTAACCATATCAGACATCTAAAGGATACCTCCTCAACTATTTAACTATACTTTCGTAGATATTCTATGTTATATCCCCAATACCTGAAATGGACAATGACCTAAATTCCCTATAAAACCTTATCTCCATGGTCACACTTACTATGGACAAATTTCTCCATTTTTCATTCTTTGCAACATCTCCGCCTGCGTATAGATGATGCGCATAGGATTTCCACCAACAAAGCTCTCCTCTGGTACATCCTTGTGCACAAGAGTTCCTGCTGATACAATGGCTCGTCTGCCAATGGTCACTCCTGGCAATACCGTGCAATTAGCTCCAATCATCACCTCATCCTCAATGATGATGTCACCTAACCGATATTCATCCACTAAGTACTCATGCGCTAATAAAGTCGTATTGTAGCCAATCACACAATTTCTACCGACTGAAATTTTTTCGGGAAACATGATATCCAACATCACCATAAGAGCAAATGCAGTACTTTGTCCGACCTTCATTTTTAAAAAACGCCGATAAAGCCTATTTTTAACACCTAAAAAAGGCATGTAGCGCGCAATTTGAATGACTATGAAATTCTTAACAACCTTAAAAAAGGGCACTGTTTTATACACATGCCAAAGAGAATTAGCCCCCTCTACACGATATCGTGTCGTTCGCCTAGTCATACCTGCTACACCTGCCTTTGCTTCTAAAACCCTCATCTACAAATAGTTAGGATATCACTCATGTCCTCTAGAATAAAATCAGGATTTGCCTTTTTTAATGTCTCAATACCTTTAAGACTCCAAGCCACTGCAGCGGTTTTTGTTCCAGCATTTTTTCCAGCTTCAATGTCCGCTACACTATCCCCTATCATCAAAGCTTCCGCAGGACGCGCATTTAATAGCCTAAGCCCTTTTAACACAGGTTCAGCATTTGGCTTGGGTTTCTCAATATCATCTATAGTAACAACCGCATCAAAAAAAGCCTCTAATTTCGATAGACTTAAACCCATCTTTACTACATCCTGACGCTTCGAGGTCACAACAGCAAGCTTAAAACCTTCTTGATACAAAGTTTCAATCGTTGCATAGACATTTGGAAATTGCGTGACAAGCTGATCATGCATGCGTATGTTGTACTCTCGATACATCGCCACCATATCCTCTACACGCTCGGAATCCACACTAGCAAAGCTCTCTTCTAAGGGATCTCCTATAAAGCTAATAACATCCTCACGTGTATATTTACCAGGATAATAGTGCTCAAGAGTATGTAAAAAAGACGCCATAATAAGCTCATTCGTATTAACTAAGGTTCCATCTAAATCAAATAACAATGTATTAATCACAGTGATGTTGATCTCCTTCTTTCCATCGTTTTTCGTTCTACTACACGCCAAGCCAGACCTACTACCCAGGTAATAAGAATCGCAATACATAGACGAAGACATACTAAAGACCACAACGAAATCCCCAACGGAGCAAAAATAATGGTATCTTCAACAATCGCATGACATCCAATCAAAAAAATAAAAGAAAGATAGAGACTTCGCCTATCAAGGTCATCGGTTTTAACCGCTTGAATCATCACTCCAGCTCCATAAGTTAAACCCAGTATTAATCCCGACACTAAAGTTGTGGAACTCTTAGAACTCACTCCAAGAAAACGCATCACCGGCGTCATCCATTTAGCAAAAACGTCAATCCAACGAAGGTCCTTAAGAACTTGGATAATAATCAAAAGAGGAATAACAATGATGGCTAGTTGAAAGATACCGAGCAAGGCTTTTTCAAGACCATCTTCCATAAATCCAACCCATGTCTGGGGATGAGTAGCATGTGATTGTAAAAAACCATATATAGCTTGTGAATGTCCACCATTCCAGAACCGCCCCAGGACAATCGCCGAAACGAATGCTAAGCCCAATCGAATAACAATCATCACCCACACCTTAATACCCACTCGAGAGGCGACACCACATTCTACCAAAAGACTATGAGAAAAGGACATCATCACAGCTAAGATGAAGACACTCTTGACGGTTAAATGCATGGAAAGAATAGCACCAATGCCTGCATATAAATTGAGGAGATTGCCAAACACAAGAGGAACAGCTGCCTTTCCCGGTAGACCTAACCAACCCATTGCCGGAGAAATCCAACGTATCAACGTATCAAACACAGCTGTATGACTTAAAATAGTTACGATTAATGTGACAGGAAAAATGACTTTGCCCAACAACCATGTCGTGCCCAGTCCATTTATAACACCTCTCCTTAACGTTGTATACACATCAGAACCTCCATCAGGATGCTGTCATTTAAAGAATGAAAATGACTCATTTAAGCTTTCAAATTGTCATCCAATCTCTTGGAAAATTCCTGAGCCGCATTAATCCCCATACGTTTAAGTCTAAAGTTCATTGCCGCAACTTCTACAATAACTGCTAGGTTTCTTCCTGGTCTCACAGGTATCGTCAAGTTGGGAATCGTCGTATCAAGAAGCTGTATGCGCTCCTCATCCAGACCTAATCTATCATATACTTTTTTCGGATCCCAAGCTTCAAGATGAATGGTAAAGGAGATTTTCTTATAATTTCGTACAGCACCCGCCCCGAATAATGTCATAACATCAATGATACCCAACCCACGAATTTCCAAAAGATGTTGAATAAGCTCAGGAGGGTTACCAACAAGTTCATCCTCACTGGTTTGTCGAATCTCAACAGAATCATCAGCAACTAAGCGATGTCCACGTTTCACAAGCTCCAACGCCGTTTCACTTTTACCAACTCCGCTATCTCCAGTTAGCAAAACACCAATTCCATAAATATCCACTAAAACACCATGAATGGAAATCATTCGAGCAAGCAAGGTCTCCAAATAATTAGTAATTTTACTGCTTGCATGTGTGGTTTTTAAAGGTGTCCTAAGCACTGGAAGACCGCTCTCCATCGCAGCATCTACTAATTCTTCTGGAGCCTCTAAGCTTCGTGACAAAAGGACACAGGGTGTTTCATTCGAACAAAGCTTCTTCATACGAATGATACGTTCCTCTTTAGGCAACGAATGAAAAAAAGACAATTCTGTCCTCCCCAATAACTGCAACCGCCGAGCAGGATAATATGTAAAAAAACCAGCCATTTCAAGCCCTGGTCGCGAGATATCACTTGTCATAATGCCACGATCAATAAACGCCTCACCAGCAACAAGCTCTAAATTAAATTGTTTGATAAGCTGTCTAACAGTTACCTGTACCAATGGGTTGCACCTACCTTTTTCCTTCACAGTCTCCATGACTTTAACTCTGTTGGAAATCTGAGCCAACAAAGCCTCTTTCACTTCCAAAGAATTGTAACAAAGTAGAGACTATTAGATCTTTTTTATTTAATGGTATGAGCAAAAAAATAACCATCACAAGATGCTTATTTTTTTATCAGTGGTTTTACAATAAAGTTTTGGATCAACATATTTAAAATGGATATGATCAGAGATGCCAAAATGGCTGTCCCAAAGTTGGAAATATTGAAGGCGTTACCCATAAACTGTGCAGTCAATGATAAGGTAATAGCATTGATGACGATCAAAAAGAAACCTAGTGTCAACACTGTAACAGGTAGAGTTAAAATAATGAGTATAGGCTTAACAATGACATTCAATAAGGATAATATAATACTCGCTTCAAGAGCTGCACCAACTCCAGCCAGCTGAAAGCTATCAACATAGCCCGCAACTGTCATTAAAACAGCCATAATAACTACGATATTAATCATCCAATTTTTTAAAACAGAACTCAATAGCTATCTTCTCCCGGAATAACAAAATATAAAATAAAATAGAGTATGACCAACGGAATAAAAGCGCTGACCACCAGTAATATAACGTAGATCACACGAATAATTGTTGCATCAACCTTTAACATTTCTGCAATACCACCAAGAATACCAGCCAGCATTCTATTCTTTCGTGAACGATAGAGACGTTTCAGCTTTGCCACCCCCATAATCAAAAGCCTTTAATGAGATGATCTAGTTATTCGAATGCCCACTTATGCTAATGCTACTTTCTTAACATCTTCCATTAAAAGCGTTTAGTTTTAATGTTAATTAATCAGTACCTCCATCATACACTACAGTTCATATGCGGTAAAGTGTATGAGAAACACGATATTTTTCACGCTCTAAATGCCTTTGAACAACCCTGTCACCCAATTAATGCCGGAAGTGAACAATTTCTTGAATCATGGTCCCAATGATGAGATAGAAGCACAAGGTCTAATTGATTAATTGAAAACTGCTCAGTCCTGTGAGTAAAAAAAGTAATAGATAAAGAAATGAAATAGCTAGAAAATAAATAAAAAGACGATTCAGCAGTTCCAAAAGGAGTTTTGCATCGTCTTTCTAATACATTGTGTTTTCTATACAAATGCTCTTGTTAAGAGACGGTCTGGGCTTGCTTATGAATCCAGCTTTCCATTCTTTTCTTATCTCTCTCCAAAATTGGTTTTAAATACCTTCCGGTGTAAGAGGCTTCCGTTTCAATGATTTCCTCTGGCGTTCCAGAAGCAACGATCATGCCACCACCATCGCCACCTTCAGGACCCAAATCGATCATATAATCCGCTATCTTAATGACATCTAGATTATGTTCAATGACGAAAACAGAGTCTCCATTATCAACAAGCTGTTGCAATACATCAAGCAGACGAGCGATATCATCAACATGTAGTCCTGTAGTCGGCTCATCTAAGATATACAGAGCCCTTCCTTTTGTTCTGCGATATAGCTGAGAAGCCAGTTTTACTCGTTGAGCTTCTCCACCTGATAAGGTTGTCGCTGGCTGCCCTAATTTAATGTAGCTTAAGCCTACAGAGTGTAAGGGCTCTAGCCTTCGCTTAATCCTTGGAATATTTTCAAAAAATTTGAGAGCTTCTTCAACGGTCATCTCTAAGACATCCGAAATCGTTTTGCCTTTGTAGGTAACCTCTAGTGTTTCCCGATTATAACGTTTACCATGACACATCTCACAAGGAACATACACATCAGGTAAAAAATGCATTTCAATTTTAATGATACCATCTCCACGACACGCTTCACAGCGACCGCCCTTTACATTAAAGCTAAAGCGTCCCTTTTTATAGCCACGCATCTTGGCCTCATTCGTTTGCGCATAAACCTCACGAATCATATCAAATACACCTGTATAGGTTGCTGGATTAGAACGTGGTGTTCTACCGATAGGAGACTGATCAATATCAATGACCCGATCAAGCTCTTTAACATTTCGAATAGATTTAAACTGCCCTGGTTTTTCCTTACGACCATGTAATTTTTGTGAGAGCGCCTTGAAAAGAATGTCATTCACTAGCGTACTTTTCCCCGATCCTGAAACACCAGTGACACAGGTTAGGGTTCCCAGCGGAAATTTGACCGTCACATTCTTTAAATTGTTCTCTGACGCACCTTCAATGATAATAGCACGATTATCAGGTTGACGTCGTTCAGTGGGAACGGGTATGAACTTCTCTCCCGATAAATACCGTCCTGTTAATGAATGAGGATTCTTCATTAACTCTTCAGGAGTCCCTTGTGCCGTAATGTTTCCTCCATGAGCACCAGCCCCTGGCCCAATATCAATAATACGATCCGCAGCTAACATCGTATCCTCATCATGTTCAACAACAAGAAGCGTATTGCCCAAATCACGCATGCTCAAGAGCGTCTTAATCAAACGATCATTGTCCCGCTGATGCAACCCAATCGATGGTTCATCTAAGATATATAAAACACCCATTAACCGAGAGCCCACCTGGGTAGCCAAACGAATCCGCTGAGCTTCCCCACCTGATAATGTCCCCGCTGCACGACTTAAAGTTAAATAATCGAGACCCACATTGACGAGGAATCCCGTGCGCTCAACGATCTCACGTAAAATGAGCTTAGCAATAGTCTGTTCCTTATCCGTCAGCTCTAGACGGTTAAAAAAATCTCGAATTTCACGTATTGAATAAGCAGTAACTTCCCCGATATTTTTCCCATCGATTAAAACAGCTAAGGCTTCCTTTTTAAGACGTTTGCCCCCACAAGTCGGACAAGCCTTTTGAATCATGTATTCTTCCATCTGTTCGCGAGTAAAGTCTGAACCCGTTTCCTTATAGCGTCGCGAGATATTATGGATAACACCCTCGAAATAGATCATATTTTCTTTCACGATACCACTGTCATTAGTATATCTAAACAAAACCCGATCTTTAGCGCTGCCATATAAAATCTTATCCATCTGCGCCTTCGGTATACTTTTTACCGGCACGTCCATATCAACACCATAATGTTCACAAACGCTTTGCAAAAGTTGCGGATAGTACTGTGAGCTTATGGGTTCCCAGGCTGCAATGGCATTGTCCCGCAAAGTACGATCCCAATCAGGAATGACGAGATCAACATCAACCTCAAGCTTTGAACCCATACCATCACAATCTGGGCAAGCTCCGAACGGACTATTAAAAGAAAATAATCTCGGCTCTAATTCATCAATGGAAAAACCACAACATGGACAGGCATGATGTTCGCTGAATGTCAGCTCTTCACCATCGACCACATCAACCAAAACTCGTCCATCAGAAAGACGTGCAGCCGTCTCCATTGAATCAGCTAGCCTCGGACGAACACCCTCCTTAATAACAATACGATCAACCACCACTTCGATTGTATGCTTTTTATTTTTATCCAGCTTAATGTCCTCAGAAATCTCACGCATCTCTCCATCGATGCGAACCCGCACGTAACCTTGTTTTCCAATGCTTTCTAAAATTTTAACATGTTCACCTTTTCGTCCTGAAACGATAGGTGAAAGAATCTGAATTCTCGTCCGTTCTTGCAGATCCAAGAGACGGTCAACCATTTCCTCAATGGTTTGCGAAGTAATTTCCACACCATGTTCTGGGCATGTGGGGCGACCGATTCGAGCAAATAATAAACGAAGATAATCATAGATCTCTGTGACTGTTCCAACGGTTGAACGTGGATTATGGCTCGTTGTCTTCTGATCGATTGAAATAGCAGGAGACAATCCTTCAATAGTATCAACATCTGGCTTATCCATCTGTCCAAGAAATTGCCTAGCATAGGCGGACAAAGACTCCACATAGCGTCTTTGACCTTCAGCATAGATCGTATCAAAAGCCAAGGATGATTTCCCTGATCCTGATAGCCCTGTCAATACGACGAGCTTATCTCTAGGGATGGTCACATCAACATTTTTAAGATTATGCTCTCGAGCACCTTTTACAACAATATTTTCAAGAGCCATGCACCATCATCCTCCTTCCACCTTAAGTTCCAAGATAATATCACGTAATTCCGCCGCTCTCTCAAAGTCAAGGTCTTTAGCAGCTTGTTTCATTTCCTTTTCCATATTCAAAATGGTTTGTTCCCGTTCCTTCTTGCTCATCTTACTGAAAATAGGTGGCGTCTCCGTATACTCCTCTACATCTTCTGCAACATGTGTCGCTTTGATGAGATCATAAATATCCTTTTGAATCGTCTGAGGCGTAATACCATGCTTTTGGTTATAAGCTGCCTGAATCTCTCGTCGCCGATTGGTCTCATCAATGGCAAGCTGCATTGAAGCTGTGATGCGCTCGGCGTACATAATAACATAACCATTAGTGTTCCGCGCAGCTCGACCAATCGTTTGAATGAGTGAACGCTCCGAACGTAAGAAACCTTCTTTATCGGCATCTAATATTGTGACAAGCGAGACCTCTGGAATGTCTAATCCCTCTCTTAGAAGATTAATCCCAACCAGAACATCAAAAACACCACGACGCAAATCACGAATGATTTCGATTCGTTCAAGCGTCTTAATTTCCGAATGTAAATAACGCACCTTTATACCTGCTTCTTCAAGATAATCCGTCAAATCCTCTGCCATTTTCTTCGTCAAAGTCGTCACAAGGACGCGTTCCTTTTTGTTCATACGCTCATGAATTTCTTCTAATAGATCATCGATTTGCCCCTTGGTTGAGCGAACATCAATGATTGGATCCAAAAGTCCTGTTGGTCGAATGATCTGCTCAACCACCTCTGGACAATGTTCTTCCTCGTATGGACCAGGAGTTGCCGAGACATAGAGAATTTGGTTAATATGCTTTTCAAATTCCTCAAATTGCAATGGTCGATTATCTTTTGCTGACGGCAGACGAAAGCCATGCTCAACAAGCACATTTTTACGTGCTTGATCCCCATTATACATCGCCCGTATTTGTGGCATGGTAACATGGGATTCATCCACTATGATGAGAAAATCCTTCGGGAAATAATCTATTAGCGTATAAGGTGTTGCCCCTGCTTCTCTCAATGTTAAGTGCCGTGAATAATTCTCAATACCCGAACAAAAACCCATCTCCTCCATCATTTCCAAATCATAACGCGTGCGCTGTTCTAAACGCTGCGCTTCAAGAAGCTTATCTTGATCACGCAATGTCTTCAGCCTTTCTTCTAGTTCTTCCTGGATACGCTTGATCGCTAGCTTCATTTTTTCTTCACCTGTGACAAAGTGAGAGGCAGGAAAAATAGCGACATGTTCACGTATGCCAATGATTTCCCCTGTCAACGCCTCAATCTCTGTAATGCGCTCAATCTCATCACCAAAAAACTCCACGCGCAAGCAGTGCTCATCTCGAGAGGCAGGAAAAATTTCAACAATGTCTCCGTGAACACGAAATTTACCACGGACAAATTGAATATCATTGCGTTCATATTGGTTGTCGACAAGCTCGTGTAATAATTGATCCCTATCCTTTTCCATCCCAGTACGAAGAGAGATGACATGGGCACCATATTCTTCCGGTGAACCCAGTCCATAAATACAAGAAACGCTGGCAATGATGATGACGTCATCTCGCTCAAATAAAGAGCTTGTTGCCGAGTGCCTCAGCTTATCGATTTCATCATTAATGCTGGCGTCTTTTTCAATGAAAGTATCCGTTTGTGGAATATACGCTTCAGGTTGATAATAATCATAATAACTTACGAAATATTCCACAGCATTATTTGGAAAGAATTCTTTGAACTCACTATATAATTGTCCAGCGAGCGTTTTATTATGTGCGATGATCAATGTTGGCTTTTTCACCTGCTGAATGACATTGGACATCGTAAATGTTTTTCCGGTTCCCGTTGCTCCTAAAAGGATTTGTTGTTCTTTACCTTGATTAAATTCAGCAACTATTTTTTTGATAGCCTGTGGTTGATCGCCTGCAGGTTGATATTTTGAAACGAGCTCAAACGCCATAGACGTCCCTCCTGCCGTCATTCAATGGTTCTTTAAATATACTGAATTCCCGAATTTCACTAGTCAAAATCGCTAATTTCTACTTAATTTCGACTTATTTTACCTAAATATTGGTAAAATTTATCTGGAATTTCGAAAATCATCACCATGCAAAAATCTTTCATTTTAATTATAGTCAACATTATAGCATATGAACAAAGGAATATCAGCAAAAAGGCAAACAAACGTTTGTTTATGTTCATGGCTAGTTTAAAGAACCTTACAATCCCCCATTTGTAAGGTTCTCCCCATCTTAAGATCATGATTGATCACCTCATCATCATGGATCCCCCACCAATTCTTGATCAATTTGATTCCTCATTAAATTGCATCAAGCCGCTATTATTTCCTCGAGCTTCGTTGCCACCCCTTGGTAACAAAGCTCCTCTATTGCCCCTAGCATGATGACACAATGACTCATGTCTATTAATAAATAGTCTAGTTACCCCATATAATGTTTTTCAAAATCGCACACTTTCACTTGTCTTATTGTCATTGACCTAAGATGACATTAAAGCCTATCTTAAAAGCATTTTAAATACATAAAAATGAACTACCCGCCCAAATATGTAGCATAACATCTGTCTATAGCTCATTTGAGAAATTTACTTTAGCTTCATCAAAGAGGCATAACTTCTAGCTTCCCTTAAAAACATGGTCGAGCAATGACACTTTGACTGTAATTCAATCTCTCATCACTACTCGACATAATTTACCATTCTATAACGAGTCATTTTGCCTTCTCCACAACACGCCTTGAAGGTTCTAAAAAGAGAAACCCAATGTTATGAAAATCATTTTCATAGACAGGCGCTTTGACAAAACGAATCTCCTCTTCATAATTGAGAATATCTAACTTACAGTAAGCTGCATTGATTTGTAAAGCTCGATAAAAATCTTCCTCCGTACGCACTGATCGTCCGTTCGCCTTGTCTACAACTTCACCAATTTTGACATTCATGTAATCAGCTGGAGAATTAGGGATAATACCGACAACCATCAACCCATTACCCTTATTAGTAAAAAAGAATGAATAAGCATGATGCACCCTATAATGCCATAAGACAAAGCTTATTCGACTTAAAACAGCAATAGCTGCTGCAACTAATAAACAACCATCTCTAAAATAGAAAAAGCTGACACCTGTAAGCATAGCAATTAAAATCGCCGTTCCCAAAAGCCACCTTCCCGATTGACGAATAGCTGGAAGAGGAAGCGAATGACTTATCAGCTGTTGAAAACCAATGCCCAATGGCAACAAGCAAAGCCCAAAGCTATGTCCAGCTGAAAACGGCCACCAGCTCATAGCATCCACCCCACCTGTAGACATCGGTATCAATATAAAAATAGGAGCAATCCAAAGTTGGGAAGCCTCATGCGCCCCTACTTTCTTCCCTCTACTACTCGTAATTAACCGCGGAGATGTTTGTCTCCCTCCCCAAATAAGAACACCGACAGCTTCCAATAAGGTAACCACCGTTAACATAATGCCAATATCCCGCAAAGATGCACGATTTATATCCGAGATCCAACGATTTAGGAGATCAAACGGCGTTGAAAAATCTGAGAGAAAATAGGCTATAATCATCGTCAAGCCGACGGCAATCATTGGCGATAGAAACCGTAATTGCACCGTGCAAAAAGTCAGAAAATAACAGGCGGTGATCAAAGCAATCACACCAAATGGTAGCGAAATACCTGCTCCAACCAAAATAATCGTTCCAATCAACCCAATAAGTAAGCTTGGCACGATCGTCACCATGACACTATTAAAAACACCATATACTTTCAAGCCAAAGGATCGTCGTTCTCTACGCACACGTTGCCAGCCAAATAAGAAGAAGCCAGCGATCAAAAAATAAAGAACTGGGTTACAAACAAAGTACAGTATTCCCTTCAGAATGACTATAATACCATCTTGTACCATCGCCTAATCCCCCGCAACTTCCAACATTGTTTATATGTATGAACAAATATTTCTATATTAACTACATTTTAAAGCCTTATTTTAGTTTACGCTTAACCTTCTAGTTTCGACAACCCCTAAAAATCTTCCTGCTTTTAAAACGAGCATTTAAAAATCTGGTAGATGAGCTAACCATTCTATAAAATTAAAAATCCCCTCAACTGCTAGCAAAATTACCACTAACAACTGAGGGTAGATAACCAACTTCCAATCTATATCACATTTATTTAGCAAGCTTCTGATCAATAAGATGGAAAGCTGCTTGCAATTGAAGGTCATTTTGAGGATCTTGCACTGCTGCTACAACTTTGTCTTGAATTTTTGCTGCCGTTTGTACGTCGATTTCTCCATTCACTTCCAGCTTATTTGCCTTTTGAAAGGCACGAACAGCATTCTGAGTAGCCTGATCAAAATAACCATCTGTGCGACCTGGATTATAACCAATGCCTTGAAGCATCTTTTGTGCATTGGCAATCTGTTCGTTGTTCATATCAAATTTTAATGGCTTATTTTTCTCTATTGTCATTGGTGATGAAAAGAAATAATCAGGTTGTTTCACACTGACAGTTGGCTGAATGCCCTTTTTATGAATCCAATATCCATCTGGCGTCAGCCACTTATACATCGTCAATTTTAACTCGCTCTTACCTCCGTCGCCTTTGATGTCCACGGCTTGTTGGACGGTCCCCTTACCAAAAGATTTGACTCCAACCAATGGATAATCACCAGCTTCTTTCAAGGCTCCAGATAGGATCTCAGCAGCTGAAGCACTACCGTTATCAATGAGCCCGACAATCGGATAAGGCTCTTTCTTTTTCAAGTCGGAATGAAAAGCCTCAACAATCTTACCATTACGATCCTGAATTTGAACAAGCGGTTTTTTACTTGAAATAATAGCGCTCGCCATCTTTTCTACCTGATCTAAAAACCCACCTGGGTTACCACGAACATCAATGACTAAGCCATCAATATGCTTTCCGTCTACCTTGCTTAAGGCACTGGCAAACTCCTTGCTTGTATTTTCACTAAAAGACTTAATATCAATGTATCCTATCGTATGACCATCCTGTTGATAGGTTTTTAATGATACTGTTTTAAGAGGAATTTCTTTTCTAGTGACATTGAATTCTAAAGGAGTGCTTACACCACTTCTTTTCACGACAAGATGTGCAACCGTTCCTTCTTTTCCTGAGATCTTTGATACCGCTTCATCAAGTCCCAAGCCTTCCAGCGATGCACCATTAACTTCTAAAATCTGATCATGTGGACGTAGCCCAGCTTTTTCTGCTGGAGAACCTTTGATTGGTGAAACCACAGTTATGATATTATTTTCTAATTGTACTTCCGCTCCAATCCCTTGAAAGGAAGATGACAAGGACTGTGTGAATTGCTTAGCTGTATTTGGATCCATATACGAAGAGAAGGGATCATTAAGCGATTCTATCATCCCTTGAATTGCCCCATTTGTTAATTTAGCATTGCTAACCTTTTGAAAATAATTTTTTCCAATAAATTGGTAAACAGATTCAATTTTTTGATAATCACTGTTCCTCTGATTACTATCATTCAAGGGGAGTGCCTGCTCTTTCGACCCAAACCCAAACAGTGTTGTTATTCCATAAGATCCTGCGGCACCTATAATAAGAGCTACGATCACAAGAAGCGTCACCATTTTACCGCTAAATTTCATGTATACCCACCTCCTCTAATCCATCTGTTTCTCAAGACTAGCATGCTAACATACTCATCGTTATTCACAATTACTGTCTAACTATTTCTTGAAAGGAAAAAAGCATCACACCAAAGTTGATGCGATGCTTTGTAACCACATCATCCGATCGAACAATCAGTCGTCCATACGGATTATTATACTATATGTTACAGTGTTCAAGCCTATGCTGTAAAAAAGCTTATATGTTATTGTGTACTTTCTTCAATATGAGTGATCTTGCCCCTTCATTCAGCACCAGACACCACTTGGTCATTTTCTAAGAAGCCTTATTACTTCATAAATACATGGCCAACATATGTATACACTAACAGGGTTCATGAGGCTAAGTTTCTTAGATTGATTAGGCTCTTAAGTACTTACGAATAGATGTCAGACTTCCCCAGACACCAATAACAGCACCAATGATGATTAAAAGACCACTGAGATAAAGCGCCATCTCATTAAATGGTATCAATCTTATAAATATAGAGGTTTGATAACTATTGCTAATAAAATAATTATACAATTCTTGATAAGCAATAAGCAATATGACCACAGGTATCACTGCACCAATCACACCCAAGAAAAGACCCTCAATAAAATATGGCCAGCGAACAAACGAATTGGTAGCACCAACCAGCTTCATAATTTCAATTTCCGTACTCCGAGCAACAATTGTTAATTTAATCGTATTAGCGATCAAGAAAATTGCTGTAAACAATAGACCTAGAATGAGCACAAGACCAACATCACGCGCAATGTCAACGACTTTGAAGAGCTTTTTAACATAGCCTTTGCCATAGCTAACATCGGACACGTTAGTGAGCTTGGAAACCTTATGAGCAACGGCTTCAGTTTGTTTCGGTTTTTGCGTTTTAATTTCAAAAGCATCGTTTAGTGGGTTCTCATCTCCTTGATAAGGCTTGATGATATCTGCATCCTTACCAAAATCTTTCATGAGTTCCTTTAAACCTTGTGCTCGTGAAACATATCTGATGCTTTTGACATCGCGAATTTGTTGAATCTGCTTTTTCAGGGCATCCTGCTCTTGACTATTAGCCGCACGATCGATATAAACACGCACTTCAACGTCATTTTCAATGTGATTGGCAATTTTATTCAAATTAAGCGTGACGGTTAAAAATAAACCAACGATCATTAAGGCAACCGCAACGGCACTAACAGAAGCAATGGTCATCCACCCATTCCGCCCAAGATTCTTGATGCTTTCCTTTAAATGACGGAAAAGTGTCCTAGCCTTCATATCCAAAGTCCCCCCGCTTGTCATCGCGTACAATCATGCCACTTTCAATCGCTATAACACGCTTTTTAATCCGATTTACAATCTCCTTGTTATGCGTTGCCATGACAACGGTCGTTCCACTATCATTAATGCGTTCGAAAACTTCCATAATACCCCAAGCATTTTCAGGATCGAGATTCCCTGTTGGCTCATCGGCAACCACCACGGTCGGATTATTTACGATGGATCGAGCAATGGAAACGCGTTGTTGCTCTCCTCCAGATAACTCCGATGGCAAAAAACGGGCTCTATGCTTAAGCTTAACAAGATCCAAAACCTGCATGACCTTTTTGCGAATTTGCCTTGGAGATTCCTCAATAACTTCTAAAGCAAACGCCACATTTTCATAAACCGTAAGCTTCGGCAATAATTTAAAGTCTTGAAACACCACACCCATTTTACGCCTTAACAAGGGAATATCTTTATTTTTTAAATCAGCAATATTCGTACCATCTACTAAAATCTTACCCCTGGTCAGCTTTTCTTCTCGATACATGAGCTTGATAAAAGTCGATTTCCCAGAACCACTCTGACCAACCACATATATAAATTCTCCTCTTTCTATTTTCACGCTTATGCCATTAACAGCCATTACACCATTGGCATAAGACTTCCATACATCCTGCATTTCTATCACAACAGACCACATCCTACCTCGAGTTCTTAACCTTGCCTTCAATACAATCTCATCTACAAAATTTGAAAAAAGGAGCACATCGCACTCATTCAAATCTTACCCATAAAACGTACTATTGTTGAAAGTTTTGGATGATGTGGCACAGAAGTTTCAGATCTTCTGTATATCATTAACACTCTTTGTTTAAAAGAAGAATCATCCATCATGGCACTGTAAAAAACTAGAGGCGTTAAACACCATTCTATAAAAAACTATTCAATTTACATACTGATTGAGAAATTTCTATACTACTAAAACCTTACTTAGGGTTATTATAACATTTGAAATCGACAAGTTAAGACCATTTTTTATTACAATTTCATTTCAAACCGAATAAATCAAAGAGCAATTCAAAATAAAGGAACAGAAAATATGATTTGAATTCCCAAAAAAGAGACTCGCCTTCAAATCTAAAAGAAGACGAGTCTAAGATTACTCATAACTCACAGAGTGAATTAAAAAATGAAATTATTAGCAGTCACTTCACTTATCCGCGCACAATCAGATTATCCCCTCTTCTCACCGTGTCAACTGTAACCGCAGGGAGGCATCAATAAAAAGATCAATATCACCGTCCATCACCTTTTGTGTATTGCCAGTTTCCACCTCGGTGCGATGGTCTTTCACCAAGGAATAGGGATGAAAGACATAGGAGCGAATTTGACTGCCCCAACCAATTTCCTTCTGCTCTCCACGAATTTCATCAAGCTCAGCTTGTTGTCTTTCTAATTCCAATTGATACAGCTTAGCCTTGAGCATTTTCATTGCTTGTTCACGATTTTTAATCTGTGAACGTTCAGATTGACACGTAACGACAGTCTTAGTCGGTAAATGGGTAATACGAACAGCGGAATCCGTCGTATTGACATGCTGCCCACCTGCCCCACTGGAGCGATACGTATCAATTTTCAAATCCTCTGAACGAATCTCAACATCCACATCATCAGCCATTTCTGGAACAACTTCACAGGAAACAAAGGATGTATGCCGACGACCTGAAGCGTCAAAAGGCGATATCCGCACTAACCGATGCACACCTTTTTCCGTTTTTAAATAACCATAGGCATTATGTCCCTTAATTAATAAGGTAACACTCTTAACGCCTGCCTCATCTCCCGCTAAATAATCCAAAGTCTCGACTGAATAACCTTTGTCTTCAGCCCAACGATTATACATGCGCAACAGCATTGAAGCCCAATCTTGAGATTCCGTGCCGCCCGCTCCAGGATGAAGCTCCAAAATAGCATTGTTTTTATCAAGAGGATCATTCAAAAGCATTTCCAATTCAAATTCCTCAAACTGCTTGCGAACCTCAACAAAGCTGATCTCTAGATCCTTTCTCAGCTCATCATCATCTTCTTCTTTCAAAAGCTCATAGGACAAGGAAAGGCTCTCATAGCCCTCTTCCAACCCCTTAAACCCATTGACCTTTTCCCTCAAGGCATTGACTTCATTAATAACCGTTTGCGCCTCTTCCTGATGATCCCAAAAGCCTGATAGAGCCATTTGTTCTTCTAAAACCTGAATGCGTTCCCCTTTAGAAGCTAAGTCAAAGGGACCCCCTATATTCATCTAACTTTTCCAACATGTTTTCAAGTCCTGATTTAATTTCCGTTATATCCATTACATACGTCCCTGCTTTCATTACGATGGTTTGTTATTACCCTGCTTATCAAGACATTGGGCAGTGCCATGACAATTTTTATACTTCTTACCACTACCACATGGGCATAGCTCATTTCGACCCACTTTTTCACCTTTGTGAATGGGTTGTTGTTTCTTGGGAGATTCTTCATCGTTATCACCAGGATGAACAGCCTCACCTTCAGCCACTTTCTCACGCTGCATATTTTGTTCAACCTGTGCCCTCATGATATAGGTCATAACCTCTTCTTCAATAGAAACCACCATGTCTTCGAACATTTGGAATCCTTCAAGCTGGTATTCACGGAAAGGATCTATTTGACCATAGGCACGAAGATGAATTCCTGTTCGCAATTGTTCCATCGCATCAATATGATCCATCCACTTCATATCAACTGCTCGCAACATAATAGTCCGCTCAAACTCACTCATTTGCTCTTGAGTGAATTCCTGTTCTCTGGCATCTAGAGCTTCTACTGCTCTTCCATGAATGAGTTCAACCATTTCCTCAGGGTCTTTACCCTTGATATCATTCTCAGTCACTATAGATTCATCAACTAAGGTATTGTTCACATAATCGACAATCGCCTTAAGATTCCAATCTTCTTCTACCTCATCATCTGGGGTATGCGCCTGAGTATGACGTTCAATGACCGTCTGCATCATATCTTTCACTTCATCGTGGATATCCTCGGATTTTAATACCTCGGAGCGCTGTTTATAAATGATCTCCCTTTGCTGGCGCATAACGTCATCAAACTGCAGAAGTTGCTTCCGTGCATCAAAGTTATTACCCTCAACACGTTTTTGAGCGGACTCTACGGAACGGGAAACCAGCTTGCTTTCAATCGGTTGGTCATCCGCCATTCCAAGCCGCTCCATCATTGCTTGCATGCGTTCAGAACCGAAACGACGCATCAGTTCATCCTCCATAGAAAGGTAAAATTGTGATACCCCTGCATCACCCTGACGACCAGAACGACCACGAAGCTGATTGTCAATCCTTCTTGATTCATGACGCTCCGTGCCAATGATATATAACCCGCCTAATTCCTTAACACCTTCGCCGAGCTTAATATCTGTACCACGTCCAGCCATATTCGTCGCAATCGTGACCACACCTGCTTGACCAGCATTTTCAATGATCTCTGCTTCGCGGGCATGGTTTTTGGCATTTAATACATTATGTGGGATACCCTTTTTCTTAAGCAATTTTGAAATATGTTCAGAGGTTTCAACAGCAACCGTACCTACCAGCACAGGCTGACCCGTTTGATAAGCCCGATTGATCTCGTTCACAACCGCAGTGAATTTACCATCCATGGTTTTATAAATGAGATCTGGCTTGTCTTCACGCACAACAGATTGGTTTGTCGGGATCACAATAACATCCATATTATAAATGCTTTGAAATTCCTCTTCCTCTGTCTTCGCTGTACCCGTCATACCAGAAAGCTTATTGTACATCCTAAAATAGTTTTGGAAAGTGATCGTTGCCAATGTCTTAGACTCGCTCTGAATTTCCATGCCTTCCTTAGCTTCAATAGCTTGGTGTAACCCCTCACTATAACGGCGTCCAGACATCAAACGCCCTGTAAATTGATCGACGATAACGATCTCGCCATCTTTGACGACATAATCCGTATCAAGAAACATGATCGCATGGGCTTTCAAGGCTTGATGCACATGATGATTAAGCTGGACATTTTTATTATCAAAAAGATTGCCCACCTTAAAGAATTTCTCTGCTTTCGTGATGCCCTCTTCAGTCAATTGTGCTGATTTTGTCTTCAAGTCAATCGTATAATCTTCCTCTTCCTTCAACAAGCGTGCAAATTGATTGGCCTGTGTATAAAGAATAGTTGATTTTTCAGCTGCACCGGAAATAATCAAAGGTGTTCGTGCTTCATCGATAAGCACAGAGTCTACCTCATCAACAATCGCAAAGTTCAGACCGCGCTGTACCATTTCTTCCTCATAGATAACCATATTATCACGAAGATAATCAAAACCAAACTCATTATTGGTTCCATAGGTAATATCTGCTCGATAAGCTTCTTGTTTCTCATCATGAGACATACCAGCCACATTTAACCCCACAGAAAGACCAAGGAAATTGAACAATGCGCTCATCGTCTCAGCATCACGAGCAGCCAAATATTCATTGACAGTTACTAAGTGCACACCCTTGCCTTCGAGCGCATTTAAAAAAAGCGGCATTGTTGCCACAAGAGTTTTACCTTCACCTGTTTTCATTTCTGAAATATTACCTTCGTGAAGGGCAATGGCACCTAGCAACTGCACATAATATGGTGTCATTCCCAAAACACGTGTAGAAGCTTCACGAACGACAGCAAAGGCTTCGGAAAGAATATCATCCAAAGTCTCCCCATCACTGAGCCGTTTTTTAAAGGCATCTGTCTTTTCTCTCAGCTCAGCATCACTCAATGATTTCATATCATCCGCAAGCGCCTCAATATCCTTAGCCATTTTTTCCATCTTACTCAATTGGCGCTGGCTAGGGTCACCTACAATTTTCTTCAGCAATCCCATCATATTCTAAACACCTCATTTATGATAAAAAAGCAACACAATACGTCAAAACCGTCAAACACTCAGAGCAACTTGGAGATTGTTAAGTTCTGAGGGATATGATGAATAGGAGGTCTTTCATATATTCCATTACTTTCACTAAAAATGCTTTCCTTATGATTTTAACAAAATTATGAAACTGCCGCAATTAAGTCCACATACCCTACCCGTTCGAAAAGCCTCTTTTTCTATCCTTCCTCAGCTAAAGAGAGTGCCCAATGGATGGCACTCTCTATGATCGATGGGAAAAGTGCTATTTAATTTTATCATTCCTGTCCCTCGTACGCATTCCCAAAACGTTAACCAATTTTTATATGCTTCATTTAATTTTCTGGCTCAATGAGACCATATTTACCGTCCTTGCGCTTATAGACAACATTAGTTAAACCAGTTTCTGAATCCGAAAAGACGAAGAAACTATGCCCCAGCATATCCATTTGTAAAATGGCCTCTTCCGCATCCATTGGTTTCAAGTTGAAGCGCTTGGTCCTTACGATTTCAAATGCACTTTCTTCTGCGTCACTATCTGTGTAAGTGACCGTATTATCTTGCAGACCTATTATTGATTGAGACATATGCTTGACTCCACTGACTCGTCTGGTTCTGCGATTTACCTTAGTCTTAAATTTGCGAATTTGCCGTTCTAGCTTTTCAATAACAAGATCAATGGCTGCATACATATCAGAATGCGTTTCTTCTGCTCTTAAGAGCAGCTCTTGCATCGGCACTGTCACCTCAACGACTTGTTCGTTGTCATGAACATGTAAATTGACATACGCTTCTGAGTCAATTTGTGAATCAAAGTACCGCTCAAGTTTGGAGATTTTTCGTTCAATATACTCTCGTAAAGAAGTCGTCACCGTCAAATTCCCACCACGAATGTTAAAGTTCATTAGAACGCCTCCTTATTCATTTACGAAATATATACACTATTTACATGTTATAAATAATCTATTCGACATCCCCTATACACATCCCTTTTATAAATTATAGAAATTTTTAAATTTTAAACAAAATGACCTTGAACATTTATAGCTCTATACATTATGAATTTCCCTTTATTTCAATAGACTCTCATGTATATGAATACTGCAATATAGTCATCCAAATAACTGCTTCCTAAAAGCAGCCATCTTTGAACCTTGATAACCCTGCTTATGAGCAAAGCAAATAGACATTTCCCCTTATATGGAAAATGCCTACTTGTACAGATGATATTTTTTCAAAATCACTCAATTTCCATCAATGACGCTCACACGATGAAGCCCGGCATAGCGTTAGTGTTCATAACCCTGCCTCACTTTGTTGGCATCCGCTTCAATCCACTTTCAATTTTTTTAATACAAGATTGACAGATTTACTTTTTATTAAAGGATAATCACTAATAACCCAATGAGGAACCGTGTAAACATGATTATTTTTCACAGCCTTTAAGCTCTTCCAGATAGGGGTTTGCGATAATTCTTTATATTGCTTTTCTGCTTCTTTATCCCCATTCTTGACTGGACCCCCTACTTCTAAAAAGATGTAATCTGGATTCAATTTAATCAATTGCTCCATAGATATATCTTCAAATTTCTCTATAGATTTAACTTGCGGAACGGGTTTTAATCCTAATTGAGACAGCGTAGAGCCTAAAAATTGATCTGAACCATAAATTCTATACTCCTTTGGCATGGTACGCATATAAAGTGCTGTTTTATCATTCCCTATCTTTTCTATTAATTTTCCCTTTGCCTTTTTCACCTTATTATCATAATGGTCTAACCATTTGTCTGCTGCTGTCTCTTTATGTAACATTTTCGCAAGCGATTGGAAATCAGAACGCCAATCATCCGTTTTCACAGACGTAATCGTTGGAGCTATTTTTGATAAATCATTATAAATTTTAGACTGGCTATCTCGACTAATAATTAGATCTGGCTTTGCTTGCAAGATAGCCTCAAGGTTAGGCTCATCACCAAGATTCTTGACACCTCTTAATGCGTTGCTATTCAAGTAAGGTAACTCCGTGCTCCCCATATAACTTGTCATGCCATAAGGCTTAGTACCTAAAGCCAACAAGGAATCAGCAAGTCGATAATCTGTCACAACAATTCTTTTTGGATTCCCTATCACTCTGGTCTCTCCTGAAACTTGCTTAAGGGTTACTTTATTTTTATTCGTTTTATCGGCATGACCACTTTTGCTTGGTTCATTACCACAGCCTGCCAAAATCACAACACTCAGAATGACAGATAAAGCGACAAATAAATATTGTTTAATATTGCGCATCATTATTATCCTCCTAATCAAGCAAGCTATTTATCTAAAACTACAAAGTCTATATATAACTCATTCGACTATCTATATTTACAGGATCGTGCTCCTGTACTAACTCATAAGGTAGGCATAAAGGAACTCCCGTCCTTGGATCTGAAATGATGTCCGCTTCGATACCGAATACCTTTTTGAGTACACCTTTGGTCAAAACCGTTTGCGGATCCCCCTCACTAACAATCCTCCCCTCTTTTATAGCCACAATATTGTGAGCAAACTTTGAAGCGTGATTTAGATCATGAACAACCATAATAATGGTCCGATGCTCTTCTTTATTTAACTTCTTCAACAGTTTCAGAACTTCCAGTTGATGTGCCATATCAAGAAAAGTTGTAGGTTCGTCCAGACATAAAATATTTGTTCCTTGTGCTAAAGCCATAGCAATCCATGCTCGTTGCCTTTGTCCACCAGAAAGCTGATCGATGGGACGATCATAAAATGATAACATCCCTGTCACATCCACAGCCCAATGAATCATTTTTTTATCTTCTTGGGTGAGGTTTCCAAAACCCTTTTGATAAGGAAATCTTCCATAAGATACGAGTTCCCCTACAGTCAAACCCTCTGGGGCTGTTGGATTCTGAGGAAGAATGGAAAGTAGTTTGGCCACTTCCTTACTTGGTTGATGATAAATGGATTGACCATCCAGGAACACGCTGCCCTTTTTTGGCTTCATAATACGTGCTATCGCCTTGAGTATAGTAGATTTCCCAGATCCATTAGCCCCAACTAACGCTGTAATTTTGCCTTCAGGAACACACAAGTTTAAGTCTTCCACTATTAAGCGATCCACATAGGCAATGTTCAATTGTGCAGTATGCAGACAATCCACAACAATCATCCTTTACTTTAAGCTTTTGATTTGGCTAACAAATATAAAAAATAAGGAGCACCAATGATTGATACTAAGATTCCAGTGGGGATCTCCGACGGCTGTACTATCAGACGAGCCAACGTATCCGCTACGATGAGTAGTAAACTGCCCGATAGTGCAGAGGCAGGAAGTAAAAACTGATGTTTTGGACCAACAAGCTTCCGTGCCAAATGTGGGCCTATTAAACCGACAAACCCCATATTCCCACCGACTGCAACACAAGATCCCGCTAAGCCAACCGCAATGCCCAACAGGATTAAGCGTTCCTTTTCAATAGCCATTCCTAATCCTTTCGAAACATCTTCATAAAGATTCAAGATATTAAGTACCCTTGCTTTTGAGAAAGCAAGCGGCATTAAAATGAGAATCCAGGGTAGCAATGTAAGAACAAAATTCCAATTCGTTCCCCAAATACTCCCTGCCAACCAAATCGTGACAAACTGTAATTGACGGGGATCAAGATGAATAGTCAATACAATCAAAGCCGCCTCTATACCCGATGCTACAGCAATGCCAATTAGAATCATCCTCATAGGAGATAGTCCTTGACCTTTTTTATAGGTTAAGATATAGATTAATGTTGCTGTTAACACCGCGCCCATTAAAGCAGCAAATGGCAAAGCAAATACAGGTACAACTTGCATTGAAGAAAAAAACGAAATAAAAAGTACAACCACCAAACCCGCACCTACATTAATACCAAGAATTCCAGGGTCAGCCAAAGAATTTCGTGTGATTCCTTGTAAAATAGCTCCCGAAACTGCAAGTCCTGAGCCAACGAGCAAAGAGATAACAATCCTTGGCAATCTAAAATCAAATAATATGAGCTCTTGTTGCGAAGTACCATGATTAACTAAGACCTTCAGAACGTCAATTGGGGAAAGATGAATCAAGCCGGCGTCCATGCTAAGCAAAAATGTTGTAAAAATTAAGCATAAAAAAATACATATAGTGACCATATAGCGTATTTTTTTCTTTTTTTCTAAGTGAGATAGTGAATTCATAACTCTCTCCTTTCTTTACGCGCCAAATAAAGAAAGAAGGGCACACCAATGATGGCGATCAAGGCGCCTACGGGGGTTTCAAATGGATAGTTAATCACTCTAGACCCAATATCTGCCCACACCATTAACAAAGATCCACAAACAGCAGAACAAGGTATAATCCATCGGTAGTTTACACCCACAAGGATTCTGACAATGTGTGGGATAACCAGGCCAACAAAACCAACGGGTCCTACAACCGATACAGCAGTACCTGCAAGCACTAGCACAATGATTGACCCTGCAAGTTTAACCAGCATAATCCTCTGTCCCAAACCGGTAGCAATATCCTCACCTAAACTCATTACTGTGATCGAACGAGAGAGTATGAATGCACCAATCATTCCACCCGTGACCCAAGGAAGCATTATTTTAATTTGTGACCAATTGGCTCCTACTACCCCACCTGCATGCCAAAAAGCGATATCCTGTGCAATATGATAGTAAATGGAAATCTCTGAACTAAACGCAGTTAATAAGGAGGACACGGCCACGCCCGCTAAAGCAAGACGGACAGGAGTCAGTCCTCCTTTTGCGATTGATCCAATCCCATAAACAAGACCTGAACTAAAGGTAGCACCTACAAAAGAAAAAATAATGAGATATTGGAATGAAAGACTCGGATAAAAAGCTAGACATATAGCCAGTGCAAACGCTGCTCCCGCATTAACCCCAAGCAGACCTGGACTTGCCAATGGATTTCGAGTCATACCCTGCATTATGGCTCCAGCTATTGCAAAACAAGCTCCGACTAAAGCACTTGCCAATGCACGAGGAAGACGAAGATTTCGAACAATTTGATATTGGAGAATTCCTGACTTGTAGTGAAAAATAGCTTCCCAAATAGTATGTAACTTTATTGCAGTTGTATCGATAGCTATCGATACAATCAGTCCCACGACTAGCAATAGTGTTCCAATCAATAAAATAATCAAAGCACATGCAGGACGCACTTTCACATGAATAGTGGTATGTTGATTTACTTGCACCTTTTGCTCCTCCGCGCCAGCATAGATTTATAATCGATCGCCAACTTAATGATAACGATTATCAATTACATAATCGCTATAACCGATAATAAATGATAATGATTATCGTTGTCAATAAAAATATAATTCTACCTACTCCTTTTAATGACGTAACTTTTTTTATGCTTGAATAGTGAACGCAGTTTCAGTCAATTTTTTTCTTGATAAGGAAATAGCCTACCGATGTGACAATGTTTGGCCAAGTATGCGTAGTAAATGATCATAAATACACCTATTCTTTTAGCACCCTTCTTAGTTATTCAAAAGCTATTAAAAATAGATTTCAAGATGAGAAACATCCGTTTATGATACAGTTTTTTATAATGACTGTAAGAGGGGGGATACATTTTAAGGGGAATAAAAAAATATGTAGTGATTCACTATTTTGAAAGCGCTATTAAAATATACATCAATGATAAAATTAAAGCCCTTTTTGATATGCTTCATGTATTAACTCACCGAATAAATATTTGCACTAGTGAAGCATGGACGATTCGTTATCAATTTTAAAGAACCTCCCATGATCCACCTTGCTTCTAAAGCATTCATATAATCTGTGAGCCCCGCACACAGCGCATCCCACATAAAAAAGACATCGATATTTCTATGATGCCTTTGTACATATACTTTACTATTCATATCATTCTATTCTCACTTACGCTTGTCTAAAAAAGCACCGTCAAAGGGCATCGAAGCATACGGGTTGCGATATTTTTCTCGAGAATGCATTTTGCTTACGATTAATTTACGACTTATTTTAATATCTGCAAAAACCTTTTGTAAGCGTGCTGTTATTTTAGGTTCCATCTCCAAAATAGCACTATTGAGCATTGCGTTGCGTTGGATCTCCGCCTGTGAATACTGCTGAAGCCTTTGAATTGCCTCTTCACGTTTATCTAAAAGCTTGTGTATTTCCTCAATTAAACGCTCTCTTTCATTGACTTTTCCATCATAGGTTTCAAGAAGAAATAACAGCGCTTGAGATTGACTTGACACCTCTTGTAAATCCTGTATGCAACTCATCGCATCCCCCATGATTAAACACGTCCAACAGCTTGCTTCTGAACATTATTTTGTTGTCGTGTCGTTTGCACTGCCTGCTTCCAAGAATCACGTATGCCCGAAAGTATACCTTCAATTTCTTCAAGGATTTCCACGCTTTGCTTGATATTAGCCTCAATGAGACGACGATTGACATAATCATAGAGCGGCATCAATTGTTGAGATAGTTCAATTTCCATATTTAAAGTTGTCATCAATTCCATGATAATTTTTTGTGCTTTTTGTATATTAACATTTTTCTCTTGACTATCATTAGACTCAATAGCAACTTTTCCCTGTTTAATAAACTTCAAGCACCCATTATACAACATTAATGTCAATTCACCAGGGCTTGCTGTCATCACAGAGTTTTGTTGATAGGCTTCATATGGATTTGCCACAAAATGACCTCCTTTTACACTTCTTTACTCATCGTGACTGTTAAAGATTAGCTACTTAGCATACTCGTTAATGCTGAAGATTGCTGATTGGCTTGTTCAATAGCCTGTTCCATCGCCGTAAATTGTGTATAATAGCGTTGCTGGACATCTGTTAAATGATCCTTCATCGCATCAATTTGATCATCATAATCCTGAATATTTTTACCTAAGAAAAACTGATTATTAGCACTGCCTGCGGCTCCAGCTTCTTGAGTGACCTTACTCATCGTAGTAGATAGCGTGTCATTGAGACGTTTCATGATACCTTCACTACTATCATCATCACCAGATTGCGTAAAGAGCTTCATAACAGCCTCAGGATTAGCAGCAATCGCTTGCTTCAGTTTCGTTTCATCCACGACCAATTTCCCATTATCTGTATAATCAGAGGAAGTTGTAATGCCTATTTCTGCTAATTGATCAAAACCGCTAGCCACG
>Ga0154003_1000055_pt1 | contig 34629 bp, 28 predicted proteins | sample TSFL087MetaG_FD_104679 | JGI IMG/M metagenome (GOLD analysis project Ga0154003, IMG submission 104679) | Attine ant fungus gardens microbial communities from Florida, USA - TSFL087 MetaG | ecosystem: Host-associated > Fungi > Mycelium > Unclassified | place: USA: Florida, Lake Talquin State...
GCCTTGTTTCACTTGAAGGTGATCAAGTACTTCTTGAGGTAATGTAATACCTAGACTATTGCCGATACGTGTAATTTTACGTTCCACATGAGTCACCGCCATTTTGTTTTCCTCCTCATTATATGCAACTATATTCGTGTATATATAATTATAACATAATAACATTATAACGTATTAAGTAAAGGTAAGTAAAGGGTTGTGTAATGATAATCTGTTCGGTTAATGTTTTTTTGTTCTTCTGAGAGGGCTGTTTCGACATAATGATTGACCAATACATCTAATTTACCTTCCAACTTTTCTTCTAAGATTTTTTCCTTCTTTATTTATAGAGATTGAAAATACAATGTATAATAAATAGTTTACAATTACCATAAAAAATGTAAATATTACATGGAGAAGTTTCCTAAAAAAATTAACGGGATATACAGTAGGATCAATTCCACCTTTTGGATGGCAACCTAATGGGTTTAGATCTTTTCTAGATATGTCACTTTTTGAAGAAGAGATTTTAGGCGTTGGCGCTGGCAAGTGGGGGAACGAAATTCTTATGACCCCAAAAAATTTAGAAACAGCGTCTAATGCAACCGTTGTCAACCTGACTAATAAAGCTAATTCAGTACTTGACGAATAATTAGCATTGTCTAATCATGATAAAATAAAATCTAAATGTGGGGACACTAATGATGCGAAAAGAGGGGATAAGATTGAGACTGTATGGTGCCTTAATTAGCCTTAGTCTTATATGGGGGATGTCCTTTTTATTCATTAAAATACTTGATTCATCTATCGCTCCTTCGGACATCGCCTTTTTGCGCTGTTTATTTGGCGTGTTACCTTTATACATCCTATTAATATGGAAAACAAAGAAAGAAACTTGGCGCTTGTTGCCCTGGAAAAAGATTATTATTGTGGGATTAACTAACGCAGCTATACCTTGGACGTTAATTGCACTGAGTGAAACAGTTATTAAAAGTGGCACAGCTTCCATTCTAAATGCTACAACACCCCTATGGACAAGTTTAGTAGGTTTCTTTCTTTTCTCTATCCGTTTGTCAATAAGACAGTGGCTAGGGATTTTAATTGGGTTTATTGGGATTTTGATTTTATTAAACTTTGATATAAGTGGATTTTTAGGAGAGAATTTTATAGGTATGGGTACGATGATTATGGCTACCCTATGTTATGGATTTTCCTCACAATTTATAAAACGGTTTTTAGCGGGTGTTTCAGTTCTTATTATTGCTGCAGGAACACTTACCGTTGGTATGATACTAAATGGTTGTTTTTCAATACTTTCAAATGGATTTCCAATAGCAGCTTTTCAATCTTGGAAGTCCATAGTGGCATTAATTGGGCTCGGAGTCTTTGGATCTGGCATTGCTTATTTATTATCTTACTATATGATTAAGGAAGGTAGTGCTGAGTTTTCAACATTTTCAACATACCTAGCGCCTGTTACAGCCATGTTTTGGGGATGGCTTCTTCTTGATGAACCGCTCTCAGCCAAATTGATTATCGGTCTTTTCATTATTTTGGGAGGCGTTTATTTATCAGGGAAAAAAGCAAAAAGAAAGACAACAAATGGTTTGAAAATGTAACAACATTTCAATTATTTAATAGGATACTATAGTAATTTTGAAAAAAGAAGAGATGAGTTAACTCCTGGGGTATTATTAGACTCCAGGAGTTAAGGTGTTTGCATCTTGAGATTAAATTAAGCAGACCATTCAATACGTCATTTTAACGATACTGCTGCATTGTTGAAAAAGAACGATTGGACTTAAGGAGAGACAAGCTGAAGGGATTGCAGTAGCCAGAAAGCAAGGTAAACATTTAGGACGACCCAGGACTATTATTACTCCTGAATTTGAAGAAGCACATAAGAAATGGGGTGAATAAAGAAATTTCAACTGTGAAGCGATAAAGAGAGCTCATATGTCTAAAACGACGTTTTATAGGAAGGATAGATGGTTCTGAATGAGAAAAGTTGAAGTGAAGCCATATAATGAACAATGGCTTTCAATGTTTAAGGAAGAAGCTAATAAGTTGTATGAAGTGTTCGGTTCTGACGATACACAGAACGTGCTAGCTTCGGCGTTGACACACGAATGTGCCGACGAGGTTAGACGAAGTTCCTTAATCATCGACATTCATCATATCGGCAGTACATCCGTAAATGGCTTAAAGGCAAAGCCAATCATTGACATCATGCCTGTAGTGAGAGACATTCATCAGATTGATGCGTTTAACATGGCAATGACCACCATTGGTTATGATCCAAAGGGTGAAAATGGGATAGTTGGACGTCGATATTTTCAAAAGGGAGGGGATACTCACACATATCATGTCCACATTTATGAATGGGACAATCCAGCAGTTGAACGCCATATTGCCTTTCGGGATTATTTGTGTGCCCATCCCTCTGATGCAAAAAAGTATGGCGATTTAAAAGAGACATTAGCCCAACGTTTTCCCTATGACATTGAATCGTATATCAAAGGGAAGGAACAGTTAACATTAGAAATTGACCGAAAAGCATTAAAGTGGTATCGAAGTTCAAGAGAATCCTATTAAATAAACAACGATAGCTTAATAACTGACGGACATTTTTTAGATATCGCCGAATTCATCGACATTTTCATACCAGTTCCTTTCAAAATCATCACAAGGATCTAAAAGGAGTTTTTTACCGTCTTTTGACGTTTTAAACCTTCTCGGTTCATAAGGAGATTGGTCATTCAAACGATAGGCTTCGTGTTGGAGTGTTGCTAATTTTTTCTTGAAGTCATCGGACATGTCTGTCACCACCTTATTTTATACTTAGTATAAGTATGTTTGTCTCAATTATTGTGTAGGTTGAGATAAAGCATTTCGGACTATATTTCAGACGGTTTTTTGTCGTGAAAACAGATGTCTAAAATTTTTAAGCTTTAGACACCTATCATGATTAGTGAAAATACATTCTTGGAAATTGTTATATTATGGTATAATAAAAACCCTCCAATAATTAATTGGAAAAAATATGAGATATTAATGAACCAAGGATCAAGCAAGGCCATTCAATGTGTCATTTTAACGATACTGCTGCATTGTTGAAAAAAGAACGATTGGACTTAAGGGGAGACAAGCTGAAGGGATTGCAGTGGCTAGGAAGCAGGGTAAGCATTTGGGGGGCGTCCAAGGACTATTCTTACTCCTGAATTTGAAGAAGCGCACAAGAAATGGGTGAATAAAGAGATTTCCGCTGTAGAGGTCATGAAAGTAGCACATATGTCTAAAACGACGTTTTATAGGAAGACCAAAGAATAGCAGCAATTGAGTCAGCTGAAAACTTTAATGTAAAAGGAGGGTGAAAAGGAAAATATGTCTAAAAATAGTACAAAATTTGCTGTCATGGCTGTAAAAAAAGAAATATTAAGAAATAAACGACCCTCATATGACATTCCACAACATAAAAAGGTGTAGAGATTTGTCATCCTTGGTATAACAACGGAGGTGAAGGAAAAATTTACTCTCCTCCACCATCAGATCGTGATTCGTAGGTATTAATCGTTCGTAACAATGAAATATTTTTAATTAAATACCTAACATTTCTTAATTAAAATAGCCAAGGGAACCAATTCCACATTAATTCTCACCTCTTTTCATAATACGTATTTATTTTAGCATATTTTTGTTTAACGGTTTGAAAATGCAAAAAGCCTTTATCATCAATTCTTGTAATCATGAAGCCGGCTTCATTTAGGTGACTCGTTAATGAGGGGGTTCACATTTCATGATAGAGAAGGTGTTTGCTTAGCACATATCAACTTTTGAGGTGCAATATATTTTCATAGGTAATTGTAATTATTTTTATACAGGCTCATTAGAAGGTGATTTACCTACATACTTTGATGCAGGTCTAAAAATACGATTATTTTTAGATTGCTCAATTGCGTGTCCTGTCCATCCTACAATTCTACTTGCTGTGAAAGTTGGTGTAAATAATTCTTGTGGAAGAGAAATACCTTTTAAAACGGCAGCGGCATAAAACTCTACGTTAGTATATAATTTTCTTCCTGGTTTATATTCATTTAAAATTTTGATAGCCTTATCTTCAAGTTCTAATGCTAATTCTAACCACTCACTTTGACCAGTCAATTGTTTGGAAACAATTTTTAACGCCTCTGCTCTAGGATCTCTTGTCTTATATACTCGGTGTCCAAAGCCCATTAGCTTTTCACCTTTTTCAAGTGAATTTTTCACCCAGCTTTCTATGTTGTTTTTATTTCCTATTTCTTCTAACATTTTAATGACCCCAGAGGGAGCCCCGCCATGTAATGGTCCCTTCATTGCCCCTATTGCGGCTGTAATAGCAGAAATTAATTCTGATTCTGTTGAAATGACAACTCTTGCAGAAAAAGTCGAAGCATTCATCCCGTGTTCTATAGTTAAAATTAAATATGCAGTTAAAGCCTTTGTATGACTCTCTTCAGGCTTATTTCCTTTAATCATATAAAGATAATTTTCTACGTGATCTAAATTTAAATCTGGTTCTACAAAAGATTTATTTTGTTGTTTTCTGTACCAATAGGCAATAATTGTGGGGGCTATAGAGGTAATTTGTATTGCCTGTTCTACCGTTGGAGGCCAACTAAATTTACTAGTTCCTAAAGCTGAGATACATGTACGCAACACACTCATAAAATCCATATCTTCAGGAAGGTTTTCTAGAATACTATGAATATAATCGGGTATACCCCTGTATTTTTTCATTGAACTTTTTAACTCTTCTAGCTCCTGTTTATTGGGTAATTTACCATACCATATTAAATAGGCTACCTCTTCAAATTCTTTATTAATAGCTAAATCCTTAGCCCATTCTCCCCTATAAACTAATTTCCCTTGCTCTCCATCTATAAAACCAATCTCGGTTTCTGCAGCAATAATACCTTCAAGCCCTTTTTTATATCCCATACTGTCATTCCTTTCGTAAAATTATTTAATTCAAGTTAAGTTATACTTATAAAACATAGTATTAAAATCTATAATTTATTAAGAGATGATTTTTTTATCTTTTAGCAACCTATTAAAGATGGATTCTTATGTGCGTTTGTGAAAGCATCTTTAATTAAAGTATCATAATTAATGGTCCAATAAGTATCTATGGGTACCTTAGCTAAAATTTTATGATCTTCAGAAACACAAACCGTCTTCTTACTAAATTCCTTCGTTATTATTTCATTTAGAGACCCCTGTCCAATTTATAAAACCTTGAAACGGATAAACCTAATCTAGCAAAAATTGCAACATGTTGTTTGTCTGATGCTGAAACAAATTTTTTTATAAATGTCTCTTTATCTAAAATACTATCCCCCTACTAAATCAAAAATTTAAAGTATTATATAACTACTATTTCCTATATGCCTATATGATTATAACATTTTAAGAATGCGCTTTCGAAAATATATATTCTATAATAATTTTTAATGTTTTATGGAAGTGATTCTTGAGATTTTTCTATCTCCAATATTATGAAAACGTTCTTAATGGTAGTAAATAATTAGTAAATGACAGTTTGTTCTAACGGAATCACTTTTTTACAGGTTCAAGTACAGTTCGTTGAAGTGGAACTCCCCCCATTGCTGCATTCTGCGTATGGATTGTATAAAGTTTACCTTCAATGAGAAAATGCCCATTCCCCTTGTATTCGACATTGTTTCCTTGTTGTACCAGTTCATGAACAACTGCTTTTGCGTGCTCAGTAAGATTAGAATAACGATTGTCCAAATCTAATGTCATATTCTTATGTTTATAGCCTAGGAGACGAGTGAAACCAAAGAATATAATGAAAAATATAATAATCGTAATGATGATACTCCACATAATTTTCCCTCCCAATTTTATATAGAGGATGGGTGAAAGAACTAAAAGGATATAAAAAATCCTCTCAAGTCATTCTTTGTTTTTGAGGCAGCATCCAGCTTAACAACCACCCTAGGTTTCACTTCTTATCATGCTTCCTGTAGATGATTGAATAACTCATAGATAAAATCAATAAAATGATTATCAATAAGTGAAAAAGGTTACTGTAACCTGTGAAGATAAGGACAAGGATAGTAGCTATGAACAAGATGAGCGTCAACAGTCTTAAGGCGACTTCGTGATTCATATCATTCACTCCTTTATCTACCAGTTAAATATTAACAAAAATAACCCAGGGATTAAAGGGCTTTCAATAAAAGTAGCTATGACAATACCTAGATAAGTAAAACATGCTCATTTTAAATACGTTAAATTACTAGTGTTTATATGAATATACTCGATTCCATTTTTTACTCTTTTGCATAAGTAGTTTTATTGATAAAAAATTCAAGATGTATGGCGAAGAGAATGGCTAATAAAAGGATAGTAGATAGATGTATTCTATGAAAGATAGGTAATAGGATTACTTTTGTAATAAAAAAGCTAAAAGATAGAATAACGATGAATGTTACGATGATTTCTAATTTAGAATGCGTGTTAATGATTTTTCTTGTTTTTATATATAAAAAGAGCAGCTCTGAGATGATCAATAAAATCCATATTGACACTATAAACATACAGATATACATAAAATTTTGAGCAAAATGATCATAATAGTCAATGGACAGCAAATTTTTTATATGCAGAAATTCCAGTAAGCTTGTAAAACCGAGAACAGAGAAAAAAGGTATGGATAATATCAAAAAGATGCCACCTAATCCAAGTAAACTAATAAGAAAAATGGATAAAATACCTGCAAGGCTTATGTTTTTATTAAATTTCATTACCTTTATCTCCTTTATAATGGGTATTCGGCGAAGGTGTTTTGTTAGCTATATGCATATTGTCGGTGGTATGATTATTGGTGCATTTCTCATTAATGCCAAGCATATCATGCGGAAGGTGTTAAGAGGAAAATGGGTATCGCTTGAATGGAAATTGGTTCTTGAAAGAAGAGCTGATGATCAATAAAGCTAATATTTTATGAGGGGTGAGGAAGGGTGACAGATTATTTAGCACCATTTAAATTGGGCAACGGTGTCGAACTTCGCAATCGCTATGTGATGGCGCCGATGACAACGTTTTCTGCTAATTCAGATGATACCGCATCAGATGAGGAATTAGCGTATTATGCAGAGCGTTCATATGGAGTGGGGTTAACGATTACGGCGTGCACCTATGTCATTGCCAACGGTAAGGGATTTCCGGGTCAATTTGCGGGCCATACAGATGCCTACACTGACAGCTTGCGTAATGTAGCTCAAGCGATGCATAAAGGTGGCGCCAAAGCTATCCTGCAGATTTTTCATGGGGGACGTCGATCGTTGCCTGAACTCGTACCAAATGGTGACGTTGTGAGCGCAAGTGATATATCCATTGATGGTAAAGATCAAGCACGAGCATTAACAATAGAAGAGATTCAAGATGTTATAAAGGCATTTGGTGAAACAACGCGTCGTGCTATTGAAGCGGGTTTTGATGGTGTTGAAATACATGGCGCCAATACGTATTTATTGCAACAATTTTTCTCTGGATTTACGAACAAGCGTACAGATGAATACGGTGGTACATTTGAAAAGCGTATGCGGTTCCCATTAGAAGTCATTGCAGAAGTGAATCGTGTTAAACAAAGCTATGCGGATGATTCATTTATCGTTGGTTATCGGTTCAGCCCAGAAGAGCCCGAAGAAGATGGCATCACGTTCGATGACACGGTACAGCTTGTAGATCGTTTAGCAAATGAGTCGCTTGACTATTTACACGTTTCACTCATGGATTTCCGTTCATTACCAGAACGTTATACAGGTGAAAAGGAAAATCGCATTACCATTTTACATCGTGTTATTAATGGGCGTATACCACTTATTGGTATTGGTGCCATTTATTCAAAAGAAGACGCAGTGGCTGCCAGTGAAATAGGAGCAGACTTACTTGCGTTGGGTCGAGAGTTATTGATCGAACCGCACTGGGTTGAAAAAGTTGCGGCAGGTGAAGAAGTCATTACAGAAATGGACATGACACGAGATAATGTTATCCCTAAAGAGATGATGCGTAGGGCGAAATTAAGGCCTGGTTGGATACCTGGAGTTAACTAATATCAAGAGGTTTTACAGGGAAAATGCGTATGATATATGCTAAGCAAGGTTCAATTTTTAAAAAACGATGTACAAGTATAACATGGCATATACAACCATTTTAAATCTTAATTGTGATTGAGCTATTGATGGCACCTTTCGACTGAATTTTTTATTCGGTTGAGAGGTGATTTTTATTGGTTTAAAGATAGTGGGTTATCTTGTCATGTGTATATGTCGCATTTTTGGGTCTGGTGAAAATTAAGAGCCTATTTTTAGAATAAGTAAGCATCCCTCATGCCATGCATGAGGGATGCCTTTTTTGATCTAAGAGGATTTTGAAGAGGTTGATTGTGATTGCGGTGCAGGTAGCAAATGATGACTGGTTAAGACTTCTTTTGTCATGAACAGGTATTTAGGTTGGGGCTTGTTTTTTCTTCGATGGTTCATAGGTGTTCTAGACAGTAAATAAATAGGGAACTGGACAACCTGCTTGAACCTAAGATAGTGTCGATTTAAAATCGGATGAATCTCAAAGCCTAATCGCTCACTACCTCTATAGAGCATAGTGATACCAATAATCGCTTTTATTCTTTGTGATTGTTTATGTGACGACACGAATTCTGCAAGCTTAGGCAACGCATTTTTAATATTGTTATAGAGATATAAGCCTTTCCTCAGGTCACTTTCAAGATTATATAATTCTTTCAGTAAGCGGACATTATGCAGGTGAATTCTCAGCAATATATCATTCTTTCTGATGAATGTCCCATCCTTTAAGCGAATCGGTTGTCCTTTATATTTAGTGAGACGGACGCGAAATACTCCTTTATTATGAGAGTTCTTTTCAATGTACTTGAGCCGAGTAAAACGATAATAAAGGGGATCAAGTAATTTCCATATAAAAAGGAAATAAGAACGAATTCTTGACATGATAAAAGAACTTTCCCCCTTTCAAAATGTGCCCTGCTACATGAATCTAATGCAAAGGGTGAAAATCAAAGTTGTAGAAAAATTATAGAACCATTATAGCATGTTGGACAGATTTCTAGCGAAAAAAATTGTTTTTGATAAAAATCACTAAAGATAGTCTGATAAGACGCTTTAAATAAAGTTTTAGAGAGCGAATGATGATATCTTTCATAATCTTTAGATTAAAAAACATAATCATGAAGAAGGGTTACAAGAAAAAATGTTGAGAACTAACGCTCACGAATGAGATGACTGAATGGATAACCGAGTGATTGTAGCTCTTAGTTAAGGTGTATTAAAATGTCCAGGTCATGGCATATACATGCTATGAGGGTGATGAGGATGCGTAAATGGTCAGCATCGAAGAAAATGAAACTTCGGCGTACGAAGTTGCTAAGGATAGTGAGCCTCCATCGCATTTTTATGATAGCGTTAGTCATATTTTGTATAGTGACCCTATTTGGCGCCATTATTTTGAGTGAAGTCATTAAGCCGAAGCTTATGGAACTTGCTCAAACAGAAGCCGAGCAAGCGGTTATCTATGCTGTGAATTACGGATTGAGCGATCGGACACTGAAAGAGATGCGTCATGATGTCGATTTTAGTAAGGAAAATATTCTCGTTAATGAAAATCGTTTTATGCATAAAACCTTTGATAAGGATGAGAGGCCACAGATTATCACTTTTAATGGACTGGAGATTCAACAGTTCATTATCCGTAGGACGGAGAAAATTCAACATTTTTTGCGTTTGATTGAAGATGGTAAAATATCGATTAATCATGATGAAGACTCTATTATAAAATTCAACAGAAAGCCTGTGGGTATTTCGACACAAGTACCCATTGGTAGTGTGACGGGTGTTACCCTTCTCAATAATCTTGGTCCGAATATTCCTATTCATTTTGAGGTCATGAATAATGTAGAAACGAAATTAAAACAAAAAATTGATCGGGTGGGTATTAATTCTTCCCATATTCGATTAAGTGTTCAAGTGCGGGTGAAAATCAAAGTTGTCATGCCTTTTATGACGAAGGCAACATGGATTAATCATCCTTTTCCTATCGTCGAGGAAACTGTAAGAGGTAAAATCCCCAAAAAATATCGAAATAAATAGAGAAATGTAGATAATCATTTTTTCTTAGGAGGGAAGCTGTATAGATGAAGTTCACGACAAAAGTATGTATGTTGGGGGATATCATTGCCTTAAAATGTTTCCTGGGAAATATAACGAGGAGATTTCTGCAAAATTTTTTTCATAAAATTGTGCTAAACACTTGAAAGTCAAAGAAGGTCAAAGTATAATATGAAGTATAAAGAATAATGTCTTTGATTTTAACGCTCTTCCAAGCATATGAATGGCTATTTATATTAGGATAGAGTATTATTTTTCTCGTTAAGGTCAAAGATAGTCAAAGTCAAATAATTAATCGGAATGACTGGCGCGCAATCTTTCTAAATGATAAGGAGGAATGACAAGATGCGTTGTGATCATTGTAAACAAAATGCAGCAAGTATTGAATGGACCATTCAGGTGAATGGGCAAAGGCAACAGCTTCATCTTTGTGAGGCATGCTACCATGAAATAAAAAATCAAATACAACAACCTCATTCCATGGGTTCATTTTCATTGGATGATTTCTTTAAAGAGTGGATGCAACCCTCAATGGGTGCAGCAGCACAACAATCTCAGCCCCATGTGCAAACTCAAACTGGACGAGGTGGCAGAGGTGGCTTACTTGATGAATTAGGCAAGAATGTCACTGATATGGCACGCTCGGGATTCGTTGATCCTGTCATCGGACGTGATAAGGAAGTTGAAAGGGTTATAGAAACCCTCAATCGTCGCAATAAAAATAATCCTGTTTTAATTGGGGAGCCTGGTGTAGGGAAGACAGCTATTGCAGAAGGACTGGCCCTTAAGATTGTTGAAGGCACAGTGCCTAATAAGCTTAAAAATAAAGACATCTATTTATTGGATGTGTCCTCTCTCGTTGCTGGGACGGGTATCCGTGGGCAATTCGAGGAACGAATGAAACAGCTTGTTGGGGAACTACAACAAAGAAAAAATGTGATCGTCTTTATTGATGAAATTCATCAAATTGTTGGGGCTGGTTCTGCTGAAGGATCTTCTGATGCAGGTAATATTTTAAAACCAGCACTAGCTCGTGGAGACATTCAGTTAATCGGTGCAACAACATTGAACGAATATCGAAAAATTGAGAAGGATACGGCACTTGAAAGACGTTTTCAGCCGGTGATGGTAAAAGAGCCGACTTTAGCAGAATCTGAGGAGATCTTGAAAGGTCTTCGAGCCAACTATGAAAAATATCATCATGTGCGCTATACGGATGAAGCCTTGCGGGCATGTGTGACCTTGTCCAATCGTTATATTCAAGATCGTTTCTTGCCTGATAAAGCTATTGATCTGATGGATGAAGTGGGTTCTAAGATGAACTTACTTCACTCGGATAACGATAGTGAAGCTCTTGAAGCAAAGCTGGAATCCATTGTTGCCGAAAAAGAATTGGTGACTCAGAGAGAAGATTATGAGCGAGCTGCTGTTTTACGTGAGCAAGAATTGAAGCTACAAGAGCAATTACAACAAGTGGCAAGTGACGAAGATCAACAATCCGTTGTGGATGTTGATATGATTGAAAAGATGGTTGAAGCAAAAACGGGGATTCCCGTTAGTAAATTGCAAAAAGATGAACAAAGTAAGATGAAACATCTGGCGAAGAACTTAAGTGCAAAAATCATTGGTCAAGAGGAAGCAGTGCAAAAAGTGGCTAAGGCGATTCGCCGTAATCGTGTCGGTTTTAGAAAAAAGAATCGTCCGATTGGTTCTTTTCTATTCGTTGGACCAACGGGTGTTGGGAAAACGGAGCTATCGAAAACACTCGCAGCAGAAATGTTTGGGGATCGAGAAGCAATGATCCGGATGGATATGAGTGAATACATGGAGAAGCACTCGGTTTCTAAGTTAATCGGTTCGCCTCCTGGATATGTAGGACACGAAGAGGCTGGACAATTAACAGAGCAAGTACGGCGTCAACCTTATAGTATCATTTTATTAGATGAAATTGAAAAAGCTCATCCTGATGTTCAGCATATGTTCTTGCAAATTCTTGAAGACGGGCGATTGACAGATAGTCAGGGACACACTGTGAGTTTTCAAGATACCGTTATTATCATGACATCTAATGCAGGGTCGACATCTAAAAAAATCACCGTAGGATTTGGAGCAGATCAAGAAGACGAACAGCCTACTGTTGTCCAAGGCCTACAGGATTATTTCCGTCCAGAGTTTCTCAATCGTTTTGATGCTATTGTGTCTTTCCAAGCACTTACTAAGGATAATCTCATTGGTATTGTCGATCTCATGCTCAATGACGTACGAGAAAGCATGAACGAACAGGGAATGATCATTGACGTCACTGATAGAGCTAAGGAGAAATTAGTGGAGATGGGTTACGCTCCCGCCTTTGGTGCTCGTCCGCTTCGTAGAGTGATTGAAGAGCATGTTGAGGATGCCATTGCCGATCTTATGCTTGATAAAGAGCGTATTAAGCAGGTCTATGTTGACGTGGAAAATGATGCACTAGTTTTACGGGCTGATGCCTAAATTTTATTCTCTGTCTGAGGGTATCTTAAAGTTTTATCTTTGAGGATACCCTCTTTTTTTAGTTAAAATACACGGATCAAGAGAAAGAAGAATGCTAGTATCTATCATTAGAGATCATTGTATCGATTTTATCATTATCCTCAATAACATTTGTGGATTGCTTCACTTTATTTGATCCTATGAGCATGCCGAGCCCATTATTATATTTATTATGGGTGCGCCAGTTCCTTTGATTATTATCACCCACTGATAGGGTGGCATTTTGATGAAGGGTATGCGCATTGATGGTATTTAATTGCAATTTTGTCGTGTGAGATGTGGTCTCTTTTGTGATTGGAGTGGTCTGATTGTCACTTGTTTCAGCAACGATGGTATCTACCATATCATTATCAATCACGATATTAAGTGAATGGGAGAGGGTGCTGGAGTGCATCGTACCGAACCCGTTATTTATTTTTACATGAGAGCGCCAGTGATGGGATTGATTATTTCCGATAAATATGCCTGAGTTCATTTGTATGCTATTGACATTGAGCGTCGCACATTCTATCTTTAGGTCAAGATCATCATCGCTTATTCTCAAGGTGATATTCTCCCCTCCAAGTTTCTCAGCTATAAGGATTTCTATAGTCTATGATGGTGTCGATCATACTGAGTCTGTCTACATTGCTTTTTCATAGTATGATAATTAAGCATTAAGCAAGGCATGGCACCATGCTGGGGCTGAGTAATTCATGTCCTTGATGAAAATAGATGAGCGTAAAGGTCTTCATACGTCGTCATTAAATCATTGTCGTCATTATTTTCTCATGTAATATCGTCTTTTGAAGTTTTTTTATTATATAATGAAAAAGTAATGTATCAAGGAGGTGTCCCTATGTCTCAAGAAAATCAGCTATTTGATGTTACGATTATAGGTGGGGGTCCGACAGGGCTGTTTACTGCTTTTTATAGTGGATTGCGTCAAATGAAGACAAAAATCATTGAAAGCATGCCACAATTAGGTGGTCAGCTGGCAGCGTTATATCCAGAGAAAATTATTTATGATGTTGCTGGCTTTCCAGAGATAAAAGCTCAGAAATTGGTTGATCAGCTAGTGAAACAAACCGAGCGCTTTGAACCAACCATTGTCCTTGGTCAATCTGTTGAAAAGCTTGTGCACAATGAAGATGGCACGCTCATGCTTACATCTGATAATGGCGATGTGCATCATACAAGGACGGTGATTATCACAGCGGGTGTTGGAGCCTTTCAACCAAGGAGATTAGATATTGATAAAGCAGATGAACATGAAGGGAAAAATCTTCATTATTTTATTACAGATTTAAATCGGTTTGCCGGACGTAAGGTGTTGATTTCTGGTGGTGGAGATTCAGCTATTGATTGGTGTAATATGCTGGAGCCTATTACAGAGAAGGTGACATTGGTTCATCGGCGTGATAAATTCAGGGCGCATGAACGCAGTATAGAGCAGCTTATGAACTCCAGTGTTGATGTCAAAACACCTTATGCTGTTAGCGAATTTTATAAGAATGAAGCAGGCGCTTTTGAAGTCATTCTCACAGATCTGGAAGGTGATGTGACGATCAGCGTACCAGTGGATGATGTCATTGTGAGCCATGGGTTTATTTCAGCGCTGGGGGCTATCAAAGAATGGGGATTGGCGATTGAGAAAAATTCCATTGTTGTTAATACTAAAATGGAGACAACTATTGAGGGAGTTTATGCTGCTGGTGATGTCACAACTTACCCGGGAAAAGTGAATTTGATTGCGACTGGCTTTGGTGAAGGTCCTATTGCCGTTAACAATGCAAAATCTTATATGGATCCTAAAGCAAGAACACAGCCTAAGCACAGTACAGCGATGTTTGACAATAATTAATCAATAAAAACAAAGGATAAAGTCCAATTATTGAAAAGAGTGGTGTTTACCAATACATGTTGGTAGGTCCACTCTTTTTTTGACGCACTTAGCCGAAGTTTCCTTAATGAATAACTTTCCCAAGGGAGTTTGGTGTCTTTCACCTTCTTGCTTGAATGTTGTGGATGTCTGCTCCAGAATACTCGCTTTCCGCGGAAAGCGACATAGGTTTCTGAAGTGGATTTATGAGCATTATTTAAGGAATGTCTTTGGAAAGCGAGCGTTCTAAAACATTCATCCATATTAGGCATTCATCCTTAGCTATGCCCCAATCTTTTGATAGCATGGAAAAGCAAAATCATATATGTTATTGAAAATCCCTTGGATCATCTTTGTTAAATACCGAAGCTCGAGAGTCTGTTATAGAAATCACGAAGAAATTGGTGAAGCAAGGCTTCTGACGGCGCCATAGCCTTATGTCGTGGCGTTATCACACCGACGCTCCGATAAATTTCTGGATCGCTAATTTTTACCTTAACTAATTCTGGTGAGAGTTCTGTGAGCGCTTGTTCTGGTAAAAGGGCAATGCCGAAGCCGGCAATGACTAAAGATTTGATGGTGTCAATATCTTCTCCCTCAAAAGTAAAAATGGGTGTGATACCTGCTTGTGCACAGGCTTCTTGAACAATGGCATAAAGGGGGAGTCCCGGGCGGTAGGATATCCAGGTTTCATTACGCAATTGATCCAGCCGGATTTGACGTTGCTGAGCAAGCTCATGATGAGCGGGAAGAACAGCTAGGAGTTGCTCACGATAGAAAATTTCCCCTTCAACTGTGGGGTGCTCCATGGGGACTGGGGCGGTAAAGGCAATTTCTAAATTTCCTTTTTCAATCAAATCGATCAAATATTCTAAAGAACCTTGATGAAGCTGAAATGTAATATTTGGATGCTCTTCTCTAAATTTCGCTAGAATTAATGAGAGTGTTTGGACGGATAAGCTAGCGACGAAGCCTAGACGAATGGCGCCTTGTTCAGGATCCAAATGTTCTTGAATTTTTTGTTTGGCATGTTCGATCTCTGCCACAGCTCGTTCGGCATGCGTTAAAAATAATCGGCCAATGGTTGTCAGTTTAATGGTTCTTCCTTCACGATGAAAAAGCGCCACACCAAGCTCTGCTTCCAATAAGCCGATTTGGCGGCTGATGGCAGACTGAGCGATGTGTAATTGTGTTGCAGCTTCTGTCACATGCTCGGTCTTCGCTACGGCGATAAAATATAAAATTTGTCTCATTTCCATAAGCAAAATCCTTTGAAAGTAATTGTTCTCAATTTAAGATTATTAATATATTAATTATATATTGTTTAGAATGATTGTTGAAGGTAAAATTTATAATGAGACTATATTATTGATCACGTCAAAAATTATACTGGGAGGTAAGGAAAATGCAACAGTCAGGCTTATACCACCCATCTTTTGAACACGATGCTTGTGGCATTGGTTTTATTGCTAACATAAAGGGAGTCCCCTCCCATGGTATTATAAATGATTCTATTGAAATGTTACATCGGCTCGATCACCGTGCAGGTTATACGGGCGATACAAGCGATGGAGCAGGTATTCTTGTGCAAATTCCACACGCTTATTTTAAACATGTCATACCATTTCAATTGCCTGAGAAAGGTAACTATGGGGTAGGTATGTTTTTTTTACCCCAAGAATCGGGTCTTCGCAATAAGGCTGAACAGCTTATTAAGCGGCTGGTTATTTCTTCAGAATTACAGTGGTTAGGATGGCGAGAAGTTCCTGTTGATTCGGCATTTCTTGGAGCGCAGGCGAAGCGAACAGAGCCCATCGTTCGCCAATTTTTTGTCGCAAAACAAGAGAAGATGGATGCACTCACCTTTGACCGTCATCTCTTTGTTTTAAGAAAATCCATTGAACAACAAGCACGGGACATCTCTGGTGTTTATGCTGTTAGTCTGTCTTCACAAACAATGGTTTACAAGGGTTTGTTAAAGCCAAAGGAGCTTCCAGCTTATTATAAGGATTTAGCTGACGAAGCCTTTGCTTCTGCTTTTGGATTGGTGCATGCAAGGTATAGCACTAACACGGATCCTACTTGGGAGCGTGCCCATCCTTATCGCTATCTTATTCATAATGGTGAGATTAATACTTTGCGAGGAAATATCAATGCGATGAAGGCTAGGGAAGGAAAGATGGCATCAGACGTATTTGATGTGCCCTTTCATACGCTGCTACCGATTATTGATGAACGTGGAAGCGATTCGATGGCACTGGACAATGCTTTAGAGTTTTTGACACTTAGTGGGCGTTCATTAGCGAATGCAGCGACTATGCTCGTTCCAGATCCATGGGAAAAGCAACAGCATGTCGACGAATCCATCCGTAATTATTATAAATATTACAGTCAATTTATGGAGCCTTGGGATGGTCCGATGGCGCTCACATTTACAAATGGGAGAGAGATAGGTGCACTATTAGACCGCAATGGGCTGAGACCGGGGCGCTATATCTTGACTAATGAGGATAAGCTCATCTTTTCATCAGAATTTGGTGTCATTGACGTTCCTGATGAAACGATCAAAGTGAAGAAAAATTTAAGCCCAGGCGAGGTGCTTTGGATCAATCTTGAAGAAGGGCGCATCGTACCGAGCGATGAATTAAAGCGGCAGCTTGCAGCTGAGCATCCTTATGGGGAATGGCTTGAGAAAAAACGCATCACGTTAAATGGTGTTGAAGCTCATTTGGAGGAAGCCTATACAAAACATTTATTCGATGCTAAGCAAAGAAAACGGCTACAAAAACTGTTTGGCTATACCCATGAGGAATTAACCAAGATGTTGCTACCTATGGTGACAGAGGGACAGGATCCTACGGGCTCGATGGGGATGGATACGCCTCTGGCTGTACTTTCGGATCAACCACAGCTTTTATACAATTATTTTAAACAGCTCTTTGCCCAAGTCACGAATCCAGCAATTGATGCTATTCGTGAAGAGTCTGTTACGTCAACCTTAACGTGGCTAGGAGCAGAAGGTAATATTCTTGATTTGAATTCTGAAGGTACGGGACAAATTCAACTCTTTTCACCGATTGTCAACACGCATGATTTGCAAAAGCTGATGGTAAATAATAGTTATAAAACCTTTTTTGCAAAAGCTGTGTTCAATGCCACTGGCGGGGAAGGGATGCTGGAGGAGGGCTTGACGACTTTATTTGATGCTGTCGATCAAGCTATTAAAAAGGGTGCAGAATACATTGTCATTTCTGATACAGACGTGAATGAAAATCTGGCACCGATCCCTGCTTTGCTCGTTGTTTCAGGCTTACATCATCATCTTATCCGTAATAAAACTCGGAATAACATTAGCATTATTGTGGATAGTGGCGAAGCACGTGATATCCATCATATGGCAGCGTTAATAGGCTTTGGTGCTGATGTTATTCATCCTAAGTTGGGCATTGAAACGATCAAGGAGCTCGTCGAAGAAGGCTATCTTAAAGGTTGGGAAATGCATGAAGCGATTGAAACCTATATAAGTACACTGACAAACGGAATGGTTAAGGTTATGTCTAAGCTAGGTATTTCCACGGTTCAAAGCTATCGAGGTGCGCAGATGTTCGAAGCGCTAGGCATTTCCAATGACATCATTGAACGCTATTTTCCTGGGACTGCTTCTCAAATTGGAGGTATTGGTCTTGATATTTTGGCTCAGGAAACATTAATGCGTCATACGAAAGCTTTTAAGGATTTCGATAAGACGTTGGACGCTGGTAGTCAGTTTCAATATCGACACGGTGGGGAATATCATAAAATCAATGCTAAAACTGTCTATTCCTTACAACAATCTGCAAGACAAAATGATTATACGCTCTATAAAACCTATTCAGAGCTTGCCAATCGTGAAGCACTGACGTCAATACGTGATCTTTTGCAATTTAAGAACGTGAGATCGGCGGTTCCGCTGGAAGAGGTGGAATCTGTAGCATCCATTAGTCGCCGTTTTAAAACAGGAGCGATGTCGTTCGGTTCAATTAGCCAGGAAGCTCATGAAGCTTTGGCGATTGCCATGAATAGAATCGGTGGTAAAAGCAACAGTGGTGAAGGTGGCGAAGATCCTAAGCGCTATACGTTAGATAGTAACGGCGATAGCCGTCGAAGTGCCATCAAACAGGTGGCCTCAGGAAGATTCGGCGTTACAAGCTATTATTTAGCTCATGCTGATGAAATTCAAATCAAGCTAGCGCAAGGTGCTAAGCCGGGTGAGGGCGGACATCTTCCCGGTAAGAAGGTGTATCCTTGGATAGCTGAAGCGAGAGGTTCGACTCCTGGGGTTAGCTTAATTTCACCACCTCCTCATCACGATATTTATTCCATTGAGGATCTTGCTCAATTGATTTATGATCTCAAGCATGCGAATCCGAGCGCACGCATCAATGTGAAGCTTGTTTCAAAGGCGGGCGTAGGCACCATTGCTGCAGGGGTTGCGAAAGGTTTGGCAGATGTCATTTTAATCAGCGGTGCTGATGGTGGGACAGGTGCATCGCCGAAATCAAGCCTTCAGCATGCAGGACTTCCTTGGGAATTGGGTCTGGTAGAAGCACATCAGACTCTCTTGATGAACGGGTTGCGAGATCGTGTGGTGCTTGAAACAGATGGCAAATTGATGACTGGTCGCGATGTGGTCATGGCAGCCTTGATGGGGGCGGAAGAGTATGGATTTTCAACGGCACCGCTTGTGGTGTTAGGTTGTGTGATGATGCGGGTGTGTCAATCAAACACATGCCCTGTGGGTATAGCAACGCAAGATCCTGAACTAAGAAAACGCTTTGTTGGAGAGCCTGAGCATGTGGTGAATTTCATGCAATTTGTCGCTCAGGAAGCTCGTGAAATCATGGCGGAGCTTGGTTTTAGATCAATTGATGAGATGATTGGTCGCACGGATCTATTGACGATTCATGATCAAGTACAAACGCATTGGAAAGCTAGATATCTTGATCTTTCTAAGTTACTGACTGTTGTTGAGCCTGCGGCGTCTTGTGGGAGATACAAGCAACGTGAGCAGGACCATAAACTACAAGAATCAATGGATAGAAGACAGTTATTACAGGATTGTCAGCCAGCTTTAGAAGATGGGAGCCGCGTGTCCTTTTCATATGCGATTGCTAATACCGATCGAGCGGTTGCAACTATATTGGGACATGAAGTTTCTAAGAAATATGGTGCGGAAGGGTTACCAGAAGATACGATTCAGCTTCGTTTTCGTGGTTCTTCTGGCCAAAGCTTCGGTGCCTTTGCACCAAAGGGAATAACTTTGGCTTTAGAAGGTGATGCCAATGATTATGTCGGCAAAGGACTATCCGGGGGGAAAATCATCGTTAAAAGTACTGTGAGTTCCTCGATTCATAAAAAAAGTAGCTTAATAGGTAATGTGGCATTTTATGGTGCAAGCTCGGGTGAAGCTTACATTAATGGACGTGCTGGCGAACGCTTTGCTGTTCGAAACAGTGGTGTTAATGCAGTGATTGAAGGCATTGGCAATCACGGATGTGAATATATGACAGGCGGTCAAGTTGTTATTTTGGGATCCATCGGTACGAATTTTGGTGCTGGCATGTCTGGCGGTGTGGCGTACGTGCTTTCAGATGAGACAGATGATCAGTTTAAGATGAAGTGTCATTTAGGCTTGATTTTGATTGAGGCATTAGATGATGAGGAAGAAATGGATAGAGTAAAAGACATGATTCAGCGACATGTGCTTTATACGAATAGTTCGATAGGCTCTGAGGTTTTGGAGAACTGGGAGAAATCTGTTCGCCAAATTAGAAAAGTTATTCCGAGCGATTATAAGCAAATGCTTCAATCTATTGAAGAAGCCAAAGCTACTGGATTGCATGATGAGGCGGCGATTTTGGCAGCTTTTGAAAAAAAGAATGCACCTAAGGTTGTTGCGACGAATGAGACATTGGAGCCTGTATAAGAAAGGAGAGAGGCAGCGATGGGGAAACTGACAGGATTTTTAGACTATGACAGAAAAAAGTCAAAGGAACGCAATCCACGTGACCGCCTTCAGGATTGGAAAGAATACCAGCTAGAGTGGTCAGAGGGAGTATTAAAAGAGCAAGGTGCGCGTTGCATGGATTGCTCAACACCTTACTGCCATATAGGCGTTGAATTTAACCAATCGTCATTTGGGTGCCCCCTTCACAATTTAATTCCTGAATGGAATGATCTCGTCTATCGAGGTCAATGGAAGGACGCGCTTGATCGTCTTCTCAAAACCAATAATTTTCCGGAATGGACAGGAAGAGTTTGCCCAGCCCCTTGTGAAGGATCTTGCACAGTGGCTCTGAATGGCTCTGCTGTAACCATCAAAAATATTGAGAAAAGCATCATAGATAAGGGCTTTGAACAGGGGTGGATTGTTCCTAAGCCTCCCGAAAAACGGACAGGTATGTGCGTTGCTGTGATCGGTTCAGGACCAGCGGGGTTAGCAGCGGCTGACCAATTGAATAAAGCAGGTCACTGGGTGACGATCTTTGAACGGGATGATCGTGCGGGTGGATTATTGATGTATGGTATTCCTAATATGAAGCTTGAAAAAGCATCGATTGATCGTCGCATAAGTCTCCTCAGACAAGAAGGTGTGACGTTTCAGGTGAACACTGAGGTAGGGAAAGATGTGACTATGAACCAGCTTCAGGAAAAATATGATGCTGTGATCGTCTGTACGGGTGCTACTAAGCAAAGAGATATTGTCATTGAGGGGAGAGGGGCAAAAGGCATCCAGTTCGCCATGGATTATTTAACCTCAAGCACTAAGCACGTCCTTGATCCATCTGTCGATCTTCCAGATGAGATGTCAGCCGAGGATAAGCATGTCGTTGTTATTGGTGGTGGTGATACAGGGGCTGACTGTGTGGCTACTGCCCTGCGCCAAGGCTGTAAGAGCATTGTCCAATTTGGTAAGTACTCTAAGCTACCAACCAAAAGATTAGGGAGTAATCCTTGGCCGGAGCAGCCCCGGGTTTTTGAATTAAGCTATGCTTATAAAGAAGCTAAGGCTGAATTCGCTGTTGATCCTAGGCAATATGCTATTTTGACACAAAGATTTATCATGAATGAACAAGATCAGTTGGTCGCCCTCGAAACATTGGAAGTGGAAGAAGTAGCAGATGAAGAGGGCAATGTTGTCACGCGTGAAATTCCAGGAACCGAAAAATTATGGCCTGTTGACATGGTTTTAGTTGCCATTGGTTTTGAAGGAGCTGAACGAGAGTGGCTCGACCATGTGGGTTTAGATTATACTTATCGGGGAACAATTAAGGCAAAATATGGTGAATACACGACGAATCTTGAGGGTGTGTTTGCTGCAGGTGATGTCCGCCGTGGTCAGAGTTTAATTGTATGGGCTATTAATGAAGGAAGAGAGGTTGCTAGAGAATGCGATCGCTATCTCATGGGAACCACGATCCTTCCATAGCTCTGAATAAAGAAAGGGTCCATTGCTTGTTGGTGGACTCTTTTTTTATTCAAAAATGTATTTGAAATTAAAGCCATCTTGGATGAATTGTTAAGGAGAAGAAGTAAACTATTCTATCAAAGTTTTGGACAGACAAAATAGAGAGAGTGCTTTCAAAGATTTTATCTAGAATAAGGTTATGAGTAATGATGACATCTTTTTGCGTTTACATTATGTGCGCAATGCTTTATAGTTAAACTAAGGATAATATTATTCTTATGATCCATTTATTAAGACATTGGAAATCAATGCACTTAAAAGCCATATCATCTTTTTGGCATTGTTATGTATCAATGATTAGGAAAAGAGAAAGGAGCAAGAGTCCATGCCAAAGATCCCAAAATGGTTAGGAAAAGCATTTGTCGCATTTGTGACTGTGGCAACCTTAGGTACTGTTGTTCCTTCAATTAACTATCATATAGAACCAAGGTCATCCTCAAAAGAAAACTTTAATGAAGCAAGTGTTACTGCTCAGCGTTCCGATCCTGTTGTTGATGTTCCATCTGTTGATCATTCTGAAGAGGTGACGGAAAAAGGCTGGTTCGATATTGCACAGCACTATGATGATGTTGCTGATCTGCTCCCTCATTTTCAAGCTTACGCTGTGGAAGAGGCTAAGGCTCAAGGGTTTTCAAAATTTGGCGATAATATTGCCAAACAGGTTGGGGACACCTATACGGAGGACATTCTTCCAAAATTTGCGGATGCCGTTTCTGAGCTAGGAAAAAATACGGATGCAGATACTTTAAAAAATATCATGGTTAGCCATAATCCAGCTGGCGGGACCGGAGAGCGGATATTAAATCTGTATGATGGACGAAATGGTAAGGAGCTTCTCAAGCTTCATGTCCGTCGAGATCATCCACCTTTAGAAGGTTATTGGTTTAATTTTCACTATCACACTTACAGAGATCATTACCAAGTGCATCATGAGTTAGGGAAGGTGTATTGGGATAAAAATACGCCGCCACAGTGGCAGGCTTAAAAGAAAACGCAATAGGCGTTTTCTTTTTTTAGTTGTTAAAGATGGGATAATTCTTAATCATAAATTAATTATAAAAGTGTTGTTTTTGCGAATCATCTGTGATAATTTATAGAAGTTTCAACGTGATTATGTTCGGCGATGATGTGGTGAAATAAGAATGATAATAAGTCATGGGTGGTTTGAACAGCGGGCGTGGACGATCAGAAATGGTATCGTTGCGTGTGTTAAAGCCATCAGTTGCTTTCTTATTGTATCGACGAATAAGGGTCGTCGTGGCTAAACAAAACATAGAACTTATTTGTTTAGAGTCTATTTATTGTATAGGCTTTTTTACTTTTCTTTAAAGTTATTAAGAAAGGTTTGCTCAGATAAGTGATAAGAAAGCGGTAAAGAGAGGGCACAGAATGAGATTAAGAGATTGGGATTTAAATTTAAAGATTCGGCTGTTTGGAGAGGGCATGACAAATTTATTATTTTGGATGTTCTACCCTTTTATGACGATTTATTTTTCTGATGCTTTTGGCAAGGAAACTGCGGGTGCGCTCCTCATAGTCACACAGATTATAAGTGTTGTAATCGGCTTGGTGGGGGGTTATTGTGCAGATCATTTTGGTCGAAAGAAAATGATGGTGCTTTCCAGCATTGGTGAGGCAATCAGCTTTGTTATTTTTGCCTTAGCAAATTCACCTTGGCTTACGTCACCCGTTTTAACTTTGATTAGTTTTACATTATTAGGCTTATTTAGTCAGCAACTTTACTGGCCAGCGAGCAATGCAATGGTGGCGGATGTTGTCCCAGAAAAGCATCGTAGTTCAGTGTTCGCTACGTTTTATACATCCTTTAATATTTCTGTTGTTGTCGGACCATTGCTTGGTGGTATCTTTTTCTTCAATTATCGCTTCCCGTTTTTGTTAGTTTGCTTTGTCGTTAGTGTGTTGCTGGTTATTATTTTTCAAAAATATATACGTGAGACAGCTCCTGTAGTGCAGAATAAGAAGATTAAGGTTAAGGAAGATAAATGGTATCGATATGTGGCAGAGCAATTGCATGACTATCGGATCATGACCACGGATAAGATTTTCCTCATTTTTATACTGGCAGGTGTCCTTGTGGCACAAACCTTTACACAATTGGAACTTGCCATGGCTGTTTATACGACAGAAGAGGTACCTGTTCAGCATGTATTATCACTGGGACATCTGCACTTTGATATTGGTGGAAGGCAAGTTTTCAGTGGGATTGTTGCTGAAAATGGACTGTTGGTTGTCTTGTTTACAGTTCTCATGACTATCTGGATGACTCGATATAGAGAAAAATCTGTTTTTATGGGTTCAGCATTTCTTTATGGTATTTCCGTCATCGTGTTTGGATTAACGACTAATATTTGGATTCTCTTTATATCTATTATCCTATTTACTATTGCGGAGCTGATGGTTGTTGGCATTCAAGATTCCTTTGTTTCTAAGCTAGCACCAGAGCATATGCGTGGACAATATTTTGCAGCGTCCAGCTTACGGTTTTCATTAGGAAGAACTATTGCACCAATAGCTATTCCATTAACGGTGTGGGTGGGCTATTCATGGACTTTTATCATTTTGGGTGGCATAGCTTTCGTAGGCATGGGACTTTATAACCTAATGTTTAAGCTGCTTGCTAAGAAAGAGCAATCTCAATTAAAAATAGCAAAATTGTAGAAAGTAAAAAATTTAGATTGTGATTCTAATTTTTTTGAGATAGGGAAGAAGGTGTGTAGGCGGTAGACTTTTTCAAATTTATCACTATAAAGGCAACCTAAGCCTGCAAAAATCCTATGGATGAGAGCGAAAGACCGAGATTCCTTTGGGAAAGTGAGTGTTCTGGAGCGCATTTGTGTGCGTCGATAAGAATGCGAGTGCTTTGAAGCATTAATCCACATGTTCAACGCTATAGGTTTCCTTTTTCTACGATGAGTTCTAGAGAGGTTACATAGTCAAAGGTGTTGCTATGTAGAAACAAGAATGGTTAGAATACTATGTTGTACGAACGAGATAATGGTAGATTATTCAAGTTCTTCAGCAACTTCTAGAAAGCCAAGATGTTTATGATAAACATAAAAAAACCGTCTCAGATAAGTACATTTAGGGTACTTTTGAGGCGGTTGCTATCTATTATAAGCGTAGCAGTGGTTATGCCTTATAAAGATTTTGTAGCTGTTCAATGACCTTTTGGTCGGCAAGGGAGGTTGTATCTCCAAGTTCTTTGCCTTCTGCGATACTACGAAGCAGTCTGCGGATGATTTTTCCACTGCGTGTTTTTGGTAGATTATTTATAAAATAGATTTCTTCGGGACGTGCCATTTTTCCAATTTCATGGACAACCCTTGTCTCGATTTCCTGTATTAGGGCTTCTGATTCTTCGACGCCATCCTTCAAAGTAACAAAAGCGGAGATGGCTTGACCCTTAAGTTCGTCCTCGCGTCCAATGACTGCGGCTTCGGCAATGGAAGAAAGGCTAACAATGGCGCTTTCGACTTCCATTGTCCCTATGCGATGACCTGAGACATTTATGACATCATCAAGGCGTCCAAGAACCCATATATAACCATCTTCATCTTTGTGAGCGCCATCACCAGGAAGATACCATTCGGGAAATTTCCCAAAATAGGTATTTCTAAAGCGTTCATCGTCTCTCCAAATGGTGCGGAGCATCGAGGGCCAAGGATGTTTAATGACGAGTGTACCGCCGCTGTTGACGTCTACAGAATGGCCCTCATCATCGACCACATCAGCCATGATTCCCGGTAAGGGGAGAGTAGCTGATCCAGGCTTTGTTGTTGTTAATCCAGGAAGTGGAGCTACCATGGCACAACCGGTTTCTGTTTGCCACCACGTATCGACAATTGGAAGCTTCTCTTTTCCTACATATTTATGAAACCACATCCATGCTTCTGGATTAATGGGCTCTCCGACCGTGCCGAGCAATCGCAAGCTGCTTAGATCATGCTTTTCTACATGGTGTGCGCCCCATTTCATAAAGGTACGAATGGAGGTAGGTGCAGTATAAAATGTTGTGACACCATATTTTTCAATAATATCCCAAAAACGATCACGTTCGGGATAGTCGGGTGCGCCCTCATAGATGACAACCGTGGCTCCAGCAGAGAGCGGGCCGTAAACGATATAGGTATGTCCTGTGACCCAACCGATATCAGCACTACAAAAAAAGACATCGCTATCTTTAAGATCAAAAGTGCTACGCAAAGAGTGATTAACACCAACCATATAGCCGCCTGTTGTGTGGACGATACCTTTGGGCTTCCCTGTGGTTCCTGAGGTATAGAGAAGATAAAGGATGTCTTCAGCATCCATTTCTTCAGCAGGGTAGGGTGTTGAGGACGCTTTGTACATTTCATCCTGCCAATAGAGATCACGGTCATTAGTCATCATATAATCGGCGGTTTTTCCACTGGCATTGACCACTAAGATATGCTCAATGTCAGTGACCTTAGTAGCTTCATCAGCAAATTGCTTTAAAGGCACTTGCTTACCACGGCGCCAGCTGGCATCGGCAGTAATAAGTAGTTTAGCGTCGGCATCTTCAATACGATCTTGTAGAGATTTGGCTGAAAAACCAGCAAATACGACCGTGTGTATAGCTCCAATTTTAGCACAGGCAAGCAATGTGATCGGCAGCTCAGGAACCATGGGGAGATAGACAACCACGCGATCCCCTTTTTCAACGCCTAGATTGTGGAGCATGTGGGCAGCACGATCCACTTCACGGCCCAGCATATCGTAGGTATAAACTTTGCTCTCTCCTTGCTCTCCTTCCCAGATAATTGCCGCTTTATTTTTTCTATAGCTTTCACGATGACGATCAACACAGTTATAGGTAGCATTTAATTTACCGCCTAAAAACCATTGTGCATGTGGTGGATCCCATTCAAGAACCTTGTCAAAAGGTTTGAACCAGGTTAATTCTTCAGCTTGTTTAGCCCAATAGGTTTCAGGAGATTTTGCCGCCTGTTCATAGATATTAGGGTTATTGAAATTAGCCTGTGCGGTAAATTGAGGGTCGGGCTGAAACGTTCTGACTTCTTTCAAAAATGTATCAATATTTTTAGACTGATTTGTCATAAACGAGCCCCTCTTCTGTAAGTAAATAGAATGCTTTTGTGTAAAATCAACTAGGATCATAGATCATGTTAATAAAATGATACAATATAGTAAATTCAGTATAATCTTATTATAAGCGTTTGCAAATAATGTTTCAATGAAGCGAAGAGCTTCAAAAAAGGCATAATGCAGGATTGGACTTCTTGACAACGAGTCTATATTTTGTTAATGTTTATAAAATACTGAAAATTTAATATAAATAATGGAGGAGGCTTGATTTAAGAAAGCGATTACATTATAATGATGTGTAGGAGGGACAACAAGCGTGGTTGTCATGGTTTTAGGCGAAGGTGGAGCCTTTACCATTTGGGACAGTGTAGGACATCTTTGCATGTGGACGATGTGCTGACTTTTATGCCATACGTCCTCTGTTAATTGCTAACCTAATATATTGTTCATAGGTTGGAGGAGAGGTTCTTATTCAATTGGATTTCCCAAGAAAATAATAGATAAATTTTCATTTGATATTAACTTAGGAAGAATTTTGTCGATAAATTAGAAAGTGATCATATTATGAATACGGTATGATTTCTGAATGAGGCATTTTATAATATACTTCGAACAGGGTTGCTTATTGTATTTGGTTATCAACCGATTGTTGTTTCTATCACTAGACCACTAGACACGAAGATTGAAAGTATACTAGAGAATGGGAGGTTTATTAAGTGAAAAAATTGATTCCTTTTGCCGTAGTAGGAGGCATTGTTTTAGGTGCGAATGGAGTGGCATCGGCAAGTACTGGAGACAATGTCATACAGCACGGAGATAAGTACCTCGGGACACATTATACGTTTGGGGCAGCGATTGGTGATACATCACAATTTGATTGTTCCTCATTTACTGCGACTGTCTATAGAGAGCTTGGAATTACTTTACCCCGAACATCACGAGATCAAGCAACGGTTGGTGTTGCGGTTAGCCACAATAATTTACAAAAAGGCGATCTTGTTTTCTTTGACACTGACGGGGATCATGTGATTGATCATGTTGGTATTTATGCTGGCAATAATCAAATGATTAGCGCTCTTATAAATGATGGCATTGCTTACTCTAATATTACCTCAAGCTACTGGGCTCCAGCTTATGTGACTGCGCGCAGGGTGTTGTCGAGTAATGGTGGTTCCAGTGTCGTAGATATTTCGACAGGGAAAGTTGGTCAGGGTGCGTCGTCATCCTATGTTGTGAAATCAGGGGATTCACTATGGTCAATTAGTCAAAAGGCTCATTTATCCGTAGACCAAATTAAAACCTTAAATCATCTTACTTCTGATGTCATCTTTCCTGGACAAAAGCTTGTGCTTTCGGGATCTACAAATTCTACACTATCGAATGGCAGTGTGAATAAGACGGTTGATTCACCTTCAAAATCAAATCTATCATCGTCTTCTATTTATACTGTGAAATCGGGAGACAGTCTGTGGGCCATTGCGTCTAAATATGGCGTTAGTGTTGCAGAAATTAAAAGTTGGAACGGTCTGTCTTCGGATCTCATTCAGCCCAATCAAAAATTGAGCGTGAAAGCAAAAAAAACGATCGTTAATAAGTCAGGTACTACAATAAACAAACCAAGCGTAGGCAGCGGAACCTATGTGGTTAAAAAGAATGATACACTTTGGGATATTGCAGTGCACTATCATGTAACGGTGGATGATATTAAAGCATATAATAAGTTATCTTCTTATGTTATTTTCCCGAATCAAAAGTTGAAAATACCAACGGTAGGTTCTTCAAAAGCAAGCGGTCAACATATGCATAAAGCGACATCCGTGAAAAAACCGACTGAAAAGTATATTGTTAAGAGTGGCGATACACTGTCGGAAATTGCTTTGTTAAATAACACAAACGTGAAGAATATTATGAAAACGAACAATCTTTCTTCTACGATCATTTTCCCGGGACAATCCCTAGTGATACCTAAATAGGTGGCGTCAGTATGAATAGTCATTTGTAGGATGTTCATTTGTTGTATCTTTAATCTAGACATAGTGTATCAGCATAATAAAGCAACCGGGCGTGTCATTCTACCGCTCGGTTGTTTGTTTTTTATTGGATAGGATTGGTTGAGAATTGATTAGTTGCATACTGAGTGAATTGTTGGTAGGTTTGTTGAATGGTTTGTGGAGATTCAGCATTGACACTATACCAACCTTTTTTAAACATAAGATCATACATATCGCGTTGACATTTTTCAGTTTCATTAAATAATGTCATGAGATCCTGATAAAGAGCTTGATGACTCATTTCGTGTAATGCTACAGAATAGGATGAAGTTAAATACTTTTCTGTTGTGAGGCAGTCATTAATGAAATCACGGTCATTCATCTCAGGGGTCTTCGGAACATGGGTTGAAGGATTTTGAATTTTATTTGTCATGATTGCATGTCTCCTGTCTGCATGGCGGAAGGGTTTTGTGTAGATTGCAGATGTTGTTGCATATGATTTAGGAGTATTTGATAGTGACGTTGATGCATGATTTCCATTTGATGGATGGCATTTTTGATTTCCGAGTCTTGGACATTTTGCTTGAAGAAATGCGCTTTTTTAACAGCTACTAAATTCCAAGATAGCATGTCTTGAAGGTATAAATGGTCTTTTGTTGAGATGACAAATGGGGGTTGTTGCATGTGATAGGGCCTCCTCATGGGGTTTATTTTGAGTGTATGAATGGATCCAGTGATTCATATAATCAAGGGGGATGGAGTGTTAGCGTGAGCTAGTGCATCTGAACCCGCCATTTTAGGTATAGGTTCATCTCTTAATGTGTTCGTTTTTTCTTTCTCTTATACAGCATAGGGAAAAATAGGTGGTATTATTTTAACCATGAAAGAGTGACTTTTGAAATGTTGAAGGCTCACGTGAGCTTTGAGTTTTTCAAAATCTAGAGTTAAGATGAAAGTATGCCATAGGGGTCAATGGAGCTTTGAGTAGCTTATCTATCAATGGAAAAATGTCATGATGGTATCTGACATATCTGTGATTTTGATATTGGCAATACTTATTAATGCATTTGTCCGGGACATGTTGCTTTTGGATGAGAAGGAAACCAAAGACATACGATACTGTCAAGAGAGGAGAAATGGGTATGGATGTAGTAACATTTTATGGGTACTCAAGCTGCGGAACGTGTCGAAGAGCTAAAAAATGGTTGGACAACAACGGAGTGAGCTATCATGAAATTCCAATCGTGGAATCACCTCCGAGCAAAGTAGAACTAGAAAAATTTTATAAATTGAGCGGTCTGCCGATAAAGAAATTTTTTAATACGAGTGGGCATCGCTATCGAGATCTTGGTATGAAGGATAAAATTAATACAGAAAGCGATGACGAATTGCTTAACTGGCTAGCTGCAGACGGCATGCTATTGAAGCGTCCGATTGTTACGGATAATGAAAGCAAGGTGACGGTTGGTTTTAATGAAGAACTTTTTGAAAAAAATTGGGGCTAAAGTCTTGCTAGAATATCTATTACTGGATATGATTAATTGTATAATTGAAGTCACGGAGGGATAGCTTTAATGAACATACCTAAGGATTTGCGCTATTCAGAAGAGCATGAATGGGTAAAGGTCGAAGATGATACAATAAGAATCGGCATCACTAGTTTTGCACAAGATGAATTAGGAGATATCGTCTTTGTGGAGCTTCCAGAAGTAGGGGATAAGGTTGAAGCTAGTGCCCCCTTTGGGAGTGTTGAATCTGTTAAGACGGTTTCTGAGCTTTCTATGCCTGTCAGTGGAACGATTGTTTCTGTCAATGAAGATTTGGAGGATTCTCCTGAATTTGTCAATGAGTCTCCTTACGAAAAAGCTTGGATGATTGTTGTAAAGCCGAGTAATATTTCTGATGTAGACAAGCTTTTGTCACCAGAAGAGTATGAAAAGTTAGTAAGTGAAGAGGACTAATTAATATCAAAGGGACCTCCATTTAGGATGGTCCTTTTAAATATCCTTATGAAGATATTCATTAGCTAGCTGTATTTACTGTTGAGACAAGCTGGTATTTGAATTTTTGACCAAATTTGTCTGAGTTAATTACCAAGACAAATTGTCAAAAAATATGACAGTGAATAATGGGATAGTGACATGAAATGAGGAGAGGTATAAGGTGAGAAACTTGTCAGTTGAAGCTTATGAGCTGATGGCAGAAGATCATGTGGTTGGCTTGTTTTTTGAGACGCCTTTTTGTGGCACCTGTCAGCTAGCTGAGCAATTACTGAACCTAACTTTTCAAGCTTTGGATAGCAGGAATGCACCGACTTATATGTGTCGAGCAGGAGAATGGAAGGACTATTTAAGTAAATGGCAGATAGAAAGTGTACCCTGTTTGATGTTTGTGAAAAATGGAAGGGTTTTAGAAAAAATCTATGCTTTTGAATCAGTTACAAAGCTTTATCAGCTATATCAGCGCTATTCGTAATAAATATTACAAACAAATAAACAGCAGATTGTTTTTGTCATGAAATTGTAGCTTTATTAATGGCGTAACAGTGGTATAAAAAGAGAAAGAGAGAAAAATAACTCAAAGGAAAATATTTTTAGATCACACAGTATTTGATATCCTTTGAAGCTCTTGGAATGTGAGAGGTGAAACCACTGTGCAAACATTGACGAAAACAAATATGTCTATTATAACTTTAGAAGATAGAATTATGCTTATACAAAACGGTGATGAAACGTTAAGAAATAAAATTATTCGTATCTATCAACCATTTATTAAAAAAGTGATATCCAAGGTATGCAATCGTTTTATAGACCATTCAATGGATGAATTTAGCATTGGTTTGTTTGCTTTTAATGAGGCGATTAATCAGTATAAAAAAGGACAAGGAAGTAAGTTCTTAACCTTTGCTGATATGGTGATACGCCGTCGAATGATCGATTTTATTCGTAAAGAAGCAAGACAAGGTAAGGATATGTACTTGGATCAAATCGACACTGAGGATGAGGTACAGCATGGTGAAAGCTACTTAGAACAAAAGGTAGCATTGGAGCATTTTGAGGAAAAGCAACAAATAGAAGAACGGTTAGAGCAGATTGAAGCCTATAAGGTTTTGTTAAGACAGTATGGCATTTCTTTCAAAAGCTTAAGCAAGCACCGTCCTAAGCATATTGATGCGCGAGAAAATGCTAAGGTTATTGCGAAAATTCTCGTGTCCAATGATCGACTAAGCCAGTATTTGCAAACAAAAAAACAATTGCCTATTAAGGAATTATTACAACTCGTGTCTTGCAGTCGTAAAACCATAGAGCGCAATCGGAAATACATTATCGCATTATCGCTAATATATTTAGGACAATTTCGTGCGTTACAGCCCTATGTAGAGCCAGAATCCTTGTGAGCTCTAAAGATTTCTATAGGGTGAAATACATGAATGAGATGATATTTCTATAGACTTTTTAGTAGTTTTAGGTTTTTTGTGATTGCGTCAGGGAGGGAAGCAGTTGGCTCGTGGAATTATCCTGTCAAAGAAAAGAAGAAAAGTCGTTATCTTAACAAATGATGGTTACTTTTGTTCTGTTCGGCTGAAAAAAAATATGTCCAGTATGATTGTTGGACAGAGTGTTTCTGATTTTCATCTTGTTTCTAGGACAAGTCCTAAATTGCTGTTAGTGATTCTGAGTAGTTTGATGTGTATTTTGCTGTTCTTCGTTGGCTACCATATTCGACAAAATCATGTGGTGATGGCTTATGTGAGCTTTGATTTAGACCCGAGCATTGAGGCATCTGTCAATAGCCATTTAGATATATTGGCTGTTGATGCGATGAATGGTGCTGCTCAAAAGCTTGTTCATGGCAACGATTATGTGCATATGTCTCTGGAACAATTTACTGATAAAATGATGAGGGCTTTCTTGCAATCTGGTCATGTTAAAAAAAATGCAAATATTGTTATCAGTACAACCCTAGCTGAGCCTTTGAAAAAAGCAAAACGCAAGCAATTAAATCGAAAAATCGCTTCAGATATTGGTTTGCTTCATAAAAAGACGTTACCCACAAATGAAGTTCAAGATCATTTTAAGATTATCCATTCTACTTTAGAAGATCGCAATGCCGCAAAAAAAGTGGGGTTGACTGCTGGTAAATATTTAACATATAAAGTACTAGTGAATGAAGGCTATCATCATATGACCATAGCTGAGGCGCAAGAAATACCGATCCAAGATATGCTTGTACCAGTGGTTAATAACGATGAAGATGCTATGGAAGTCACTATGGAGCGTCAGTAGAAAGGGAATCTTGGATGTTTCAGAATAAGTCAATTGTCGGATATGTTTTCATAATGATCCTTATGCGTGCTTACATACAGGGTATTGATAGAAATTAGGGGCTCTCTTATGAATAAGCGTGGCTTTTCTAATCCAAAATAGAAAGACATAGTGTAGCCTTTACATGAAAATGGGGTGTCAGGATGCTGAATGAAGCGTCAAGGAATTTTGTTGCTGTTTTAGAAAAGAAAAGTGCGCTTGAACCGCTGTATAAAAAAAGAAATATTGTTGTATCTTTGAAATGTGAAAATGAGGAAACATGGATAGCCTTTCATGAAGGAAGCTGTAGCATATTAAATGCTCATCCTGATCTTGTTAACGTACATATTTCAGGAAATGTAGCATCGATGAAGGCACTTATGAGTGGCAGTGAACGTCTGATGCTTTTAGAAGTAGAAGGTCTTTTGGAGTTGAGTGGTCAATTGCAAGATTTATTAGCTTTGGAGTCCCTGTTCCTATTAACTGGAAAGCATTCAGCATTATTTAAGAGCTGAGAATACACATTGACCGACGATTGAATCAATGTCGTGCTAAAAGTGTTTCATTAATAATAAATGGTAATTGTTTGTGGTTTTGGGACTGAGAGTCGCTGTGACAGGTTCTCTTTTTTATTGGGAAAAATAGCTATTTTATCATTCGTATTCGTATTCTTAAGAACGAACGTAAATCTTTGGAATTTTTGATTAGGTAGGACTGGCTTTGAACGTTTAGAATATGCTCGTTTTAAGTTGGATTTTTCATTTTTTATTGTTGTATGCGTTGATTTATCTTGACCCCTTCAATCGGAAAGTTTATCTATGTTGTATGGCTTGATTTAAAGTAAGTATTAGATTAGAATAATATTAGATTGAGAATTGTATACATTTTGAAATACAACAGCATTTACAAGAAAATTGGAGGTTATAGCATGTCTACATCGACTCTTAAAATTGAGAATCTTCATGTTGCAATTGAAGATAAGGAAATCGTTAAAGGTTTCAACCTTGAGATAAATGGTGGAGAAATCCATGCGGTCATGGGACCAAATGGTACAGGTAAATCTACGCTTGCTTCAGCATTAATGGGGCATCCAAAATATGAAATTACAGAGGGTACTGTGACATTTGAAGGACAGAATTTGCTGGAAATGGAAGTCGATGAAAGA
>Ga0154003_1000056_pt1 | contig 34581 bp, 9 predicted proteins | sample TSFL087MetaG_FD_104679 | JGI IMG/M metagenome (GOLD analysis project Ga0154003, IMG submission 104679) | Attine ant fungus gardens microbial communities from Florida, USA - TSFL087 MetaG | ecosystem: Host-associated > Fungi > Mycelium > Unclassified | place: USA: Florida, Lake Talquin State...
GAATCGATTCGAGAGACGCTCGCCCGGTGGTCGGGTTTCCTTGACTTCGAACTGCATCACAATGTGGCTAAGGTGACCGCCGGCATGCTTGCCGAAGGTCAGGTAGCCGGATGGGTTCAGGGCCGATCCGAATTCGGGCCCCGCGCGCTTGGGAATCGGAGCATCGTCGCCGATCCCAGGCCCGCCAAGAACAAAGATATCATTAACGAAATGGTCAAGAAGCGCGAGGCGTACCGGCCTTTCGCGCCCGCCGTGATTGAAGAGCGCGCCCAGGATTTCTTCGATCTGGCAGGGGACCCCGAAGACTATGCGTTCATGACGATGGTCGCCAGAGTCAAGGAGGATCAAGCCGCCCTGCTCGGCGCGACCACTCACGTGGACGGAAGCGCGAGGCTTCAAACCGTGTCGAAGAAGACGAATCGGAGATTCTGGGACCTCATTGAGGCGTTCGGGGAGATCACCGGAGTCCCGGTCCTGTTGAACACGTCATTCAATAATAACGTCGAGCCCATCGTCAATAATGTCACCGATGCGATTGTCACGTTTCTAACGACCAAGCTCGATTTTCTGGTCGTCGGCGCCTACCTCATTCGAAAAAAGCCGGTAGACGACCGCTGCTATCAAGATTTGGTCCCGTCGCTGCCAATGCATGCCAGGCTCACCCGCTCCATATGCTACGCAAACAATGGCAAGTTAGGCGATCACTTCGAAATTCAAAATACGATTCACAGCCGGTTCAACGCCAAGGTGTCACGCGAGGTCTTCGAAACCATCTGTTTGGCTGACGGTCAAGAGCCGCTGGGCGAATTGCTCGACCGCGCGACCATCGACGGCAAGGCCCGCAATGAGACAGTGCGCGAGATCGTTGATTTGTGGTCCCGGCGGCTCGTCAATCTGGTTCCCGCAAATTGATCTGGTCAAGCGGGCGCGGACATGCGGCGCGAGAGCCTCCGGGAAGTGAAGCGACCCTGCACGGAGACTAGGAAATGGATAGATTCTGGAAAGACTTGCAATACGCGGCGAGGACATTGCTCAAGAAGCCCGGCTTCACGCTTGTCGTCCTGCTCACGCTCGCCCTGGGCATCGGCGCCAACACCGCCATCTTCAGCGTAGTCAGCGCAGTAATCTTCCGTCCTCTTCCGTTCCGGGAGCCTGAGCGGCTGGTCAACGTCTGGGAAGGCGGGGCCGGAACCGTCTACAGGCGTGGAGAAGAATCGCGATTCATCTTCGTCCGACCCGGCACTTTTCACGATTGGCAGGAGCAGAACCGGAGTTTTCAGGGCATGACCGCTTACTCGTGGCGGGCGATGCTGCTCACCGGCGGCGACAAAGCCGAGATGCTCTGGGCCAATCACGTCACCGAGGGTTTCTTCGAAACGCTCGGCGCGCCGGCGGAGTTGGGCCGGACCTTCGGCGCCGACGACTACAGGCCCGGCGGAGAGCGCGCCGTTATCCTGAGTCACAAATTGTGGAGGAACCGGTTCGGGGCTGACGCGGCGATCGTGGGCCGCGCCATTTCGCTTGACGATCAGACGTACACAGTCGTGGGCGTGATGCCGGAGGGCTTTTATCCTACGCGGTTCAATGCGCCCGACCTTTGGACGCCCCGCTGGTTCAGCGCCGGAGAGAAATATGACCGTGTCTCCTGGGGCTTGACGACCTTCGCGCGTTTGAAGCCCGGAGTCACGATCGACCAGGCGAACTCCGAAATGCGGGTCGTCGCCAAAGCGATCGAAACGGCGCACCCGGAGCACTATCAAGATATGGGCGCTGTACTGGTGCCAGCCGACGCGGAGCTGATTGGCAGTCACGGAAAGTTGTTTCTTTTCCTTCTTGGCGCAGGGAGCCTCGTTCTATTGGTCGCCTGCGTCAATGTGGCGAACCTGCTGCTCGCGCGAGCGACCGACCGGGAGAGAGAGTTCTCAGTTCGGGCGTCGCTGGGCGCTTCGCGCGGCCGAATCGTCGGCCAGTTGCTCACCGAGAGTTTGCTGTTGTCGGGGACGGGGACCGCGCTCGGCCTCCTGCTGGCGCATTGGGCGATACCTCCGGTGGTGGCGTTGCTGCCCGACACGAGCCGAATCCCGCGCCTCGACGCAGTCGAGATTGATCTGACGGTGCTCGGTTTTACGCTGTTGGTCGCGATTGGCGCCGGAACGCTGTTCGGACTGGCCCCCGCGTTGCGAGCCTCAAGGGTCGACCTGAACGAAACTCTAAAAGAAGCCGGACGCGGCGGCGGCGTGACCGCGCGCAAACGACGCCTGGGCGAGCTGTTGGTTATTAGCGAAGTCGCATCCTCTCTCGTGCTGCTGATAGGGGCGGGGCTACTCGTACAGAGTTTCCAGCGAATGCAGCGCGTCGACTCTGGCTTCAAACCGGCTAACCTTTTGACGTTGAAAATAGAGGCGCCCGAATACCGCTACGGCAAGTATGAGACCGGAGGTGAGAACGCGCCGCGCGCGCGGCTGTACGAAGAGATCGAACGGCGTATTGCGGCGCTGCCAGGCGTCGAGTCTGTGGCCGTCACGGGCAAGCTGCCGATGAGACATAACCCGAACCCCTGGGCCGTCTCCGTCGAAGGCCGTGGCGCGCCGCCGCCGAATCCGGAAGAAGGTCTAGCGGCGCTCAGCAACAAGACCGGCCTTTACAATCACGGCAGTACTTCGGATCAGCGGGTCAGCCCGGCGTACTTCCGTACGCTCGGAATGAGGCTGATTCGTGGCCGCCTGCTCGACGAAAGAGACCGCCCTGGCGCGCCGATGGCTGCAGTCGTGAACGAGGCGTTCGTACGCAAGTTCTTCCCGAACGAAGACCCCGTCGGCAAACGCGTGGTCGTAGATTACACAAGCTGGTTTCCCAGGATAACTATCGTCGGAGTGGTGGCCGACGCAAGGTTGAACGGGCTTGACCGCAAACCCTTCGCCGAGATGTTCTGGCCGATGGCGCAAGCCCCGTCGCAAAACGTGTGGCTGATTGTCCGCACGGCGGGCGATCCGCTGGCGCTGGCTTCCGCTGCGCAACAGGTGGTTCGAGCCGTCGACCGCGTTCTGCCGATCGAGGAGTTGAGCCCCATGGAAACCGTGATCGCCGACTCACTTTGGCAGCCACGGTTCTCGGCCGTGCTGATCGGCCTGTTCGCGGGACTGGCGCTGATGTTAGCGGCGGCCGGCATCTACGGCGTCATGTCGTATCAGGTGAGCCGGCGCGCGCATGAGATGGGTCTGCGCATCGCGCTCGGGGCGAATGCGCGCGCAATTCTCGGATTGGTCATCGGGCGAGGACTGCGGCTGACGGCGATCGGGATACTGATTGGCCTCACAGTGTCGCTCTCCTTGAGAAAGCTAGTCGCATGGCGCCTTTACGGCATCAACGCGTCCGACCCCTTGACCATGATTGTGTTGTCGCTGTTCCTGATGCTGGTTGCGGCCCTGGCCTGTTTCATTCCGGCCTGGCGGGCCGCGCGCGTGGATCCGATGGTAGCGCTGAGATATGAATAGATTGACGAGGAGCCCCCGCAATGAACAAACAAAAAATGACATTATCCAAGCCCGCGTTACTTTGCGTCGCGCCGCCCTATTCGACGTTATCCCCGCCCGCAGGCATTGGATACCTGTTGGCTTACGCAAAGCGGCACGACTGCGATGACTTCAGTTTTTTAGATCTGCGCCTGGGGGTTTCAGACGCCTATGCCCCAACGTATGCGCATACCGGCATTTTTGGTGAAAGCTATGTGATGGACGTGCCTGATTTGCCCCTGGTGCTATCGTTGGTACGGGCTGTTGAATCGGGAGCGGCCCCCGCATCCGGATTCGCGTCGGTTATTGAACGTTACTGTCGCGAAAGAGGAATACCCGCTTCCTACCTGGCGGATTACCTAGGCTGTCTGGACCAATACTTCTCGTTTGTGGCCGCGAGTCTTTCCGGTGTGAAGCTAGTTGGCTGTTCGGTATGGACATCCAATTTCCTGACGACACTGCTTTTCGCGGCGCATTTAAAACGGCTGGACAGTCCTCCCATTGTGGTTGGCGGCGGACCACAACTCACGGAAAGCCGCGCGAGCGCCGCCATCGCTCTTCGGAGCAGGCTATTGGATTATGTTGTGACCGGCGAGGGAGAGGCTTCTCTTCTGGATTTGTATTCGCGACTCAGGGCGGATGGCGACGCCGCGCCGGGCGCGATCCCGGGGACACTCACGCTAGGCGCCCGTGACGAAATAGAGGCCGGGCCTACCCGGCCCCTTCTCGCGAACGATCAGATTCCCGTTCCGACATTTGATCAGATGCCGCTTCTCTCTTATCGTCGGGCGACCGGGGTAAGACTGGTTCCCTATCACCTGTCGAGGGGATGCACCGATAAATGCACTTTCTGTAGCGAATGGGTATTCTGGCGGCGGTTCAGGCCAGGCGATGCGAATCAAACCGTCTCAGGGGTTCAGGAACTCAAGGCGAAGTACGGGGCGCAACACATACTATTCACCGATTCCTTGCTTAACGGTCATCACGGCAAGTTACAAGCCTTCGCCGAAGGTATGCTGGAACACTGTCCCGGAGTGATGTGGCACGCCTTCATGCGCGCGGAGATGGATTCCGAGACGGCGACCCTGCTCAAGCGGTCTGGCTGCGCGAGCGCGTTCATAGGGATCGAATCAATGTCGGATGAAACACTGGCATTGATGAACAAGAGGCGGACCGAGTCGCACAACATAAAGGCGCTGCGCGCATTCCTACAGGCGGGAATCCACGTGATCGCCGGCGTAATTCCTGGATTTCCTGGAGACAGTCGCGAGGCGTTTATTCACACCGTCGAACAGCTTCGCGCCGTCCAGCAAGATTTCCGCGGCCACCTTCGAATCAATGTCGAGCCTTTTATAGTTTCGCCGGCGCAGCCGCTGTTCTCACGACTCGCTGACGTCGGATTGCGTGGTGTGCCTTGGGATGAAGAAACCATGAGCATCGCGCCGCGCTACGCCGACATTACCGCCGGAATGTTCTGTACCGTTGAAGGCGCCAACCAGGGTCTGGAGCGCATGGGAAGGCTCCGGATCTCAAATGCGATTCAGTCGGAGAGGCCGGTAAGGTTGGACTCGTTCGACTACAGGGGCGTTGAGACCCTCGATCGATCCAGGTTCAATTTTGAGTTTTTGACGGGAGGGTGGTTCTTGTCACGGCTCAAAGGGCCTTCCGCCTGGACATACGCGCTGATCGTTAACGACAGCGAAAGGGGTGAACTGGAATCCAAGGACTATAGAGACGAAGTGTTAGATGTAATGGGGGTGCAAAGCTTAAAGAGTCTTCTGAAACAGCTCGAGTCAACGCACGTAATCCAGCCGAGACGCGCCCCCGCATTAGTCGAGGGTGGCTACAGCCGATTCGGCGCCCAGGAGATTTTGTATCAGCTCTCTCCGTATGTCGTGTCGCGACAAGGCGACTGGCGCGTTAAGAACCGTCTCTTCGTCGTGGACTTTGTGACCGCAAATTGGCGGCTTCTTCCTTCGTGGCAGGGACAGGCGCTCAAAGCGCTTGAGGTCGAAGCCCAAACCGCTTCAGACTTACAGAAGCAATTCGCAACGGCCGGCGTCAACCGCTCGATATCTTACTGGACCAGACTGCTAGAACAATTCGCAGGCGCCGGATTTGTCCTCGTCAAACAGTCTACGTGCTCTCCGCCGGAAATACGTTGAAGATTAAGATGCGCGCCAACCACAACTCTTTGGAGGTAATAATTGACAAACAGTAGATCGAACCGGCTGACAATAAAAGCGCTCCTGCTTCTGCTTGCCTGCTTTTCGGGCGGCTTTTATCTAGCGTTCGGCCAGGCGGCGACAGCAACGTTGAGCGGCGCTGTCGTTGATCAGAGTGGCGGGGTTTTGCCGGCCGCCACTGTCGTGCTGCAGAACACCGCAACGGCGTTTCGGCGACAAATTGAAACAAACAGCGAGGGGCAATTCACGATTTCACTCCTGCCGCCCGGCGTCTACAGGTTGACGGCTGAACGCCAGGGGTTCTCGCCCTTCACAGAACCGCAGATAACTTTAAACGTCGGCGATCAGCGCTCCCTGCGGATTCAACTGCGAGCAGGCGGGATCTCCGAGCAGGTTGTAGTAACCGACCGCGCGACCGCCGTCGATGAATCTCCCGCCGTGAGCACAGTCGTCGATAAGCAGTTTGTCGAAAACCAGCCGCTCAACGGGAGAAGCTTTCAGACGCTCATACAACTCGCTCCGGGCGCTACGATCACACCTTCCAACATTACATCCCAGGGACAGTTCAGCGCGAACGGACAGCGCGCCACAACAAATTACTTCACTGTAGACGGCGTGAGCGCAAATTTCGGCACAACCGGAGCCGCGACGCTGTACAACACCGCAGGTGGTGGGGCTCCTGCTTTCTCCGCCCAGGGGGGGACCAACTCTCTCGTTTCAGTCGACGCGGTACAGGAATTTCAGATTCAGACGTCGACCTACGCGCCCGAGTTTGGGCGCCAGCCGGGAGCGCAGGTTTCAATCGTCACGCGGTCGGGAACCAACGCCTTCCACGGCAGCGCCTTCGATTATGTGCGCAATGATATCTTCGACGCCAACGATTACTTTTCGAACCTCAGCGGGCTGCCGAAATCCGCGCTTAGGCAGAACGACTTCGGGTTTACAGTCGGAGGGCCGGCGTTGCTGCCTCGGCTGGGCGGAGGGGCGATCTACGACGGGCGCAACCGAACGTTTTTCTTTGTCTCTTATGAAGGTTTGCGTCTGCGTCAGCCGGTAGTATCTTCCCCGGAAGAAGTTCCGTCGCTGTCCGCAAGACAGAGCGCGACCGGCCCGGCCCAAGACATACTTAACGCATTCCCGATGCCGAACAGGCCGACGTTGTCCGGCGATCCAAACACCGCCACTTTCGTCGGCGCTTATTCGAACCCCTCTTCACTGAACGCCGCCAGTGTGCGCATCGACCACTCGATCGGCAGCCGCATGTCGATATTCGGGCGATACAACTACGCGCCATCGAGCGCTCGGGTCCGCGCCGAGTTCGCTTCGACCAACACCATCGCCGACAAGCCCGAGAAGACCAGGACTTTGACCGTCGGCGCGACCGCGATCATTTCGCCTCGGCTCAGTAACGAGTTGCGGGTCAATTTCAGCCGTGCGGAGGCCGCGAGCCGGTACCACATAGACAACTTCGGCGGGGCCGTACCGCCGCCGCCTTCGGCGGTTTTTCCCGCCGACACGGGCGGTCTGACTTACGCGTTTGTCGGATTGAACGCGCTTGCCACCGGACTCAACGTGGAAAACAAACAAGGTCAATTCAACGTAGTGGACGGCCTGAGCTACACCGTGGGAGAGCACACGCTGAAACTCGGATTCGACTATCGACGGATGACCCCAGTTACCAAAGGCGCGGCGTTCCGCCGGTTCCCGTTCTTCTTCGGCGTTTCGGACGTGTTGGCCGGAAACATACCGTTCCTCGACGTTTTTGCCACGGATGTTACGCTTCAGCCTGTATTCAACAATTATTCGGCATTCGCCCAGGACACGTGGCGCGTCATGCGCCGGATGACACTAACTTACGGGCTTCGGTATGAGGTAAACCCGCCGCCGGGCGAGAAGAACGGGAATCCGCCTCTGACCGTCGAAGGCTTGGACGATCTGGCGACGCTTCGTCTGGCCCCGCGCGACGCGCGGTTGTACGAAACGACATACAACAACTTCGCCCCACGGTTTGGCCTCGCCTATCAACTCTTTCCCGACCACGGAACTGCCATTCGCGGCGGGTTCGGAGTCTTCTACGACCTGGGGTACACGTTCGCAGGCAGCGGCCTCATCTCTTCCGGCTTTCCATATGGGCGGGCGCTCTCGCTGACCGACGTGCCGTTAGCCTCCACGCTTGTCGGCGCCATGCCGCCTCCATCGATGGACATTCAGCCTCCTTTCGGCGACATGTTTGTATACGAACGTGACTACAAGCTTCCTTACACGCTCCATTACAACGTAACGCTCGAACAGGCGATCGGACGAAACGACTCGATTTCGTTCGCTTACGTCGGCGCGACGGGGCGCCGTCTGGGGCGAGTTGAGCGCTTTCAAGACCCTCATCCCGACTTCACACGCCTGAGCGTCGTAAGGAATGCGGCTACCTCCGATTACAACGCGCTGCAGTTGAAATACCAACGGCGGCTGTCACGCGGCGTGCAGGTCTTGAGTTCCTACACCTGGTCGAAGTCAATTGACATCGTGTCCAATGAGTCGATTGTTAACTACCAGGCGCCGCTGAATTCGATCGATCCAAGAAATGATCGCGGGCCGTCTGATTTCGACGTGCGTCATATGTTCAACGGAGCGGTTAGCTGGGAGATTCCCTCATTCCTGGAGGGGAAGGTTGGGCGGGCGATCTTGGGGGGCTTCGCCATCGATTCGATTTTCACGTTGCGGTCGGCGACGCCGGTCAACATTCTCACCGGCGCCGACCCGCTCGGTCTCGGCTTCACAACGGTGAGCAGGCCTGACGTGATTGCCGGCGCGCCGTCGCACATCAATGACCCCGCAGTGGCGGGCGGCAGGCGCATCAATCCGGCCGCGTTCATAGACCCGCCGTCGGGCCGCCAGGGGGCCTTGGGGCGGAACAGTCTGCGCGGTTTTCCGTTGTGGCAACTGGACCTGGCTCTGCGCAGGCAGTTTCAGGTGGCGGAGGGCGTCCGGCTTCAATTGAGGATCGACACGTTCAATACTCTCAACCATGCGAATTTCGCCAATCCTTCGGGCGTACTTAGCGATCCGAACTTCGGCGTATCGACTCAAATGCTCGGCAGGAGCCTCGGAGGCTTGAGCCCCTTGTATCAGATCGGCGGACCGCGCTCATTGCAACTCGCGGCCAAGCTGCTCTTCTGAAACGTACCGATGATCAGACAAATCGCACGCAAAGAGTTCATCGAGATACAGCGCGACGGGCGTTTCCGTTGGACTTCCGCCGCAGTCGGATCATTGCTTATCGCCGCGCTCTTGATCGGATGGAAACATTACGCGCAGGCCGACAGGCAGATCAGGGCCGCAGGCGTCCGGCAGCGTGATTTATGGCTCAACACGCCTGATCGCAATCCGCACGCCGCGGCGCACCACGGCATATACGTGTTCAAGCCCGTCATGCCGCTATCGGCCGTCGACGCCGGCATCGACGAGTATGCCGGCGCGTCGTTCTTTCTCGAAGCGCATGACCAGAATCTCTCCCAGAACAAGGCGGTCGAGGACACGACCGCCGTCCAGCGTTTCGGCGACGCGAGCGCCGCGATCACGCTCCAGACTCTCATCCCGCTGCTCATATTGCTGCTGGTCTTTCCCGTCTTCGCCGGTGAGCGTGAACAGGGTACGCTCCGCCAACTCGCCAGCCTCGGGGTCAGTCGTCGTGACCTTGCGATCGGGAAAGCCCTCGGCTCGGCAGGCTTGCTGATGATGTTCCTCTTACCTGCGACGTTGATCGGCGTATTGGCGATGTGGCTGAACACAACGCACGAGACTCTGGTGGCCAGCATTCCCAGAATGCTGGTGATGGCGCTCGGTTACCTCGTCTATTTCGTGGTATTCACCGGGCTGTCCCTCATTGTATCGGCCAAAGCTCCGACGGCGCGCCTCGCCTTCGTTGCGCTGATCTCATTTTGGTTCATAAACTGCCTTGTGGCCCCGCGAATCATGGCTGACGTCGCGAGACACATGGTCCGCGTTTCCACCACGTTGGAGTTTCTTCAAGCCGTCGATGACGACAAGGCGCGTGTGCCGATAGCCGAACGCCAGAAGCGAGTGGTCGAGCAACTGCTGGCCCAGTACGGAGTGCAAAAGGAAGAGGACTTGCCGGTGGACCCATTAGGGGCCCACCTCATTGAGGGCGAGAAATACGACTCGGCGGTATACGAGCGGCACATCAACGGCCTCTTCGACGCCTACGAACGGCAGGAGCGGATTTATAACGCCGGAGCCGTTTTTGCGCCGATGCTGTCCATACAGACGCTATCGATGGGATTAGCCGGCGCTGACTTCAAGCAACATAGGCGCTTCGCCGACGCGGTCAGCGCATACCGGCTTCGTTGGCTAGAGGTTCTCAACGAAGACATATTCCACAACCGCAGGCCCGGCGAACTCTCATACTCGCGGGGCCGGGATCTCTGGGAGCAGGTCCCAGAGATGAATTATGAACCGCCTTCGCTGACGTGGGTTCTGGGGAATCACACCCGTAGTATCGCGATGCTTGGGTGTTGGCTCGTGGCCGTCCTGGTAGCCGCCCCGCTTACCCTGGTCAGGATTCGAATCGATTGAAGGACACCGCTTTTGTTCAAAACAATCATCCGTCATGAATGGCGAACATTGCGATCGGATCGTTCCGCATGGGTGGTGCTGGTTATTTTTGGCGTCCTGATTGAGTGCGCGATCTTCAACGTCTCGGCTACGCTTCGCCGGCAGCAGGCGGCGGAGAAGCAGACGGCGATCGAGGAAGACAATAAATTCGCGCGGATGCGCGATGAGGCGCTTCGGATCGAGCTTGAAGCCGCGTCGCGTGGCGAACCTCCTCCGAAATTTCAGGCCGAGGCGAAGTACTGGGACAAGCCCGGCCCCCGCGACTCCGTCTTTGTGGGAGCGTGGAACGCGCCGCGGATTGCGCCGCCCTCAAGCTCCTTGACAGTACTGGCGATTGGACAGAGCGATCTCGCGCCGAGTTCTTACAAGGTCGGCCTGGACGGCAGACTCGAATGGAACGCCCGCAATAGGGTCGCACAGCAGCTTGAAAATCCCCTTTTGCTCAAGTTCGGCCGTTTTGACCTCGCGTTTGTCATCCTCTACGTCTACCCGCTTCTGATTCTAGCGGTAAGCTACAGCATGATTTCAGGCGAGAAAGAAACCGGCACGTTACACATGTTGCTGGCTCAGCCGCTTCGTCTGCGCGCTCTGGCGATGGGAAAGATGGCGACGCGGGGCATGCTGGTGTTCGGCTGCGCCCTCGGATTCTCCGCAATCGGCTTCCTCCTCAACGGGATCGATTTGGGCGGCGCGGCGACTGTGCGCCTGCTTCTGTGGGGGCTGGCGGTAATTATCTACGGGGCTTTCTGGTTCGCCCTTGCGTGCGTGGTTAATGCGGCCGGACGCGGCTCCGCAACGACCGCGCTAATTCTAGCGGTCGCATGGCTCATTTTCCTTTTTGTCGTCCCCTCAACCACGAATTTCATCGCCGTGACCGCATATCCTATTCCCCCGCGCATCGAATACATAAATGCGGCGCGAGCTGCCGAAGATCTCTCTCGATCGAAGCGGAAAGACTTGGTGGCGAGATACTTATCCGCGAATCCGGAGTTGCGCCAGTATGGATGGACCATCGACAACCTTGGCGTAGGCTATCCCGAAGTTCCGGAGGCGATGCCGGAAAAGATAGAAGCGCAGGACACACTTGAATCGCTAAATCCCGTCGTTGCGCGCTACGAAGGGCGACTCGCCGGCCAACAGCGAGTAGTCGGGGGGCTGTCGTTCTTTTCTCCCGCTATTCTGATGCAGGGTGTGCTTTATAACCTTGCGGGGACCGGGCGGGACAGGCACGAACATTTCCTGCGCCAGATCAACGCGTTCAACAAGACATGGAATGACTTTTTCGACGTGAAGCCGTTCCGTCGGGAGATGGTCAACGCCAGCGACTATGAACGATTCCCACGGTTTGCCTATCGCGAGGAGTCGCTTCGCGAGGTGGTCTCAAGAATAATTATTCCAATGGCAGCGCTTCTAGTCATGACGACCGCGCTCTTCGTCTTCGCGTCGCGCGCGTTCCGGCGCTACGCAATTGTCGGTTAAAACAGTACTGCGCGCGTAAGCAAGCGGCTGACTGACGGGGCCGCCGCGCAGCAGTCGCGCGCGGTACTGTACTGAGGATTTCGTCATTTCGCCTTGCGCTTACCTCGCTCTCCAGGGCGATAGATTTGGCGGGCGTGAGCCTTAATCTCGCGGAGGGTGAACCATGCGGGTTTGAATTTCCGCTCGGCGTAAAGTCGCGCTTGATCAAAGTAATGTAACGACGCGGGATCGGAGCTCTGGCCGAAGAGCAGGACCGAGCGAGCTTCAACCGTTGGTCCAAACCTCACTATGCTCACGAAGGAATTGCCGGCAACGCCGTACAATCGTCTCTGGCCGCTCGCAGGCACAGAATAAAAATCAAAGATCAATCCTGCCCTAGCGCCGGCTATGGGCAGGCTTTCGCGCTCGTCGCTGAACGCAACGTCGCCGCTTGCGGGGACTCGTTGAAGGCGGTTGATCTCCCCCCAGGGGACGCGCCACGTCCCATATTTGCTATTGAGTTGCTCCAGAACCCCTTCGAGCGCCCGAATTCTTACCCATGGATCTCCGGGCTTTTCGCCTTCCAGATGCGCGGGGTGGTGATACCAGAGAATGAAAAGCGTAGCCGTATCGGACTGGGTCGTGTTTACTTGATCCCACGATTTCAACTGGTCGACCGCCGCGGCTACCTTCGCCGCCCGCGCGTCGTCAACCTGTTTCAGCCTGTGCCACTCGTCGACCAGTTGAGGAATCTCGATCTCGGCGAAGCCTGCCCTGGTATCAAAGACCACTCGCGACCACTCCTCAAAGCTAAACTTCTCTTTCCCGGAAAGAAGCTTGCGTGAGATTGTTCCGCGCGGATTGTCTGGGTCCATGGCCATGTAGGGGGGGTAACCGGATCTGTCCGGATTTCCCTCGGTCGTCGTCAAAAAAGGCGTGGTGTTGCAGTTTTGCACGAAGCCTGTTTTCGGGTTCGTCAATTGAGGCAACTCCTCCAGGGGGTGGTAGCCCTGCCACTCAGTCTCCGGCGTGCTGCCGTCGACCGGCTTCGTCCAATCGAACTTTGTTGAGCGGCGCGGAACTGCGCCGTTGTACAGATAAAAGATATTGCCGTCGCGGTCGGCGTATACCACGTTGAACATTGGCAACGCCAGACGAGACATGGCTTTCTTGAACTCGGGAAGCGAGCGCGCCTTGGCCATCTCGTACCACTGATCAAGCAACCCGCCCTCCTCGATCTTTGACAGCCTGAGCGCCAAACCAACTCCGTCACGAGTGGACAGGATTGGGCCATGATGGGTTTTGCGAAGCCTTATTTCGCGGGTTTGAATCGCGTCTGCTGTCTTGACCTTTACCGTCGTAACCCACTCAGCGGCTTCGCGGCGCCCGCCACCATAAAGGTATGCCAGAGGTCTCGCCGGGTCATCGAACTTCTCGATATAGACATCCGCGATATCAGGTATATTGACGGTGTAGCTCCAACCGAGATGCTGGTTGTGACCGATGAGCGGCAGGGGAACACCAATCGGGGCCGCTCCCGAGAAATTCAGCCCCTCGTCGCTGTGCAAATGCCCCTCGTAAAATTGCGTGGGACCGAAGAAAGGCACGTGCGGGTTGATTAACAAAAAGGCGTCACGACTGGCTGTCCTCGCGGGACCAACCGCCCATGCGTTGGATCCCATCAAGTCCTCGGCCTTCGGAGCGCCTGCAGCCGCCAGAAGACCGTCGGCAGTCAAGCCGGTAGTCGGGAAGACAAACACTTGATAAAGCAAGTACCGACCGAGCGCCAGCACGTTCCACGGCTCATAGCGGTCCAGGAGTCGAGGTTTCACTTGTGGGTTACGCGAGAGGAAGTAATTGAGCGCGGCGGCTACTACTTCGCAGAGTCGGCGGGTCCGCGGACTCGCGCGCTGGTACTCTTCTCTCGAAAGCCGTCCTATCTCCAGCTTCCGATTCAACACATCATTTGGCAAAGCGCGTTCGCCGTAAACCTCGGCGGCGCGGCCCAGCGCTTGAATATAGTTTTCCTCAAGCTGCCAGAAGTTGTCTTCGGCCTGCGCGTAGACAAAGCCGAATACCACGCCGGCGTCGCTCGCCCCATAGACGTGCGGCACGCCGTAGGAGTCGCGGTAGATAGTAACGGAGCGCGCAATATGTTCGCCGGACGGGAATGACCGTCCGTAGGATGGCGCCGCATCGGCCGACGAGACCAGAACCAGAAACATCAATGCGCTTTGCGCAAAGCGGCAAAGCGCGCGCGCCAGAATCGGCAGGCCGCTTGCGCATCCGCGAGGGGCGGAATGAACCGTATTGCCACTCGCATCCAGGATCGTAGTTTTGAAACTCAACACGATCGGTCGTCCTCCAACTATGACTCAAGACACGAACGAAGCCGCTTTGCCAGGGCTTGTACATGTGGCTTCTTGACAATGTCTTGGTGGGAACCGGGTACTTGATGAACCTCTACGGTGGCCGCTAGCGACGTCCAGTCTTGATGCCACCCATCTGAGTGGGCGCTTCCCTGGTCGGCGGCGCGGAAGAGAGTAACTTTGCCTGGGTACGGCTTAGGCTCATAGACAAGCGCGGCATGGTGATTCGCCTTGTACACTTCGAAATAGTTACGAAACCACGCCGCCTCCAAGGCGCGCGGAACCGCATTCGCTCGCTTCAATCGTTCCAGGACCAGCGCCAATTGCCGGTCGGGCGCCAGGCCGCGGAGGTCATTGACCTGAATAGACGGCGCCCCACCTAATATTCCTGCAAGGAGCGCGGCGTCATCGTCCTTTTCGCTTCCTCCGTTAAGCGGCAGCCGCGTGTCCAACAGCGCGACACAGGCCACCTCCAGCCCTTCTGAACGAAGCTGTCGGGCTATTTCGAAAGCAACGAGCCCGCCGAACGACCAGCCGCCGACGAGGTAGGGGCCTTCCGGTTGAACAAGGCGTATTTCACATGTGTAATCGAAGGCCATCTCTTCGACCCGCGTGTGCGGAGCGGCTTCGGCGCCGAGCCCGCGCGCCTGGAGCGCATAAAACGGCCGGTCCGTTCCGAGTTCGTTCGCCAACGCCTGATAGCAGAATGAATCGCCGCTGATCGGATGAACGCAGAAGAAAGGTCTCTTCACGCCGTGCGGCTGAAGCAGAACCAGGCGAGAGCCTTGCGATTGACTTCCGGGGCGCCCGCTTCCTTGAGCTTCATGCTGACGCCCGCCATCTATCGATCGCAGCGTTGCCGGAGCCTGACCCAGGGCGAGCAAAAACTGGTTTGACCTATCGGGAGATCGAGCAGGCTCAGCGTCTATTCCCCCGCCTTCGGGCGGCATATAACCTTCCGCCGCTTTGATGCGCTCGGCCAGCCTGGACACGGTCGGGAACTCAAACAAAGCGCGCAATGGCAATTGAACTCCGACGGCCTCGCCGACAGCGAACATGACTTGCGCGGCGAGGAGGGAATGGCCCCCGATCTCGAAGAAGTTGTCATGGACGCCTACTCGCTCGCGTCCTAGCGCTGATTCCCATACGCGCGCGAGCGTCTCTTCGAGTCGCGTACGCGGCGCGACGAAAGGGGCGCCGGCGCCAACCTCCTCGATCCTTCTTGATGACAGAGCGCGCCGGTCAATCTTTCCACTCGGCGTATGCGGCAAATTCTCGTCGCCTATGAACACGGATGGGAGCATGAAATCAGGGAGCTTTGTTTCGAGAAAGGCCCTCAACTCGACGGCAGTGGGAACACGATCAAGGCATCTCGCCACAATATAGGCTGCAAGCCGCCGATCTTCATCTTTACCTTCGGCGGCGACGACCACCGCCTCACGCACTTCCGGATGTTGCAAGAGAGTAGCTTCGATCTCACCAAGCTCGATTCTGTATCCCCTGATCTTAATCTGCTGGTCCATCCGGCCCAGATATTCGATTTCTCCAGAGGGCAGCCGGCGCGCCATGTCTCCAGTCCTGTATAGACGAGCGCCGGCGCGCGCGCTGAAGGGATGCGGCACAAACCGTTCGGCCGTGAGTTCCGGGCGTTCCAAATAACCGCGCGCCAGTCCCTCGCCACCGATGTAGAGCTCACCCGGCGCCCCTGGCGGAGCCGGCTGCAAACCACGGTCGAGGACGAAGGCGACTGTATTCGCTATTGGGCCGCCGATAGGCACGCTCGACCGCCGAGCGGTGTCTTCGACTTCGTAGAAGGTCGCGTCCGCTGATACCTCCGATGACCCATAGAGATTGATCAGCACACATTGGGGCGCCTTTTCCTTGAGCCGTCGGCATAGATCGAGAGGCGCCGCTTCACCGCTTGTCACCCAGTACTTCAAGTCCGGCAGCTCGCGCCCCAGATCGACGACGGCGTTTAGTAGTACACGGAGTAACGACGGCACGAGCACGATTCTCGTGACGCGATATTCGGCCAGCGCCCGAACCAATTCGCGGGGGTCTTTCACGATCTCCTCGGGGACCATCAGCGCCGGAACCCCCTTGAGCAACGGGCCGAAAATTTCCCAGACCGAATCCACGAAGCTTAGCGACGTCTTCTGCGCGCATACTTCGCCTTCATCGAATGGATACCCCCGCCACATCCACTGAAAGCGGTTGACGGCTCCCCTATGAAGACCGAGGACGCCTTTCGGCATGCCGGTCGAGCCCGACGTGTAGATCACGTAAGCCGTATTGTCCGCCCCGACTCCCACAGTCGGATTTGCGTCGCTCTCGCTTTCAGGCCATGAAGAATCCCACTCCAGATAAAGCGTCTTCACTCCCTCGGACGGAAGGAGAGTCGCAAGATGCTCCCGCGTTAACAGCGCCTCGGCCTTGGAATCCCTCAGGATGAAACCGAGGCGTTCGGCCGGATACGACGGGTCGAGCGGCACATAAGCGCCGCCCGCCTTTAATACGGCGAGTAGCGACGCGACTGTCTCTGGCGAGCGCGGTATACAAACCGCCACGCGCGACTCAGCGCCTATATTCAATTTGAGCAAATGGCGCGCGAGTTGATTCGCTCGCGTATTCAGCTCTCGGTAAGTGATAGTTCTGCCCTGGAAGAAGAGGGCGACTCGTTCGGGGTCTTTTTCGGCCTGGCGCTCGAATAAACAGTGGATGCGCGACTCGGCGCCGTAGTCCGCTCCGGTGTCGTTCCATTCAAACAGTTCCCGGCGCCGCTCGTCGTCACTCAGCAATGACAATCGTGAAATGGGCAGTTCCGGAGCCTCTGCTATAGCCCCCAGCAGGTTCTGGAAATGGCCGGCCATGCGCGCAATCGTCGACTCATCGAACAGATCCGTGTCGTATTCCAAGACCCCGCTCAATTCGGCGTCCGAATTCGCCATCGAAAGGCCAAGGTCGAATTGGGAGGCGGTCGCGCCGACCTCCAGCTGGCTCACCATCAGCCCCCGCAGCTCCAACGCCGCCGTCGGCGCGTTCTGAAGAATGAACATAACCTGAAACAAAGGATGGCGGCTCAAGTCCCTTTCTGGTTCAACTTCTTCGACGAGCTTTTCGAACGGAACGTCCTGGTGTGAGTAGGCTCCCAAACACGATTCTCGAACCAGGCGCAGCAGTTGGATGAAAGCGGGGTCGTCTGAAAAGTCAGTGCGGATGACCAGCGTGTTGACAAAAAAACCAATGAGGTTTTCAGTTTCTCCCCGGCTGCGGTTGGCAACAGGCGTGCCAACGTTAATATCGGGTTGACCCGTGTAGCGGTAGAGCAGCGACTGCCAGGCGGCCATTAACGTCATGAAGAGCGTTGCCCCTTCTCGCCGGCTTAGCGCCGTGATGGCCGCCCTAACCTGACCGCCGACGGTAAAACGAAACACGGCGCCTTGCGATCTCCGCATGGCCGGACGTAGCCGGTCAGCAGGCAGTTCCAGGGCAGAAGTGGAGCCGGCGAGTCGCTCCTTCCAGTAGGCCAACTGCCGGTCCAGGGCCTCGCCTCGAAGCCACTCCCTTTGCCAGATGGCGTAGTCGGCGTACTGGACCGGCAGTTCAGGAAACGGCGAGGGTTCCTCTCTGGTGAACGCGTCGTAAAGCGCAGCCACTTCGCGCACCAGCACGCCGAGCGACCATCCGTCCGACACGACGTGGCTCATCACCAGCATCAGCGCGTGGTGGTCGATGGCCAACCGAAACAGGATCAGGCGAAGGAGTGGATCGCGGCTAAGGTCGAAGGGGCGTTTCGCCTCTTCGACGATGCGCCGCCTTAGGACTGATGCGCCGCCGTCGGCAGCCAATGCGCTCAAGTCTTCGACGGCGAGGGCGATCGGCTGCGCAGGCGAAATCACTTGTATCGGTCTGCCATTCTCTTCCGAGAAATGAGTCCGCAATACCTCATGACGCCTGATCACCTCGCTAAACGCTCTGGCGAGCGCGCCCAATTCCAACCGCCCATTCAATCGAAGCGCGATCGGTATGTTATAGGCGGCGCTGTCAGGCTCTAACCGGTTTAGGAACCACAAGCGTTGTTGCGCGAACGAGAGGGGCAGCTCGCGGTCTCGCGGGACTCGCCGAAGAGTCGGCTGATCGGATTCCCGTGCGAATTTGAGAGCCTCCTCAACGCTCTCGGCGATCCCCGCCACGGTCGGCTTCTCGAACAACGTTCGTAGCGGCAATTCCGGCCCGAAACAATCGCGCAAGCGCGAGATGATCTGTGTGGCGAGAAGCGAGTGGCCTCCCGAGTCGAAGAAGTTATCATGAATCCCAACGCTCGGAACTCCGAGAACCATTGACCAGAGTCCAGACACCACTTCCTCAACTGGCGTCCGCGGGAGGGCGACGCCGTTCGCTGTCTCGCGAATCGGTTCAGGGATGGGAAGCTTGCGGCGATCCAGCTTGCCATTCGGGGTTCGCGGCAGATCTTTCAGACGGACTATCGTCGCCGGCAACATATACTCAGGCAGTCGCCCCCTCAGGTTTTGCAATAATTGGTTTCGGTCGATCCGCCGGCCTTCATTCGGAGTCACGTACGCCACAAGCCGTTTATCGTCGGGGCGATCTTCTCTGACGATGACCACTGCTTCACGCACGTCCTCATGCTCTCCGAGCAGGGACTCTATCTCGCCCAATTCCACGCGATACCCGCGGAGTTTTATTTGATGATCGGCCCGGCCGACAAATGCGATATTGCCGTCACTCGCGAAACTGGCGAGGTCTCCAGTCCGATAGAGTCTTTGCCCGGGTCGATCCGAGAACGGGTTCGGTATGAAATATTCCGCCGTGAGATCGGGGCGAGCGAGATACCCGCGAGCCAGTCCGGCGCCGCCGATATACAATTCTCCAATGACGCCTACGGGAACTGGTTGAAGGCCCCGGTCGAGTATGTAGACCTGAGTGTTTGAAATAGGACGCCCAATAGGCGGAGCGCCATCCCGGCCCGCGGTGATCAACGTAAACGTGGAATAGGTAGTGTCCTCGGAGGGCCCGTAAAGATTGTAGACTTTTTGAACTTTCGCCGAATTGTATACCTGCTCTACCAGCCGGCTGTGGAGCGCCTCCCCCGCCAGGTTCACAGTGCAAACCGAGGCGGGTACCGCGTTCAATCGGACCAACTCGGCCATCGCCGACGGAACGGTGTTGATCAGCCTTACTTGATTCACGGCGGTGAGCGACGGCAGTTCGAAAGCGTTTTCGGCGAGAATGACCTTGCCGCCCAGGCAGAGCGGGACGAACAACTCGAACACCGAGAGGTCAAAGCAGATCGAAGTCGCCGCCAACACGCCGTCGAGATCTTCCGAAGAGAAGACCTGGCCAGCCCACTGAACAAGAGCCGCCGCGCCGCCATGCTCGATCGCCACCCCTTTAGGCCGGCCCGTGGAGCCTGACGTATAGATCAGATAAGCAAGGTTTCGAGGATCAATTTCTATTTCGAGCGACTCCTCAGATTCGTGCGTGAATGCGCCGGGGTCGTCTAGAAATACAATCCGCTTAGCGGAGTGTGGAAGCGAGGCGGCGGTCCGACTGTCAACCAGCACGATAGCCGCCTTCGCGTCATCCAGAACGAATTCAATCCTCTCGCTCGGGTAGTCCGGGTCGAGCGGGGCGTACAGTGATCCGGCCTTCATGATCGCCAGCAGCGCTGTGACTAACTCGACCGACCTTTCCGCAAACACAGCCACGGGAACTTCCGCGCCCGCCCCTAGAGATCTGAGACGCCGCGCAAGTCGATTGGCTCGACTGTTCAGTTCTTGATATGTCAACTCCCGGTCATTGAAGATCAGAGCCGGTCGATCCGGAGTTCGCTCAACCTGCTCCTCGAACAACTCATGAATGAGCTTCTCGTTTTTGCAGCGCTGTTGGACGGCCCCTTCGCACTGCGCGAGTAACCACCGCCGCTCGGTTTCGCCCAGCAGCGGCAGCCGCGAGAGTCTCTCACCGGGTTCGGCGACAATGCCATCAAGAATCGTTTGAAAATGCCCCGCCATGCGTTCCACCGCCCCTTCGTCAAACAGATCGGGGTCATACTGCAATTCGCATCGCATTATTTCCGCGGACTCCTCGATCGCAAGAATCAAGTCGAACTTCGCGGCCCCGCTTGGGATCTGAACCGGGCTCAAGCTCAGCCCCGGCAAGGCGGATTCGGCAAATGGCGCGTTTTGCATAACGAACATAACCTGGAAGAGTGGCGTACGCCCCAGGTTGCGCTCGGGCCGCAGCTCTTCGACCAGTCGCTCGAACGGCAAGTCCTGATGTGAATATGCGCCGAGGCATACCTCCTTCACGCGGCCAAGAAGTTCGCTGAAAGCAGGGTCGCCCGCCAGGCCCACCCTCAGCACGAGTGTGTTTACAAAGAATCCGATGAGGCCCTCAGTCTCGGCATGGTTTCGATTCGCGACCGGGGCGCCGACTGAGATGTCTTCTTGACCACTGTAGCGGTGGAGCAACGTCAGGAAGGCGGTCAGCAGCGACATGAATGTCGTCGCGCCTTCGTTCCGGCTCAGTCTGTGAAGTTTTTCCGTCAACTCGGCGGGCAGTGTGAATGACCGTTGTCCGCCCCGGTTGCTGCTCACGACGGGGCGCGGTCGGTTGGTGGGTAGCTGTAAGTCCACGGGCACATCCGCGAGTTGATCCCGCCAGTATGCCAACTGCCGTTCCAACACCGCGCCCCGCAGATAGTCGCGTTGCCACACGGCGTAGTCCGCGTACTGCGCCGGCAGTTCGTCGAGCGGCGATTCCGCGCCGATCGAGAACGCGTCATAAAGAACTGTGATCTCTTGCGTCAATACGCTCAGTGACCAGGCGTCGGACACTATGTGGTTCATCACGAGAGTAAGGATGTGATCATCAACGCCGAGCGCGAACAGGCGGACGCGCAGCAGCGGCCCCACACTCAGGTCAAACGGCCGCCGCGCCTCTTCGGCGATGAGTCGCGCTATTGTCGCCTCCACCTCCCGCTCGGGCGCGGCTCTGTAATCTTCCACGGCAATGCGGACGGTTTGCCGCGCCGCGATCGTCTGTGAAGGCCGGCCATCGGTTTCGCCGAAGGTCGTGCGGAGCGATTCATGACGGCGAATGATTTCGTTGATGCTCCGCTCCAGCGCGTCATAATTCAGCGGTCCTCTCAGCCGCACAGCGGCCGACATGTTGTAACGCGAGGTATTCGGCTCCAGCCGGTCAAGGAACCACAGCCGTTCCTGGGCGAACGACAGCGGTAATTCGCCCCCCCTTTCCACCGGCTTAATCGGCTGCGCGGTCGGGTGGCTCGCGTCCCTCAGCCTGGCTTCGACGCCCGCGGCGCATGCCGAGAGAGTTGGGTTCTCGAAGATATGCCGCAACGGCAATTCGACTGCGAATAACTCTCGCAGCCGGGAAATCATCCGCGTCGCGAGCAGCGAGTGGCCTCCTAGCTCGAAGAAGTTATCGCGTGCGCCGACGCGTTCGGCGCCGAGCAACTCCCGCCAGATCGAAGCCAGCGCAAGCTCCACCGGCGTCCGGGGTGGAATAAATAGGAACTCCGATTCCGTCAGTCCCGCGTTAGCCGCGGGCAGCGCTCGGCGGTCAAGTTTCCCCCTTTCCGTAAGGGGAAGGCTGTTCAAGTAAACAAACGAGGCCGGTATCATGTAATCCGGCAGGCGTAATCCGAGATATGACCGGAGAATCGTTGTTGAGACTCTCTTCGCCGCTTCGATCTCCTTCACACTCGCCCTGGGGGACGGCGACTCCTTACCTGTGGAGACCTCACCAGCCGCAGGTTGCTGTTCCGAGTTGTTCGTTCGACATTCGTTGGAGATTGCTTCGAGCACAACATAGGCGACCAACTTGGTTTGGCCTGATGGACCTTCAATTGGAATCACCTTGGCGTCCAGGATTCCAGGGTGGCGCACGAGCGTCGATTCGATCTCGCCCACCTCGACCCGGAATCCGCGTATCTTCACTTGCTGGTCAACACGTCCGAGGAATTCGATCTCACCGTTGTGGAGATATCTTGCCAAGTCGCCGGTCTTATATAACCTGTGGCCCGCCGATGGGCTGAACCGGTCAGGGATAAATCTCTCCGCGGTCAGCCCCGGCTGGTCGAGATAGCCGCGAGCGACGCCATAACCCCCGATGTAGATTTCTCCTTTAACTCCGATCGGAACGAGGTTCAGGTACGAGTCGAGAATGTAAATCCTTGTGTCGGGCATGGGCCGCCCAATCGGGACAGTGACCGCCGTTCGCAGATCTTCCGGCGCCGCATCGGGATAGTCATAGATCGTATTCGTGATCGTAGTCTCGGTCGGGCCATAGATGTTCACTAGCCGCACGCCTCCGCCAAGGACGCGCTTCGCCAGGGCGAATCTTTCGGGAGACGCTTTTTCACCGCCGATCCGCGCGAGCCGCAGCGACAGGGGCTCGCGCAGCCATGGCTTTCGCGCCATCTCCTCAACCACGTCGCTCCAATAGGCCGTGGGGAGGTCAACGACCGTGATTCTCTCTCTCGCGATAAACTCTAGAAGAGCTTCGTGGTGATCCAACACATGCCCGGGTCGCAGGATCACGGCCCCTCCGCACGCCCATGTCGGGAACATCTCTTCCGCGGAAACATCGAAGCTCAACGAAGCGAATTGCAGCACCTTGTCGTCGGACTCCAATTGGTAGGCGTCGGTGGTCGAGTGGCAATGCTTAACCACCGCGCGATGCGTCGCTATCACGCCTTTTGGCCTGCCGGTTGACCCGGATGTGTAGATCACGTAAGCGGCGTTAGCGCCAGCCACCTGGCTGTCGAGATCCATGTCGTGATTCAAGGAAATCGCGGGCCAATCCGCGTCCAAACAAAGGACGGGAAATTCGTATTCGGGAAGCGCGCCCAGCAAGCTATGCTGGGTAACCAGCGCCCGGACGCCGGCGTTTTCGATAATCCACTGGAATCGCTCCTTCGGACAGCCGGTGTCGATCGGGAGGTACGCGCCGCCGGCTTTGAGAATTCCCAGAACCGCGACCGTCATCCCGACAGACCGTTCAACGAACACGGCGACGCGGTCTTCCGGCCCCACGCCGAGCTTCCGGAGTTGTCGGGCGAACTGATTGGACCTTCTATTCAGTTCGGCGTAGCTGACCTCTTCAGTTTCACTCGCCACAGCCACAGCGTCGGGCGCGCGATCGGCCCGCGCCTCGAACAGCATGTGAATACACTCGACCTCGGCGCGCTCTTGCTCGGCTCGGCTCCTATCGACCATTGCATGGTGTTCTTTATCGGAGAGCAGACTGAACTCCGCGACAGTGATTTCGACGTCGGCAGCCATCGCTTCGAGGGTAGCCTGGAAGTGGCCTGCCATCCGCGCGATCGTCCCGGCGTCAAACAAATCGGTGTCGTAGGCGAACGTTACCGTCATACCGTTCGCTGTCTCCGCCGCCGATACTGTCAGATCGAGCGGCACGGTCGGGTAGCCGACCTCGATCAAGCTCAGGGTCAAGCCGGAAAGTCTAAGCTCCGGACGCGGGGCGTTCTGCACAACTAACATGCACTGAAAAAAAGGCGTGCGGCCCAGATGGCGCGCAGGTTGCAGTTCTTCCACCAGCCGTTCAAAGGGGACATCTTGGTGGGAGTAAGCGCCGAGGCATGTTTCCCGCGCCTCTCTCAGCAGTTCCCTGAAACTTTGCCGGCCTTCGACTCTCACTCTGAGAACAAGCGTGTTGACGAAAAACCCGATCAGGTTTTCAGTCTCGCTGTTGTTGCGATTGGCGATTGGCGAGCCGACGCAAATATCGTGTTCTCCGGTATACCGGTGCAGGAGGGCCTGCCACGCGGCCAGCAGTGTCATGAAGAGCGTGGAGCCTTCTTGCTGACCGAGCGCCTTGAGGGGGGCGAGCGATTCGGCCGGCACATGTAATAAATGATGCGCCCCACGACGGGTAGGCGCCGCCAGCCTCGGCCTGTCGGACGGCAGTTCCGTCGCCGGTGAAACATCCGCCAGCTTCTCTCGCCAATATCCGAGCTGCGCTTCAAGTTCGCGCCCCTGAAGCCAATTGCGTTGCCATACCGCATAGTCCGCATACTGAACTTGCAGATCCCGCAATGGTGAATGTTCGCCTCGCGTGAACGCGTCATAGAGCTGCGCCACCTCGTTGACCAGGACGCCGTGTGACCAGCCGTCAGACACGATGTGGTGTATTGTGAGAAGCAGCGCTTGCTCACAATCGCCTAGCGCCAGCAACTTGGCCCGCAACAATGGCCCGGCCGAGAGATCGAACGGGCGCCCGGCCTCCTCGACGATGAGCCGCCGAATCTCCGCATCTTGCGCATCGCCGTGTCGACGAAGATCTATGACCGGCAGATCAATAACACCGGCTTCGCAGATAAACTGAACCGGCTGACCTTCCGCTTCCGCGAATGTCGTCCGCAACACTTCGTGACGGCGCACGACTTCGCTCAAGGCCCGTACGAGCGACTCGATATCGAGCTTGCCTTCCAGCCGGACCGCCGCGGGAATATTGTAGGAGGCGTCGCCGGGTTCCAGTTTGTCGAGGAACCACAATCGCTGCTGCGCGAATGAGAGCGGCAGAGGCTGGTCCCTTCGGACCGCCGTCAGCGGCGGACGCCGCGACGCGTCGGGCGTTCTTGAAGAGGGCTCGACAACTTCGGCTAAACCCGCGATGGTTGGCGTCTCGAAGATTTGCCTCAGTGGAACCTCGACGCGCAGAGTGTCACGTATGCGTGAGAAGAGCTGCGTCGCCAGGAGCGAGTGGCCGCCTATCTCGAAGAAGTTGTCGTGGACGCCGATCCGCTCCACACGCAGCAGAGACGCCCAGACTCCCGCGAGCTTTTCCTCAATTGGCGTTCGCGGAGCGACGAACGCTTGCCCGGACTCGGCGTCGTACGGCTCCGGTTGCGGCAGCGACTCTCTATCCAGTTTGCCGTTCGGCAGCAACGGCAGTGACTCCAACAAGGCAAACGCCACCGGAATCATGTATTCTGGGATGTGGGCCTTGAGGTATTGGCGGAGTTCCGCGACGGATAGCGCCGCGCCGTTGCGCGCAGTCACATAGCCGACGAGCCGCTTGTCGCCGGGCGCGTCCTCTCTCACCGTGACCAACGCCTCGCGAATCAAAGGGTGAGCGGCGAGAACGTTCTCGATCTCGCCCAGTTCTATTCGGAAACCACGAATCTTTACTTGCTGGTCCGCGCGCCCGAGGAACTCTATCTCACCGTCGGGCGAGAATCGCGCCAGGTCATCCGTCCGATAGAGCCTTGAACCTGGAACGCTCCCGAACGGATTCGGAATGAACCGATCGGCCGTCAGATCCGGACGGTTCAGATAGCCGCGGGCAAGCCCATCGCCTCCGATGAACAATTCGCCCGGCGCGCCAACCGGCACGGGGTTCAACTCTTGATCCAGGAGATAAATCTGAGTGTTGGAAATGGGACGGCCTATGTTTATGTTTTCGAACGACGCGATGCGGCCGGCGCTGGCGTTGGCGGTAGCCTCGGTAGGACCATACAGATTCCAGACCTCCAACTCAGGGAGTAGGTCCCACGTCCGTTTGAGCAAATCCTGACTGACCTGCTCGCCCCCAACGTACAGACGTTTCAGAGCGTCGCCGACGACGGTCTGTCGGTTTTCAGCGGCTTCCACCATCGCCTGCCAGAGTGACGGCACGCAATTGAGCCCAACCCGGCTGCGCGAGTTGATCGCCTCCCACAGCCCCGCCGGATTGATGGCGGCGCGGCGCGTCGCCATCCAAACAGCCTGACCGCGGAGCAGTGGCGCCAACAGTTGTTTGAGCGAAGCGTCGAACGTCAATTTCGTGACCGCGGGTAGCGCGCTGACCGACGCATCAAATATGCGCTCTTTTACCCACGACATGTAGTTGACGAGACTCCAGTGCTCGATCATCACCCCTTTTGGCTGTCCGGTCGAACCCGATGTGTATAGAACGTAAGCGAGGTTTTCAGAGTGAGCGCCGTCGGGAAGATTCTCCGGGATCATGCGTTGAATGGCTTCACGGTCATCGTCCAGACACAAAATCGGCGCGTGGAGATCGGGGAGATTTGCTAGAAACCGGCTCTGCGTCACCAACACTCGCGCCTGGGCGTCATTCAGCATCCAGCGAAGCCGCTCAGACGGGTATTGTTCATCGAGAGGCACGTATGCCCCCCCGGCCTTCAAGACTCCGAGCGCCGCAATGATGAGTTCCGGCCCGTGTTCGACTAACACGCCAATCCGAGATTCGGCGCTGACGCCTATATGCCGCAGACGATGCGCGAGCCTGTTCGCACTGCGGTTCAATTCATCGTATGTTATGTCCTCATGCGCGCCGGAAACGGCGATCGCCTGTGGTGTGTATCTGACCTGGGCCTCGAATAGCCTGTGGAGCGGCTCCCCGCGCGGATACTCCTTAGCCGTGTCGTTCCAATCAACGATCACACGCCGCAACTCCTTCCGCGACATGAGCGGCAACCGAGTAAGCGACGCCAAGGGATTCTCCACGGCGGCTTCAACGATGGCTTTGAACGAAGCTGCCATTCGCCGCACGTCGTCGAGCGAGAAGTATCGCGCGTCATAGTGCCACTCAAAGACCAGGTCTTCCGTCTTTTCGATACACGAAAGTCTTAGCTTGAACTTGTCGGCGCAGACATAGAGGTCCTTGAGAGAGAATGTAACGGCGCCGACTTCGACCGGGGCCGGCTGCTTCCTGAAGTCGTAGCAAAAAGGAAAGGAGAGTAATTCCGCGCCGCCGTTCTCATCAACCTGCTCCCAATTGAAATAATCTTGCCACTCTCGCGCCTCGCCGACGTCATCCTCCAGCTTCATCAAGAGCGGAAGAAATGGACTGCGAGGCGATAGTTGACATGTGATCGGCAGATACCTGGCATATGGGCCGAGCGCCCGTTCCATCTCATCATAAGTCCGCCCGTCATAGCCGACCCCGACGACGACTTTCGAGCTTCCACTCATTTTGTAGAGGGTGATTTGCCAACAGGCCAGGAGAAAACTTGAGACTGACACTTCGTGATCGTGGGTGAATCGCCGGATCTTCCGTACAACACTGCACGAAACTGACTCTTCAATGAAGCGCGGTTGGAAACCGCTTCCGCCAGGCTTGCGCTCGAAAGGAAGCCGGACTCCCAGCAGACTCCGAAATTCACGTTCTCGCCAATAGGCTCGACCTGCCTGCGCCTCTTCGGATTCGAGCAATTCATTCTGCAACTCGGCGGCGTCTGCGTACTGCAAAACCTCTCCGTCCTGATCTCGCCCGTCCAGGCGCGCCGCGTATAAATGACTGATCTCGTCGACCAGAACGCCGAGCGACGCCTCGTCGGCGCACATCGACGGGAGCGTTATGGCCAACAGGCGCTCTGACGGGCCTATTTCGACGAGCGATGGCAGAAAGAGCGGGCCTTCTTGAAAATCAAAGCGGATCTGCGCGGGAGGGCTCAAGCGCGACTCGCCAGCTTCGCGCTCGAACGCTTCGCCGTCAGAATCAAGACGCGTTCTGTCAAAGTCGCGGGCTATTCCAATTCGCTGGACCGGTACGGCAAGGTGAGGCAAGGGCTGGAAGGTGGTTCGCAGGATCTCATGCCGTTTCACGACCTCTTGCAATGTCAACCGAAGAACTTCAACATCGAGCCTGCCCCGTATAAACACGGCGCATTGCGCGCGAAATGTCGAGCCCCCCTCCGTCTCCTGCAACTGCCACAGCCGTCTTTGTAAGGGAGAAAGCCTGAAACCTTCAATAGTTGTTTTGGGCATAACTTGTCATCCTCCCTGGCGCATTAAATGTCGTTCCAACCGCGAAGCTCGGTCATGCCGACAAGCACTCTGCGCGGCCCGGTAAACGGTTCCCGGCCGTGGGCGACCAGCATGTTGTCAACCAGCATCACGTCTCCCTTTTCCCAGGGAAGGGCCACGGACTCGCGGCGATACGCTTCGAGAATCTCTTCCACGACCGCCGCCTCGATCGGAGAGCCGTCGCCGAAACATGTGCTGTAAGGGAGGTCTTCTTCCCCGAACTCTTCTAACAAGACATCCTTGACCTCCTTCTCCAGCGCCGACGTGTGAAAGAACGCCGCATGATTGAACCACACGGTTTCGCCCGTGCGCGGATGCCTGGCGACGAAAGGTCTCAGTTGCCTGGTCCTCAAGCGGTCGCCTCCCTTCCACTCAAAGTCGATCCGGTTCCGACGACAGTATTCTTCGACCGCCGGCTTTTCCTGGGTGTAGAACGCGTCTTGCCACGTCAGGCCGAAGCCGTCGCCGAAATTGCGAATCAGCATCCACTTTTTCCGGATACACAGGTCTCTGATCTCAGGAGCGATGTTCTCGAAGACCCTTCGGCAATCGGCGAGCGGCGTTGCCCCGCCCGACAACGCGGGTCTTTCGCAAAAGAGAAAGAACTTCATCGGCCAGGCCTGCTGATACGAATTTTCGTTGTGCAGAAAGATAGTCTGCTCGGCCGGGTACTCGGTCGACGTGTAGATGCCGCCCTCCACGTGACTGCGCGGCGAAGTATGCTCCTGATATTTAACCGTATCGCCCGAGACGGCGGAGATGGCACGGTTAAAGTCCGAGATGTCTCTCACACGAAAACCGCGGAAGAGAACGGCGCCGTGACGGTAGAGCCGCTTCTCCAGAAGCGGCAAGTTCTCCACAGCCCACTCGGCCAAATCCAGGCCGTCTGCGGCCGGTTGAAACACCAAGGGCAAAGTCGCTCCCGCCCGCGCGACGCGCTCGGTAATCAGATCGCTCCCCGAACCGCCAATCGGCTTGCGCCTGACGGCCGGCATTTTTCTGGCATTCCGGCATCCGGCTACTTTGTCACTCATCGGCTCACCTCGCGCACGCTTAACTTGATATGGTTTTCCTTCGCAGGTCTCTCATTTTTGCGCGGCCCAGTTCCTTGAGTGTCCCGGCCTGCTGATTGCGGGCCAGTCTATCGGCCTCCTCCAGTGTCTTCATCAAAGAACTCAGTTTCACATCAGGCCGCGCGGCGACAATCCGTGTGAGCAGACCGAACAGTTCGGCCATTCGAACAACGGTGGCGGAATCGAACAGATCCGTCTTGTACTTAAAACTTCCACTGTAGCCGTCCGTCTGCTTCCATATCAGAAGCTCAAGATCGAACTGAGCGGCCCCACGATCCACGTCGAGCGCGCTTATCACGAGACCCGGCAGTTCGGCTTTCTGTTCTGGGACGTTCTGGAAGGCGAACCACACGCGGATCAGCGGGGCGCGATCGGGCCCCTTGGCCCGGTTTATTTCTTCAACAAGTTTTTCAAACGGGAGATCCTGGCGCCCGTACGCGTCCAAAGTTACTTTTCGCATGCGATCGACCAGTTCCCGGAAAGTTGGGTCAGCGCCCAGATCCGCGCGCAGCGCCAGCGTGTTGAGAAAACACCCGATGAGATTTTCAAATTCGGCGCGGGTCCGGCCCGCGACTGGAGTCCCTATAACGACATCTTCTTGCTTCGAGCGGTATGAGAGCAGAGTCGCAAAAGTCGCGAGGAGCGTCATAAACAACGTAGCTCCCGAATCGAGACTCAGAGACTCAAGCGCGATAACGACGTCGGCGGCGAGGGCGAATGTCAGGGTCGCTCCGCTATCACTTGTGGCGGCCGTAGCCGGCCTGTCGGTTGAAAGGTTTAGTGGCGGAGCTCCGGCCAGGCGCCGGCTCCAATATGCCAACTGCCGATCGAGCGCTTCGCCTTGAAGCCAGTCGCGCTGCCAGACGGCATAATCGGCATACTGAAAACTCAGGTCGGCGAGAGGCGACGGCTTGCCCTGCGAGAACGCCTCGTACAATTGCGTCAGCTCACGAACAAGCAAACTCAGAGACCAGCCGTCGAAGATGATATGGTGCAGCGCCAGCGAGAGAATGTGTTCATCTTCGGCCAGTCGTATCAAATGGGCGCGCGCCAGCGGCCCCTTCTCCAGGTCGAAAGGGAGCCGCGCTGTAGTTTCGGCCAGCCGAGAGGCCTCTGACTCGCGTTCCGATTCGCTCAACCCCGCGAGATCGGTCACGGAAATATTTAACGTCGCCGCCGGCGCAATTACCTGTGTCAGGCCGCCTGCGGCCTCCGCGAAAGTTGTGCGCAGGATTTCATGACGCCTGACGACTTCGCTCAAGCTTCGGGCCAGCGCGACAGTATTCAGCTTGCCGCTGAGGCGCACGGTCGCGGGGATGTTGTAAGCGGCGCTGCCGGGTTCCAATTGATGCATGAACCAGAGCCGCTGCTGGACGAACGAGAGCGGCGCAGTCGTTAGGCGCGGGGCGCGCCTAACTGGCGCCGGCCCTTCGCGGTCATCTCTCAGCAGGTCGGCTTCAATTCTTGTCGCAAGCGTTTCGACCGTGGGCGACTCAAACACCGCACGCAGGCTCAGTTCCACGGCGAAGCGTTCCCTAACGCGTGATAACAACCGTGTGGCCAGAAGCGAATGACCTCCCATCTCAAAGAAGTTATCCGAAGCGCCCACACGCTCGATGCCCAGCAACTCGCGCCAGATGTCGCTGAGTTCCTGTTCTACCGCCGTTCGCGGGACTGTGTATTCGTCTTCGCTCACATCGTAATGAGCGCAGTCCGGCAGCGCGCGACGATTTATTTTTCCGTTGTCCGTCAGCGGCATCTCTTGGAGCGTGACAAAACGAGAAGGGACCATGTAGTGGGGTATCCGTGAGCTTAGCGTCTCACGCAGCTCGCTGGCAGACGGTTCAGCGCCTTGCTCGGCCGTCACATAAGCGACCAGATGGCGGTCCACATCGCCCGATCCTCGCAACAAGACCGCCGCCTGTCTCACGGACTCGTGCGAGCAGAGCGCGGCTTCGATCTCGGCGAGTTCGATACGGTAACCGCGCAGCTTGATCTGCTGGTCTCCACGGCCGATGTACGACAGTTCGCCGCCCGGCAAATGGCGAACCAGGTCGCCGGTTTCATACATGCGGGCCCCGGGTTCGACGCTGAACGGGTTCGGGACAAAGCGCTCCGCCGTGAGATCGGGAAGTCCGCGATAGCCACGGGCCAGACCGTCGCCCCCGATGTAGAGACCTGCGGTCGCGCCGCGGGGCACGGATCGCAAGCGCGCGTCCAGTACGAAGCACTGCGTGTTCGCGATAGGCCGCCCGATGGGAACGGCGGCGTCGGCTGTCTCCACGAGTTGCGATGATGACCATATCGTCGTCTCAGTCGGGCCGTATAGATTCCATAACTCGGCGCCTCCGGATGCGAGCCTTCGCGCGAGCGACTCGTCGAGAGCTTCGCCGCCGCAGAGTAGCTTCTTCAGGGGACGGCGATCGAGTAGCCCATCACCGTCCTCCAACAAGAGGTGGTATGTCGAGGGGGTGGCCTGCAGAACCGAGGCGCGGCTGCTATCCAGCAGTTCCTTCAACTTGCTCGGGTCATTGACAGCCTGACTCGGCGCGATCGCTACGCGCGCGCCCACCAACAGAGGCAGGAAGAGTTCGAGCGCGGCGATATCGAACGATACGGTCGTTACGCTCAGTAGCGTGTCATCGGCGGCGATTCCCAAAGACTCAGCCATGCCGAGAAGCAGATTCACGAGGCTGAGGCGCCTGACGATTACGCCCTTGGGTCGCCCCGTCGAACCCGAGGTGTAGATTACATAAGCCGCATTTTCGCCGCTCACGCTACGGGCCGGGTTGTCAAAGCCGTCCTCCGCCGGTTCTTCCCGCTCATCGTCTAGGAAGACCACATTGCCGTTGTATTCCGGCAAGCGGGCGAGGAATCCCGCCCGGGTGGTAACCAACACCTCGGCCCCGCTGTCTTCGAGCATCAGCGAAAGCCGCTCCCGCGGGTAGGCCGGGTCAAGCGGCACGTACGCGCCCCCTGCCTTGAGCGCCCCCAGCAGCGCCAAGGCCATTTCGACTGAGCGATCAACGAGCGCGCCAACCGTCGATTCAGGTCCGACGCCCAAATGACAGAGGCGCGCCGCAAGTCGATTCGACCTTCGGTTCAACTCGGAGTAGGTGAGAGAGGAACCTTCGCACTCGACGGCCACACGGTCCGGACTGAGCGCCGCCTGAGCCTCGAACAACTGCTGGAAACAGCATTCATGAGGGAACTCGCGGGCGGTCGCATTCCATTCGACGATCAGTCTGTGTTCTTCATCAGCTCCAAGTAGCCTGAGGTCGCCGATTCGTTGATCGGCGTTCTCCCGTATCGATTCCAGCAGACGAATGAAGCCGCGCGTCATCTCCTGGATGCTGACGGGATCGAATAGATCGGCGTTGTATTCGAACGCCCCCTCAAGCAAACCATCGCGTTCATTCAAGTTCAGGAATAGATCGAACTTCGCTGTTTGAGTCTCGACCTCCCAAAAACTTGAGCGCAGCCCCGGCAGTTCGAGTAGGTCGCCCGGAAGGTTCTGCAACGCCATCAAGACCTGGAAGAGTGGCGCGCGGCCCAGGTCCCGTTCCGGCTGCAACTCTTCGACGAGTTTCTCGAACGGCAATTCCTGGTGTTCGTAGGCGCCGAGAGTCACTTCACGAACGTGGCGCAGCAAGTCGCGGAAACTGAGGTCGCCAGTGAGTCGTGCGCGCAGCGGCAGCATGTTCACGAAGCAGCCGATGAGATTCTCAACTTCTTCCGTAATGCGGTTCGCGACCGGCGCGCCGACGACAATGTCGCGCTGCCCCGTGTAGCGAAACAGCAGCGATTGAAACCCCGCCAGGAGCGTCATGAAAAGCGTGCAGCCCTCGCTCCGGCTCAACTCCTTTAAGGACTCGGTCAGCTCTCGATGAATCTTGAACGGATGACGCGCGCCCGCGTAACTCCGCACGGGTGGCCGGGGCCTGTCGGACGGAAGGTCGAGAGCGGATTGCGCGCCGCTTAACGCCGCCCGCCAATAAGCGAGGAGCCGATCAAGCCTTGCCCCGGTGAGCCGTTTTCTTTGCCAGTCCGAATAGTCCGCATACTGAAAAGGCAGATCGGCGAGCGTCGGAGGTTCCCGACGCGAAAACGCCGCGTACAGATGCGCCAATTCCTGGAGGAGCGCCCGCAACGACCAGCCGTCCGAGATGACGTGGTGCATCGTCAAAGCCAATACGTGTTCGCGCTCCCCGAGTTTGAGTAACTTCGTTCGAAGAAGCGGGCCCCTCTCCAGGTCAAACGGTCGACGCGCATCCTCGTCGACAAGCCTCCGCGCCTCCGCTTCACGAATCTTCGAGTCGCACTTGCGGAGGTCCAGGATCGGCGCCTCGATCTTCAGGCGCGGCGCGACGAACTGCGCCGGCTCGCCGTCGATCACTCTTAACGTGGTGCGCAGCGCCGCGTGACGGCGGACGATCTCGTTGAAGCTCTGCGCGAGCGCCTCCGTGTCGAGGCGCCCCTCCAAATGCGCCGCCACGGGAATGTTGTAAGTTGCGGTACCTGGCTGAAGTTGTTCCATCAGCCAGAGTCGCTGCTGCGCGAACGAGAGCGGCGCCAATTTGGCGGGACTCTTTTCCAGGAGTCGGCCAAGGAGCGCGCGCTTATCCTCCAGGGAGAGGCCGGCAAACCGTTGTGTGAGTCCTTCATTCATGAAGCTCTCCATAAGCCAGCAAGTCGCTGAGCAACGAGTCCACGTCGCTTTCAGAAAGGTTGGCGGTTTCGAGCGGGAAAACGCCGGCCGCGCCCGATTTGATATCTTCACCAGCTGGCGTTTCGGCGCCACGAGCGATCAGACTTCCCTCGACGGCCAGAGCGAGTTCCGCCAACGTGGGCGATTGAAAGATGGCGCTCAACGGCATTTCAACCTGGCAGGCTTTTCGTATTCGGGCGATCGCCTGAATCGCGAGCAGCGAATTGCCTCCCAGATCGAAAAAATTGTCGCGCGCGCCGACCGCATCCAGTTTTATAACTTCACCCCAGACGCGGGCGATGGTCTTCTCTATTGGGTTTCGAGGCGCGACGAAATCCTCTCTTAACTGCGGCCTGTCGAGGCTGGGGGACGGGAGCTTGCTACGATCGACTTTTCCGTTCGAGTTCAGAGGAAGCGCGGCAAGCGTCACGAACGCGGACGGAATCATTTGGTCCGGTAATATATCTTTCAGATAGCGGCGAAGCTCGCTACGACTCGGCGACACGGTGGACGTGGGCACGACATAGGCCGCCAGCCCCCTGACTCTGTCGGAGTCTTCCGTGACGGTAACGACCGCTTCGCGCACGAGCGGGTGCTTCGTCAGCGCCGCTTCGATTTCGCCGAGTTCGATTCGGAAGCCACGTATCTTCACCTGGAAGTCAACGCGGCCGACATAATCGAGATTCCCATCCGGCCTGTATCGCGCGAGGTCTCCGGTGCGATACATCCTCCCGCCCGGCAGTTCGTCGAACGGATTCGGAATGAACCTCTCGGATGTCAGATCCGGCCGATTGAGATAGCCTCGCGCGAGGCCTCCGCCTGCCAC
>Ga0154003_1000057_pt1 | contig 34440 bp, 12 predicted proteins | sample TSFL087MetaG_FD_104679 | JGI IMG/M metagenome (GOLD analysis project Ga0154003, IMG submission 104679) | Attine ant fungus gardens microbial communities from Florida, USA - TSFL087 MetaG | ecosystem: Host-associated > Fungi > Mycelium > Unclassified | place: USA: Florida, Lake Talquin State...
GCGGCTTTGCGCAAAAGCACGGTTACTGCTTTGAAGTCATGGCCGGCGCCGACGGCGTTGTGAAGGCCACTCCGCTCGCGGCGATGGGACGGTTCGTTCACGAAGCCGTCGCCGTGGACGCGCGGACGGGCATCGTCTATTTGACCGAGGATCGAGGCGCGGCTGGTTTCTACCGCTTCGTTCCCAAACAAAATGGGAAGCTATCCGCCGGTAAGCTGCAGATGCTCGCGATTACTGGACGGCGTCAGTTTGATTTGCGCACGGGGCAGAAGGCCGGACAATCACTGAATGCTCACTGGGTGGACATCAACGAACCCGATCCGCCCGAGGACGAGAATTTAGGTAGCGCCGTCTACCGCCAGGGTCTCGCGTTGGGCGCGGCGACCTTCGCGCGTCTGGAAGGCTGCTGGCAGGGCGGCGACAGCGTCTACTTCACCTCGACCAGCGGCGGCGACAAGCGGCTCGGCCAGGTTTGGCAATTCACGCCGCAAGGCAAAGACAATGGCTCGCTCAAACTGATCTTCGAATCACCCGAAGAGACTGTGCTCGACATGCCGGACAACCTCTGCGTCACCCCGAACGGCGGTCTGATCATGTGCGAGGACGGCCACAAAGAACATTACGTGCGGGGTCTGACGCGGGAGGGGAAGATCTTCGATTTCGCGCAAAACATCCTGCAGGGTTACGAGGGCGAAGAGTTCGCGGGCGCGACCTTCAGCCCCGATGGCCAGACGCTCTTCGTCAACATTCAAACGCCGGGAATAACGCTGGCGATCTGGGGGCCGTGGGAGCGGGGCGCGTTTTAACGGGAATGGCGATCAATCCGGCGGCGCGGCGAAGGGCAGGGGAGTGGCGCCGGAAGTAATCGACGCGTTGCGGCCGCCGGCGCTGCGTTTGCAGCGCGACAACGGCAGACTTGCGCTGCAACCATCGCTCACGATCAATGGGTTGGAAGAAAAAGATCGTTCAATGCCTAATCCCCTTGCCCGGAGTTTTTATTCGGCCGCGAGCCCTTCGGGATCAAACTCCAGACAATGACGACCAGTTCGGCCGGATCCGCCGGTTTGGTCACATGCGTCTGGAAGCCGGCTTCGAGCGCGCGTATCCGGTCTTGGGCGCGGCCGAACGCCGTCAGCGCGACGGCCGGCAATGCGTCATACCCCCGCGTCCGTTCCCATTCGCGCAGTTTACGGATCAGGCTTATTCCGTCCTCGCCCGGCATGGCAATGTCGGAGATAAGGATGTCGGGTCGAGGGCCTGTTTCATCCCTGAGCAGGTGGAGCGCTTCACCCGCAGAGCCGAACGCCGTCACCCTAGCCCCGCTCAATTCCAGCACTGACGTAATCAATGCGCGAGCGTCGGCCTCGTCCTCCACGACGATCGACCAGACTCCCGCCAACGGCTTCTTCTGGCCCGAAGCCGGCGGCGCGCCTTCGGTCTCGGCGGTGTAGACGGCGCGGACGGGCAGTTTGATAGTAAAGGTCGCGCCTTTTCCCTCGCCCCTGCTCTCCGCCGCCACGCTGCCGCCGTGCATCTCGACCAGTTGTCGCACTAGAGTCAGTCCCAGTCCGAGGCCGGCGGCGCGCCGGCCTCCTGACGTCCCGGCCTGCTGATAGCGATCGAACACATAAGGCAAAAATTCCGATTTGATGCCCTGTCCCGTGTCACGGACGCTTATTTGAACGTACGGATCTTGGCGCTCCAATCTGACCTCGACGCGGCCACCCTCGTTCGTGAACTTGATAGCGTTCGAGAGCAGATTCCAAGCCACTTGCTGTAAACGGTCTGGGTCGCCGGTGATCTGCCCGACGTTGCGGTCGAGGCGCGTGTCGAGCGAGATGGCTTTGGCTTCCGCCGCGGGGCGCACAACCTCAACCGCCTTCTCGATCGCCTCCGCCAGGTTCATCGGACGGACTTCCAACTTCAGCTTCCCGCTGACGGCGCGCGCGGTATCCATCAGGTCCTCGATCAGTTGCGATTGCATGCGCGCGCTCCGTTCAATGATTTCGAGGCCGCGGTCAAGGAGTTGCTCGTCGCGGGGCGCCCGGCGCAGGGCGGTCGTCCAGCCGAGGATGGCGTTCAACGGCGAACGGAGTTCGTGGGAGACCAAGGCAATGAACTCGTCCTTAGATCGGTTGGCGCGTTCGGCCTCGCCGCGAGCCTCCTGATCTCGCGCCAGGGCCTCTTTAAGTCGCTTCTCGGTCTGCCTGCGGTCTGTAATGTCAATGACGCTTACCGTGGCGCGAATCGGATTTCCCCTCTCGTCGTGGAGCGCGACGACGTTGATGTGGACCCAGACTTCGCTCCCGTCCTTTCGCGTGTAGCGCCTATCAATTTCATACTCTCCTTCGCCGAGGAGCATCCGCTGATAAACGGCGAAGTCCTGCTCCTGGTCTTCAGGGCAGGTCAATTCCTGGATGGTCATCGCCAATAACTCTTCCTCGGAACATCCCATGATGTCGCTTAACTTCTGATTGACGCGGAGCAGCCTTCCGGTCCGCAGGTCGGCCTGGGCTTTGCCTGTCCCGGCAAGTTCAAAAATGGCGCGGAAATCGGCTTCGCTCTCCCGGAGCGCATCTTCGGCCAGTTTTCTCTCGGTGGCGTCATGCACCACTTTAGCGTAGCCGATAAAATTTCCGGCTTCATCTCTCAGCGGGTTGACGAATCCGGAGGCCCAAAAGCGGGAGCCATCTTTCCTCATCTGCCACCGAAAATCTCCGGCGCTTCCTCGGGTTCTGGCGTTCTCGAGCTCGCGCTCCGGCACTCCACTTTGCCGGTCTTCGGGCGTGAAAAAGTTGGAAAATCGTTTTCCCAAAACTTCTTCCTTCGCGTAGCCAAATATCTCCTCCGCCCCCGCATTCCAACTGAGAATGCGCTCTTCGAGGCTAATTCCGATTACCGCATGATCGATCACACTCTCCACCATCAGGCGGAAGAAAATGTCTTCAAGCGTTTCTGGAGGTTCTTGTCTTTGTCGCTGCGCGTTGTTCATCGCCGTTGCCCTCCTGACGTGCATTTTGATTTAGGGAGAGTAAGTTTTATTCTATTCGCCGCCGCCCAGCCTACTTACAAACACTGCAAGAGGCTCGCCTCACGTTGACTACATTGGAGTTTGATTACAGGGGGACGGAGCGGAGATGTCTGACGCCGGGCGCCGAGGCTACGAGAGGCCGTCGTCGAATGAGTGAGTAATTTTAGGCGTGAGATTTAACGAACATATGTAACGCGCGTTCGACGCGGGAAACTCTGAGAGACGTCCTTGCCGTTCAACAACCCGACCACCTTCATGGGAATCCTCGCGCCTTCCGGTCAAAAGCCTGCCGCCGATCATGGATCGACAGCAGAAGCGGATCGCAGAGTTGTAAGCGGAAATCGCAAATTTGAGCGTCGAGTTGAAGTATTTGGCTGAGTCCTCAATGGCCTTTATGGCAGTTATCAAATGGATGTACGTGTTAATAGAACACGGATGACGCGGATAGAGCGGATTGACGCCGATCTTTTTAGTTTATCCGCTTGCCGGGAGCGCGCTAGCGTATGGAGCGCGGCCACGGCCATCGCTGTTTTTGACACGCCTGGTTGCAATTATGGGCCTCGCCACTGGCTGCAACCCCGCGCATCCAATTGGCAACCACTTTAAGAAGAAAAATCATGAGCGATTCAGGCATTACAGATTTCCGGGGCGAAGGATCCGAGCGGACGCTCTCTCCGACTTCTTCGTGATTCATCTCAATTCACCGACTTCCTTCATGATGATGTCGTCAACAAAATTTCGGAGAAGCGACCTGAGATCATTCGGGCGCGAGAACCAGATGACATGCTCGGCCCCTTCGATCGACTCGAAGCGAGCGTCGGGCATCAGATGAGCCACCTGCTCGACCGGCCAACTGGGACGAATATCTTTGGGGCCGTAGACAAACAGCGCCGGTATTTCCAACTTCGAGATCTCTCTCAGCAGGGTTGGCTTTTGAATATAGCTTTTCCAGGAGCGGTTGAGCTGTTTGTTCACCTCCATATTGGGAGGGTAATCGAATTCGGGCAGTCGCTCTCCCTCCTGCTCCTTTCTTCGTTCATACTCGTCGTGCCATTCCCGGTCATTGTGGATTCTGCCGCCCGCGATGCAGATCAGCCCCGCCACTCGCGAGGGATGCTCCAACGCGTAGATCAGCGCCAGATCAGCGCCCCAGGAGTGCCCGCCTATGATCCAGCGGTCGATCTGATAGTGGCGGCGAATGCTTTCCAGGTCGATCAGGCAGGTCTCGATATTGTAGGGTGGGGCGGATTGTGACCTGCCGCAGCCGCGCTGCTCGAAGCGAATGATCTGGGCCATGTCGTCGAACATCTCGGCCACCGGCGCGAGATAATCGCAGCAACCTGCGCCGCCGTTACAAAGCATCACGGGATAGCCCTCCCCGCTTCGGGTCGTCCAGATATTTATACCGTTGCTGTCTACAAAACTCTCGAACATTGCATGCCTCTGGCTTGAGTTTGGGTAGTCGTATTTAAGCGTCGGATCAATAGCAATTGAACCCCGCGGGCGCGGGTGGGGGGCCGGCTCCGGTCACGAGTCAGATCGCCCGTGGCCTCAACTGCTCGCTCTCCCAGCCCTAGTCCGGGTAAATCATAGGCGAACCGACCTGAGCCCAGTTACTCTACTATCATATGGCATCGGCCGTCCTGTTATAAATCCAGGCAAGATGTATGCAGCGTATACTTACCCTGAAGAACTTGAAACAATTAGGGCGCTCGCCGCAATTGCGCGGCCAGCCGCCGTGAGCCGTAAGTCGGGAACTGCGCCTTGAGTTGATCGAGGGCCTCGCGCAGCCAACTCTCATCGGCCTCTGCCGACCTGTAGTGGAAGGCGTTGCGGGAGACGGCCTTCTGTGCGAAGACGCGACCAGCTTAAGCGAGCAGTTGTCCTTTCCAAGAGGTCAGCATTTGTTCACTGAGTTGATGCTCACGACAAACCTGGGCTGCGGTCTTCGTCCCGGTCAGGACCTGGAGGGCGGCGAGGGGCTTGAATTCCGGTTAGAAAGCTCGACGTTTTGCCATCTGCTGATTCCACTTACCAGACTGTATGTCGTTGATCAAAAACTTTCCAGTTTTTGGGGCCCACTGCAGAATTCTAAAAGTCACGACGAAAAGCCAAATAAAATAGACTCTTCGCCCGATTAGCTTCAAAAGATTTCCGCTATATCACTTGCAACCTGGTCGACTCGGTCAGAAAACTATGCAATCAAATAGAAAGACAATATCCCCTGATAAGGCTATCTCACCACCAATGCTAATGGTTATGCTAATAGCATTGCTTCTATTCCTGTTCTGGCGCCCTGAGAGTGTTTATGGGCGCCGCGCGCAGGACGGGGGCTTCGGAGAGTTGGAGGTGGGCAAGCCTGCTGAGCGACAGATGGCCGGAGGTCAGGTTCACTCGTATCAGTTGGCGCTCTCCGTAGGAGAATACCTGCGCCTGGTGGTAGAGCAGATGGGAATCGATGTAGTGGTGGCGGCGTTTGATCCGGAGGGCAAGGAAATTTGCAGGATAGACAGTCCAAACGGCATGCGGGGGCCAGAAAGCGTCTACCTGATAGCAAAGTCTTCCGGCAGTTATCGGTTGGAAGTGCGCGCTTCAGAAAAAGATTCGGCGCCCGGGCGTTACCAGGCGAAGATAGAGGCGCTGCGGATTCCAAGTCCACAAGACATTGGCCTTGCCGCCTGGCATGAAGCGTTCGCCGAAGGTATGAAGCTAAAAACGCAGGCGACGGCGGAATCGCTCCGAGGAGCCATCAGTAAATATCAAGAGGCCTTAGGTTATTTACATGATGCAATCGAACCTGGCGCAAAAGCTCAGACGCTTCATGGGCTTGGCGAAGTTTATTTTCAACTTGGCGAAAGAAAGAGCGCGCTTGACGCCTTTTTGCAAGCGCTACCACTGATGCTAGCGGCTGGCGACCGCAGCGGGGAAGCCTTTGCGCTCAATAGTATTGGTCAGGCTTACTACTCTCTGGGAGAAGGGCAAAAAGCGTTAAGCTACCACAACCAATCACTTCATATTTTCCGAGTTATAGACAACCGCAGTGGAGAAGCATCGGCTCTAAACTGTATCGGCACGGTCTACTACTCTCTCGGAGAGAAGCAGAAGGCCTTAGACTACTACAACCAATCTCTCCTCATTTTTCGAGTAGTAGGCTACCGCATTGGGGAAGCCGCGTTGCTCAACAATATCGGTTTGGTCTATGACTCTTTGGGAGAGAAGCAGAAGGCCTTAGACTACTACAACCAATCCCTCCCCATGTCGCGAGCGGCAGGCAATCGCGATGGGGAAGCCAATTTGCTCAACAATATCGGCCTGGTCTATTACTTTTTGGGAGAGAGCCAGAAAGCGCTGGACCACTACAATCAGGCCCTATCAATGAGGCGAGCGGCAGGCGACCGCAGCGGAGAGGCAACCACGCTCAATAACATCGGCGGCGCCTACATGTTTTTAGGCGAAGTGCGGAAGGCCTTGGACTATTACAGCCAGGCCCTGCCGCTGCAACGGGCGGCAGGGAACCGCCGTGGGGAGGCCACCACGCTCAATAATATCGGCCAGGCCTACGACTTGCTCGGCGAGAAGCAGAAGGCGCTGGATTACTACGACCAAGCCCTGCCGCTGGAACGGGCGTCGGGTGACCGCAGCGGAGAGGCCGCCACGCTCAATAACATCGGCCTGGTCTATGACTCGCTCGGCGAGAAGCAGAAGGCGCTGGATTACTACGACCAGGCCCTGCCGCTGCAACGGGCGGTGGGCGACCGCCGCTCGGAGGCCGCCACGCTCACAAGCATCGGTGGGGTCTACGACTCGCTCGGCGAGAAGCAGAAGGCGCTCGGCTACCACAACCAGGCCCTGCCATTGAGGCGGGCCGTAGGCGATCGCGGCGGTGAGGCCGTCACGCTCACAAGCATCGGCCTGGTCTACGACTCGCTCGGCGAGTGGCAGAAGGCGCTGGATTATTACAGTAAGGCTTTGACCTTGAATCGGGCGGTGGGCGATCGCCGCGGGGAAGCTGTTACGCTCAATAACATCGGCGCGGCTTACAACTTGCTCGGCGAGAAGCAGAAGGCGCTTGACTACCACAATCAGGCCCTGCCATTGAGACAGGCGGTAGGCGACCGCCGCGGTGAGGCCGCTACGCTCAACAATATCGGCGCAATCTATTATTCGCTCGCCGAGAAGACGCCGGGCTACTACGGCCAGGCGCTGGAATACTACAATCAGGCGCTGCCGCTGGAAAAGGCGGTGGGTGACCGCCGCGCGGAAGCCGGTACGCTCACAAACATCGGCGTGGTCTACGACTCGCTAGGCGAAAAGCAGAAAGCGCTGGAATACGTCAATTTGGCGCTCCAACTCTTCCGTGATGTAAGCGATCGGGTCAACGAAGCCATCGCCCTCTATCATATTGCGCGCATCGAGCGGCAATCCGGCGATCTCATCAAAGCGCGCTCTGACGTTGAGAGCGCGCTGGCCATCATCGAATCCCTTCGCGCCAAAGTTGACATCCATGAACTTCGCGCCTCCTACTTCGCCACAGTGCAAAACTATTATGGGTTTTACATAGACCTGTTAATGCATCTACATAAGCTGCGCCCGTCCGCCGGATTCGATGCGGCTGCGTTAAATGCGTGCGAACGAGCGCGGGCCCGCAGTCTGCTCGAACTGCTCATTGAAGCGCGCGCCGACATTCGCCGGGGCGTTGATAAGTCGTTACTGGAGCGTGAGCGCGCTTTGCAGCAACTACTAAACGCCAAATCCGAACGCCGGATCAGACTGCTCTCCGGCAAGTACCCGCCGGAACAGGCGGACGCGGCGGCCAAAGAAATCGATGCGCTAACAACCGAGTTGCAAAACGCGCAGGCGCAGATTCGCGCCACAAGCCCCGGTTATGCCGCACTCGTTCAACCGTCGCCGCTCTCTCTCGGCGCCATTCAGCGGCAACTCGACCCTGACACCGTGCTACTGGAGTATAGCCTCGGCAATGAGCGTAGCTTCTTATGGGCAGTCACTCAAACGACGCTAAGTAGCTTCGAGCTGCCCAAACGCGCGGAGATTGAATCAAAGGCGCGCGCCGTCTATAACCTGCTGACCGCCCGCCATCGCCGTGAGAAAGGCGAATTGCCAGGAGCCTGGCAAAAGCGCGTTGCGGAAGCGGAGGCAAGATACGCCGAAGATTCTGCGGAATTGAGCCGGATGCTGCTCGGCCCTGTCGCTCGGCGCCTTGGCGGCAAGCGGCTGCTGATTGTCGCCGACGGGGCGTTGCTCTACTTGCCGTTTGCCGCGCTGCCGCTGCCGAAAGCGGGGGGAAAGGGCGCGCCCTTGATCATAGAGCACGAGGTCGTCAATCTGCCGTCGGCTTCGACGATAGCTGTGCTGAGGCGCGAGCTCGGGGGCCGAAAGGCCGCGCCTCTAACCGTCGCGGCGCTGGGCGACCCGGTTTTCAGTCCCGACGACCCGCGAGTTAGTTCAGCAAGGGAATGGCGTGAAAGCTCGGCGAGCGATTCATCTATAGTGACCGATGATATTGCAAGGGCTCTAAGAGATGTCGACGCGCCCGAAACCGCAGTCAACCTGTCGCCACTTCCGTTTACAAGACGGGAAGCAACCAGCATCATCAAGTTAATACCTCAGCGCCAGGGTTTGCTGGCGTTGGGTTTCGACGCGAATAAGGCAACAGCTACAAGCCCGGATTTATCGCAGTACCGAATAGTGCATTTCGCCACTCATGGCTTGATCGACAGCCTCCGACCCGAACTCTCCGGCATAGTTCTGTCATTAGTCGATAAGCAGGGTAAACCGCAAGATGGATTTCTCCGGCTGCACGAGATCTACAACCTCAACTTGCCCGCGGAGCTTATAGTTTTGAGCTCCTGTCGCACGGGGCTGGGAGCGGAGATCAAGGGGGAAGGACTGGTCGGGTTGACGCGAGGGTTTATGTACGCAGGCGCGGCGCGATTGGTCGCGAGCCAGTGGAAGGTCGATGACGAGGCCACGGCGGAGTTGATGGAGAGATTTTACCCGAAGATTCTCAAGGAGGGCGAACGACCTGCTGCTGCCCTGCGAGCCGCGCAGATTGAGATGTGGCGGCAAAAAGACTGGAAGTCGCCTTTTTACTGGGCTGCGTTTGCGTTTCAGGGCGAGTGGAGGTAGACCTAACTCATTACAACTGCGTTGCCATTGCGTAAATATGAAGTGTGCGGCTTCAGGGATTAAAGACAGGTCAGTAAGCCGAGAGGCGTTTGACCAAATGCTTGCCTGGCTCGATTCTGATCGTGAGCAGGCCGGACGAAAATATGAAGAAATTCGCTGCGGGTTAATAAAAATCTTTGTCTGCCGGGGTTGCAGCGATCCCGAAGGCCTGGCGGATGAAACGATTGACCGCGTGATTCACAAAATCACGGAGATTGTTCCCGACTATGCCGGCAATCCCGCGCTCTATTTCTCAAGCGTCGCCAGGTACATCCTCCTAGAATATAAAAATAGAATAGCCCAACTGCGCCTCTTGCCCGCCGCTCCAACCAAACAGATTGAAGAAGATGAGGACATTGAGCGTGAGTATGAATGTCTGGATCGCTGCATCGAGCGGCTCACGCCTGCAAACCGAGAATTGATAATGGAGTATTATAGGGAGGAGAAGCGGGCAATGATAGAAAACCGCAAAAGGCTTGCTGAGAGAATGGGGATTACGCCCAACGCCTTGAGAGTGCGCGCTGACAGGGTAAGAAATAGCCTGGAGAAGTGCCTGGCTAATTGCTTGAAACAAAAAGGAACGAACGCAAAATAACAGAACAACGCCGCCGCTGCGGCGACAGTAATCATGGCCAAGTTCATCATAAATACCGGAAGGAAAGTGGGGTCTGGGCAGGAGATTGAAGACGAGCGACTTATCAGGCAATACCTGCTTGGCGCCTTGAGCGAAGAAGGACAAGCAAAGGTCCAAGACCGGTTGCTCTGCGACCGCCAGTTCTTCGACAGATTAGTAGTCGAAGAAAATGAGTTGATGGACGACTATCTGAGAGGGGCCCTAACCAGGCAGAGCGAGGAGAAATTCGAGAGTTATTTTCTGGCGTCGCCTGAGCGCCGCCAGAAGTTGAGGTTCGCCAAAGCATTGAGGAAGCGGATATCCGAGGAGGCGCAGTCAAAGCCGCGTATGGAGGAGAGTCCGCGGCGGAAACATTTGTTTGGTCTCAAAGGATTTTCGTTGCCGAGCTTCGCCGCGGGGGCGGTTGCGGCGCTGATATTTGTAGTCGGCGCCTGGGTAGCTATAGAGAATGCGCGGCTCAGGAGGCAAATCGATAATGCGCGGGCAGCCCAAGCTGAGTGGTTCGAACGCGCCCAGCAGTCTGAACGACGGCTATCTGATGAAAAAGAGCGCAACCGAGAGTTGGCCCAGGAGATAGAGCGCGAGCGAAGCCATAGCTCGGAACTTGAGCGCGAAGCGGGGAGACTGAAACAAGCGCGAGAAGCCGGCCGAGCAGGAATCAGGGGAAGTATTGTATCGCTCGCGCTCATGCCCGGACTTAGTCGAGAAGGAGATCAATCAAACCAACTGGAGATTCCCCAAGGAACGAGCCGGGTGAGGTTGGAACTTTATCCGGAAAAAGTAGGCCATAAAAACTATCGCGCGGAATTGCGAACGAGAGAAGGTAGGTGGTTATGGAGCAAGAATGGACTAAAGTTGCGGAAAACGACATCAGGCGATCATGTAATAGTAAACTTGCCCGCCGCGATACTTACGAAAGGCGATTATGTATTAATGATGCGCGGCGTTGAAGGTGAAGCAAATCAGGAAAGAGCAGGGACCTACTATTTCAGAGCAGTGAAAAAGTAAAGCAAAGCGGCGCCTCTCCATCAAAGTGATCTACCTCTCAGCCACGATCACGAAATTATCTACTGAGTACAATCAACTACTTACTATGAATCCCGCGCATAAATCAGGAGACGCCTGGGTACGCATCGCTTCCAGCGTGCAGTCTCGTACGCTTGCGCAATCGCTTTTCAATGCGCTTCCTGCCGAGACTGCACGCTGGAAGCGATGCGTACCCAGGTTTTCGCCAATCAATGTGTTGATTGCACAGTGGTTTTATTTGCACACGCTTCAATTATCTCATCAACCTGCCATGTAATGCCTTAACGATATTTTTCATAATAGCTGGAAAGGGAGAATTGCTACGAGTGATCAACCTGAAAGCTACTGGAAGTACGCTTTGGGCTAGCTGAACCCTGACATTGAGTCGGGGCATCTTATCTCTTGAGTGCCTGGCAATGAGCGAAACGGACACACCTGACAACCCGGAGGCGCCACGCCATGATAACAAGTGGAGCTATCTGATTATCGGTAGTATCACCGGACCGGCAGGTCCCACAGGGCCGACGGGGCCGACGGGGCCGACAGGTCCTACAGGATACGTCGGGCCGACCGGTCCCACCGGGCCGACTGGTCCCACCGGTTACGCCGGACCGACTGGTCATACTGGTCATACTGGTCCCACCGGTCATACCGGGTCGACTGGGCCGACTGGTCTCACTGGTCCGACTGGTCCCACCGGTCCTACCGGGCCCACTGGTCCCGCCGGTCACACAGGGTCGAATGGTCATATTGGCCCCGCCGGTCCCACCGGTCCGACTGGTCCGACTGGTCCCACCGGGCCGACTGGTCCCACCGGTTACACAGGACCAACAGGACCGACCGGACCGACAGGTGATCGTGGACCGACAGGTGATTGCGGTCCAACCGGATCGTCCGGACCCACGGGAATAAATATAGGAGGACTAACGGGGAACACCGGGATTGTAGTAAGTAGGGATATTGAGGCTACCCGCATAGATGAGCGGGCGGAAGTCACTGAACTGAATGTCGTGAGTCTGCTGGGGGCGCCGGCAACGCCCACCGGACCGACAGGGGTCGCTGAAATTTCTTCCAGAGCTAAGCAGCGTAGTAGTCAGTCCAAGAAGAAAAGTAGCAAGCGTCCTCAACGTAAGAAGCGCTCTCTTTGATCTCTGGTAGGAGTACATTCATGTTCAAGCGACATGCAGATACACGGCTATTTCTGACGGAGAATGTATCCGGCGCAGGTGTGATTGCCTTCTACTTAATCGAGGACAATCGTGACAGCGATATACTCGACCCCGAAAACATTGATCTTCAGGAATCGTGGGAGTCATGCGTCGGCTACTATCTTTTCTTCAACATCAAGGAGGTACCGGAAGATCGAAATAAGTTTGAGGCGGCAATTACTGCGTTCCTGGAAGAGAAGCTGGAGGAGCAGGGCCCGGAGCATACGGGGTTTCTGTGGTTGGTCTACGATGGCGCGAGCATTGAAAAAGAGATAGACACAATCGAGACGAGGGCGGACGAGACTGACGAGGAAAACCCGAAGGTTGTGGTGACAGACGAGAAATTGCTGGACTTCGGCGGCTACCAGCTGCCGTTTGGAAAGGATACTCCAGTTGTATTCGAAGAGGACGACGCCAGTTATACCGGCTTTATCTTCCAGTATCCTCCGCATCCGCTGAACCTGTGTCCAATCGATGCCAATCTGCCGGCCCCCTCAGACGGCGTTCACCTGACATTCGTCGGCGCGCGACGAGGCTGTTTTGAATGTAAATGTCTGATCGGTGATTACTACTCGGAGGAGTGCACCAGCTGGCATGTTGGGATTCGCTATGCAATCAAAGTGGGTGAAGGGTTAGCACAGCAGTTCTACCCGATCTTTGATCTGAGGGATGGCCGGCGCCCGTTGCTCAAGATGTGCTGGGATCTGGCAGATCATCTCAATCCGGATCGAACATTTCTCGAATTTCTGAGCAAATCGGTGAGGCTCATCCCGGATGGAGATGAAGCCTGCAAATTTAAGCTGAAGATTCCGGACCATCCGGAGATCGTGCCTACCTATTTCCGCACGGTGACTGGAGAAGTTATCGGGCTCGCGCCGCAAAGGGATGACGCGCCTCCTGCTCGATTGGTATTCGAGATCTGGGAGAAGAAGGATCCGCCGGGAAGTTCACGTTATTACCTGGCGCCGAGCGGGAAATTCGAGCTGGTATTGATCGATGTTGACGAAAAGAATGATTTTGCATTCACCCTGATTACGAAGGCCAAAAAGAAGGCGGAATTCCCAAGCCTGTTCATGTGCGGCCTGGCGGGCGTCGAATCGGTACAATTCATGCCCCGCGATGAAGAAGAAGACGATGAAAGTGGTGAAACGACCCAGATTCCCGGTGAGTCCATCGTTTTCTTCCCGCGCAAGCCGGCTTACATCCCAGAGTTCCCGTTAACCGGCATAGACGCCGAACAACTTCAGCTTCCGGGTGGCCTGGACCTCATCCGGCAAGAGTACCTCACGTCATGGATCGGATTCTCTAATGCGCGAGAATCCTCAGCCTACTTTTCACAACCGGAATCGGCGCCGCTCTACACGCCTGAAGACAACGATCCTAAAGATCCACTTGTGACGTTTTTCGAACCGGTGGCCGCGGCGCTGGCGGAGGCGAGCGCCGAGAGGTGTTTTCCGGTAGCGCCGCTGGCTGGCGCAAAGCCGGCTTCACGCGCGCCAGAATCCAGGAGAACGCTCCTCAAAAGTCTCGAGAGCCAGATTATCGGCCCCTGGCGGCGCGAGGTGATACGCAAGTTATTCAACAAGGATGCGCCCAATGCCACGGGAACGAAAGATGTGGCTGCGATCACGCCGCAGGGACTCAAAGCGACGGTGAAGGTTTATAGAGGGAAGGATCTGCGACTCGGCGAGGTAGTAAAGACGGAGGTATGGGGCGAACTGCTGCTCGCGCGCCCCAAAGGGACCGACAGTGTTCTCAAATTCTCGGACCTTGGTCGCGAGCTTCAGGCAGCCTTTCAATCGAACCAGTTGCTTCTGGTAGCTACAGACGGCGCACACTTCGGGACGTTCGCTTCAAAGGTGAAGATCGGCAAGTGGGAGTTCGATCTCGATCCCAGTAAAAGTGAAAGTAACATCATTATTTTTAAATTCGGCCCCGGCAAGCTGCGAGAACGCCTGATAGACCCGCGATCCTGGACCAATCCGTCGGCCTTTAACGATACTGAGAACGGCGCGCTTGCTGGTGTGATAAAGCATCTCTCCGAATTCATCGAGGAAGTTGACGCCATTATCGAGGGCGTTCCAGACGAAAGTGATGAGGAGAGGGAGGAGCGCGAAAAGAAGAAGCCGGATTATAAGCCGATATATACGATTCTGGGTGAGGAGAACTGGACCGGCATCCTGGGCCTGGATGTCTACATCAACGTTGAGGAATTGCCGGTTGAACTTAAAGCGCTCTCGGCCGGGATCGACCCGAAGAAGTTTACAGCGAAGTATCTCGCGATCGAGACGGGCACGATCGAGTACAAACTGCCCACACAAACCCAACCGGGCATCACACTCGAACCCAAGGAGTGTTCGCTCTTCGGGCTCATCGATTACGCGGTGCAGCCAATAGCCAGCGAAACCGGGCAGGACGTGGATTTCACCGTGACTCTCCTGCGCGCAGTTTTCAGCAACGGCGACCTCACGGAGTTCACCTGCAACGCCCAGCTCAAGATCAGCAATCTTTTCGGTCACAGCATCAAGGAAGTCAAAAAGATCGACCTGACCTGCATCCGGGAACGCCGCGCAGGACTCGATGCCTACAGCCTGGTCATAGAAGATGACCAATCAGATCCCGTTGAACTCGATAAGAGCCCCGCAATCGAGAGCGTGGAGATAAAGAAGGCGGAGTTGCAGGTCACCCCGAAGGTGGTCACCAAGAATACGCAGGTGAGTGTCACCTTCTCGTTCTCGGGCGACCTTCGTTTCAAAGCGCTGGATGATGGAGCCCTCGATATCTTTTCGTATGAAAGCCTCCCGTATAGCGGCTTGATCGTGAGGATGGACTTCCCAGCCTCCGAGCCAGCCAAACGAAGCCTGAAGGTAGACCTGACGGGGCTCTCACTCGATGGAAGCCCCACGACTGCGAAAGTGCGGGACGCCAGCCTGGTCAGGAACTTCCCGATGAAGCTTCAGCGGTTCTATTCGGCATCGAGCGCAGGTAATCCAGCAGCAGATAAGGACACCGCGCCGGTCAAAGACGGCTATGTTCCGGTAACCTTCGATGCAAACAGCGATACGCCCCTGGCAAAACAGATCTATGGGCTCGACTTCGCACTCAACCTGGGATCGCTCGGCGAGTTCGCCTCAAATGCCGGCATCAACATCAACCTGCTGCTGGCCTGGTCGACGGAGAAGCAGGTCAAGGTCTTTTTGAAATTTCCGGGCGTAAGCGGAGCATCGGCCGATCTCTTCAGCCTGCAGGGCGTGGTGAAGTTCGGGGCGGGCGAATACAAACTGGAATACATAGATAACCAGGAGAATAACAGTGTCAAAGGCTGGATTCTGATGCTGAAAGAGATGGGGCTGCGAATCCTTGGGGTCGGATTCCCAACTGGCAATAAGCCGAGCCTCTACATCTTCGGACCGCCAACTGCCCAGGGGCAGCCAGCGCAGGGCGACAATGAAACGCCGCTCGGCTGGTACGCGGCATACAAGGGACCCACCAGGACCTGAATATCCCGAACACATCTTGTCGAGGCTGCCTGGGGCGGCATAGTCGAAGTGCGCCTGTGAGTCGGGAGATCGTGAAGTGTTTTGAGTAGAAGGCAAGGAGCGATGTTCTTATGCGTAAAAAAACTTTCTATGTCATTCATGTGATCACCATTCTGCTGGTCATCAGCCTCAGAGCGCTCGGCCAGGACGGTTTTCCACTGGTGAAGATCATTCACTACGGAGTCGGCCATGGCGACTGCACGCTCATCATCGTAAGGGAGAGGGACGCAAGTGATGCAACTAAAATTAACACCGTCTCGGTGTTGATCGACGTCGGCGAACGCAGTCGCCAGTCTGTCCGACAGTGGAACGAGATTTGGCAGCGGATTCAAGACGAAGGGGGAGACCGGTTGGATTACTTCGTGGTCTCACACTTTCATCAAGACCATATGGGCGCCGCCGCGAGGATTCTCCAACGGATAAGGCGCATTGACCGGAGGAGCGGGAATCCCATCCACCCCTGGAGAAGGAACATGCAGATTATCGATCGGTCGATATTCCCACCCGGCCCTCCAACCGATCTCTATTCACGCTGGGCGCTCCCGCGCCCGCCCCGGCCCGGGAGAACCTCGGCTTATACGCGTTACCGGGCTGAGGTGGATGGCAATTGGGCAACCCAGCTGCGGGAGTTATACACTGGAGACGATCTTTTCGCCGGTCACAATCTGACGTATTCCCAGATGATTTGTATTGTATCCAACGGTGCGATAGGAACCACGCGCGTAGCTCAACCAGAGGTTGCCACTGCCAATCCCCCGAGGGCGCTGAATGAGAACGACCTGAGTTTCGGTTTTATCCTTCGTGTCGGCAGCTTTCGTTACTACACTGGCGGAGACCTCAGCGGCGAAGGCCGTCAGTACGTTCCGTTCCAACCAGCTCGACCAGCGCAACCACCTCGACCAGGGATACCAGCGGTACCAGCTCAACCAGCTCAATCGGCTCGATCAGGGCAATCAGCTATGGAGGCGCCGCTCGTCAACTATCTCGGTGGAAGATTTGGCCCCAACTTTCACGCCTGTGCGTTCAAGTTCAACCATCACGGCAGCGAACACAGTACGACGGAAGAGTTCTTGCGTTTTTTCAATCCGCGGATTGGAGTCTTTACAGCCAATCATCGCCGCTTCGGCAGCGGACGCCTCCCGGCATACGAACTCATAGGTAGATTAGATAACGTGTTCCCTCGTGGGAGACCTCCGGGTAGCCAGAGGCCAGTGCTGCTATACACATTCAGATTCGATGCGCAGGTCGATGCGACCAGGCAGGTACGGGGACAATCCAACGCGACAGTCCTCGCAACTCAGGACATCATTCTGTCTGTGATGGAGGAACCTGGCTTCTCTCTTAGGGTTGGTCAAGCGCCCAGGATCAACCTGTTTCGCCAGGAACGTCAGGTAGATCGTTTTATACGGATGGGTCATGAGCGATATCACAACGTTAGAACCCAGGGTAGTACCTTCCACCCGCAATACAACGTAATTGATTGTGATCGGGCTTCGCACACGAACCAGCCTCTGTACTACTTCCCGCCTCCTCCAGCGCCTCAACCACCAGAATGACGTCCACAGACGGGTCCATTGTCATTACCGCCCACAGACCAGGCGACAGGCATCATTATGGCGACATTAGCAGATATCAAACGCAACATTGAAAACGCGATCACCGGCGAAGGTAGATGCACGATCACGAAGCAGATGGTCGACTCCGAAAGCTTCACCCTGGTCCTGGCTCTGCTGGGGGGCGGGAACCTCGAATTTTCGGCTCTGAACCGAGCTGGTATCGAGCTGGCAGACTCGACACTGACCATTACCGGAAACGCAACTATCCTCGGCCGCGCCGATAAAGGGACCAAGATCACGTTACAAGATGGTGAAGAGAATCGGCGCGCTTGCGTCGTCGAGGTGGCGGCATTTGGCCAGTGCCAGCCCGATCAGCTCGTCAAAAATGAACTTCCGAGTCTCAAAGATTTGTTCAAGTCCCCGAAACCCACCAGCACGTCATTTCCTCCCATCGGGCTGGTCTATCCCGGGTCGAGGCTGGAGGCGAGTTCAAATAAACGGACTCTGACCATTACTGGGGATGCGCGCCAAAACGTCGATGAGAGAATTGGGGTTCTGGACAATCCGAGGATAGAGTTGGGGCAACTCGGGTTCATACTGGAATCCTTCCTGCCCTTTGGATCGACCACGCCGGATGGGCGCTTCAAGACGACCGGAACCTTCACGATAGAGAATAAAGAGAAGACGCAGCGTATACCTGTCGTCGCAGCGGTGGAACTCCCAGTAGCCAGATTGAATAGATCAGGCCAATGGCGCGTGACTGTCAGTTCGGCAGCAGGGCTGAAACCTAAGGATCTGGCCCCCTGGGTGGGCGCCGAGGAGATGTTCAAAGAGGCTCCGAGCCAGATTATGGGGCTGGGCGAGTTCGGCCTGAAGAGTATCGCCGTTGATTTCGTGATCACCGGTCCGCAGAAAAGAGTCAATTCCATTCAGGTGGTGGTTTCGACCGAGAGTAGATGGAATAATTTCGTCGCCCGGTTGAGTCTGAGTGACATCGAAGTGGTTGTGGATGTCACCTCGCCATTCACCTCGCCATCTATCCTCGCCAGCGTGAGCGCCAAGCTGAGTTTGCCGAATGTACCCAATGTACCCAATGTACCCCCGTTAGGCGCCAGCATGACGTTTTCGAGCGATACTGGCGAGTGGGAACTCTCGCTCTCCGCTGATGAGCCAATACCATTGAATGCGATCCCGGCTCTGGTTGGGGAGACCGGCCTGACCACGCTTGGGTTCCCCAACCCGAACACAGCCTTGCTTGACCTGGAGGCGCTGACTTTCGTACTCAATCTGAAGTCTGGTGTGAAGCTGCAGTCGATCGAGTTTGTTGCGGGGGTTGAAGACCTGGGCTGGAATTTGCTTGGTGACACATTGGAGGTATCAAGCGCGGAGTTGTCACTCGACATAATCGATCCGTTCGGCGGTCCCGCCCAGCACATCGACCTCACGTTGTCCGGGACACTCATCTTTCTGAAGACGATACAGGTGACGTTCGAGATGGCGCGCATCGAAGGGCGATGGACAATGTCGGCGGTGGTGAGAGATACGCCGCTCGACGAAGTGGCGCCGGAGGATAGAGCAGCCTTGGAGGCGGAACAGGTAAAACTCTCCGCTCTCACCAACAGCTTCAGCCTCGGTCTCCATGATCAGTTGGCGAGATACGCGAACCGCCCGTTGACGGGACTGAGCATGCGATACGCCACCCCGGTCAGGGACCTGCCGGCCGAATTCTCGTTCAATGCGACAATCTCCGACGTGCTCGAGTTCTCCCTAGGCGACTTTCAGATCAATATCCCCTCGCTGTCGGTGGAGTTCAACAAGGCGCGACAGACATCGATGACTCTGAAGACGGCTATACGGCTGCCGCAGTTTAAGAACGCCGAGATGGCGCTGGTCTTCGCATATCAGCAGCCGCAGGGATGGAAGATTATGGTCGAGGCCTTGGGGTTGCGAGGCGTGTACGAGAGCGGCCCAAAGCTCGTCAAGATCGGCTTCGGCTCCGTGACCTTCGGCCAGTTGATGCAGACCGTCTACAGCCTGGTCGAGCCGGGGCGAACGATCAGGCTGCCGGAGCCGTGGAATGTGCTCGAGGGGATATCGCTCGATGGGGCTGAGTTCTTCCTCCATTTCGACAAGCCTCAGGGCGGCTCCGACGGCCCACGGTTCGGTCTGTCTTACACGTTTACGAATGAAGTCGATCTCGTTTTCGGCGCGTTGAAGCAGATCGGCTTCAACTATATGAAGAGCGGGAAACTGAAGCTCAGTTTCGAGGGGTCGCTCGGCATTGTGGGATCGCGCCAACCGTTTAAGGCAGACTGGGATCCGCGCAACCCGAATGCGGCGCCGCCAGTCCCGTTGCCGAGCGGGGATTTCCTCCGTCTGAATTTCCTTGCGCTCGGCCAGCGGCTTCAATTGAATGGAGCCCAGAATATCCAGCGCGTGAGCGAGGCGATCGCCCTGATGAGGGATGCCTTTGATGTGGGCGGTCCGAAGCTCTCCGGCGGACCACTCAGTTTCAATGCCCAGAGCGGGTTGCTGATTGCAGCCGATTTCTGGCTGCTGGAGACGCTCTCGATGAAGCTCGTCTTCAACGACGGGATTATTGCCGGAGTATCGATTGGACTGAGCGGCGATCGTGCGCGCTACCTGCGGGGACTCGATTTCGAAATCCTTTACAAGAAAGTGAGCGAGGGGCTGGGCGTCTATCAGGTTGAGTTGAGAGTTCCCGACGCCATCCGCCAGATCGAACTCGGTCAGGTCTCGATCACGATCCCGATCGTCGCGCTTGAGATATATACCAACGGAAATTTCCGCGTGGATCTGGGCTTCCCAAAGAACAACGACTTCTCGCGCTCGTTCCAGTTGCAGGTCTTTCCGTTCATCGGATCAGGAGGATTCTATTTTGGCCGGCTGGAAGGGGCGACCACCAAGCGCCTGCCGCGCGACTCAATATACAAGCCGGAAGCATTCGATCCGGTGCTGGTCTTCGGGATCGGATTGCGCATTGGGGTGGGGAAGAGCATCCAGCGCGGCATCTTCGATGCGGAATTGAGCCTCTGCTACGAGGGAATACTGGAGGGGGCGCTGGCCTTCTTCAACCCGGAGAAGAGCGGGCCGGAGTCGCTCTACTACTGGATGCAGGGGACGGTCGGGATCGTGGGGCGAATTCGCGGCCGCGTGAGCTTCGCGGTCATCATCGCCGAGGTCTCGCTCGAGGTTGCGGCCCGTGCGGGTCTCACGCTGGAGTCGTTTCAACCGCTCATCCTCTCGTTCAAGGCCAGCGTCTCAATCAACCTGGTGGTGCGCATCGGCACGGGATGGCTCAGCGTGGATATCAATTGTTCGTTCTATACGGAGATCAGCGAGCAGATCGCAATTCCTGTGAACAATCCCGGTCTACCGGCCTGGACGATGTCGCCGAAGAAAGGAGCCCAGGCGCCGCCACACGCTCCGGCCCCGTTCGGACTGATGGCGCAGTCCGGGGGCGGGATGGAGGAAGCTCTGGTGTCGCTGGTCTCGTTCGGCCTGGCGGATCCGGCGTTGCAGGAGCTGCCGCCGCCAGCGGATGCGCTTCAGAGAGCCGATTTGACGCCGCAGGCATCGCAGCCGATCCCCAGAATGACCTGGAACCCTATCAACCTTCCCGAGAACGCGCGTGGAGATTTGCGGCTCCTCTTCCGCCCGCAATTCACGATGGCTCGAGTTGAGGGTATACCGCATCAGATCGCGCATGGTGTGGCGCTGCTCTTCCTGCAGAGCGTTGGAACGGCCAATCCGATGGCGAATGTCCCGCCGGATATCCCCAGCGACTTCGACCGATTCGCCGAAGCGATGCTGCTCTGGTGCATCAACTCGCTGCTCAACCGCGATCAGATCGCAACGAGCAAGGCAGAGGTGCTCAATCTGCCGATCTCCGCCGAGGATCTGCGGGGAATCTATCGGGCGCTCACACGATCGAAGCGCGGAGCGGCGCCATTTACGGCCGCCGAGGTGGTCAATTTCCTGAGAAATTACTTCCAGATCAAGATTCAGGTGGAGGAGCGCCCGCGCGGAGGGATCAACGCCGAGATTTATTACCAGAAGACTCGCCCGGAGGTCGCGATCTTCCCGATGATCCCGGAGTTGCGGCTCGAAGTCACATTCATCCGGATATTCCCCGGCACAGAGGAACAATACCTCCAGCCACACTATGCCGTGAAGTTCGACGAGCAGACGGTGGTTCCTCTCGGTTATCACGAGGAGATACTCAAGTACTTCGAGGAACTAGACTCCGAATTTCGGACCGAGGTGGAAAAAGATGTAGACAAAACGACCGCCGATCCGGAGCCGCAGGAGCTGCCGCCGGCGGGCGGGCGTTCCATCGCCGAGTTTGTGTTCGAGGACTATTTCCTGCTGATTGCGCGTGATGTGGTCCAGAGCTCTCTCGATGTCCTGAAGGCCTACCTGCAGTCGCAAAAGACGGGCGCGACCGACACGATCGTAGGCCTGGCCTCGCGGTACCGAGGCTCGATCAGCAGCATTGCTAACGATCATTCGGGCGCCCTGGTCAGTCCGGGCGTGGAAGTTCAGATCGGCGGAAGCACGACCACAACCAGCGAAGGCAGCACGTTCGCCGACATCGCCGGGAGCTATGGGCAGCAGCCGGATGGACCGCTGGTTCACGAACTCGGGCGCGCCAATGCCTTCGTCCCGGAGCTCCTCAACGCCGGAAATATCATCATAGTGGGGGAGTTACAGCACGAAATAACAGAATCCGATACCCTGCAGTCCGTGAGCGAGGCGCTGAACCTGGATGGCCCCGGCGAACTCGCCGTGGAGATAGCCATAGTACCCGGATATTTGAACCCGGACGTGCGTCTTCTCGTTCCTATCGGCCTGCGGCTTCGCCAGACTGCGGCGCCCCCGACCATCGAAGAGGGTGAGAGCGTGGCGAAGTTGGCGGCATTCTATACGGGCGTCGAAGATCCTGACGCCGAGGTGAATCTCCAATTCGTGAGAGACCTCGGCGCTCTCAATGCCTACCTGGATGACCTGCTTCGGTCGGGGGCGGATTTGACGATTCCAGGGGAGAACGTACATGTGGTGGCGCCGGGAGATACACTGGCCTCAATCGCTGTCAGCACTGGACCGGGTGTCACACCGATGGATATTCTCGAGCTCAACCTCACGCGCGACGATATCTTCAACGGCGGTGTCGAACTGGAGATCCCTCCGACCATTGTCAACGCCGAAGAGGGCGACACACTGGAGAGCGTGGCCTTCCAGCAAGGTGTCACGGTGTCGATGGTGGCCGACAGCAACGCAGCGACACCGGGCTTCCTCGTACCGGGCCAGACAGTCCTTGTGCGGAGCATCAAGGTAGAAGACCTGATGGCTGCACTGCTGGACAAGAAAAAATTTCCGGATGACCGCAACCGGTTCCATCAAACGGCTGGAATGGCTTCCCGCTTCCTGCTGCCGGGCATCAGGCTGCCGAGGCCGACCTATCTTCCGGACCCGAAGGATCTCTATACAATGTGGACCAGGGAGAATCCGCTGCCGCTCTACTGGCTCACCGGGCAGCAGTTCCGGTTACCTGTCTTCTCGAGGCCGAAAGCAGTCATAGCGCTTGCGCCTAATGCGCAGGGCGGGCAGGGGCCTCAAATGGAGTTCGATGACACCTATCTGGAGTGCGACATCCAATTGAAGTTTCCGGAAGAGGCCGATATCCCACTGTGGTATGAGGCGGCGATGCTGGGATTCAGCCCCGAGTACAACCAGGACGCAACGGGTGTCCTCCTTTCCCTGGTTCAAGATGAGTTCGAGTGGATCGAGAGCGTGCGCCTGGCCAGGCTGGATGCCAGAGCGGATACATTCAGTAAGCTCCCGATCTCCGCAATCGCGCCGCGCCGCTTCCCGCTCGGAAGCCGGATCCGATTGTCGGGACCGCTGCCGGTCTTCACCTTCGGCAACGGAGCAGAGGTCAACAATCCCACGATCTGGGCGTTCCCTGAGGGCTTGCGTCAGGTTATCTCGCGGCCAGGTGCACCTCTGGCCTTCAGGCTCGATAAGGAGCTGGAGGCGATAGACAATGATCCGAATAACTTTCCAGTGGTCCGCCCCTGCAGTTGGGCGACGGCTCTCACCATGACGATTCGGAGAGTTACGTTCTCCGACGAGGCTGCCACATTGCCGATATACGAGATCGACGGCGTAGACTCCGAGGGGGCGCTCTTGCTGGAGGATATTCTGCGCCACGGGTCATCCGTCAAAGATGTCCGCATCTACTATCCTTCAAGGGCCGATGATCTGCCGGTGCTGGTTAATGCGCCCGGCTTCATCGTGCAGTCGAACCTAGCTACTCTGACCGGTCTGCAACTGGGCGGAAAAATCATACCGGAAGACGCGCCGGAGCAGGCGCGGTTGTTGGAGATGCTTCGGAAGCTGTGGCAGGCCAGTATCGCGCGCTCGGGCGGTTGCTACCTCTGTTACTCAAACGAGGGTTTGCCGGGGGAGGTCTTCAACGACGACGGCGTGGGACAGGTCACGATCCTGGTTACCCTGGGCTTCGAGGGCGATCAGGTCTTCTCGTTCGTGAACCGCGCCGTGGTGGGCGAGGCTACCACGGCCGACTCGAAGCTCTTCGCAACTTCTGTGGGCAGGAGGGGACCCATCGATTTGAATCGCGCAGCCACGGTCAATGCGCTTCTCGACCAATACAGCGTATCGATCGGCGACCTGGGGAATGCGCTTGCCACCAAGCCGTTAAAGGCGGGAGATATCCAATACTATGTCTGGGCGCCTGACCCGGAAACCGGGGAGTGGATAACAGGCGTCCGTACGGAGACCATCAGAGAGGGGCAAACGCTGGGGAGCATCGTCGCGGCGCTGAACATTCCGCAGGCGGGTATATACTTGAACGTCAAGGCGGCGGAACTCCTGGCCATAAACGCGAATAACCCGGCGTTGCTGAACCTGGTCGATAAGAGCAGCCTTGAGCTTCCGGAGCAATTATTCGTCAAGCAGCCCAAGTTACCGCCGGGGCACGTCGGCTTCGTGGTACAACGCAAACGGCCGGTTCTGGATGCGCCGATTCCGATCCCTGACGGACTATTGCAAGTGGTTCCCCCTAAGCAGCAACTCGAATTTCTATACAGTCTTTTGGGGTGCCGGATCGCAGGGAATCAGGAATTTCTCCAGAGTATCGAGGTTCCCGCCGACGGACCGGAACCGGCCAGTCTCGAGGGAAATCCCGCCTGGCAATACACCAAGGTCATTCCCGCTCTCAAGTTCCTTGACGATGGGCTGTTCGTGCCAGAAGGCCACGATCCGCTCCGTCCTCATCCAGGCCGCAACCCGTACCGCGGCGCCGGGAAGAGGCTGCCTGTGAGCTTCGAGTGGTTCGATGGATTCGGCAACAAGACGCTCTCGCCGTTCAATCGGGGAGAGGATCAAACGATCTACCCGCTCAGCATTGGATACACCGACGAGTTGATGGGAGTCGAGCGCTGGCCCGCAGTGAGCGCGGGATACTCGGTCAGACCGAAGGAGAATGACATAACGAAGCAGGAAATTTATGTCCAGTTCGACTTCGACACGGCTCGCTATGCAGGGCGCGGTAATGTACTACGCACGCCGGGAGATGCGAAGAAGGCCGCGAGGGCAGACCTGGAGGCCTTTCGCCGGATCTACTACCAGTTGACCTGGGGCATAACAGAAGTCCTGCTTCATACGACGCTCGACGGCCAGGGCGCCGCCGGCAACGACGTACAGGACCAGATCGACAAACAGGCTCTGGTCGATTTCATTATCAGCATCATCGACTACCTGGTGACGGTCGTGAGATCGAACCCCGGCCAATTACCAAGGAGCGGACAGGTGATACGCCAGACGGTGAAGCGTCAGGTGACCCTCTCCAACACGAAGGAGATCTTCCCGCTGGTCGTGAGATTGGAGATCAGGCGGCAAGATCCAGTCGACGAAGAGTTCCTGGATATGCGGGGCGTCCGGTCTGTGTCGCACGAGATCGAGCCGCTGCCGGTAATCGGCGGTAGGAGCGATGGAGGGTTGGGCGGAGCGATCCGTGAGTTTGCCAGCCAATTCGAGTTGGTATTTCAGAACACCAAGGTGGCGACTGGCCTGGCTCGCTCCGGCGATGTCGAGACCGACTCACGCAACCGATTCTGGGTGGTGCGAACAGATTTTGAGCACGGGTTCTATTGCACAATCCAACCTGATCAGCAGCATTTCTTCGCCCCAGTTCCGTTGGCGACGACACTGCTGAGTGATCCCACCCTGAAGGTGTACGACTATGAGGAGTACCAGACCGATGGCGGCAAGCGTCATAGACTCAAAGGGATCACAGCCACGTATGGCGGCATCGATCTGGATGAATACGCGCGCCGTTTCGTGAGCGCCATCGATACGATGCTGCTCTCGCAGTACGCGGCGCCGGCTTACATGCTTGAAAAGCAGCGCTATTCGACCATACTCAATGCGAAACTGACTATTGCCAATAAAATCGCGGAGAGCGTCGACCGAATTGACGCGGGTGGTGCTGGCGACCTCGCTCAGGCTCAGGAGTTGTTACGACAGCGCATGCTGGTTCGGCTTTCGGCGGCCTACGAAGTGGACACGATTGTGCAGATCGGCGTCGGTATGAGATCGCCATACGAGTTGTTGGAGGATGAGCAGCCGGGCGATAACCCGTCGAAAGTCTTCGAATCGTTGGATGACATGCCGAAGTTCGTTGGCCAGCCGGTGGCGGAGTTGCCAGATGGATCGCCGGAGGAAGCCGACTTCACCCTCTCGACCGCGAAGCTACCTCTGGAAGATGGCCAATCCTATCTGACTTTCCTCTTCGATTCGAAGACGGCCATGCCGGAGCAGATGCTCGATGTCAAACTCAGCTATGGCGTCACGGCGCTGGAGCACGAGATTTCCGAGGTACCCGGTCTTCCGGGCTCCAGGGCATCATCCTGGTTGACCTTCATCAACCCGATGGAGATCATCGAAGCAGACCTACCGATTCTTGTGAGGATTCCGATCCCTATTCGCGCTTATCCGATCCCGCCGACTCTCGGTAATCAGAGCGTGATGCCGGCGAGTGACCCGGATGAACCTGATCCGCAACTCGAGGAGACGCGGCAGTATTCATATCGCTACGAATATCGCCGCCTCGGTCCTGGAAACGACCTGGTCTACACATCGCCGCGGTTCAATGCCAAGTTGAGCAAGGGGGAGGCAGGGGATCCAGATAATGAAATGGATCTCTTCCAGGCGCTCGTCAGTTTTGATCGCGTCTGGGATCAACTCAGCAGCGACCTCTACACGCTTCCCGAACTCTTTGACCCTCTGGGCGCCGATGTGGACCGTGATCGAGTCAAGGATGCGCTGGCGGCATTCGCGCAGATCGCCTCGATGGTGGCGAATTCCTGGGGAGATTGGCCAACCGTGCGCGACAAAGTATACGTGAGCGCGGAAAAGCCCGAGACTGATGAATACCTCTACGTCGTCAGTGAAGGAATGCAGGACTGGGAGGGCGCGCCCTGGGAGGTCGTCGTTCGGAAGTGCAAGGACCAAGACCCGAATGGCGATACGCCGATTCCGGCCATCGAGATCGAGGAATGGGAGCGAGTGGATATCCAGAACGGAAATTCGAACGAGCGACGCTTCCGGTACTGGGATGGCAGGGATTTCTTGACAGAGAGGGAAGCGAAGAACATCTCCACTCGCAGAGTGGTCTTCGAAAAACTGGACATCCTGCACAAACAGAACGCCTGGGCCGGAGTGCGAATGACCCGCAACGAAAGTCTCTTCGGCGACAGAGCGTGTATTGAGATACATCCGCGAACCAATCCGAAGTTCATCTATCAAACCCCGATGGTGCGCTTTCCGGAGATTCTGACGCCGCTGCTGGCGTGTGACCAGGTGATCGACATCGCGCGATTACCCGAGAAGCCAGGCGGAACGCCTGATACGACGACAAACAAGCCTCTCAAGGCTCATCTCGCCCGGCTCTTCACACGCTTCTTCGAGAGCGTGGCGAAGAACCCGGCCAACCAAGATACGAATACGAGGCGCATTCAGCTCACCTGCCGCTACCAATATGATCTCGACCATCCACCCTATGATCTTGATGAAGATGACGAGTTCGCGGAGGGCGAGGCTGATGCGCTGCGCATCACGTTGCCGATCGTCATGGCGCCTCCCTATGATTTCAAAGTGCAGGCGGATTACGAGGAACGCGAGGGAAATCCCCCAAATTTTCTCCGTTCGTTGAGCGAGGCGATCAGGATTTGGTTCAGCGGGCGCTATCCATCAACGAATAACGGCCGGTTCATCTTCGAGATATCGGTCTATTCGACGCTCGGCGACGCTGGAAAACTGCCGATCTATCGGATCAACAACTTACTACTGACGCTGGATGACGTCAGCGACCTGAAAGAAGGCAACGGAGATTAGAGCGGATTGCGATTGCATGTACGGGAAGGCTGACTGGATCAGTACCGCGAGCGGTAGCGAGCGGGCTTCACGCTCCAGACCTGCTCGCTACCGCTCGCGGTACTGATCCGTTCTGTCATCTCGGTTTGGGTACATTGATTTGCAATCTGCTCCAGTGGGAGGATTACAGTGCCGTCGCTTTGTCTTTGTATGATTGTCAAGAATGAGAGCGCAGTAATTGCCCGCTGTCTGCAATCGGTAAAACCGATTATCGACTACTGGGTCATCTGCGACACGGGCTCCGATGACAGCACTAAAGAGCTGATCGCCGAACATCTCGCCGGGGCGCCGGGGGAACTACATGAGACGCAGTGGGTGAACTTCGCTCATAACCGGACCGAGGCCTTAACTTTGGCCAAGGGAAAGGCGGACTACGCGCTGATCGTGGACGCGGACATGACAGTCAATGTTTACGGCGATTTCAAGCCCACGCTCACTGCGGACTCTTATCGGATCAAATACGAGGGAGATCTCGATTACCGGCAGGTCATGCTCGTCAGCAACCGGCACGACTGGAAATACTATGGAGTGACCCACGAGTACATCCACTCACCGACCGCCGCCGTGCAGCGGAATCTCGATACCCTGACCCTTACCCACTATTGCGATGGCTCGGGTAGACGGGAGAAGATTAACCGTGACATCGCCTTGTTGGAGAGTGGACTCAAGGATGAACCGAATGACGCGCGTTATATGTTCTACCTCGCCCAAAGTTATCGAGATGCTGGACGGCATGACTCAGCGATGGAGTGGTATCAGAAAAGGGTGGCGGCGGGAGGATGGGCGGAAGAAGTCTGGTATTCGCTCTACCAGATCAGCAAGTTAAAGCACCTCCTGGGATACGACCATGCGACGGTTCTCGACGCCGCCCTCCAGGCTTACGAGTACAATCCGACCAGGCTCGAACCTTTGTATCCCGTGGTCAAGAGGTACAGGGAGAGCAGAAAGTTTCATACAGGCTACTTACTCTCGAGCGTCCTCCCCGAGACCCATTACCCAGAAGACGGCCTCTTCATCGAAAAGGATGTTTATACCTATAAGCTGCCCCTCGAATATGCAATTTGCTGTCATTACTTAGGTAAGTATGCGGAGGCGATCAGAGTCTATAACGAAATGCTAGATTACCCGAACCTACCGGCTGAATATCATCAAACCGTTCTCAAGAATCGAAAGTTCGCCTTGGATAAGATCTATAAGAAAACGCCTGCGCCTCGTTCGAAGCGAAACAAGCTCAAAGTCCTGGTCCCATTCTACAACGCGGGGCAGTATATCGAGAAATGCGTCGACAGCCTTCTGTCTCAAGATTACCGCGACTTTCAGGTGATTTTTCTCGACGATGCTTCGACGGATGGGGCGGCAGACCGGTTGCCGATTGAAGATCCCAGGGTGACGCTGATTCGTAACGAAATTCGTTCCGGCGCCGCAAGGAATCTCCACCGGGCGTTGAGGGATTGGTGCGATCCTGACGATATTGCCGTCCTGGTCGATGGCGACGATTGGCTTGCCAACTCGGACGCATTGGCCGAGATCGATCGGTTCTACCGGGAATACGATTGTTGGGTGATGTACAGTCAATTCCTCTACTCGAACGGGGCATATGGGATCTGTAAGCCTTACCCGGATCGAGAGACATTCTCTCGATTGCGGAACGTATGGCGCTCGTCGCATATCAAGACCTTTCGGGCCGGCCTTTACCACAAAATCGAGGAACAAGATCCGATGTACTCCTGCATGAAGGACGCGCGCGGCAGGTGGTATACGACTGCCTGTGATATGGCGATCATGTACCCAGTGATGGAGTTGGCAGGCTTCGACAGGGTAAGGTACAACGATACAGTACTCTATATTTATAACATCGAGAATCCGCTTTGTAATTTCAAGCTACACCGAGACCAGCAATTGCAAAATAACCTGGAAATTGCCGGGAAGAGGCCCTTCCGACAGACGCTACTGGAAACGCCTGAGATGGAGAAAAGGTCATCGGGGTGAAGATTCAGAGTTTCATTTTCAACTGTTTCGCAGTCTCATACGGACACAGGTCTCGTTGACGATCGCGCCTCCTGGCGCGCGCCAACATCAAATTGGCCGGAGCGGGGCCGTAGAAATCAACCATGCGCGCGTTCTGCGAAACGATGAGAAGGTAACGAAAGGCTTGTCTGCGCTGCCGGGCAGTGATATTGATTGGGCCTTGATGAAGATCAACCTGGAACCATCACTGCGAGAATCGATCTCCGCATTTGATTGCCGCCGGCTGCGGCTTGCGCTCGCTCTCATGCTTTGGCTGGCGTCTATTTGCGCGCCGTCGGTCGCGCAAGAGCCTTCCGGCGCGACCTCCGCCGCTCAGCATCGCCAGGAAGGTGTTCGTTATCTACAGAATCGTGAAGCCCAGAAAGCGCTCGAACATTTCCGCGCCGCCGCGCGGATCGAACCGCAGGACGCCGAATCCCACTTCTTCATCGGCGCCATCTTGTGCGATTCAGGGCAGGCGGAGGCCGCCATCCCAGAGTTGCAAAAAGCCGTCGAGCTGAACCGCAAGCTCCACCTTGGCCATTACTATCTTGCCATGGCCTTCGACCGCACGGGGCGGACTGCCGAAGCGATTGTCGAATATCAGGAAGCGTTGCGTCTGAAACCTGAATTCCAAGACGCCCGTTACGCCTTGAGCGCCGCCTGTTGGAAGGAGGGGGATCTAGACGGAGCGATCCGGTTGCTCCAAAAGGTCATTCTGGTAAATCCGGATTTCGCCGAAGCCCGTTTTAACCTGGCGCTCGGCTTGAAACAGAAAGGCGCGCTGGATGAAGCTATCAACGAGTTGCGGGTCGTCATCCGGTCGCAGCCCGCTCAGGCGCGAATCTATCTCGCGCTCGGTCAGGCGCTGGCCGAGAAGGGCAAAATGGCGGAGGCGGTGGAGTCCTTACGGAAGGCCGTCGAACTCGCGCCCGGCGACCCGGAGTACAGGTATAACCTGGGGATCGCGCTTAAACAGAGCGACGATCTGGAGGCGGCCGAAAAAGAGTTCCGCGAATCGCTTAAGCAAAACCCCGGATTCACGCTGGCCCGCCGCGCGCTTGGCCTCGCGCTTCGTCAGAAAGGAGACCTCCCGGCGGCGGTCGAGGAACTACGCGCCGCCGTTGCCGATCGTCCCGACGACGCTGAAGCCAGGCATAATCTGGGAACGGCCCTTTTTAAGTTAAACGATATGAGCGCCGCCATCAGCGAATTGAGTCAAGCCGCACGCCTGGACCCTCGCCTCTCCGAAGCCCGTATCAACCTCGCTCAAGCTTTGCGCAAAGCCGGGCGGACAGAAGAGGCTCGCAGGGAGATGGAAGAGGCGCAGAAGATTATGGCTCAAAAGGCGAACGCCGGCAGGGCATTGGTTCTGTCCGAATCGGCGTCCCGGCGCGTGAAGGCGGGCGATCTGAAAACGGCTATCGCCGAACTTCGCGAGGCAGTCTCGCTCGATCCGGAATCGCCGGGCGCTTACTTCCTGCTGGCTTCGACGCTGCGGAGGTCTTCGGCCGATCCGGTCGAGGTGGCAAAAACACTCAGGCGAGTCCTGGAATTGAATCCCAGGCACGCTCCCGCGCATCATCAATTGGGGGTGGCGCTTGAGAGCCAGGGGAAGAGGTCTGAAGCGGTGGCGGAATTTCGAATCGCCGTCGAGTTGGCGCCCAGTTTTATTGAAGCCCGCCAGGCGTTGGGCAAAGCGGCGATGGAGATCAAAGATTGGGAAAAGGCGGCGGCGCAGTTTCGCGGCGTCATCGCCTGGGAGCCTGGAGACGCCGCGGCGCATCATCAATTGAGCCTCGCGCTGAGGGCTTTGGGAAAGACCGAGGAAGCCGAAATCGAATTGCGCGCGGCTCAACAACTCAACCCCTCGATCAAGACGCCCTGAAAACGAAACGTCGATTCGGATTCTTCGAGGCGTGAGCGGCGTTTGAATGTCGCCGTGGGTTTAATGGCATTTGTATGAAGACTGTTAGCCACAGAGCACACAGAGAGCACAGAGGCGCCTCACGGCTTCTCTGTGTTCTGCGGCGCCCTCTGTGGCTATTCCCTCCGTCAATATAGCCTATGAATCGCTTGCGCTGGACCATCTGTTTTCTCTTGCTCGTTGTCGTGGGCGGGCAAATATCCATTGAGGTGTTCAGTCAGGGAGTGGCTGTCCCCAAACGGCCCGCCAAACCTCAAACCGACATCAAGCTCAACGCTTCGCCGCCAAAGGTTCAGTTTCAAGATATCGCGGCCAAAGCCGGTCTGACTGCGCGGCACGTGACGGGCGCTCCGTCCGAGAAGAAATACATCATCGAGACCACCGGCAGCGGCGTCGCGTTGTTCGATTACGACAACGACGGCTGGCTCGACATTTTCCTCGTCAACGGAACCACGCTTGAGGGGTTTCCGAAAGGTCGGGAGCCGATCAATCATCTCTATCGCAACAACAAGAACGGGACGTTTACCGACGTGACCGAAAAGGCCAACCTGGCGCGGGGCGGTTGGGGCCAGGGGGCGTGTGTCGGAGATTTTGATAACGATGGCTATGACGATCTGTTCGTGACCTATTGGGGACAGAATGCGCTCTACCGTAACAACAGGAACGGAAGCTTCACCGACGTTACGGAAAGAGCCGGCCTGTTACACAAGACCGTTCGCTGGAACACCGGATGTTCCTTTCTCGATTATGACAAGGATGGCGACCTGGATCTGTTCGTCGCCAATTACGTTGACTTCGACATCAGCAAGACTCCGGCCAAAGGGAGCAATCAGTATTGCCTGTGGAAAGGCATTCCGGTGATGTGCGGGCCGCGCGGGCTGCCGGCCGGAGTGAACCTCCTCTACCAGAACAACGGCGACGGGACTTTTACCGACGTCTCCGAGAAGAGCGGTATCGCCAAGCCCACCGGCCGCTACGCGTTCACCTCGCTCGTTTCAGATTACGACAATGACGGCTGGCCGGACATCTACGTCGCCTGCGACTCCACACCCAACATCTTTTTCCACAACGAAGGCGACGGGACCTTCACCGACGTCGGGCTCATCTCCGGAACCGCCGTCAATGAGGACGGACAGGAGCAGGCCGGAATGGGAGTTTCAACCGCAGACTATGACCTGGACGGCTTCTTCGATCTGGTCAAGACCAACTTCGCCGACGACACCCCGACCCTCTATCGGAACAACGGAGACGGGGCGTTCTCCGATATGACCTATCCGTCGCGACTGGGCGTCAATACGCGGTTTCTGGGATGGGGGACGGGTTTCTTCGATTTTGACCACGACGGCTGGAAAGACATCTACATGGTCAACGGCCACGTCTATCCGGAAGTGGAGGCGCACAACGCGAACAGCCCCTACAAACAGGAGCGGTTGCTCTTCTGGAACCTGCGCAACGGAGCCTTTCTGGACATCTCGTCTCAAGCGGGCGCGGGGATCACTGAGCGGCGATCATCACGAGGGTCGGCCGCGGGCGACCTCGACAATGACGGCAGCCTGGAGATAGTCGTCAACAATATGAATGATACGCCTAGCCTGTTGAAAAACTACGGCGAGAAGAAGAATTGGATCTTGATCAAAACTGTCGGAAAAAAATCGAACCGCAGCGGGATCGGCGCCCGCGTCACGGTGGTGACTGGAAAATTGAAGCAGATGAATGAAGCGCGCAGCGGCGACAGTTATGTCTCCCAAAACGATCCGCGCCTGCATTTCGGAATCGGCGACGCCGCAAGGGTAGAACGTGTTGAAATCCTCTGGCCGAGCGGGAGAAAAGAAGCCTTCGAAAATTTGAAAGCCAACCAGATTGTCACGCTGGAAGAGGGCAAAGGAAGCTTGCTGACGCAGGAGACCGGACCAGGAAACGTGCGCGAGTAAACAACTCGCGCCACAATCCCCCTGTTTGGGGCGATTTGTTTAATCACCCTATAAGCGGCTTCGTCAAATGGGCGCGAGTAAACAACTCGCGCCCGGAGCGCCCTACACTCATTTACTTACCGCCTAAAGCGATTCAAGCGATCCTAAGCAGATACAAGACGCAACGCCTTAAATAGTGATTTATTTCCTGACTGATGTTCACTTCTAGCCGAAATGCGCATTATCGTGTTTGAAAGCAAAGTATCCGATTAAATGGAAAAGCCAACCAATTTGGAGGAGCTGTCTTTGATGAGGCTTCCCCTGTTGATCACGCCAGCGCTGCTTCGGCGACTATAAACACAGGAAGGAGAGCCTTATGAGAATATACCTAGTGAGACCGCTATCTAGGTTGGCCAGCGTATTGTTAGCGCTGACCTTCACTTTTTCCATAGCCCAGGCCCAATTTACCAGCGCGATCGAAGGTACGGTAAGCGACCCGAGTGGGGCCGTCGTGAATAAAGCCGTAGTGACGATCAAAAGCTCAAGCACCGGCGCCGAGCGAACGATTGAAACTTCCGAGTCCGGCTATTTCCGGATTTCATCGCTGCCGGCGGCGACCTTCACCATCACCATCAGGGCCAACGGTTTCAAGACCACACAGCAGGAGTTCACGCTGGAAGTGGCCCAGATCAAGACCTTGAATATCGCGCTGGAGTTAGGGGCGCAAACGGCGGAAGTTATCGTGACGACCGAAGCGCCTCAAATCGAATCCGCCCAGGCGTCGGTCTCAAACCAGATTGATAAGAGGCGGGTGGCCGACCTGCCACTGGTGGGGAGAAACTTTTATACGCTTGTGGTGCTCACGCCAGGCGTGACGGGGCTGCCGTCGGGCGGCGGACAGGCCTACGCCCAGGCGACCGGAGACATCTTCTCCGCC